>Ga0179593_1500236_pt1 | contig 14834 bp, 8 predicted proteins | sample CZODoug2_1_08_16_FD_185931 | JGI IMG/M metagenome (GOLD analysis project Ga0179593, IMG submission 185931) | Vadose zone soil fungal communities from Angelo Coast Range Reserve, California, USA - CZODoug2_1_08_16fungal (PacBio error correction) | ecosystem: Environmental > Terrestrial > Soil >... | reverse complement strand
CGGCCTTCTACGATTCCTCTCCCCTTCCTTTTTCTTTTCCCGTTCGGCTTTCATCAGGCGCCGAGATGCCGCCGTTCAATATCCAGTCTGCCCGTTTTCTGGTGGTCGGAAGCGTTAAGCATCCCCGGACGATTTCCGAGAGCCCCTCCCCTCCCGCAAAGCGCCAGCCTTGCGGGACACCGCTCCGATTCCCCCGAGGCCCGAGGATATGACCATTCGCCGAACGAGATGGGAAACGTCCGGCGGAGCTTAACGTCACGCACTCTCCCCCCCTTTTTCGCTCCTTTTTCCTGGGTGCTCCATGTTGATAAGCTTGCAAAGCTGGCGCGCGTTCTCAGCAGGATTTGTCGCGTATTAGGACCGTCCTCGAGATCTTTGAAATGCTATTCGTGTCGTCCTGTGTCCCCGTGCCCTTGTCCCTTTTGACAGTAATTCATAGTCGAGCTCCTTTTCAATCATACCCCCCTCGAGTATCCTCGATCACCAGTCGCTTCGCATTTCGTGAGCTGCTGATAGTCCGCCACGAATATCATAAGGGCGGTTGAGCTCTCTTTCTAAGCTCTTCGGCCAAGTTCATACTTCCCCGGGTCTTCCTGGCGAGACTCCCTGAATTTGATCGTCTCCGTCGCGCGCTGGAACAAATCTTTCTTTTTGAATCTCCCTTCCCCTGCGCTCCACGTCCGCCCTTGAGCAACCCCTAACCTTTCCTCCGCCTTCAGCGTTCCCTGTACCCGCCATCTTGTTGGATTCCTGCCGCATTTTCAGGTCTAAACCCTAGCTTTTGCCCGCGTTCCTCCCCTATTGGCCGCACTGGTCTAGTACCCACATTTCGTGATTGTAAGGCCGTTCTTTCCGTGAGGGAGGGCGCCTGCTCCTCTTCCCCCTTTTATCGTTCAGGGTTTTCTTTGGCCCGACCTTGAGAGAGATTTTTTTTTTCCGTCCCCTTGATCCTAAATAGGCCTTGACCTTTTCATTCCTCTTGCTATACTTCTCTGGCGCGAAGAATTTCTTAAAGCGAGTAAACTTGGGAACGTTCTGCGCGTCACGGCAGGTTTGACCCTCCTACCAAATTTTGTGTGCAGGCATCACTTTCCTTTTGTCGACCCCCCGATTTCTTTGGTCCCATCCTTTATTTTTTCCCCCAATTTCCGAGGCTTTTATAGGATCCCGTAGCGGCTGATCTTTCCCATGTCCCGCCTCGGCTAGTGCCTCTCTGGCAATTGTGATGATTCCGCTTCCGAGCAGCCCCTAGGCATTGGCGCTGTAACCCAGGATCCCTCGGGATTGCTTAAGCGTTCCCTCTTTCCTCTGGTGCCGTCCTTATCGATTTCCTTCATCCTTCCTTCTTATTTCTAACTTTGTTGCGCCTGCCATTTCAAGTGATTTTTAGCGTGTACTCCCCCCGCCAGGCACGGGCGTGAGCATTCACGCTTTCTTTTCCGAATGCGCACTTTCATTTTCCTTTCATTGTTTCCGTTTTATTGGGCGTAGCCCTTGGCGGCCCCGCGAAAAACTTTTCCATTCTGGTGCTTTTTTTTTTTCCTGATTTAGAGCCCCTTTCTGGCGGGTTCCTCAGAATTTGTCCTCGCTTGCTCTTCCGACCTGTTCCTCCTACCCCACATCAAGCTGCCCGCCTAGCACCCTCTATTCGCTTTCATTGTTCCTCTTCTTTCACTGACTTTAGCGTTGGTTTCCTCCTCGACCCCTCTTGCGTCCGCGAACCTGACCGATTGAACTTTACCTAGCGCTTCCGCCAATTTTTCGTTCCACCCCCCCCAAGGTCGATCGCGCTTCCTGCGGCTTTTTTTTTGTCACGCATCGGCCACACGGCTCCTTTTGTCTACCTAGCAAGTTTTCTTTTCACCCAATTTTGGCTCCCCCCGAACTCAGGCCCTTGCACGACCTCATCCTGGACCCACACTGGCCTTTTGTTTGTTTCCGTCTGATATACATCTTTTTATTTCCCCCCCATTAGAGTCTTTTGTTCCCTGGCGCTCTGGCCATCTCCTGACCTGTTCTTTCCCATAGACCCCATTTTTTTCGATCTTGTTTTCTCACCAGCCGCACCAGAGGTCTGTTGTTCAGAATTTTTTTTTTTGGTGTGTTCCAACGTCTTTTCCCCATTTCCTCCGCGCCCCCCACAATGCAGTGAGCCTTCATTCTGCCTTGCTTTACGCTCCATCCCACTGTGGATACCTTCTCTCGGTCTTCAGGCAGGTACGCGATCGTCCCTGAAGCTTGATTTTCCTCCGGAGATTGTTGACCAGGTTTGCGCCGTCTCCCCCCCGTACAACCCCCGTCATTACCCTTTCGGAGCCGCCCCAGCTCATCGCATCAACCCCCCCACCTCTTTCTTGACCGTTGCGCCGATAGTCAATTCATGTTGGTTCCCTGACGCAGCGCGTCATCTTGATAGAGCTGGTCGAGTTTTCTCACAGCCCCCGCCCACAAGAAAATAAGCTTTTTTTTATTGTCGTCAAGCGTTCCGCCTGCATATCGGCTTGCAAATTTGACTGTGTCATTTTACCCACTTTTGAAAGACCCCCTCTCCTGTCGCGGTTCAGTTTTCCCCTAAAGTCCTTATTGTCGGCGTCCTGATGTCGTGGCTTGTCTTTTAGTCGTAGTTCACCCCCCCCCGATTGATCTTGCTTCTCGATCCCTGCGCATGGTGAGTCCCCGGGCTTTTTGCTTGGCCTTCCCGTGCAATTTTTGGTGCCCACATTTCCGTTCCTTACGTCTTGCGGACCCCCCCCCCTGCCGCTTTGTTTCGTACTAGCAAACTCATTGTACCACGGACCCTCAAATCCCCCTTGCCCGCCCGTTTTTGATTTGACACGTGGACAAGGTTAATTTCCCCCCAAGAGATGAAGGGTTTGGCTTTGGGTCCGGGCCTTCCCCCCTTTCCCACCGTCTCCCCCTACCACCTTGAAGTCTCTTGACCCCTTGCCCTCAGGCTTTGGCTTCGCTCTCAACGCGCAAGCGTCCCCATTTTTAGTGTTTGTGCCCGGTTGAATCTTTTTTTTAGTCGTTCTCACACTCCTCTTTTTCCTCCTCTGTGACCTCGGTTAGGATGGACGATTGGCCTTTCTTCCCGTTTGAGGAGTTTCCCAGTTTTGCGATACTTCTGTTTTTAAAATTCCAAATTTGCTCCCCTTTGAAGAACCCGTCAATACTGTTAGGGGCGGCCGAGTCCCCCCGTCCACTGCAGGCTACATCGAGTTTTTCCCACCATCCCCATACCCCCTTGCCGCTCTATTGAGGGTTCTCGAGTAGCGTTCACCGGGCCCTCTTTGAGGTTATAGAGGAACTCTGGGTTCTTTGAACTTCCGAAGTTGTATTTGAGGTAGTTTTCGTCTCATCCATGACCACTATATATTCGGATCACCCTCCCCCTCCCCCCCTTGACGACGTCAGCATCGTTTCGCCCCGCTCTGCCTTTTAAAAGATGCCTTCTTTTGAGGTGCCGACTCCCTTTTTTTTTTGTTTGACAGCCTACATTTTTGTTACTTCCTCTATGATCTTGTTTGAGACCGTCATTAGGACTTGAATCTGCGCCCGCCCTTTTGGTTTGCTTTCTTTAGGCGTGAGCTACTCTGAGCCCGCCCTCAGTTTGCAACAAGGGTCCTCTTCTGCTATTTTCTTAAGTGTTCTCTTTTTCCTGGGCTCGCTTCGACCTCGATTGACACCCCCTTCATGCAAGTCTTAACGGACTCCTTTGTGATGTACACGATGATCTCCGAAGGAGCCGTCCGGGTTACCCTCTTTTTTTGCCGCCGACCAGGGTTCTCCCCCATCTTATCCTCATCCGTTCTTGTTTCTGAGGCTCTTGTCGCGCCCGTTTCTGGTTTTTTTACAACTTTTTTTTTTTTTTCACGAGTCCCTTTTGTTCGTCTTCTTTTACCCTTGCATCCTCTACCCTTGTCAGTTCGTGTTTGACCAGTTCTTCGCTTTGGCCATTCTCTTGGCCTGGCGCCGCCAAGGCAACGTTACTTCCTCTTCCCCAACCGTTCCTCTAACACTGGTTTCAATCCTATTCCCGTCCTTTTTTTGTCCCTCGTCGCGCTTTTTTCGAAATTTTGCATGGTTAAGGCTAAGGTTTTTCTTCCCAGATTTCCACTTTCTTCTTGCTCAACTTGCCCATCAATATATCATTAAATTAGCTTCTTTAGCGGAGGTCCTGGTATCCCTTTATCTACGCAACTTCTCTATTTGCAAGCGCTTGAGATACTGACGTGATGGAGTCCTTTTTTCCCCCCCTCTTCTCAACGTCTATATTTTCGAAATGTTTACCCCTCCTCACTACAACCGGTCCTTATTTTATGGTCCCCCTCCGTCGCTCTTTCTAGAACCCCATGAGTCCAGGTTGGCGTTTTCTTTTTCTTACTGTTCACGACGGCTGTTTCTTTCCCCTTTGATCCTCTATATGTTCGAAAGGAACGTTTCGGGGGACTTCTCCGTGATACCTTCAACCCCCCTCTTTTATTTTTCGTTCCAAGGTCCCCCCTTTGGACGTTTCAATCTGACAGTTTGCTCACCACCTTCCCTCGTGCTCGTTCCAGCCCCCCGCCCTCGCGCTAGACGCAAGCATCGTCTTTTGGTGCTTTTAATCACTTCGCACCGTGAGAGCCTTCACCCCCCCGGAAGATTGAGACGGTCCTCCGCGAAGGATCCCCCTATTCTCTTCTGTTAGTTTTGTAGCATTTTTTAAGAGTTGCTTGCCGTTTTGGGCCCCTGACTGGCCCTCATTTCCCCCTCACCAGTAAGGAGGCAACCCCTTCCTCATGAACCTTCTGCCAGTCTTTCCCCTTACAATTATTTCACTTAGATCGTTCATTGAGACGGTATTTTATAGAAACAACGACTCCCGGTTTTTTAATACGAATCTCCGCGTACAGTGGGTCACGCCCCTCGGTCTTCTTCCCGGTAACTTTTCCGTCCCCCGTCCCCTTTGAGCCTCCCCTATCCCGTGTTGAGGCTTATCCAATTTATGACACAATTTATCTGCCCCCGGCCAGCTCACCCCGTTCTTCATCTGCCCTTCATTTACAAGGTAAAGGGGCTGAAACCTGAACCGTTCGTTCTCGATTTCTTAAGATTGACGCCATCTTTTACTTCTTAGTGTCTTTGCAACCAAGACCCTTTTAATTTCAACATTTTTCGTTTTCCTGCTTTTTGCGACCTGCCAGCCTCTTTTATGACAGATAAGAAATCCCCCCTGATTGCTTAGGTTACTCGACCAACTTTTGTTCATTCGGCTTTCTTTTCTTGTATGGTCCTAATCCGGGATCTCGGATCTGCTCCTCTCTATCTCTGATTTGTATGGGCTGTTTTGATCTCACTAACCTGTCCTCTTTTGGCCTTTACGTCCCTCTCTCCCCCTTTCTCCCCTCAACCTGTCATTACTCGGAGGCCAGCTTACCCCGCTCCGCCGATCAGGTTTTTGTACCTCCGAACCTCACCTTGTGGCTTCTTCTCACCTTTGTGAAGGAAATCGTCTTTTCAATGCCTGTCGGACCGGTCTCTCCGTGCCCCCCTTCCTTCTTTTTGGATCCGGATTTTTTGGGTTTCGTTGAATACCCCCCCCCCTTCCCTGATCCGACGACCGCCCTTGTGCCTGTATTTAATGATGCTCGCCACGACCTTTCTTGCCCATTCCCTGACAGAATGTTTCCCCTTTCCAAGAAACCATTTCCCCAAGGGCTCTCACTATTTCCTAGGTTTTTAATCCCGAACAAAACCCATGTCCAATGTTTTATGAGGGCCCAGGTTTTGCTGGCATGTTATTGCTTCTTACTCTCAGATGTTCCTCCGATTGCCGGCCGAGTACTTACCATTTTGCCTACCTCGTTCTGCACAATTCTTTTGTGTTAATGCTGTCGATAGAAGTTGTGGTTTTTTCAAAAGAAAATATAGTAGCCTCGACCCTTATTAGAGTTCACCCTTTCGTGTCCCTTCCCACTTTTGTCCCCCCCTTACGTCCCTTTACTTAAATTTCCGGAATCGTATTTGAGCCCCCGCGCCAGGTGCCGACGCTTGATGATTCTGCTGTGATGTTGGTTCCTTGATGCTTTTTTATTTTCAATACGATTCCAGAGAATCGCAGAATCAGTTCGTCATCACTGCTTCACAAGTCCCAAATAACGCTTTAGCAGCTTCGTCTTCTAGCGAGTCCAAGACACTCTGCCTCCTGCGCATCTGCCAGGTTACTTGTTTAGGCACTATCAGGCCCCCCCCTTTCTGCATCAACAAGTCGGGGCGGAATTCCCCCCCTACACCCCTCTTCCCCTCTTGACATGGGCTTCTTTTTTTTTTCATCCACTTTTCTGAAATAGACTCCCGATGCGCTACCCGCTCGTCCGAAGTTGCCTCCGTTTTTCCCCTGAGGACAAGTTTGCTCCGTTTTCCCCTTAAGAATTTTTTTTGGCCTCGCGAACCATTTCATACTCCCTGCGCGCCCCGCTGTTGGCGGCTCGGAGTTGATTTGGACTTCAAACGGTTTGCCGGTTCCCCCCTCTCCTGTTTCCTTGAACCGTGCTCTCCGACCGATTTGAATTGGGCATAAGTATCTTTGTACACAAATATTTTTAGCCCTCTAGTTTTTCCACCGTACTGAACCTTTCAGAGGTCGTCTTTTCAGGGAGAAATCCAGGCCTCTTCCCTTTCCGGCCGTCCCTGCGAACGTCGAGTTTCTGAAGATCTTGACATGACCCATTTCAAGGCCCTCTTGAGGATCAGCGTGATGCTCCCTTCGTCTTATGGGTCGTCCCCTCCTGCCGGAGCCTCCGCCACCGTCCCCCTAACCTAAATTCGGCTCACCCCTGCATTCCCCCGATGGTTACGACAAGTCTTTACATCTCTTCTTTTTGCAAGATTTTTTCTGTTCTTTTTCTCCCCTTCTTCCTGCCGGCCATCCGTGATCAACTCTTCTGGTTTCTCTGGTCCAGTCTTCTGAGTCTTTTTAAACATCCTGTAGCTTGATCCCTTTTCGGCCCGTCATGTACCTCTACGTTTTCCAGTCCCCCCCTCCCTCGGCTGTCCTTTCCCGTGCGTGAGCGTCCCCCCATCGGAGTTGTTTCTCTCACCCTACCTATTTCGAATTGCCGAAGCATTCTCCTTCGATTTCTTTTTCGCGCGGTCGGAGTACGCATACGATTCAACCGCGAGTTCTTTGCGGCACTTTTGACCTTCTTTACGACATTTCGATGTTCCGATTTTTTGTTTCCGTTAGCCGTTCTCTTTCTTTTTTTATGAGATGACTGTTCATTTCGATCCGTTTGCAGGCGTTATGGCCACTTTCTTCTGCCCAAGATCGAGTTTCAGCTCGCTGAAATCTCGGGACGTGTTGTATGATGCTCCGCGCGCCAATCTCTTTTTTCCTAAACTGGGGCGCTGCTTCCCCCCAGATCTTCCGATTGCTGTTTGAGGGCTTGTCGTGAAGGCCGAATTGCGATTTCTGTCTCGCGATTATTTTTTTCGCGGCGTTTGCCCTTGCTGTACGTTCCTAGTGCCCTCCCTGCTGGCGCTTTTTAAATTTTAAAGCGCGTACTCCCGGGGCTGTTGTTGATGCTTCTCCCGCCCAAGCAAGCCTGGAAGTGCTAGACCGTTTCTGCGCCGACCTTCACTGCAACGGCAAACTGGCCTGCGATTCCTTATTTTCCCCGTCATTTTTCTCTCTTTTTTCCAATTTCCCTGTGTGTTTCTCTCGATCGTCCTGCGATCGAGGCGAGGGAGCTCGAAATTTTATTTTTTGTTGCAGTGTTTCTGGAAGCTTTTTTGTTAGAAGACTCCCCAATCCTCTTTGCTCCTGTGTTTTCGGGCGCAGCCTTCTCCGTTCCCAGATGTCACTCTCTCCAATAACAGTTTACAATTCAGCCTGTGCGGCGACCAAGATAGGGAACACCATCTTCCCCGTCAATCGCCGCATCATCTCAACTCGCTCTTCTAAGAAACGTGACTCTACGACAAGACATCCCAATAAGACAGCGTCTGCATGAGGTTCGATTCTCTGGCGTCCTGTTGATGAGTCTGGTCCCCCGCGACCCGGATTTGCGTCCTCCTCCCATTTTTCCCCTTCCGTCGAACGTTTTTTCCCCCTTCTCCCGTTCATTCTCATCCCCCTCCCCTCCCCCTCTCCCCCCCTTCCTTTCTTTGCGTGTCCAGAAAACCTTCTGCAACTCTCGAACCAGATATTCCTCGGCTCCCCGAGAACGTTGATCGTCGATTTTCCACAACCACAGGGCTCGATCACCATTGATCTTATGATCTCTCTCGCTGTGATTCCGCCCGACGCCTTTGATACCGTTCTCTCTTATGTTCCATCGCGCTTTACAAGGCTCCGGTTACGGAGCGTTCTCTTGGCAGAGCTTGTCCTTTTCGGAGCTATCCTCGCTCTTGTCGGCTGATTTCACATTACCCCCCCTACGACCACTGCCGATCCTCGACTTCCTCGAAAAGCCATTCGAACAGGCTGCGTCCCCGTCTATTCCCAGTGACCCCCGCCCCAGGCGATCGCTCTTGCGAGCCGTTCGCTTACAACGCTTTGATTTGCCATTTTTCTCTTCCCTGTAGTCTTTTCGTACATTTTTTTTCCCGCTTTTTTTTGATGCGCGGCCGCTTATTCTGTTGCGGCGCGGGCGAGGTCCCCCCCTTTTTCACGGTGTCCTTTTTGATCTTTCGATTTGGAGTCGTTGCCCTCAATAGCCCTTTCCACCCCGGCTTCCTCTTTTTCGTCTCTACGGTCCTCCGCCTAGCTCTCCCCATAGCACTTTAAGTTTCCTGCCCTCTTTAGATAGACACCGTTCGTGTTTGAGCCGGTACTTTTCTCCCCCGCTCGTTTTTTTCCCCCGGTATTTCCCCCACCCCTTGCTTTGCTGCCTTTCTCCCCCGCGGAAATTTCGCGTTCCATCCGCGTAGCGTTCCGTCGGCTTTTGATGGCCTGCTCGCCCGTTGCGACCCCACAGCTGTTTTTTCGGGTCCCACGGCTCCGATGACTCCCTTCTCAAGCGTTTCAATCTGGTCCATTCATGGGGCACGCCCGGCCCTCTTTTAGGCTTATGATGGTCCTGCTCATTGTCGTGCGCGTCCTTTCCCGCTGATAGATTGTTTCTTTTATTGGTAATTGCTCTTCTCTTGTTCCATTGAATTGCCGAGGCCGGGAGCAATGGCGAGCCAGTTCGCCCTTTGGCTTTTGCCGCGTCGCCCTTTTTTAGTGACCCTTTCTCCATGCTGTAGTCTGGTGGGCTGTCAGAATTTTCTCTCCGGTCTTATAATTGGACATTCGCTGGAATCGATTTTCGATATGAACCGCGCTCCCGATCTGTCCCCCGACACCTCCTCTGATCGACGCTTTGGCGCCCTGCTTTCTTCACCCTCCCCTGCCGGTCCTCCTTTCCCTGTAGCCGTTGTTCTCCTGCCCACTGTGAATTGACTTCGAGGAACGGGATTCCCGCGACCGTCACTTTTTGTGTCGAGCTTGCTGTTCGTTCTTTCCCCCCACACGGCTCCCTCGGCAGGCCTCCCTTTCGTGGATTTGACACTTCGCCCTTTTTCGGCCGGCAGAAATTGTATTCACGCTATCGAAGCGAAAACATCCTTTGTACCTCTTCCCCAACACATGAGCCATTTTTGGGTTCCCCAACCACTTCCTTTATTTCCGAGCCTTGTTAACCTGGGCCTTGAAGCTTTCTCCACTCTCATCTGGAAATTTGTTTTTTTAATTTCTTTGTGCTGCCGGGCCCCGCGTGCCCACCTACCCCTCCCATTGGCTTGGTCTTTCATTAGCTTGGTGGCGTCAACGTTCCACTCGATCCTTCTCCACTTTCCCTCCGCACCTTTTCTTGACCGCCGCGGACTGCCATTTACTCGGGATGATGGACCTTCAAACCGGTCTTTTTTTCAGTTGTGGGTAGTTTGCAGTTCCCTTTCCCCCCTCTTCTTGACTTTCCGCTGCTCTTGATTGCAGTTCGAAGACGCGGACAATTTTGGCCCTTTTTTTCTTTTTTCGGTGGATATACACCCCTGACCTACTTTCCGTCGAACTTTCTGATGTCGCCGATAAAGTAACTGTCCTTTCAGCTTTTGTCGCCCACTGCTCATGCGTCCACTTTTTTATCGACTGGTCGTCTCGTTTTCGTTAGCATGAACACGACCCTTTTGATTTGTTCGTTTCCACGAAGTTACGCTTCTCGTTTTCCCCCCCTCGGTTTGATAAAACACCTGTTCTGGCGCACCTGCCCGTAGATTCGCCCGAGTTGACCACGTCCCTTTCTGTTGTAGCTGTGGTTTTTGGTTCCCCCCTTTTCCCGCTTTTTACTGGTGTAGAGGTCTGAGTACACCCATACGATCTGTGATCGATCGGAGGTCGTTCTTTCTCTGTTTCCCCGGTTTGTTTGTTTCCAGTTTTTGATTTGAGTGGTGACCACCACGGTCGGCTGCCCTTCCACTGCGGATCCATCCCACTTCATGCGTTTTTTTCGTGCGATTTCACCGACATCTGCCTGCAATAGAGACCCAAGCACCATTCATTTTTCGTTGAGTTGCTTTTTTTTCATCTTCCTGTCTTGACGCTGAAGGGGTGGATTGCCGAATGCTTTCTAATTCGAAAACCCGCTTCCAGTATTCCCCCCCATAAAAGAGCAAGGCAGGACGAGGACCAGCGATAATCTTCCATGGTTTTTAGGGTTAACTTTCCTAGAACGTTCGCATGCCTTCACACGAAGACTTCGCTTTTTGTGATTGATGGAGGTGTCGTGGCAGAGCAGCTTGTGGCTCTGCGACAGGCGTTTGCCTGTCATTTTGCAGTTTTAATCGAAACCCCTCCTTGGGTTTTTTTGGTGCGTCTTTCAAGTGCCGGGTTTCTAGGCGGTTCTAAAGCCCCCTCCTTCGTTATATGTTTGGTTCTCTCCCTTTAATCAACATACTGACTGACCGGATTGTTGCCTTAATAGGGATTCCTCGTCCCGAGCCCGTGCTTTGTCTTTATTCTCATCTGATTCCCCGAAACCCCCACCTATTGGATGCGGTCCCCTAAGTCCAGTAGCCGCCCAGCCCTGGACCCCAGATTACCCCCCTTGCTGATGAATGTTAGTGCCTTTACATCGTTGCCGCGACCTGGGTGACAGTACGATTTTTTTCTCTTGGCCTCTTCTTTTTAGAGCCTTTGTTAGCCTTCTCGTGCTCGACGGTCGACTTCCTTCCCGCCGATTTTTGAACCCTAACTTTCTTGCTAGCTTCCTTCTCCGGCCTGGGCTCGCGTCCGAGAGCTTCACGGTTGCAACGCTTCTTTTTCCGATTTTATTCCCGACCGAGGTCGCCGTCATTGAGCGAAGTCGACCTCGATTCGAACGTTGGTGACGAATCTTCGTTTTCGAACCTTCTCTCTTTTTTCCCACCTTCGTTTTTTTGAGTTCTTGTTGTCCTATTCTTTTCCCCCGTCGAATGACTTTTTTTGCGCCTTTCGTCCAACGGTCCTTTCTATCCCCTTGCGACCTCTTCCGAGCAGGCCGATCTTCCCATCTTTCCCTTGTCCAGGCCGCTCTCGTACTCCCGTGAGCTTACACGGGCCACATTGGTCTTTGTTTCCCTTCCGATCAGCCCCATTTCCAGGCGCAAAGGGTCTATGCAAGCGCCTGCTTGATTTGGCCCCCGTTCCAATATAGACTTAACCCATGTCGCGGCTACTATAGGCGGCCTTTGCTTCTTCTTTTCATCTCATCAGTTTCATCGGAATCTTGTCCAGTGCTGCTTTCTTTTTTTTGCCTGACTTTCCTGACTGTTTCGCTTGTTTCTCTATTTATTTCGACATGGATGAGTCCCTCACAACACAAAATCTCACTTTCCTCGTCAGTATTTCGCGCTATTCAACCGGTCCCTCTTGACGGCACCAGCCGCTTCAAGAAGTGCCGGGCCTATACCTTATAGATTCTCCACTTGCCGAGTGGACGCTCGCCTCCCTTAACCCCAGATGATTCTGCCGGGAAAATGACGGCCCCTGATTCGTCCCAGACGCGACCCTACGCACTAGCTGCTCGACCCCCTTCCCCCATCGCGACCGCCCCCTCCTTTCCCCATCGTGGTGTCAGGACGACGCCCCTCTCTCGACTTGTCAACCTCTCACGACTTTTATTTCTGCGCGTGATCCGTTCGATTTTGACCAGAATCTCGTGGGGGCTGATTTTCCTCAACGTTCTTTGCCTGAGCCACGCTCCACCCCAGTCAGGAAAATGAAAGTTTGGAATTCCATTTCCCCAGCCCCCACCGTCAGATCTTTAGTGTTTAAACCGGGCGAAGATTGTAGTGTCCATCTAGAGAAAGAACAAAAACGTCTCCTGTGGGCGGAAATACCGAATGGAGCTGTACCCAAATTTTTACAAAAATTCCTTTCTCTTTGATCCACTGGAAATTTACTTACATTTTTCCCGCATGATCGGCAGAACCCCTCTTTGATTACAAACCTTCTTACAGCCCTTCGCCCCCCTTACCGGCCCGCCCATCCTTTTCCATCTCTCCCACCCTTTTTCCCGACAGGTTCTGGAGGGAACCTTTCGCTTTGCTCGCCGCCCATCGATTTTTTAAAAGAAAGTCCCCCTACTGCTTGAGTTTTTCATCTTTCGGCCTCCTCCGATATGACACTCATCTCGAGTGTTATTGAATACTTCCTCCCTCTTATCTTCGTGGCCGCTATTTATTACGATGCGGCTGTTTCCCCCCCAAGATCTGCCCTACTCGTTTTCGCCCCGTTTCCTCCTCTATTGCCTCCCTCTTAGCAAGATACACCTTCTGACGTCAGCCTCCTTCAAAGGCAGGTTTTTTCAGGATATCCAGCATTCTCTTGAAGAACTTTTTCCCGGCTCCCTTTTCCCCGTTCCTTGCTTTCGTGATTTTTTCCGATTGGCTTTCCCCACACCCACCTCTCCCTCCCTCCCAAGACGCGCCCCGCGTTCCTAAGATTTTAACTAATCCCCTTTTAAGCTCAGCTCCATCCACTTTAAAAAAGGACTATACCCCCCTATGGTTGTAAGAAATTACCCCAAAAGTAAATTTTTTTTCATGCTGGGCAATTCGTTGGCTGGCCTTTGAGTACGTGTCTGCGACACTTAGCGGACCCCCCAGATGGTGACACTTAGGAGAATGACTGTTCACCAAAATCGCGGGGCCTGCGCCCGCTGGTTGTTGTCAAAGAAAAGGTATCCCTCCTCTACAAATGGTCTCTTTCCTCCGGGTTCTTCCCCTATCGACTTTCGAGGTCAAGTATAAGGCTAGAGACAGAGATTAAGTGCTCCTTCCGTTTTTACTGTACTCGCGACCCCTAGATGGTCCTTTAGAGGGTTTCTCCGGTCCATTTTTCTCCCTTACTGTCGGCCCCCCTTAAAAAAAGCGTCATTCCTTTCATCTGATCTCAAATGAAAACCCACCCCCTCTCACATTTAAGAAGTTTTTTTCCCGACCCCCGAGGATCACTGGAACCTCAAGGAGAACTATTCCATTTGCTCCGTCTTCTGCCAATCCTCTTGCCTTCGGCTCTCCACTTCTTGAATTCCCTTCCCTCCAAGCCTCCGATTTGCTGGCGAAAATTTCCATGTGCTAGGCCCATTACAGAGCCCTCCTTACCCCTTAGACTTCCCAGCTTGCCCGCTGGATATGAACCCTGCTCCGGCCTACATAATCTTGTTGAACCGTATCTTAGCGACATGCCAGTGTTTTTGTTGCGATTCTTAAATGCGCCCCTACCAGTTTCCTCCAAGTCGCCGGCTTAGTTTTGATCTCTCTGTCTCTCGAACGACTACTTCCTCCCGTTATATTTTGACACCTCCCTTCCTTAAGAGCGTTTCGACCAGTACCTCATGAACACTCCTTTGCATGAGCTCCTTTCCCCTCCTCCATCCTGTTTTGGGGGGCATTTCCCGGTCGGTGTCCGGTGTCCTTATTTTCGGAAATTGACTCCTTTTTCTTTTTTTTTTTTCAATTTAGTATTCAGCGTGGACCTCCTCGAAAGTAGCCCATGCTGGACCTTTAACTTAGAAGTAGTCGTCCGTGTCACTGCCCTAAGATAAGCATGGCCTGACCCCCTGCTTCCCCGACCCTCTGGTTACGACAATTTTTAACCTCTCCCTCTCATGCAAGATCTAGTATGGGTCGCCGTTGGTCACCGATCCCACGGAGTCAACCTTCTTTCTGGTGGTTCCTACTTCCTTCTAACTTTTCGATTTCCTTTCGATCTGCTTTTCCTCACATCTCGGGGCTCCTTTCTTGCGCTCGCTCGCCAAACTTCCCCCACAATGAAGGATCTCCCTTCGACATCCGCTCCCTTGGTCGCTCTTCTTTGGAGTAAGATCACCCCTTCTTCCTAGTCTTTCGTTTCCCTCCCGCAGTCGTATTCCTGCGCTTGTGCAGTTTTTGTTTTCTATGCGATCCGTTCCGGCTCTCATTTATGAAACGCTATCTCCCCTTTTTAGAGTTCACCCCCCACGTCCAAGACTGCTTTTCCCTTCGCACTATCGAGGAATCTTTCTACCTCTCCTCCATTTCCCCTTCTATTGGATCGCTCCTTATCTGCTTTTAATTTATTTTTGAAGCGCACAGATCACCAAATATGAGAACTTGTAGAGAGGCTGTTTGTCTTGACTTCTCATGTTTTCTTTTTCTTCCAATAGCGATTTTCAAGTCTTATTTTCTAGAAGTGTGCCTCTCCTTTTTCCTCCTGGAGATCAGTTCCCGACTCTTTCCCAGATAGGTTTTTCTTTTCGCTTCTTTGGTCCCGACACTCCACCTGACAATATCCTGTCAATCTCTTCTCCTCCTTCATAAACTCTTCCCTCCCCTTTCATTTGACTGCC
>Ga0179593_1351510_pt1 | contig 14834 bp, 15 predicted proteins | sample CZODoug2_1_08_16_FD_185931 | JGI IMG/M metagenome (GOLD analysis project Ga0179593, IMG submission 185931) | Vadose zone soil fungal communities from Angelo Coast Range Reserve, California, USA - CZODoug2_1_08_16fungal (PacBio error correction) | ecosystem: Environmental > Terrestrial > Soil >... | reverse complement strand
TGTTTTTTCCGTTCCTCTCGATGCCCCTTTGCAGTTCGTGGGGAGCATTTACCCCCCCCAAAAAAACCCACCCCCCCCCTTCTAGTTGTTCGAAGTTTCCTTATGGTGTAAAACTGCGAGGGATTTCCTGGTTTTCCTTGTCCCTTCTTTCCTCTGTCTCGTTTAGGTAATTCTTAAAACGGATAGAAGTTTCCCTCGGATCCCACTAGATGGTTTTTTTAGGTGTCCTTTCCCTCATCCCCTGTAGCCTGCCTACCCTTGCCTACCGGCCGTTGTCGGATTATGATATCCAGTTTCCACCTAGGGCGCAGCTTGCGGTTGGCGAAGTGTGTCCTTCTCGGTAGTTTTTCGACGTTGACTCAGGCTTGAGTTTTTTCATTTCCTCCCCCCGTTTTCACCCCCTTTTTTTTTCCGTCGAGTCATCTAGGATTTTCTCAGGAGAAGTTTTTCCCCTGACACGTCCTTGGACCCGGTTTAATTCATCTCACTTGAGTAAGTGGTCGCTTTTTTTTTTTTTCACGTGAGATGTCCAGTTTCGTATGGTCTCCCCTTCCTCAAAGTGGAAAGAGTGTTCCGGGAGTATGCGCGCTATCTAGCGTGCTATGCCCTTCTTCATTTGAAGGTGGATTTTTTCCCCGCTTTCCCCCTTAAGAACATGTGCCACGGCGCCACGTCCCACGCGGCGTCCCTAGTTTTCGTTTGTTTTGGGCCTGGCGCCCTTTTCTGCTGAGGATATAGAGAAACTGCACACCCCCCTTGAAGTAGTACCTTGCCCGCGGTTCCGTTTCTTTGAAGATCTGGCCCCTCCCATTTCAATCCACACTCCTTTCACGTGCTTCCACAGAAAAAAAATAACCCCCCGTCGCGAACCGTCCAGTCAGCCTGCCGGACGGTCTGATAGCTATTTTGTTGGCGCTTCCCTCCTCCCCCGGTAAAAGTGCAGTTTTGATCGTAGTCCCATGGATTGTTGTTTGCCTTCCCCTCTTTTTTGCTGCGGTCCGCCTTTTACCCAGTCCCCCGATCTCCCCCGCTTTTCCTTTTTGGAAAAACTCCCCTCCTTTTACACGTTGTGTTACTCTCTCCCCACCCCATGCGGCCTCTATGGCGCAAGGGCTCTTGGACATTGTTGCATCTTCGGACGACCTGTGCCTGGCCCTGCTTCTTTCATTTACGTCTTGCTCTTTGGTCTTCCGCATCGATCTTGCGCCACGCTCCTTGAAGACGTTTTTGTCCCCTCTTGCAGCGCACCTCACCTTCCCCGGGGTGGCGCCAAGGTTTTGTGGACCTTTCCCCCCACCCCCCAAACGTTCTGTTCCGATTTCTAGCCGTGACGTTCACTCTCTCTGCGTTTATGGCCGGACACTTTCCGCCCTCCCTGTTTTCCTCTTTACTTACTTGAGAACGAGGATGCATCTCTTAATGAGTTTCGGAACTGACGTGCGGAGAAGACAGTGTCTAGTACATCCTGGCGTTGTCAGTGTAAGGGTTATCCGCCTTACACGAGTTATGCACTTTTCCTATTCTTTGGCTATTGCCTTTTTTCTCCCCCCTTCCCGGCTTCTGATTTTGCATTTTTTCCACAGAGAACATATTCCATCCCAGTTCATGTTGTCCTTGCCTCCATTTTTTAAATCCCACCTTAGCCGGAGAGGACCGTTACACTTTAGAGTGTGAGAGGAAAGGTAGTCCGCTTTTCTTGAAACAAGCAGTTGCACCCTTATAGTACCGTCTGAGGTCGTGGTTGTGTTTGGCGATATTCCCCCTCCAACTGATCGAGATAGGTGGTTGACCTTTTCACCGTAGCGGATTTTACCTTGTAAGGGCCTGTGGTATAGCCCCCAAAGAATCTGGCACTTGCCCCCAAGTCCGTCGTTATCACCCCGTTTATTCAGGATTGTGTTCAGCCTTTTTTGGTAAACGATTGTTATGGAAGTTTTTTTACGTTCCCCCTTTCTTTAATGGTCCATATACCCCTACCCTTTTCAGATAATATAATATATTCCCCTCCAGTTGTTGTTGTTTAGTTTATTGAAGATGGGTTGTAACTTTCTGAACTTTTTTCTTTCCAATGCAACCCCTGCTACCCAGGCCAGTGGATTCCGGCCGCTTCTCCAGCGACTAGTATTGTTTGGCTCCTTTTTTCCTTTCCATGAAACAAGAGGCTTGCTTTTTGATGGAATGTTACCCCTTCCGACCCGGGTTCCTCCGTTTGCATAGATCTTTCGCAGTCGGTGCCTGAGCTCTTCAGACTACCACGCGTTTACGTTTTTTTTTGTCCGGGCTGTGCCAAGTCTTTTCCTTTAGTAACGGGACTTCGCCCCGTTCCCGCGCTTGACGTTGGCATTTTGGTCGCCCGAACGGTCTCGTGCAAATGAACCATGTTTGATTGAAGCCCCTTATGTGGTGGTCCCCTGATCCCGTAGTGTTGCACGCAAGCAGTCCGCCGGATCTTTCCCTTTTGCCCCAAGTTGAAACCTACCGCTGTTCCCACATCGTTAAGGATCCACTCCTGGCCCCCCTGACCATTGTCCCGACCTTCGCCGAATCAGGAATTCTTCTATCTGTTCTATCCCCTGTCTGGTTTAGAGAAAAAGGGTCTGGCTTTTGAACGTATGCCGGCATTAACGCGCTGCTCGTGCCGCTCCCCCGGAGTTTGTAGCGTGTGGGGGATACCGCTTCTGCCGCCCAGGTTAATGTTCGTGGCTCCGTTCCCCTTGTTTTCTTCAATGATTTTGCGCCCTTTCCCCCCCCCTCTTTTCTTCGCCACAACCCTAATCATGTCTGCCTCATGCTTATCTCCAGGTAGTAGAGAACAATGGCCCATGTCCAGAGAGCCCTTTTGTTGCATGGAGCAGGCTTGGTTTGGGGCTCTGACTCGTTACGTCCTTTTTCTGGCATTTCGCTCTTCGTTCTTAGAGATTTTAGGACGTTGAGTTTACTCCCTTTCCCCATAGATAAGCTCACCTTCAATCTGGGCCATCCCGTTTTGCCTTTTCCCCTGCAGTTTTCATAGTTTCCGCCCTTTTAGGAGCTTATGCTACTGTGGTTCGCGACTTTTTTATTTTGGTAGTTCTCCAGGTTTGCGTGTATATGACCGTTCGGTGGCGACTTCTTTGACCCCCCCCTTGCATCCCATTTGGGCACTTCACTTTGACCCTTGTGATCCACTTTTTTTATTTTACGTTGCTTTTTTTTTTTTTTTGTTTCTTGTTATTAGTTCTACGACGGCCCCGGGCTACCCACCCCTCGAAATATTTTGACTGAGGCTTTCTTTTGATTTCGTCGTCATTAATCTCCTCTCCCCTTGTTTCCTCCTCCCCCTGCCCGGATGGCCTCTTAGTTAGACCCTTTGATAGAGCGCTCAGTTGATACTTCCACGCCCTAGGTTTCTTTATTTCGACTACCCCTCCTCCCTCCACTGCGCGCTTTTGAAATGGTCTTCTTAGACATCACTTGTTCCCTGTATTTAGTCTAATTAGCCCTTTCCTCTTTCTACATCCCGGCTGTTGAAACGCCTCCTGCAACCCCTTCATGTCATTTGCCCACGCCTCTGTGTCCCCTATGAAAGTTTTTTGGCAAGGCTTCGACGCTCAAGTTGCTTATTGTTGTTTACGTCATCCGGGCGAAAACCCGAGCCGATTGCTTTCGTCGTTTTTTTCAAGCCGCAAACTCTTGTTCTTCATATTAAATCTCTCCCTAGTTATAAGACTTTTCCCCTGTTCAGATACCGGCTTGATTCTGCGAGCGACCGTCCCGTTCTGTGTTACCCACAGCATTCTCCCATTTAAAGAGCGTTGAACGCAACGCTTTTTTTTACCGAGCGCCACCACCCTCGACGTCGGTTCCCAGGAAACTCCGCTGAGTCTTTTCGCCTCTTCTTCCGGTTTTGCCTTGAAGCTTTTTCCCACCTCCTCCCCATTTAGGAAACCAGACTCGAATATCTGATATTCAGACAAAAGGCACAAGCCGAACGGCGCCCTGTTGCGTAGCGGATACACGCTTAATTTCGGATTTGGCCTCTTTTTTGGTTTTTCGCAATGACGAAGTGTGGCACCCCTCTTTTCTGTGCCTTTATCTCCGTTTGTCAGTAGACTCTGCGCTTAATGGAATTCCCGTTGTCCGCTTTTTCCCCTGGTTTCAATTATCCCGCCCTCTTATACCAATCCCGGGATCGCTTGACATGCGTTTACTTCGCGCGGGCGTTTAGGAAGTTCTAATTTGTCCGATTTTTTTGCTTGTCCCCCCAAAATGGCCGGGATCAGTATCCCTCATCACCTTTACCGACAGCAGCGACTTCATCCCCCAGTTTGTCACGAACTTTTAAGTCTTTCCCCGTAATGTCACGAGCATTCTTGCCAGTTGGAACCTTTTTGCTTCCTTGTCAAGCGACTCCTCTGGCGGTTTTCCCTGGACCTCCTATTTAATAGGTCTCGGGCCAAGTTTTAAGACACCTATCCAGTGTCCCGCACTAGTTTTTTTTTTTTCCCCCGTTTTTATATCCTATCTCTTTCCCTCTCCTTTGTGCGTTCATCCTTGTTTCCCCCCTGAGTTTTTGACAGGACCTTTATTTGTTACGCCTCTTTCAAACGCCTCATTTCCGATAAGATTTTATGTCTCCCCGGACAGAAGTACTTTTCGCTCTTGACGTCTACCTGTGCAATTGGCAGTTTTTCCCCCTTCTCCTTTCCTTGTTCACTTGATTGTGGAATTCTACTCTTTTTGAGTGTCCCCCCTCCATTGATGCCGCGCTGTGCCTTGGGATCTTTCCCCGGCATGCCGCCATAATGGGCCAAGACAACTTCCGAATCCCCCTGGAGACTGTCTGCTCCTGTGCCATCTTTTTTATATCGGGATTTAAATGTTGGCCGGCTATAAGTGCCAGGTCATCGCGACAATTTCCTCCTTGAGGATTAGTTTGTTTCAGCTTTCTTCTCCCGAGTTTTAGATTCGTAGAGGCTCGAATCAAGGGGTCTAGTAGTTCCCATCTTATCTGCCTTTTGAAAAATTTGGCCTTACTTTCTTTTGCCGCCTCGGGCCCCCTCCATTGTCCTTCGATGCGAAAGGGGAGCCTTCTGCGGATTTCCCTGAATCTACAAGTATGTTAGGATCGGTTCTTCCTGGCAATGGATCCTTTGTACGGTGCCAGGCCGTTCCCCCGTCCGATGCTTTTCCTCCCCCAAACGGAGTCGCAGTGTGTCCATTAAGTGATATTTTGATTTATCTCTTTTTTGCTTTTTCCCCACCATCGCTGGTCTTTTTTCTCAATGCCTTCCACTATATTTTTTTTCGGGGTTCCGCTCGCATCAATCACAAATAGGAGGAGCGGCGCTATTGCACGGAGATTTTACTCTCCGTCTTTACATCTTGCATCACCACGATTGGCGGCCTACGGACGACTTGGCCACGACCAAGCTTCCCATTCCTCTTTTTCTGTACTTCATGGTCGGCAATTGCTAGGTCGCAGTTCGTGTTATAGACGTTCCGACATTTTTGCCAGAGGCGCTGCATTTCTTCTTTTTGCTCGCTTTACCCAGCTCTGTTAGGCTGTTAGAAAGTGAGCTTGCGGCTTCCACGGCGCAGTTTTCCCCCTTCCTATTGGCCCCCTATCAACAGGGTCATTTCACGCCTCTGGACCCATTGAACCGAGGCTCTCACTCTGGGCCGATTCGGCTCCAGTTCCCCCCCTCGTGGAAAATCCGGGTGGAGTTTATATCTGCGTTTCTATATAATAGAGGAACTTGAACCGCGTATCCATCTTCATCGGATTGTGGGGTCCCCTAGCACTTATGCAATCCTTCCTCCCTTTCAAAGTAAAGGTGGCGGTGCCTGCGCGCCGATTGGATGAGGCCTTATAGCCACCAAGGCTTAAATAGTACCATACTCGTGGGCTCACCTTCTTCTTTGTCCTGGACCAAGGGAATGCCCCGTGCAACCGGGGAAAAGAAACTGCGGGCATTTTTACCGGGACTCCCACATAATACCGTCGTTCGACCACGTCTCCCCGCTGCGGGACTTCGTTATTCGCGGTATGCTACTCGCGTCCCCAAGTTTGTGGTGATTCCTCTTTTTCACGTGCGATTATATTAGTTGATGCGAGTCCAAGCCGAACGAACCTGATACCTTGCGAAGGCGCCACAGAAGAAGCTCTTTCCCCCTCTTGTCTATCAGAGTCCCCCCAAACACCGCGTTGCGCCATCCTTTATATATGGGGGTTTTCCTCTTCGACCTTTCTTTCCACCTAGCAGAAGATTTTTTATAGGTTGGATCCAAAAACGGTCATTTTTTTCTCCCCATATAAAAGGCTAAGCGGTTCAGACACAGAGTATACTGCGCTTCACACATTTTTTATTCCGGACTTTGAGCTTTTGCCCGTTTTCGGCTCTTTTCCTTTTTTTTCTTTATTCCTCTGCCCTTTTGGATCAAGACTGGTTAGAGTAACGACTTATGAAACCGAGCAGCCTCTGGGATTCTTTTTGATTTTTCATCTTTCTCTCTGAGGTAGGTGAGACTCTTTTCCCTTCTTCCCTCTTTTCGCTTTTTTACTGGAAGCCGTGCTACTGTGGTCAGGTTTCGCAGGGAAGCCGACATACTCCCCCTCATGTTGTGATCATGCACTCAAGGGTTTTCCTTTTTTTTCCGCTTAAGGAGACCCTATGGTTCTCTTTCCCCTCGTTCCCTGTCCTACGAACCGTATCTTGGTCTCAATAAGCCGGCACTCCGTTTTTAGTACGGGATCGACCCCTCTGAGTTTATTGCTGCGCTTTTTTTAAACAAACTGTTTAGCGGTTGACAAGCGCGCGTTTGACAAAGTGAAATCCAGCCAGAAGCTGTGAAGCACCTGGCAAGCCGATGTTTTGCCCAGCACCCCCTAGATAGATGGATTGGGCGTTTGCCTATTTAGGGGTACGGCCCTTAGTTTTGGTGACAGGGGTTGGTGGCACGTCCGATGCTGGGTCATGGTATGTCACCAGTTCCCCTCTGCACTTCTATCTTTTCTCCTCCTCCTTTTGGTTTTTTGTTCTCTTAGATTTGGCGTTAGTTGCGATCTTTACCATGGTCCGTTTCGGCCCTTCCAACCCGCCGCCCCCATTTGACCATTCGGGTGGACGCCTCCCCTCTTACTCCCCCTCAAATAAATGGACTCTCGCACTGGTAGGGTAATCAGGATTGGAAAATGAGACCTCTTCTGGCTGCTTGATGGCCTTGCCCATTAGAGCTTTTTCATCCCTTAGGTCCCCTCGTTTCTCTCTCGCGCAGTGGTGTGTCGCTTTTTTTTCTTTTAAGTATTTTCTTTCTTGGCTTGGGCCCCCAAGATAGGGCTTTTCCTCAAGTGCCTCGCAGTTCCCCGCCTTTGCAATTCGCCTTTTTTTCAAGGGATTCTCCTTCGTGACACCTCCCTTAGGTGGCCATGAAATGTGCTCTGCTTATCCTTTTGTTTTCCCTGGCAAGAAGCAGGATCATTCGGCACGGCCAAGTTCCCCCCTGTTTGAATAACCATCTTCGTCGATCTTCTACTAACGCATTTCTTCTCTTTTCGATTCGCCGACTTAATGAGGAGATTTTGATCGGCTTATCGTTCTTACGCCCGCTTTCTGGGTTAGGACTCAAAAGATGCTGGCATTCGACTCCCAGCTAGTTCGAACCCGCCTTATCATTTAGCCTTTTCAAGAATAGACGTTTGTTGGCTAAGTTCCTTTTAGAACTTTTTTCAACTTGTGAGGTTCTCTCATCGTCGTCGCCACCCGGAGGGGTAAGGGGACGGTGTGGCGCCTTTGGCTTCCGACCACGCCGAATTTGCGAGCCTCATGTGGTCACTAGTTTTTTTTTCTCCCCCCCCTTACGGTAAAAAGTCCCCCAGAGGCAATTTGCGCAATTGGCGCTTTTTTTTGGGTATCTGAGATGACTTTTTACGCCGTCGTGTTCTTTAGTTTATGCTAGAGTATGTTTTCGAGGCTCGGAGTTGCTTCACCAGTTGATTGCCCGATAATTAACCCGGCAAATCATGTTTCCCCAACAGCAAGGAAAGTCCGTCTGCAGGGTCATAGCCGCCACCAAGATCTCTCCTTCCCGTCAGCTTAGCCTGGTACGGGGTTCGTACTTTTTATTGGAGTGGCCCTTTTTTTTGAGTGCTCTGCTTGCCATTTTTGCCCAAATGCAACCCCATGGTTCCAATTTCTTTTGTTCGAAAGATCGGGCGCGTTGTCCGATCCTTTGACGTCGTCCTTGGTGGCTTTCGGACCAAGAAAAGGCGACCAGCATCCCCCCCCCAAACCAAGAGCCCCTTATTGGAGCGATTCTAGGGACTTAAGTGGCTACATTTTTGGTTTTGAGGTCTATTTGAAGTATGTCCCGCTTTTCTCCAGTATGAGAGCGCTCCATAGCCCCCGGACACCGATGTGAAAGCGGTTTGTTCGAGTTCGTCTCAGCAAGAGGACATGTCCTTTATGATGATCTTAATAACCCCTCCTTCCTTGTCTCCCTCCTTCCCACTTCTCTGCCTCGAGTGAAAATTGTACGCGCGTTTGCCTTACGCCAATTGAAGCGGCCTTGCGGAGACGCGCGCGGCTCCTCCCCAATATTCTTCCGAGCGGTTTTTTACACCGAAAGCCGCAACCTGGCGTCCCCTTCTGTCGCCCAAGCCTGAAAGTTTCTCAAAGGCGAGCCTCAATTTCTCCGTACTTGGCAGATTCGCCAAACAGCGCTCGATGGCTCTTTCTTTTAGACATGCGGCAGGCGCTTGCGGCCTTCGAACGCTTAAATCTCGTTCTTACTTCCTTTTTTTTGCGGCTCGATATCGGAGGATATTCTAGCGAAATTTCTTGTAAGGTGACAAATTCTGAAGTGACAAGACCGATTGAGTTAAGCGCCCCTCGCGGTGGCCCTATCTCCCCATACATAAGGTGCAGGAAACACCGCCTTTTTGGAATCCGCCCTTTTTTCTTTCATTTTTTTTTTGTTCCCCCAGTGCGACCCCCCCATTCGGTCACATTGCGAGCCCCCTCAAACTATATTCCTTACCTTCCAAGTAAGTAACGGCGAACTTCTTAAGCGGTTTTTTATTTGCTTTTCCTTTGTTTACGCATACGTGCCTGGTTTTTTTTCTCCGTCCCCCCCCCCCGATCCTCTGAATATGCCGCCCCTTGATGATGCAGCATCTCACGCTCCAACCTCCCCCCATGACGACAGTTTGAGACCTTGGTTCTTTTCATCCTCTGGTGTCACGATTGTCGAGCTGTCCGGTGCTATCCTAATTTATAAATTTGATCGAGATTCTGACATCTTCCCTCTTAGCGAGGATTCGGACGTTCTCTTTCCGATGATCTCCTTGTTTCTGTCTTTTCACCCAGTAGCGTGCCATTTGTCTCCCCCTCTTACAAATGCCTCGTATTCGGTCCTTGCAACTTCCTATTGCCTCCTTTTTTTGACTCCCATCGTTGGCCATACTACATGGATTTTTCATAGTATTTGGTACTCCCTACACGGGCACGATGGCGTCCGTCCCCCCTCGAAAAGTGTAATGACTGGTGTAGTGGACACAAGGGAATCTCTCTTAAATTGTCGGACCTTCACCTTCCACAAACGATTTAACTTCTCTGTTGTTAGTTTTCCCCCCCCCCGATATCTTCCCGCGAAACCCCTCTTCTCTTATTTCTGCCAACCGTGCCCCAGACGTTCTCTTTTGGGAAGCGAATGCCACCCACTCTGGCCCTATTTCTGCAGCTCCTTTTGAAGTTTTACCTAGGTTTCAGCTTGTTTACACCCCCCAATGTGCTCCCTCGGGCTTCCTGAGTAGCTCTGATTCCCCTTCAGGAGCCCACAGGGACACTCTTTTTTTTCCCTTCTTTAATGAACGCGAGAAGTATGCCTCCTTTTTCCCCCTTTCTTATTAGATCCCTTGGGTGCTATTTTACTGATCATAGAGGGCCCACCGTCCCCGTTCTTTGTAAAATCATACACAGAGCTTCTCTGTTGAGCTCCTTTCTACCAGATTTTAGCCAGAATCTTGGAGCGTGGTAGGGCTCTCAGAACCACTGTTTTCTCACCGGACCTCCCTTTTGACAGATAGTGGCCACATCTTCGCCGGGTGGCTTCGCCCCCAGACAGAGGCAGGCCGCCTCCGGCCCCCTCCAGCATAATTTTCCAGTGAGCTGCGCTTGGGCCTTTCTAATGTAGTTATGATTCATCTCTTTCCCTTCGTATTTGTTCCCTCCCTGGCCTAGGACGGCTTAATTGGAAAAAAGCACGGGCAGAAGGCTGGTTCTACCACGGTCGTCAGGTGTTTCTTTTCCGTCTTTGCCTTTCTTTTTTCTTCAACTCCTATAGTATGGTACTCCGGTTCGCCTGCTGTACCTTACGCTGAGGGACGATGTTGGTCGCTCGTGTCATCTCTCCCCCCCTTTTCGTTTCGTGCCGCGAAAACAGGAAGTACCTTTCTCCTTTTTAAGTCTTTCAGTCTTTTTCCTCTTTCCGCCAATGACATTTTGAGGGGAAATGAGACACGAGCTATCCTCGCAATAGATTCTTTCGTCGGATTCCACTTAGGCGTTGCGAGTGCTTTTTCCCGTTTAAGGTCAGTTTTTTTTTCTCCAGTTCCTGACTTTTTCTTAGGAGTTTTGGGAGAGTTCACCTCCCTCTCGACTTCGAGATGGGAGCAGATCCTTAAAATGGAAGAGTCCCTTGATTCTCATCCCCCCCGTAAATTCCGCCCTTCAGCTGCGTCTTCTCGTCGCCCTGATACCAACCTTGGCCACCCCGATTGGGAAGGGTTGATATCTTTCTTGCTTCCTCAAGGTTACTTTTTTTGCACTGAGTTTTCCATATTCATCGGCTTGCGAAGCAACTTTTTTTTCCAGCAATTCATCGCCCGCAGCTCCTACCTTTCGTGAGAGGTTTTTGTGCTGTTCCGGACCCCCGCTGGTTCCCCCCATAGAGAAAACACCCACAACGTTCCTTTTTTCCTTGTAACAAGACGATGTTTCACCAACAGTCGGTTTGGCCCCTTCCTTGTTCCTGACTTGGGAAACGCATGGGGCCCCACCCCCCCCCCCCCCTGGTGCACGATCACGCCCTCTCCCTCCCAATACCGCCGAACCCCTCCAGGCTTACGCTGCCGTCCTAGCTGTGTTCGGGAGATGAAAAAGTATCAGGCAAACTTGCAGTGGTCGTTTCCTTCTCCCATTGATTGGGGTTATTATCGGACGTTGGTCTTCCGACGTCATACCACGCTCTCCCGCCTCCTTTCCCCCTGATTGCCAAGAACCAAGACCACAGCTGGTCGGCATATCAGAGCCCAACAGGATTCTCTCCCTTGAGTGCATGCTTTTCTCTTCCCTGTTTGGTTCTAAGAATGAGTTTCCCCTTTCTCTCCATGAAGCTAGAATTCTTGTAGTGTCCCCCCCCGATCGAGAGGGCTCCCTCCCCCTTCTCCAACTCCGGTTTTTTTTCTCCCCTTTTCAGAGCTACCCTTGCCACAAAAGTTTGGTTTCGGTCCGGACATCTGGATTAGCAAAAACCAGTATTCTTAGACCTCCTTCTTCATGGACGTTTTCGTCTCGATTTTTTTTTTACTTGAGGCATTTTTTTTCCCGCCCCGACCGGGCCTCTCCCCCTCCTTCGTGAACTGAGACTATCTTCAACTTTTTTTATAGAATGTCGACGACATGTATAGCCCCTTGAGACTCTCTGATGGAGGGATCGAGTTTGCAATTGGCCTCCTTTCCGTTCCTTCTTCCCAGGAAAAAAGACTTTTTCGAAGGCCCACTCAGCCTATTCCACATAAAGGGTAAGGGTGGCTTTGCACCGAAGGGACCACGCATTCTACCTCTTCCGGCGCCCGTGCTTTTTCCCCTAGCTCCTCAGGCAACTTTTTCCCCCCCGTACCCTGATAGATGGAATACCCTAACCGCCGAGATACCCTTTGCGTTTCCAGCGTCCCCGCACATATGAGATCGAGATGGATAGCTCTTTCCCCTCTTTTCTCCACGGCGAGGACCATTTCACCCCCTCCTCCCTCACTCTTGGCCCTTCACTTGCAGCAGGCGCCCCCCTCCCTCGTAGATTTTTCCTTCTTTTTTTTACTCGTTAGTGCCCTTTTTTTCCGTCAGTTGGTGTACACTTTCTCGAGGAAAGGTTCTTTGTAAAGTCATAGCCATGCTACCATCCCCCCCATATATATTTTACCCCTCTCCCTTTTTTGTGTTGGAGATTATGTGTCCTTTAGTGGGGGCGAACCAGACATCCTTTTCACTTCCCTGCCAAACCAACCATGACGACCAGACCCTTTCGAGGGACGTCCCCTACTCTTAAGAAAATCTATCTCGTATGTTGTTTTTTTTTATTCTTTGGACAATTGCCCTTCCCCAGCTTCTTTATGTTGATGTCCCCCCCTCATTAGACGGGTATCCGGGGTTGTTTACCACCTCTATTAATCCCCCCCCTACAAGTTCTTTCTTCCCTTCTTTTAGCAAGTTCCAGACGCCTTTGTTCCCTTCATTTTTTTTTGTTCCACCGATCAGGGGAAGGGGACGAACCGGTGCACCGCCCCTCTTTTTTGCCTGAAATATGTGAACGGGGCGGACTTCTGTCCCTTTCATGTGAAACCTCCCTTCCCCTCGGAAGCTGCTGGGGACTTCTTCCCCTTTCTTTTCCCAGCAAGAAGACGGCTCGGTTTGCATTCAAGGCCTTTAACAAGATGAGTCCAAGATCGATTTCTACCCCCCTCAGGGATAATACTATTTAGCCCCGTACTGATTTTTCAGTTCCAGGATTCTATCTCGCTGTTTCGAAGTGAGGTTTCCAGCTCACCCATTTTATTTTTCTTCTAAATTTCGTCCTTGAAGTCACGCAGCGTTATTCGGAACTCCCCCTCTTTCAAGGTAGATCCCATTTGTCCTAAGTTTCATTTTGTTGTGGAACTGCAAACCCCCTGGGTTTTCACTGGGTGACTCCCGCTGGTCTCCCCTTTTTGTCCTCTCCCGTGAGAGGTTCCCTCCCCTTTATGGCGTTTCTTCCTTCCCCCCCCGCAGAATGCTACTTTATCCGGTTTTCTTTCTTTTTTCGCAGACCAAGGAGGACCTGTCAGATAGCCTTTTTTTTCATCCTATTTGGTCTTGATTCCTAGTTTTCTCTTTCGTGTCTTTTTTTTCGGTGCTCTCTTCGTTATGCCGAGATCTTGTTTTGCTTTTTTTAAAGATGCCAGCAACTCTCCTTTTCCCCCCTTGCACATTCAGGCACGCACTGCACTGGCCGTAGCAGGTTTTTCTCGAAGCCACCGCCGTCGCGCGTGTCCCTTCTCTCTTTTTCAGGTGTTCGAGTGACGGATGGGGGGCGTGTTTCTCCTGTTGGATATCTGTCTTTTCTTTCCCTGACGTGCCCATTACTTTTCCCTCCACAAGTGCCACTCGTTCCCTGCTTTTGGGACCCCTCCCATTTATTGTTTTTTTTGTTCTTCTAGGTAAACCGGGGGCTGCCGCTCGCCCCCCTTCTCCCCTAGTGAGGGTCGGCTCTTCTGTCCCCTACAAGGGATTCCTTAACCGGGTCGCGTTAAGAGATGCCACCTCTCTCCTTTATAGAGCGTTTTTTTTTTTTTTCTCCGATCTATACCCGGCACTGCTTTCCCTCTGTGGCAGTAAGTGCTCCGAACGACATATGGCCTTTCGCTTTAGAAGAGCGAGTTTAATGCGTCCGTTTCTGTTTGATGAAACTTAGCAGACTTGCGTTACTTTTCTGATATGCCTCCCTTACAAAATATCGGTCAAAGCCGTCTGGCTTTTTTTTTTTTCCTTTTTTGAACTAGCCGCCTTTTTTCCCATCACTGTCGCAATTTTTCCCTTTGGTCCCAGGCGAGCAGCAAGTGGTTCCCCCCCTCCCTGTCTCTTAGCCAGAATTTCCTGGTAAGAACCATCGGCTCTATTCGTGTTTCTCCTTGGCGAGAGGAACGATTTTCTTTTGTTTCTTTTTCCGAAATGAGCTTATCTTGTGCCTTTTTCATGACTTTCCCTCCTCCCCCTCTTTTTATATTTGTTTTTCTCACTTTTTCCTAAAGTCTAGTTTCCAAATCCCTGCCAGTCGGACCAGATATAGTGAAGCTCCACTTCGCCCCTTTTTCCCAGTCGACTCGATCAATCCCTTTCCTTCCCCCCCTTTTCCCTGCCTCCGTGGAAGTACGCCCTCCCGGTGGGTAGTTATTTTTTCTCCCCCTGAAGTCAAGTGCAGCCCGACCGACCTATGACATTCCCAGTTACAGTCTTTCAGTCAAATTGATGCGTCTTTTTTTTCTCTCGCTTCTGGACAGTTGGAATTTTTTTTTAGGCGGTCTCTTTTGATCGGCTTTGTTGCCCGAAAAAGAGATTTCAGTGGGTGAACTATTCTTGCCCTGTAAATGTGATGCCCCACTTACTTTCCCCCCCCCCTTTAAACGCTCGCTTGGTCTGGCTAAGTCCCCCTTTGCCTCTTTCCACCTAGGGTATCCTCTTTGTTTTTTACCCATTCCGGACACTTCTTCCCAAATACCGGTCTTCCCCCCTGTTGATTTTTCTTCTCCCCCTCTCCGATTCCTTTTTCCTGAATTACGATCTTTCCCTTATTCTTCTTTCTGCGGACATCACGACCCGGCCTTTTTCCTTTCCTAAGTAGTTGACGCACCTAATTTCGTCCCCTTTTTTCCTTTGACCAACAAGAGTCCTACTTTACGCTTCTCTTTTTTCATGGTAGGACGTATAGCGGTCCTCCCATGTCTGGGAAGGACACCTCCTCTTTTTTCCTCTGGTAAAGTATGTCCGCTCCCCCCCCCCCCCTAACGGTCATAAACCTACTGTGAATTTGCCCCTTTTTCT
>Ga0179593_1595834_pt1 | contig 14835 bp, 12 predicted proteins | sample CZODoug2_1_08_16_FD_185931 | JGI IMG/M metagenome (GOLD analysis project Ga0179593, IMG submission 185931) | Vadose zone soil fungal communities from Angelo Coast Range Reserve, California, USA - CZODoug2_1_08_16fungal (PacBio error correction) | ecosystem: Environmental > Terrestrial > Soil >... | reverse complement strand
CTAGACCCTCTTCGGTCAGTCCTGCACGCCCCAACTTCTTGTCTCCACATCTGTGGTGACTGTTTTTCCCTGTGTGCATTGTTTCTACTTTTCTGCAGCCAGTACACCCCTTCCTCTTTTCTCTGATAGTTTTTTCGCCGAGTTCCTTCAACGATTTCTCCACATGAACTGTTGTTTTTTGTCATACGGATTGAGCCCCTGAATTCAAGCAGCCCCCGATCTTCCCCTACCTCGACATTCCTTCAGCGCCGTCCCTGCGCATTCCTCTCATTTGGCGACACCATGTTGTCCTTTTTATTCCTCCCCCGCGTAACTTTGCCAGTCCTCGACTTTTTCTGTTGTTCTCTACATCTAATGCTTCTGTTGTACCCACCGATTCGCCCGCTTTTAGAGAATCCGCCCCATCCCCCAACCCCAAAGCGTGGATTTACTCTCCATCCCCACCCCTATGTTTTTGTGCTATGCGGGAGCACATTTTAGCCCCTTTATTTTCCCGCCTTTTATGTAAGGCCCCGACTTTCCTGTCGGTAGATTCGATAATGACTTCGTTGCTAACATTCGATTTTGGGATGTTTTTTCTTTTTCGATTCCCTTAACCACCTATCCTCTCCCTTGCCGGAAGCCTTCCTTCTTTCTTATTGTCACTGTACTGTTCACCCCTAGTTGGCTACGACATTTTCGGCCATCCGAACTGCGATCCGTTTACCTTTTCCAAAATTTCTTTCCCCCGATTTACTTCATTTACGAACCCTCTCTAGCGCCCGGACTTTTTATTGTCCTTTGTGGAATTTTTTTCCCCCATCCCTTCCACGAATTTCTTTTCAAGCGCTAGAACCGTATCCGGAATTTTCCACCCACGACCGGACCCCCCTTTCTTTTACCCACAGCGGCCGTAGATCTCTTCTCAAACAGTCCTCGATATAACCGCCCCAGAGACTTCCGCCCTCAGATCCCTTTTCCCCGCACCCCACCAGCCTCTCGTTCTCCCCCCTTTCCTCGAGGCTCGTGTTTTAACATTCCTTTCTCTCACCGTCCTCACTTCCCTTTTCTTCGCTGTAACGTAGATTTGTCAAGGTCGCTTCTTAGGTTTTTTTCTTTCCACCACCCGACGTCTTATCCTTTTGGTGTTGTGCCCTTTTTCCCCTTTACTGTGTTAAGCACCTCCCGCTATGACGACTAGCACTAGCATCCACGGCCTCATAATATATTATACCCTACCCACCCCCCTTCTGCTGGTAGTACCCCTCATGCTTTAGGGGAGCCCTTTTCCTTCCGATGTGCTCTCTTCCCTCAGACCACCCACCCCCGGCCACACATGGGATGTCCGCTTAGCTCCCCTCCGCTTTGTTGGACCGGACCCATTAGCTGTAGCACGCCAACTTCACCGCTTGCTCCCACCGGTGGCAGTACTCCACGGTGCAAAAGGCTTGAGATTCCGCCGGCGGAAACAGTTTGACCGGGCACTACTTAAGTCCACCTTTATCAGTTGGTCTGTCCGCACACAGGTCTGGCTGGGGAGATCTTTTCCCAGGTCGAAGTCGGCGGGGGCCGGGGAACCTCTTTGATACAGCTGTGCTAGGGCGTGGAGAATTAATTGGGGGAAACGTTGGCCGTAACGAGGCGGATTTAGGACATGTGCGGCTTTTGTTGCCGTAGTTTTTGATGTGCGTCAGGCCCCCTATTGTCTTTCCAGCGATGATCTTTGGACCTTACGGGAGAGTCTGACGTGGGAGCGTCCTTTCGTGCAACAACCGGCTGCCTCCGCTCTTACCGCCCCGTGGAGCGCTTTTCCCTGGAGACCGAGGATGCATGGGGGACCCCTTAGCCGTTTTGACTGCGGATTGGGATCTCGGTGGGCTGAGGGTCTTGCGTGACGGGAGGGTATTTTGAGTGGGTCGTCGACGAGGTCACTTTTGCGTGCGGATGCTATGCGGAGTCATGCGGTCCTTTTTGCGCGATTTTCTAACCGAAATAGCATTGGCCAGTTCCCCGCTTCTCTCACCTCATTCTTTCCCCGCGCCCGCCGGTCGGGGACACCGGTCTGGAAAAGAGGACTCTTCCCCCCCCGGTGTCACTTCTAGATCTTGGTCGTCGTTGTCGAGTACCACGCGTGACGATACTATTCCGCGTAGTCACCTTCCCCCCGTTGGAACAGCATGGTCCTCCCTTCGATTCAGCTTATAGCGTACTAGGTTTTCTCCAAGTTGCGGGAGAATCCTCCGGACCCCTAACCCACGAAGCACCCCGACAGAAGCGACCCGATCCTGAGATAATCCCCCCCAGCCTCCGAGTGAACCTTCCACCAGCTGGGGACACTCCGGAATCATAATTTTGCGGGACCCAACGCGCGGAGTGAGATGAGTCGGCGGCTCGTGACCTAAAGTAGACGCTCATACCACCTTCTGGGGCCCCAAGGGACTCGATACCAACGGCGATGGTCAGAGCCTGTGTCTCTGTGACTTTACTACTGTCTCCCAATGCCGAGGGAGACTGCACACGGAGGGAGCTCAATAGCAGATTCTGTTCCGGAGCTTCCCCTCTCGCCAGCACGGTCCGATTGGAGGCGCACTCCCGAGGGTCACCACTCGCTCAACCTCTACACATTGGTTCCGGGCCACCAGACCTGGTCCGGACACCCTCGTCCGATTTTCCCCGAGGGAGACCCTCACATACCTATACATATTCCTAGGGGAATGCACATCAGCCTAATCCTCCCATCTGTATCCAGACGAGGGATAGTGGTAGCTCCCCCATTACATTGCCGGGCCCCTGACATTTGTCGGGGAGTCTGTTCCCGAGATTTCAGTGGCGGGCGAGTTCCCCGGACAAGGGAGGCACGCCGACTATCCTTATTGGGATCGGATGTTGGGCCCCCCAACATCCTGTCCCACCCCGGTATCGCTTCCCTTTACGCCCGTTCTAGTCCTCCACCAGCCACTCGGGAGCCCGCACGATCCCTTGGCCTAGGTATTTCCCACATTGGACTCCGCAGGCCAATTTTCCACAAACCATGATCACTTTCTAAGGGGCAGCCAGCCCATTCCCGCTCATCCCGGTTCCCTAACGTACCCACCTCTGGGCCCACATCCCTCGCTCAATGGAGGCATCGCGACCTCTCACCCCTGTTTTCTGATGCTTAAAACCCTATCGACCCAGACCCCCGTGAGGAGCCCTCCCACGAGAGGGGCGCGCGCCTTTGGACCTAGGGGCCCCCAAAACCCCCCGGAAGAAACCGGGACGCCCACCCCCACTCCACCCCACCAGGACGCAGCCAGGCAGACTTGGGACACCCATTCCGTCCCCTCCTCCTCCATCCCCCCGATGGGAAGTCCTCCCCCCCTTTCCGCCCACCGTGTCCTTTAGCTCCGTCCATGGCTCGGAACGACCCCACCCCCGCTGCAACCCCCGGACCCTAGGGAGACCAGCGTCGATGCCCAACTTCTCTGTAGTACGGCCGCGGGACCTAGGCCTACCCCCCTTCCGTCACCATTAGCCCCAGACCTGGACTGAGAGAGCGCCATACCCAGGGGGAACGCCTTCGGGCAACCCCCATAAACATAAAACCCCAAAAACAACCCACAGAAACAAACACACAATGCTTTCTCTCGCCCCCGTACCCGGATCCCCAGTCCCGAAGTCCCCCTTTCCCACCCGCCACCCTTAGCCCGTGCCCCGGCATTCACCCTGTTCTTTGTCTTCCCCCCCACTGGACCCTCCCGCCCCATGCGAGGTATCCCCCCCCCTGGGAAGCCCCCCAGGGGACAGGCCATCCTCGACCCCAGTCCCTCTATCTCCACATGACCTGTCCCCCCGTTTCCATTCTAGTCCGAATAACAGCCACCCCAAGAAGTGTAGGGAATCCGACTAGTCCCATTCTCATCCGAATAGTAGGGAAGATACTACCCCCAACATGGGGTACTATCCCCCTCCCCCTGCGGCCACTGCTGTACTTACAGATGTTTTGTACTGACTTTTGGGACTTTTCGACGTTTTCTCTTGAGGTATTTTTAGGCTGAGTGGCACCTCTTGGTGTGTGTTTTCTTGTTGTTTCTTCTTTTTTTTCTTTTTTCTTGTGGGTGTGTGGGTTGTACTCGCCAGGGCTCCTTGCAAAAGAGGTAACCTAGGGCGTTTAAAACCCATTTGGAAAAAGTTTAAAAAAAAAACGCTCATTAGAGAGTCCCCGTCATGAACAAAAAAATTCAGTAGTCTGAGATATAGGCGGTGGAAAGATCAGTTGACAAATGGAGGGGCCAGGGCGAGAAGTCCCCCCGAACACATTTCGATGTCCTTCCAGATACAGACTCCAAGGTTGTCCCCCTTCCTGCTATACCTCTCTCCCTTGCGAGAACCCCTTTCCTTCCCCCCCCCAATAGTGGTTATAGCCTATTCTCTGGAGACCCTCTGGCCGGGTGTTCCTGTAACTTCATAAAATCCCCCCTCCCGTCAGACTCACCGTCCTGCTCTTCGTGCTTCTCCCTATCAGCGTTCCGAAGGACGTAGCCTGCCCGTGATGTTCTTGCTTTAATCTCTTTTTTTTGTCGTTGCCTACCTTCTTTCCCTGAGATCTGTTACGGGCTCCACCGAATCGACACATTTTGATACTTCCCTTGTGAGGATTTTCTATCTATTTGCCTCAGTTACCCGGTATTGCTTCGGGGCTCTCTCTGCCCCTTCCCCGTTGTTTCCTATATATCCAACTCTCTTCTCTCACTCCTTTGAGCCGTCTTCGACATTTTCCCCTTCAACGCCTCACTTCTACCTTGTTTCTTACTCTTCTTGCTTTAGGGCGCCTTTGGCGAATGATTTCTCTCAGTCTTGTCTTCCCCACTCTATTTTTGCCAGTTTCTGCCGAATCGCTGATTCCTTTTCCTTCCGCCGACTTCCTTCTGCGGAACTTTGATGATAGTCGACTGCGCATCCTCCTCTGTCCGTTTTTTACCGAGGCCCTTCCGTCTTTTTCTCGTTTTTTATTCTTACCCGTGGAGCCCCCTCGCTCTCACTTTTGAAGGCCTTGCTAGCTTTCTCCTCGGACTTGTAGGATTGCTCCTCCACTTGGTTATCACCCTGTGCAAGCCTAGCTTTCCGTTTGCTACGACAGCCCGCGATTTTGTGGCTTCGTAGCTATTGACGTATAAACTTCCTCCCGGCAATGGGACGGTGTGGTTTATTGACTTCATTGGTGGTATTCTGTTGTGCCTTGACTTGATCGTGAATCCCTGCACCCCGCGCCTCCCCTTCTCCGAAGCCCAGTCATTTTAAAAGCCGAGATTTATTTTTCGTCGTTCTCAACGGGACCTCAGTTTGACCAACTCCATAGCTACCGCAGGGTTTCCCTATTGATCTCTCTTTCTTCCCCAGATTTTCTTCGCTTCTTTCCCACTGGTCCCTGATTTAAGTTGTGAGACCCCGTTTTTCGCGATGTTCATGCGCCTTCCCCTGTTGTTAATCCCCTCTTTCACCTCACTCTCCCAACCCCCGAGTCAGCACGATGAAGCTTTTTTTGAAACATCCACTTGCCCCTGTCCCGACCCTTCCACTACACTTACGATTCCCTTTTCAAGTTGTAAACTCTCCCTGTTGTGCCGCTTGAATAAATATACGTACCCCCCTTCCCCCCCCTTCCCCTTTTTTACTCTATGGTCTTTCGGAAATATATCCTTTCCAGTGCGGGGCAGTGGACCCTTTCCCCTTCGGTTCCGCCCTCCTATTATGGCGAATATCCCCTCTCATCCCTGTTTTTTCTTCTTTTTTGCTTTAGGAAACCTCTTTCGAATGCTAGAGATTCCCCCCTTCCAATGAGTTGGCGAACTATGTCCGATGAAAAAAATACCCCCAAGACCCCCCCTTTCCCCTTCGAGGATAGGGGGTTTGCCACCTCCGTTTGGGCCCCGACTGCCCTCGCGTAGAGGGTTTTGGAAACAGTTTTCAGGAGACCGCAGTTGGTTTGCCATTGGTCTTCCGTATCCCCTGCCCTTTTTCCATGTGCCTCCTATTGATCCCCGTGTCGCCGATCTTAATTTTGAGATCTCGTTGTTTTCCCTTTGCTTAGAATCCGTCACCGAATTTTTTTTTTACCTTTTTTTTCTCCCAAGGGAGTTCGTAATCTGCATCACATTTCCTCAGATTCCCCTCTCTTTATGTTCCGTGGTTTATTCCCCCTTTCAAATTTTTTCTCATGTAGCTTTCACGTCATTCGCTTTGTTACGCGTCCTCCCTCATGTTAAATCCCTGAGCACTTGTCAACTTTGCGTTCCCCTCCCCCCCTCTGTATCACATCCCTTTATTATAGGAGTTTTTATCTCGATGTTTTTCCTTATCATGTGAACTCCCGCTTAGACCTCCCTTTTTTATTCGTTCGCTTCTTTTTTGTCCCTTTTGTGCAGTTCTTCTAGATGAATTTTATCTTGGTATTTTTTCTTTGATTATTTCCTGAGCTCCCCCTTGCCCATGTGTCATTTGACTCATGCAGTGACGCCAGTGTTGTTTCTCGGGTCCTCCTCCTCTAGAGGTCCCTTTTGTTATCCTTGAAAGCATTCCTTCTGACCCCCGCCGTCGTGCGGTCAGAGCAGATTCACATCTTTTTCTAGTATAACCTTCCCCTCCCTATTCATAGATCTTTTTCCCCCCCCCCCCCCCCCGTGGTTGTTCTCTCTATGTATTTTATACTCCCTTTCTCCGATTATATTTTCCTTCCAACTTTCGGTGTCTCGGCTCTTGTGCTTTCCGCAGACGTGTTTCACACTCCCCATTTTTGAACCGGTCTATTTTCGGTTTTGCTTTAACCATCTCTTCTCTTTAGGATGTCCCCCGATCTTAAAATCGGCCTGGGATGGCAGCTGATCCCCTGCTTCCAGAAACCTCCCCCCAATATCTCGAATCTTCACTGGATTCACTCCCCCTTCTTCAGAGTTTCCTTCTGGGAGAACCCCTCCAGTGAACTCGTCAACGCTCTCGAGTATGAGTTTTTCCAGTTGTAGACGAACGTTTTTTCCCATAACCTTCTTTTTTGAACTTTTCATGTCCGCCCCCCCCTAACTGGACCCTCCCCGTAGTTCTCTTTGGGGCGTGTTCCTAAACCGGCCCCCCTCACTACCCCCTACTGGGACTCTCAGCCCTACGGCCTCTCTCTCTTTCTTTTCCTCGCCTATCCTTGATTTTTCGACTTTCACGACACCATCAGTTCCCCCTCTCCCCAGATCCCTTTTCCCTCTTCTTTCCTGTTCTTTTAATGTTCACACTCCACATTGTCTTGTATCCCCCTGTTGGCATTCCTGCCCGATTTTCTCGCCTGACTTCCCAAATCTTTCTGCCCGTTAATAACTCACACTCTATCGCTTTTTCGTGTTCTTGCTTTATCCCCACCTTGGCCTCACGTGTATCCCCTCGCTATTATCCATTTCGTCCTGGTAATGTTTCCCCCCCCGCTCCAAAAGCCCTCCCCCCCCATCGGTATCCTGAACCCCATTCTTTACCAGCAAGGCAACCTTTTACAACTCCGCGCCTTTTTTATATTTTTCCGCCCGGCCATGCTTTCCCCCCCTTCCCTATGACATTTTGAGTATACCCCCCCCGTACCTGAGACTTTCACATCGATGCCCTTTACGTCCCTTGCGATTCCCTTAAGTATTCTCAGTTTGATTATTCATGTTTTCCTTCCCTTTTAACACCTCGGATATGTTTTTTTTTTCGATATTTCCTTGCCGCTACACCCCCGATACTTCCCAGCCTTCGCTCCGCCTTACACCCAGATCATGGGATTATGTTCTCCTTAACTTGCCTCTCTGCTCTTCGACACCTGACTCCCGTTGGCATTTGATGCTCAGTAGCTTTTTTTATCTGCGGGTTTGAATATTTTTTTTATTTCATATCACGGACCAGATGTTGACGTGAAATGGTCTTTATCCCCCCGTTTCCCTATGTATCCGCCCAACACCAGATCTAAACTTTACAGCGGCCCTTCTTTGAGCAATACCTAGTATCATCCACTCCCCTTGCCTTCCCTTTCCCTCGTAATTCTTCTATTCCTCTGTGGGGTAGACGTCTTCCCATTTCTGCACCCCTCATTCCTTAATGATCTGATCCCGTTCTTTTTTCAATTTTTCGTCATTTCCCTTCCTGTCCCTCCTCCTTAGATGTTAATTTTTCGGTGGAATGTATTTACCTTACCTTTTCTAGCCTCCTTGGAGGCGTTTACATGTGGTGCACCTTCCCCGTTAAGTTCCCCTCACTGCACGCGGACCTATGCCGAGTTGGACCCGCTCCCCTTTGGTAGGTATGCATTTTTCCTCTGTTGTCATCCCCCCGTAGCTCCCTTTTGTATGTTTTTTGTACAGTTTTTTCCGATTTGTTCCATTAATTCTCTGTACTGCGTGCCCCCATAGAAGGGGCGTTTTGCGGGCCACCGCTGTGACAACCCTTTTTTTCCTTTGCACCTAGCTATTTTTTCAGTCCCCGTATGTGGTGTGTCTCCCGCATGGGCTACATTGACTTTTGTGTTTTCTTTTCTCGAGAAGTTTTGTATGGAGAACTTAACGGGGAACTCTTCCATTTCTTCGTCACGTCTTTCTCCTCCATCGGAAACAACTTCGCCCGATTTGTTGTTCTTTTCTACCTATATTTTTCCTAGTTTTTTTCTACCCCACGTACTCTTTCGGCTTCTTCTTTGAGGCTGGGTCTTCCCCCTTTGCCCGAACGGCATATATAATACATGGGAGTCATCCACCTCTCGGGCGTGCCCCCATTTTTTTTCTTCGACGGCCCCTCGCGTCCCCCCTGTTTTCTTTACAGAAGCGTGCGCTGGACGTTTCCCGAGCTTTTTTCTATTGCACCTCTCCTGTAATCGCTCCGTTTCCTTCCTTTCTGCTTCCTTTTGCCCTTTGTGCTTTGGTGTGGTACTTGCGGTAATCAGGCCATTTCTCTTTTTTTAATCGGCCCCCGCTTTTCGCTTCCATTTTTTGTCGTCTTATCCATATATTCTCTGTTTTTTGGCGTAGAACGCCCCCTTAGTATGGCTCGTTAAACCCACAAAGACCTCGTTTAGGCACCCCCGCCTGAATCTATTCTGATGATGTTTCACCGACGTTTCGGAGCTTTTTTTGTCTGTCTGGTATTTGGTAGTTCTACCCTCTGCCATTTATCGTAGGTTCTGGTATTTAGCCATCTTACGGCATGCCATTTGTGTGTCCCTTGCACCGCGACCTCTTTGTTCTGTTAGTTTTATGTTGCCGCACCCCAATGGTGGCAACCCCACACCCCCCCCCGATCCCACTGCGTTCCTTGCGTGCCCTCTTCTAGATCGCGTTCTCGCACTAATTCGTCAATTAACAGAAATCCCCCTCCGGGACTGGGGTTCTTCCCCCTGATGTACGCGCTCCCCCCGTTTGGGTTCTGGCCCCCCGCACTTTCTAGACCTCTCGCCCCCCACCAGAGTTTGTTGGGACTCTCCAGAATCCTTTCCTCCACAATCACGGTCGGTTCTTTTCGTCCCTCTCCCTTCGAAAATCTCTCTCCTGTACCCTCCCCCTCGTCGCGACGGTTTCTTTTCGCTTTTTTTCGCATGTGTTTCCGTGAACTTTTTTCTTTACCTCTGTCGGCTCTTTTTCGGGCCGACCGCCACATAATTCATCTTCCCACACCAGGTGGCTTTGTTCACGTTTGTTTCCGTTTTATGTTCTCCGTCAATTTCCCATTCTTTAGGCACTTTTCCCCCCCAGTGTACCCACATTCCTCTCTCCGCTCCCCCCCCCCCACGCACACCCTCTTCCGCCGTGATAGTACGCAATCTGTATGCCACCATCGGGTTTTCTTCGTGTTGTATCTCTTTATTCTTTCGGTTGTTTTGGGGGCATTGTGCTTTCCAAGATGTTCCTTGTAGTCTTTTGCGGTTTTTTACAAATTCGGCATCTCCAGATGGGCACCTGCCATACTCTCCTCATGACGTCTGTCGTGATACGTTCCTCCTCCCTACGATGTTCCTCCCATGCAGAGGTTTGATTCTTTCGCCTCTTTTTCAAAGTTTCCCCCCCCCCTCCGGGCGTAATGTAGCGACCCCTTTTTTACACGGTCCCATTTTTTTTCCGCCTGCTCTGCAGTTCCAATCGTGATTAGGTGTTCTTACGCCCCTTAGCCCCTCCCTTACCCAGTAGCTTTATCTGTGCCTTTTTTCCTCCCGCGACACCGGCCACATTTCTCCTAGTTACTCAGGCGTTACTGCTTTACATGGTTTTTTCCCCCTTAATGCCGTTCGTTTCGTCAATTCAGTATTGAGACCCCTGGTGCGCGTTCCCCCGCACACCGTAAGTGTCCGTTTCTGCAGTTGACTGGGAATTCCCGAGATATAAATATCTTTTGTTTTCAAAACCATTTAAGCGCCTCAGGCGGACCGTCGGAGGAACGGAATCTTCTCGAGGTAGGGCACAGTCTTTACAGAAAGTTGTTTGGCGTCTTATGTAAGTTAGTGTTAAGAACTGCCACTAATCGATCCTCCTCCGTTTGAGACTCTCTTCGGTTCCTTTTCGCACTTTTATTCCCGAGCTGTTGGTGTTTCCGCCTTTGCCCACCCCAGTATCACTGTTTAGACCTCTCGCGCTTTTGGTCTTTTCTTGCGCCCCCTTCCTGCCCCCCTTTTTACGGATGTTCCTTAACCCCGAGGTATCGCAGTTTTCCGTCTTGTTCCAATTGCCCTGCTGGCTCCTTTCCGCTCCCCCCCCCTCCTACTTGATCTCTTTCTTATGACACCTTGTCTTCAAATTGGTACTGCAGGGTGAGAATTCCGTCATTTCCGTTCCCCCAAAGTTTTCCCCGTACCTTCCTCGCCTGAGTTGGTCCCTTTTGACGAACACCCCCCTGAACTGTTAAACAGTCGATTTGGCCAGCCCTCCGAAGATTCTTATACTTTCTCTCTTCCCACTTCTCCCCCCAATTCGCCTCCCGCAATTACCACCCCCCCTGCCAATCACCACCCAACACAAATGGGCTGTTCTACTAACGTGCGCTCCCCTCCCTCCAACTGCTAAGAGTTTTTCTGGCGTTACTCTTTTTTTTTTTTCCTCCTGGTCAACAGTGTTTCCCCCGCCTCACGTCTTGTTGAATTACGTCCTGCCGTCCCAGAGTTCCTCTTTGTGCCCCGGGTAAGAGTGACCTTTATTCCCCGCTAGCATGTTTTTTGCCCTCACCCGTTTTTCCGACCACACTCAAGGTCATCGCACGACGGCTTTAATCATACCCCGCAAATTAACCTTTGTGTCTTTTTTTCCTGTCCCATCGAATGCTCTTCGCTGAAGAGAAAGCCAGGTGTAAGAGTTTTGACATTCAGTCGCTCCAAATGCTACCTCCCGCTTTTTACGTTTTTCTGTCTTAAGCTTCCCCCCCTAATTTTCGCACAATGAACCCGGAGCGTCATTTGAATACTATCTGTTCAACGCTCTTCCTTTGTTTTTCTTTGGTTGGCCACGGCGTTAGCTTCTCCACGACACCCTACACGCGGCCTGTGGTTCCCGACCCGCTTTCCTGTGCCGTTCGACCTTTGTCTTTTTACATTGCCCTTCAATGTGTGATCGAGTTCTTGCGAGACGGTCCTCAGCCACCTGACCCAGATCTTTTAGGTTCTTTTTGAGTTGTAATAGGTCCCTTTTTTGATTTTAACAAAAAAAAGCCATCCCTCCCCCCTAGAACCAGCTCCAAAGATATCAAGTCTTGGACGGCAGATAATTTAATGATTTTTTCCCCTTAGAAACATGTACCTTTCGATAATTTTTCAATGGGGCCCTATTTCACGAGATATACTTCGAACCTACTTCGCCCCCCGGATTTTCCTGGATTTTCCGCTTGAAGAGTTCCCTCCCCTATCCCACCCGGAATGCCATCAAGCACTTCTTTACTGATCTTCGACCTCCTGTCTCGAAGTTGCTGTTCGTCCAATTGTTGTATCGCAAGACCCTTCTGCGCCGGTCCGATCCCCGGCCCGTTCGGTCAGATCGGGTTGACAGTTGCGACTCCTCTCCTATTTTAGCACTTGTTTGACACCCCTTCAATTTTCACCGGGCTATCAGTTTTTGGCCGAGAGTAATCGCTCCTTCCTTTAGGAGTCTTCCCTCGCCAGGCTTTTGACAACATCCTAATCGTGGATATATCCCCCCCAGGGCCATTCTCTCCACCGTCTTTTCTGCCCTTCTGTTTATTCTTTCCCCACTACACAGAAATTTTGTATACAGATAACCTCCCACCCTTGAAAGCCCTCCCTTTTTTCCTTCATTTGTGTTGCTCTCCCTCCCTCTGTCTCATTCATTTTGAGGACAAAACACGAGGATTGGGATTGGTCTTACTATTGTTTTGCCCCCCGCTCCTCTTCCCTCATATCTCGCAGCCACCATTGTAATTGGAGGTCTGAAGCCACCCTTTATTTTAGGGTCGTGACTCCTAAATTTTCACTTTTCTCCCCTTTCCCCCCTAGAAATGCCCACTGACTCCGTTCCCGTCTCGCCCTCTTTTTCGACGCTCCTTCTTCCAATGGGTTGACCCTGATTTTGGTATTCGATCCCTGGCCTTTCTCCTGTTTGGTCTTTCCGAATCTTGGTCGCCCATGAAGTTCCAAGCCCGCTGAGGGATTCTTTTCCTCTACCTTCCTCCCCTCGACCGCCTCCCTCTAGCGGTTGACACCTTGGCGAGGTTGCTCTCTCCTAGTTCTTCTCCGACTCTTTCTTGGGGTTTTTGCTACCCCCGGTCGTTTACAACTTTCACCCCTCCCCACCCCTCCCCAACACAAGCGTGGATTTTTTTTTAGCCACTCCTCTGGATCCCCTAACCTTACGGATGCTCGTACTTTTTTTTTGCTCCCTGTTGATAGTTGTCAACGCACAAACGCCTGGAGCCCTGCTCCCCTGTTTTTTTGAACCATTCCTTTTTTTCTGTACTTCTGCTCTCTCTCCGATTTCTTCCTACTATATTCCTGTTGTGATGATTGTCTTTTTTTTCTCTTGTGTACTCCTTTGGCTACCCGCTTTCCCCCCTTTGAGCCACCTGATGGCCTTTCCTCCCCCCCCCCACCTCACTCTCGCCTCCGCCCCCTCTCTTTTTTCCGCGCTTCCACCACCTCCCGCTATTGGCAACTGTTCTGCTTGCTGTCCTTTTTTGGACATGGATATGGCCAGAGTTTTGGTGCACACCGCTGGTAGTGCCTTTTGGCTAGATATGTGGCTTTTCATAGTACCTTTTCTGACTGCCCTTTTTGTCCTTGACTTTTCTCCTCCAATGTTCCTTCTGAGTTTCTATCCGCGAGTCCCACGACCCTCTTCTTAATCCCCTCGTTTTTTTTTTTCTTCTTTTTGTCGACCCAAATCCCTCTTGATTACACCCCGCGTTTGACCCCACCTCTTTTTTCGTATACTGCCCGAGACGTCCCCAGTTTATTCTGTTGATGTACGGGCCTTGTGGCCGATCACACCAGCACTCCTTTTAGGTTGGACGAAGTTTACGGAAACCTGCCTTTATCCCCTTCTGTTGGACGTTAAGGTGACTTCGCGATCGGCCGTTTTGGGTGTTTGTTATACGTAATTCCCTCCTTTTCCTATTTCTGCCACCATTGTTCTCCTCCTTCTGTCCTTGTGTTTCGGGTCCCTATGGTTTCGGTTTGATACTTTACTTTGAAACCTTTTACCAACAGTTCACTCCTCTATAATAGGAATAATCACTTCCCTTAACCCCTCTATCGACCCCCACTCCCGTGTTGACTCCCATCTTTCACTTATTCCGAGCCCCCCTTTCTTCCTTTACTTAGATTTCTACATTCCTTTTGACCAACTTGTACTTTCAGTGACCAAAGCCACCCCTCCATTAGTGCTTCTTAAAATGTACTTTTTCTTTGACGTATCCTGTCAATTCTCCTATCTTTTCCATTCCTTTCCTTGTTAAGCACACCCTGAAGATCGAGTTATTCACAGTGTTTGCTCCCAGTGATCGGACTTCTTCCCTTTTCCGTTCCCCCCCCCACATCATCTGACTTTCTGTTTTCTTTTATCGCAGTTTCCTATTCAACGGCGCCGTCTTTATCAACCCTCTTCCCAACTAGTCTCTTGTTCACCCTCCTTCGCAAAGTCGCCGTTTGTTTTTTTCGTAAAATTTGAATCCACCTTGATCGGCCCGGTCATGGTCATATAGCCTCAGTCTTATTTCCTCCGAGCTTCCCCCTTATCTCCCTCGTCTCTTTCTACACAGGAAGTTGTCATTTGCCATACCAGCTAGCGGCTCCTGTGTGATTCTCGCTCGATTTACTCACAGCTAGCGCTGCGCTGTTTCTGGTGAGTGTTTCCATCTTTTCTTCTTTTTGCATTCCTGTGGTTTTCCCCACCCCAGCACCTTTGACCTCCATCACTTCATCAAATGAGGTTATTGCATTTGAGGTCTCTTCCTTTTCTGAACTCCTTTGGCTCTTGTATCCGCCCCCTCCCTGTACTTTCTCCTTCTTTTTTTTTGAGTTTTCCTCATCCTACTTTCTCTGGGCGCTCACTAGGTCTGAATTGGACTCGCTTGTTTATTTTTCTTTCTAAGATCGTTTTGCCTTTAGGTTCTAGGCTCTCATTGGCCTCGTTTGAATAGTCCCAATATCCCGCGGTACTTGCACTACGTCAGAGCCCCCGAAGTTCCCCCTCGAGCGTTTTACCCTCCTCCCCACCCTTACCTCTGAGATCGGCGTTTTTTTCCCACCTTTTATCGCATTGTTCCTTGAGCCAAACCCTTTCTAGCACCCCCCCCGGTCATGAGCTAGGTGCCCACGACGCCGTACCACTGCTCTTTTGGTTGGCGTCCTTGGTGGGCTTCTTCCAGCGTAATTTTAGAGTT
>Ga0179593_1284830_pt1 | contig 14835 bp, 15 predicted proteins | sample CZODoug2_1_08_16_FD_185931 | JGI IMG/M metagenome (GOLD analysis project Ga0179593, IMG submission 185931) | Vadose zone soil fungal communities from Angelo Coast Range Reserve, California, USA - CZODoug2_1_08_16fungal (PacBio error correction) | ecosystem: Environmental > Terrestrial > Soil >... | reverse complement strand
TCCCTCTTGGTCATCCTGATTGCCCCCCACTCTCCCCCCCCCCTGAAAAGCTTGACTATGTTTTGGCAGTTTTGATCCAGTTACTCATACTTATTCAACGACTTAGATCTATACGCGGACTTGAGCTCAAGTTACTGCTATCCTCCCAGACACGTTTTTCTCTTTCTTTGGGTCCCCTTTTTTCAACTTTTATGTTTGCAAACCGTTTTTCCCTTTAGTAGAGCTCTTTGCTTCGTGACAGGTTTCCCCTTCCCCCTTCCCCCCCAGCGTACCTCGGCCCCAATTTTCTTGTTTCGTCTTGAGTGTTTTGGCGGATTGGAAAGGTTCCTGACGTGAGACCTCCCCTCCCCACACTGTCAACCACTTCACTCACCCCCCCTCTGTTGTTTCCCCCTTGCAATCCTCTTTATATTCGGCCCCTCCGGCATCCCGGGCACCCCCCTTTCTCATTGGCCCGTTTTTCTGTGTTTTTAAACGTTCAGTTTCTCACCCATACCATTCCCGCCGTCTTGCCGAACCCCTTGGCTTCGGCCCTGGACATAACCCCCAGTCCTTTTTTTGTATTTTCGCATCTTTCTTTTTCATTCCTGTCCCCAACCGGGTCACAAGTTTTCCGCTACCTCGGCATGTTTTTTGCGCTGACCCTTCACGTCCTTTCACCCTTTTTGACCCCCCGTTGCCCTCCTCCCCTCATCCCGGCCCTCGAAGGCGTTGCTTAGGCGGCGCGTTCCTTTCTCCCAACACCCTTGGAAGCTTCCATGGCCCTTTCCCGAGTTTCCCCCCCTCCTGACCCCCCCCCAAGGTCCTTTTGGTTGCCAATGGCCGATCCTTTCCTCTCCCTTTCCCCCGTGTAGTCACCTTTTCGTCCAAACCATTTTTTTTTTTTTAGACTATCCCCGAGTTTTTGGGTAGAGTAATTACAGGGTCCGGTCCCCCCCCCTTTCCTATTCCCCAGCACTGCGTTTACCCCCCCCCAGTTCCGGGTACCCCCCCTTCTTAGTCGCCTGCGAAAATCGGCCGTTCACTTCCAAGTTTTTACCTTCGACCCCTTCTCATCCCCCCTGGACGTTTCCGGGGCAGTTGTCCTTCCACTTTACATCCCTCGTAAATTGCTGAGCCAATCGCTTCTATCTCTCCGTTTTTTCTTTCACCCCCCCCCCCCAAATTGTTTTTTCATGTTCCCGTTTTCCTCCGGTCCCCCCCCCTGGGTTACTCACGTTTTGAAGCCGAATCCCCCAAAATTCACACCCGTAGCCCGCCTTTTCGGGTTGCTTAGCCACTCCCGCGACCTTGTTCCCCGCTACTCGAGCCACGCCGCAAAAAAAGCTTTTAGATTGAGGTACACAACCCTTTCCCCCCCCCCCCTCTTTTTTTTCCTGACTTTGACATTTTCTGTTCCCCCACTTTCGATTGTGATGGGTGTGTTTGTTTTTCTTTTTTCCTTGCTGTCCCCCCCCGTCTTTTGCTCGTATTTCTCGCCCCCCCCTCCCCTATTGTCACGGTTCAGATTTTCCCGGCGGTTGACTGATTTGTTTGGGGGCCCTGGCATCAAAACGGTCGGCCGAATACCTGTTTTTCCAATTTCTTTTTTCCCCCCCCCCCCCACCACCCTTCCCCGGGGTTCCCTTCGACGTTTTTTTTTTGAATTTTCCCCCCCCCCCTCCACTTGCCCTTTCTCCTTCTTCACGACATGAGAGTAAGTTTTTTGGACTGACCTCCTCTATTTTCGCCAATCCACCCCCTTGCACCTTTTTTCGCTTTTCTATCTGCTTTCCCCCTGATTAGGTACACTTAGTTGAGCACGGGGGAATCCCTTTATCCCACCCATTTTCTCGATTTCGGTGGCCTAGTTGATACGCCTACCCCTCATTTTTCCTTTCCTTTTTTGCTGTGCTTGATGTCAAGGGGGTTGAGGGGTCTCCCTGATTTTTTTGTTTTTAGTTCTCTGCAGTTGGTTTTTTTTTGCTTTTTTTCTGTTTGATGGCGGTTAATTTAAATCTCTCCTGCCGTTCGCACCCCTTTTTTCGTGGTCCTGCTCCTCTGTGTCCCAGGATCCGCGTTCCCCCTCCCTTTTTTTTGGTTTCTCTGTTCTTTGACCCTGAGTGGTTGACACCCTCTCATGGTTAGATTTTTTTTTTGGGTCTTTGTTTGTTTTTCGAGACCCGGTGTTTTTTTGTGGGTGTGGGTTGGTGTCCCCTTGGTTTTTATGTTCGTCCCCCTTTTTTTCATCTAGTCTCATTTTTCCCAGCCCCCCCTCCCCTGTTTCCATTTTCCCTTCCCTCTTTGCTTGGCGGCTTTTTTTGGTGGTTGTTTTTTTTTTTGTTTGTTTTTTTTCCCCGAAATTGTTATCGTGCCGTTTTTGGGTCCTTTCTTTTTTAAGCTCCCCAGCGCCCTTCCCACATTTCCCCGATTTTTCCCCCCCTTGTTTTGCTCCATCCCGTTGGGTGGATGCGTTTGACATCATTTTCTCGCCGTGGGCTGCTCTCCCCCTTTTTCTATTTTCCGTTGTTTTTTTTTTTTTTTGGATTGTACTTGTGATTCATGGCTTCCGCCCTAGAGCCGTCGTCGCCCGTTATTTTTTCTATCTGTTTTCAAGAAATTCCCCCCCACACCGTCCTTTTTTTCAGCCCCGGTACCCTTGTTTTTCCTTGTCTTTGCGTTTTTGGGACGGTTGTCTCAACCTCTTCCCCATCGAGGTTCTCTTTCCGTCCCCTCTGAGAACAAATTTTTCGACACGCAAGAATGTCAACTCACGATACTCCTTCTTTCTTCCTCCCGTGTATTTGCGTAGTGGACGATTTTTTGAGTCCTTTGTACCCCGTGATTTCACTTTGAACCGGGTCTTCCTTTTCACCCGTTGCCCTCCTGATCGCCGCAGCCCGTACCACACCCCCCCCCCTACCAGTTATGAACGCTAAACCTCGTTCTGAGGCGAGTATCCTTTGCAGATCCCTTCACTGTCCCGGACCCCCAGTTAATTTCCCTTCCCTGTTCTTTTTTTTCCCTCCAGTCCCCCCCCGGCCATAGCCCATAAAAACCCAAAATATTCGACTCCGAGCCCTTTGACCGCCCCCCCAAACCCACGTCCATGTTTTTGTCAACCTGAACTTTTTCAAAGCCTTGTTGTCGCTCGGCCCCAGGACCCCCGACCAACAGAAAACACAGCATTTATCGTGTGTTTCTGACTTGCAGCGTCTTCGTTTTTCTTTTTTTTTGGGACACCTTCGTGCCAGCCGGATCGCAAACAAAATAGTTTTTGCAGCTACTGGCATTCTGCCTCTCGTTGCATTTTTTTGGCCACACTGCGTTCGTTGGCGTTTTTGATTTTGTCTGTAGGTTTGTGTACAGATTCCCCACAGCCCTTTTCCTGCGAGATGGCACCGTTGGAGTGTTTGCACTTCTTCCCCCAAACTTGTCCTCCTTGTTTTCAGCGGTTTTCGTCGCTGTTGCAGTGCTTTTTCCTGCTCCAGAACACTTTTTTTTTCTTTTTCCCAGTTTCCCCCTCCTTTCCCTTTCCCCCAGACTCCTTTTTTTTTTAGATAACGGTTTCGTTGGTTAACCAGATTAACAGTTTACCCTCCCCCTAATCCATCACGTCCCCTCCCAGTCCAACCGACTTTTTTTTTTTTTTCTTCAGAGGTTTTGACGCCCCCCAGCAGGTTCCCCCTTCGAAATTTTTCCCTCCTCCCTTTCATTTTTGGCTTTTGGCCGTGGATGAGTTTCTCCCGTTGTTGGAGGGAGTGTCACTTTCCCCTTTTTTTGTCTCATAGAACCCCCCGTGGTTTCGTTTTTGACTTTTTTGATTTGTTGTTTTTTTTTTTTCCCGTGGTACAGTCGAGGTCCCTTCTTTCCCCCTTGGAGCCCCTGGCTTCCCCGCATGGACAGTCCCTTTTGATGTGAAGAAACAAACCTCTCCCCTCCTTCTTTTTCTAGTTTAAGCAAGTGCTCCCTTTCCCCCTTCTTTTGCAGCACTTGGCTGTTCTGCTTTGCGGGCATTTCGTAGGTTATGACAATTTTCCCTAGTCTAACCCCCCTGTTTCTTTGAAGTCATCTTTTCTTTTCCCTTTCCCCCTCCTTGAAGGTTCCCTCTGGAGGCTTAATTGACTGACAAACGCGAAAAGCGGAGCTAGATGTGTGAATGCCCCGTTTGAGGGGAGGGGATTTTAGCCTTTCCATGTGAACTGGGGAGCGAGAGCTTTCGGTTCAAGTCTCCCCTTTTCTTTTTTGCCATTCCCCCAATAAGGCCCCCCACGTTCTCCCCCTCCTGTTTTTTTTTTTTACCTTCCACCCCCCCTATTTTACCCTCCCCCGATTACAGCCGGTGATGTCTCTCGACCTTTGTTCCCCCCCCTCTTTTTTTCCCCCGACTTTTCGCCTTTCCCCCATTTCTAATTAAGAATGTGGGTCTAGACTCTTACAGGATCTCCCAAGTCATTCGCCTTTGTTTTCCGTTGATTGTTTATAAGGACTGGCTTTTTTTCTTGGTTGTCGTTTTTCTTCCATCAGGTTTGGACGGGGACTTCTCAGGCTTGGTGGGCCCGCGGTCGTTTGTTTTGACTTTTTTTTTCCCAGTTTTGTGTGATCTTCGCGTTTTTTTAGGGACCTAAGAGACATTGTTTGGAGGTCGATTTGCCGAAAAATTAGGGTTCTTGACCAGAAAAAGGAGGTTCTCCTGAGGGTATTCATAAAAATTTTTCCAAAACTCATGTGTGAAACACCCGAGTTAGACAATCTTTTTTAAACTCCGGTTTTTAGTGCCCTTTTGATTTTGTCTCTTATTTTTCTCAGGGCCGTGTCACCACAACTCCCCCCAGTGTGTTCGATTTTTTCCTTTTTTTTGTGTGCAGGACGCATCCCGAGCCGAAGATTTCCCTAACCCTCATCGTTTTCCCATAGTATTTTCGGGTCCGACCAACGGATGTGCCGGGTATTTTGTAGCTCAACTTCACGTCCCTCCCCCTGTCTTTCGAATTAAATTTTTTTCCCCCCCCTCTTCCAATCTGTTCCACCCCCTTGACCGTTTCGTCTTGGTCTCCTCCTTTTAATACTGCGGTTCCCCCCCCCCCCTTTTAGGGAGGAATTAGTGAGAGGTTCCCGGTCCCTCGTTGAAGGCCCTCGGGAAGCATTGATTCAACCCCTTTTTTTTTTCAGGTAAGATTATCGAGCGTTTTTTTTTTTTCTTTTTCGTCCGATTCCCCTTTTTTTCCCTTTCTGTCCCTCCCTCCCTTTTTTGTGTTGGGAGTGATAGGCCTGAACCAGATACGCCCCATTCACCCTCTGCATCTTTCTGCCCCCCCTGTTGGTTTCTCCCCTTCTTTCTCTCCCAATCCCCCCAAAGTGATTCCCCGCAACCCCACAGTGTTCGGGAGCCTTCCTTTGCTTAATCCGCAATCAGCTTTTTTTTTTTTTCTTGAACATTTCCCCTTAGTCCCAGCAAGTGCGGAGGTCTCGTCCTTAGTTTTTGCTCTTTGGACCTTCCCCCAATGATCAAATCCTGCTCCCTCAACCAGCTAATTTCGTTTGTTTTCGATTCTGGGTGGAAGATTGCAGCTGTCAATCAATTTTCGTCCCCCCCCCCGGGTTCGCCCCCTCCCTTGTTTTTTTCCCCGTAGCAGTATCTCGCTTTTTCAATTCACCCACCGGTCCTCCAAGGGGTTTCCCTGTTTTCCCTTCTTTTCCCCCCAAGTCTTTTTTCCCCCATGGTTTTGACCCCGATGGTACCCCCCAGTACCAAAGGTGTCCGGTTGTTTAAGGCCCTCCAACCAATGCCTTGATTCCCCTCTTACTTTTTTTTTTCCAGTCATGTCACCGGCCACCGACGATTCCTGTTCTTCCCACTGCTGGGATTGCCAAGAGCATTTTTTTTTCCCAAGTTGTTTACTGCCACTCCCCCCATTGGCCTACTTTCCTTTTCCCAGTTCGGAAAGGCGTTTGTTGGGTGCTACCCCAGGTTGCATTTGACTTTGTCCTCCCCTTTTTACAGAACAAGACTGGCCCTCTTTTGTTCCCCCCCCCCCCCTTTGCTGGATCTTTTGTTTTTGTCGTTTCCAATGTGCCTTTGACGGTTGTCGATTCCACTTGCGGCGTTGATGTCATTCTCCCCCCTTTTGCTTCACTCCCAGTGCCCCCCTCTTTTCTATACCAGTTAGTTCCGGACTCCCCCCCCCCACCCTCACTCGCCCCCTCCTCCGCAATGTGGCCTTCCAACATGAATGCTTTCCCCAATAAAGCTCACTTCCTTGGCACTGGTGTGTACTCCCCTCTTTCCCGCAAGCGGCCCCATTTCATGCCAAAGGCCACTGTTTTCTGACTTGAACCTTTAAACTCCTCGTTCCCTCACCCTTTTTTTCCCATGCTTGCATTCCGGCCCACTGGGGGCTCCGGTACTTCCTCCGTCACCCAAAAACTCTTTCGTACTTCCCCTTCTTTTTCCTCTTGGAGGGGACCCCACCCCCCTCCTAATACACGCTCTTGAAGGCCACGATAGTCCCAACCATTGGAGATAGTCTTGCTGGTGTCAATCCCCCCTACTTTTTCCCGTTCCTGATCTTCGGGAATTCTGGCCCCAACTTTTTTTTCATGATCCTTTCTTGTGCTGGTACGTCTGGGAGAGGTCTGAGGTTCCCGGTCCTGAAGCCAGATTTATCGAGCAAGCCGTACTTTACGCACTAGGTGGAGTTCCCTGCCAGGTCTTTTTTTTTAGCTTGCCCCAAATTTTGCAGCCTTCCTTCATAGATATTCTAAATTATTTTTTTCGTCCCCCTTCCTGGCCCCATTCTCTACTGACCCTTGGATGGTTGTACCTTTCGTCCCTAACGCGGGCCTTTTTCACGACCCTGATAGACAAACACTGGATTAAACCAATTTCCCGATGTCTTCCCCGCCCGACGCTTGTAGGTTCTTCTGAGCAGTTTTTCTAGGCAGCGGCTTTTCCTCTCCCCCCCAGAAGATCCCGTAATTAAGTGGAATGAGCGGACACCCTATACGAGTGGTCGGATTGGCGCCCGGTTGATTGCTTGCGTAGGGCCAACTATTTTTCCTCGGTACCTGCTATTTTGCTTTTTCCCCTTTTTTGATCGGTATGGGCTGCCGACGTGTTTGCTCATTTGGTCCCGCGCCACCCTCCAATATCTTTGGCTCTTTGCCGGTTTGGAATGAAACTCTTGGGTTGTAGAAGTGATATCCGACCCCCTTCTTTTTTACGTCTTTTCTAGGTGCTTGCCTCGGGTTTGTCCGGTCACCAGGGGAGTTGCCAGGGTAGCAGCACTTTTGTGTTTTTTTTTTTTTGTTGTGTGGTTAATTGGTCCTGTTTTTGATGTTGCAAATCGGCGTTTATCCTGACAGCTTGACCCTTTTTCCCTTTTTTGATGGGCAGGCGTTTTCGGTTTCTTTTGAGTCAATTGTTCTCTTGTCGGGGCATAGGGCCTTCTTCGACCTAGTTATGCACCCGGGTCCCCTTCTTACTCCTCTTTTGGGTGCTGTTCTTTTCTTGACCATCAATACGTTCTTTTTCAGACCCCCTATTATGGAGGTTCTTTCTTTTTCATCCCCTTTTTTTGTTGTGGGATCGTATCCTTTTTTTTTTTCATCCGCAAGCACTCCTAATTATTGCCAGCGTAAAGAGACACAACCCCCCCACGAGGAATTTGATCCCTTACAGAGCCAGTTTTTTATTTAATGGCTGGAACCTTTTTTTCGCGCCGCTTCCCGGCAAACTGTTTGGTCCCCCCCCAAATTTTTAAACGCATTTTTACTTTGAATCCAAGAAGCCCCCCCATTGAGGAACTTTGGGGTCGTGCCTTTTTGACTGTTCCGATTGCCTTTCCCCTTTTTCCATCCCAACATTTCCCTCACGAAAAGTTTGGTATAATGCTGGGGTCTCCGGGTCATGCCCCAAATCCGCTCGTAATGATATCTCCCCCTAGTGTCTGTTCCCGTTTCGAGACCACCCGTTTCTAGACCCCGTCGGTTCCCCGCACCTCGTTTTTTCCTGGTTACTTACCGGCGTCAGAAATCGCCCACCCATCTGGCCAAAACTCCTTTCCCGTTTCCAGCCGAGCTTGAAACCCGACATGAACAACAATGCACCCCCCCAAATACGAGAAAAGACGTCTCTTGGACTGTCTCTCGCGGAACAAGGAACCCCGAAAAAACCGAACCCAACTTAGTGGCATTGGCGAATTTTGTGTGTAGTTTCCCCACGATGCTTCCAATTTTTTTGTCATGCAGAGGTAGGTCTTTGTTTTGAAATCTTAACCAATGCGCTTGAAAAGGGCACGTAGATGCCAAGGTGAGTTCTATTGTAAAAAAACGATGAGCCCCGCCTCTTGAAGTTTTCTTTTTTTTTTTCTCACGTTTTTTTGTTGTTTTTTGTCTCTTTTTTTTTGAGTACCATTTTGTCTGTGACACGGCTTCTTGTCGTTTTTCATGATGTCGTTTCCCAACTCAACTGGTAGCGATCCCCCAATATTGGGCTCCTAAACGTGGCTTAGAAGGACTTAGGAGCTTATTTTCCTCTCACCGACCTATGGGGGTCAGTCCCGGAACCAATTTTGTCAACCCTTTTTTTGTATATTCTCCATCTTGACCGGGGGTTGCAAAGCGTCCCCGCAACTTGAATTCCCCAAGCAAGCCCAACCCAAGTTTTTTAGTTGGGGAACCGATACTAAACGAACATCCTTGATTTTTCCCTACCTCCCTCTCTTTTCAGAAGTTTTTTTTTTTTTTGAGTTAATCGTTGGGGCGATGTTTTTTTTTTAGCGGTGGCAATCCGTTTGGGTCGGAGGGCTCAAACGAGATTCTGATTTGTCCTATTTATTGTTTTGTCAGTACGTTTTTTAACTGTTATCCCCCCACTTGTTTTTCCGGGTCATTGCACCCCCCCTAAATTGTACAGCCTTTTTTTTCGGCACAGCCCGGCGCTTTTTCCCCCTTTCTCCAGTCGCCTGTCATTGGTCCTCCTTTTATTTTCCCGCAATTTTTAACGAGCTTTTTTTTTGGGCTTCGGTTTTCCGGCCCGTCTGATCACCACTTCCTTGTCGAAAGTCCATGACAGTATTAGTTCCCTTTTTTTGCTTTTTTCCGTTTTTCCCGCTGGCAGATTTTGATTGCTGTCCTTTTTGGGTTCAGGGCCTGGAATTTAATCGTTATTTTGAGGTCCCCCACCCTACCCTTTTTGCTAAGTAAAGAGCACACTCTTTTTCTCGCCTTCTGTCAACCTTTTTTTTTTTTTGCCCTCCTCTCTGGGGACTGTTTTTTGACCTGGACCTCCTCCTTGAGACTCTGTTCAGGCCCCCATAGGGGTACTTTTCCCATTTTTCCCACCTTAAACCTTTTTGGTCGCTTTCTGCGAGTCAACCGCCTTGCTTTGGCCTTCCATGGCTTCATGGTGTCCGTAAAGGTTCTAGGGCCGGGGCGCCATTCCTGGTTGGGGCTCGATAGGCTGCCTTTGAACAGGAGATATTTCCCCTTGCCTTCTATTTAGTGTCTGGATGTCCGACACCCAGAGTCGGGGAAGCGTTCCAAAGGGATGTTTTTTCATGACTGGAGGTACCTACGCCCCCACATTCTCTCCCAAAGGCACAGAGTGACAACGTGACCACCTAGGCCTCTTCTTCTCTTCACCTACGATGGTGCCCCTTTAGTTTGCAGGGTGGCGGTCTCTTATACTGCTTTATTACTGCGTGGTGGTCCCCCACCCCAGCAACGAGTTTCCTAATTTCCCTTTTTAGGACACTATCACCACCTCCTCGGGCCGAGGAATCATCGGCCCCCACGTTTCAGCTTGTCGGCGTTCGGTTTGCCGGGCCTTGTCCTAAAATGTCTTTTGTTTCCCAGCCCCCGATGTTACTCCCCCCTTTTTTGTGCAGGCTCGACTGTGAATTTTGAAATTTTTTCCCTGGACCGTTCGTTGCGACTTTTTTCTCATCACTCCCCTGTCTTGGTATAGACTTTCTGCCGTTTCAGCGATTTTTTGAAGCAGTCCAGCCTGGATCCCCTTTGTTCCTTCGTTAACAAACGCGATTCTTTTTTGAAGGGTGCGCCCTTCTTTTCTTCTCCCTTGTGGGTTGTTGTTTGTGTTGTATGCGGAGGATGGCTGCCGTGCAGATCCTACTCACTTCCGTGACACATGTTTCCTGTTTTCCCCTGAGGGGTTTCTTTTCAGGCTTCTCCTTTCCCCTTTCCCCCCCCCGCCGGATCTATCCCGCCGACGCTGTGGCGCGACATTGCTGGTCTCTCCTAATCTGTCTGTGCCTCACATTCGCGTTTTGGTCTTTCGGCATCTTTGGGGAGGTTGTGAGGTTTTCCCAATCCCCTGCAGTTCGCGACAATCTCCTTTCGTAGTCGCTGATTGGGGGAGGGAGGGCTTCGCATCCCCAAGGCCCCCTCTACCCCACTTTTCCGGTGCCTTGTTCCCCTGCAGATCGTTCATGCCCCCCAGGTTTGTGGAAATCCGTAAGTCCCTGGGTTTCCCCTCGTTACCATGGTCTGACACACCGTAATCAAAGTCTAGCCGCTTGTTCGGCTTCCTTTTTCCCCCACCATTAGATAGATAGCCTTCTTTTGAACGGTCCCCCCTTCAAGTCACACGGTTTTCTGTCCTTGTCTTCCCTCCACGCGTTTCCGACCCCCACTGCCCCTTAAGCCTCCGGCCTTGCCAGGTGAATTTTTTCCGTTTTACCGGCGTATCCCCAAACCCTGCTTGACTTCGCTTTTTTTTTTTTTTTGCCACGACGAGCCGAGAAGCTGCCCCCTGCGACTAGTCGAATGCCAAACTTACACGACTGGTTTTCACCAAGTTTTGACTTTTCCAAACTGTGAGCCCGCGGTGCTGTGGACGGTCATTTGCAGGCAATCAGCCCCCTATACTTTCACTCAACCCCTTCCCCGGATCCCCCTGCAGCCCTCCCCTTTTTCCACTGTCAAAACTCTTTTTCTGCTGAACCATAACATGTCTCCCCCGCGGTCCATTATGTCTTTTTCGACGAGGCCCCGGGTCAGTCCCCTGCCGAGCCTTGCCATTTTTTTCTTTTTCCCCCCCCCTTCCAATGTGTACAGAAGGTATGTTCTTAACACTTCCCCACACGGTTCTTTCCATGGCTGCATTGGAAGTTCCCTTTTCTCCCAAAGAGTCACTTGACCAAACCCGTCCTTTACAGTGCCTCTATTGGTTTTTGTCTTTTTTTAGGAATCCCACGCTGACCCTTTTTTCCAAAGATCCTGCCCCCCCCCTTCAAGCCAGTGAGGAAGTGTAGTCCGGTCAACCCCCCCCCTTTCCCCCAATGGTTTCGTCCCCTTCTCGTTTGAATTTTCCCAAAGTTCCGCTCTTTGTGTTTGGTTTGCTGGTGGCGCTGGTGGCTCTTCTGTCCTTTTCAGCCTGTTTTTTTCCTGCCTCGAGTTCACGCAAGATTTCCGTCCGGTACCCGCCAGGGGTTCTGTGGAGCTCCATTACCAACCCCGCATTTCTTCGCTTCAATCTTCCGTCCCCCTTCTTCCTGCAATACCCGGGTCTCTCGACAGGTGGATTTTTTTTGACCTCGTGACTCTTTGCTGCCGTTTCCCCGGGAATTTCTTATCTGTGGCCACACGCAGCTTGATATTCGCATTCCATCTTTGCTGACTTTTTCCCCCGATGGAGTTCCGCGTGGTCATCCTATGCAGCCGGTTCGCAAGTACTCCACACCCATCTCTGATTGGGTTTCTTTTTCCCTGGTGGATCCACTACTAGACGATGGTGATTTTTGCTGATGTTTCCGGTTTTGCGTTTGTCCGCTCGGATTGGTATGTTTTTGTTGGGAATTTTTTCTTCGATCCCCCCCCCCCCCTACCGTGTTTTCCGGCCATTGTACACCTGTTTTTCCCCCGCCGAGTGGCTGCTGCGTCACCCACTGGACCTCGCAATCGTTTTCAGCTTTTCATGTACCCTTTTTTTGTTTTTGTCCTTTCGCGCGACAGGGACTATGCGGGACCAGGGGTTCCCCTTTTGAATTTTGTGCATTTTTTGCTTTGCCCCGATTTTCATTTAGGCCCTCTGCACTTGTCCACTTCCCGGCGCGTTGCTTTGGTGGCAGGGGGTTTTTCCCCCCGATCCCCTGTTCTCCGTGTTTTGACATCGTTTTTTTTTTGGTTCTGACCCCTCTTCCTGCAGGCCGTCTGTTTTGCCTTTTTCCCCAGCTGCCTTGCTCCATTCTTGGGTTTTTTTTGTTCTTTGCCAACAATAGCCCTTCCCCTTGTCCTTCTTCGTTGAGGCGATCAACTCCTTTTTTCCTCCTCCTCCGTTTTGTTTTTTTTTTTTTTTTGCGAATGAGGTCGATCACTCCCTCCGGTCCCTCCAAGTAGTATTCCTATGGTCATCCATAAAAAATGGCACCCCCGGAGAATGGGGAGCCCTTTTTTGTTTCACCATCTTTAATGTCTGAAGTCCCCCCGATTTCACGTCATTCCTTTTGAATCTTCCTGGCCACCCCGTGGAGTTTTCCCAAATTTTCTTCCACCCCTTTTTCCCTCATGAACTCACTTCTTTCCCTCCCTTGCCCCCGGTCACCCCTTGGTCGTTCGCATGTTCTTTTTTTAGGCACGTTCCTCCACCAACAGGCCCTTTCCTACGGGTGAGACTTCCCCCTTCCCCCTGGAGTTACGCTTCTTTGCCGGCCCAATTCCCCGGTCATCGTGCTACCCCACGCGGGCCCCTGTCTCTTTCCCCTCCTTTCCCCCTCCCGTTTGGCCGCTTCTTACGGTCACGTCTCCGCGGAGGTCAGTCGTCAGATCTACGGTGGCGCCATTCGGTGCCTCGCCCACCCACCCCTCGGGCCACCAGCTTTTAGTTTTCCAAGAACACCTTACCATCAGACACCAACTCCGAAGCCAGCACTTCCTGGCGGGTGCTCGAACTTTTTTGGCCCCGGTACACCGGCTGAATCCTCTTAACCGTTTTCTCCTGTTGTCGTTTGCCCTCTGCTTGCCCGGTTGCCGTCGTTTTTTTCCGATAACCCCGGAGGGGTGTCCCCCCCCGCCGTATAGCACATCTCCAAAGCCCACGGTTTTCCTTCACATTTCTTTTCCCCGACTCTCCCCTTTTTGGTCACCCTTTTTGGGCGCTCCCCTGGTTTTTCCCGCTTCGCGTGTGCGGCAACTCTGTCCCCAAATCCTGGTCCCCCTCTTTTTGCATTTTGGTGTTTAGTGCTCAAGCCGTGTATCGATCCCGCAGGGCTGCTTGCTGATGCTTTTCCCCCCCCCCTACCTGGTGAGACGACCTTTTTGGCATCGCTGAGCCGCAAAAATATTTTGTGTTTGGGCAGCCTCTGCCCCCCCCCCCCTCACCGTCCTGAATCATTCCCCCCCCCCGTTTGCCACCCGTACACCCTCCCCTTCAACGGAAACGGTTACGACCTTTGTCTCAGGTTTTTTTTAACGTAACTTCCTTGGGGAAATTGTTCCTTTTCCCCCCCTCCCTTCCTTTTTGATCACTTTTACGGTGTGGTTGAGGGGGCCTTGCGTTTTCACCCGTTGGTGGTCCTACTGCACAGAGGTATTTTTTCTGACCCCGGTGTTTTTTGATTGTTTTTCAGTTTCCGTCGCGTTTTTCAAAATTGACTCCCCCGCCCCATGCTTGCAGCCCCGACAGCCCTTTGTTTGTTGTTTGTTAGTTTTTAACTGAACCCTCCCCCTCTCTTCATAATTGACTTGAATGTCTCGATCCCCCCACTTTTTTCAGGCAAGGCAATTTACGCCTTCTTGTTCCCTCGTTCGTCAAAGAGTCTGTCTGATAACCCTTGTAGACCGTCAGCATTGTTATTTTTCTCATGTAGGCCTTGACGCTGTAGGTCGCCGTCGCACCTGTTGTTTTTTTTGCCTCTTGAGTTGTCCCTTGTTTTTTGTGGCCCGGTGACCGGGCCCCGATATTTTACGTTTTAGGTTCGCCCCTTTTCGCATTTGACCTCATGACAGCCCCTGATGTTCGACCGTGTTCCAACATTTCTAGCCGACCCGCATCAAGCGGGTTTCGTGTGCCCCTATTCCCTATCTGAAGTTAACCCCCAATTTCACTTTCCACCTGTCGTCCCCCCGGCCCCTCCATTCCCAAGAAGGGTGGGATGTCCCCAGCTCACGCGACGAACCTGCTTTTGCACAGTGGCGGGGGGGTACTGCCGAGACAGAAAGGAACCCCCGTATAGTGGGCTCATGTTGAGGGTGAGAGTGAAAAGATTCTATTGACGCGGGCTTTGGTGTGCGGTCTTTAGGGGTCCTTCCCACCTTTCGGTGGTGAGAGAATAGGCCTTTTTTCCTGTCCTACCCAGTTTTTGGATTTATTCCCCTGTGTACGTATCGCCAGTTTTTCGGGCCTGATCCACCAGTGTCCGGGCGAAAGGATTTTAATGCGGGCTCACCCCCGGAGTGAACACTCGTGCGGTGCGACGATTTTTTGCCCCTTTTTTCGGTCCTTGTCGGCCTTATAGGGTAGTTATAGATCTTGCGTTTTTCGGGAAGAACCCTCCGTTTTCTTATCGTTGCTTTGCATTCTAGCGCGTACCCGCAAGGAACTACTTTTTCCCCCATCAGGCCCACCCCATCTCCTCTTTTCGGCGGGTCCTGGCTTTTGTGGTTTGCTTGTTAGCAAATGCACCGTCCGCTGATGGCGACCTTTCCTCTCAAAGTTGCAAGTCGCTCGCCTTCTTTGAAGTCAAGTTTTTTTAACTATGGTTTCTTTCTATTAGTTCAATTCGTCGGGGATATCATCAGAAGTGTTCCTGGTTGAAGAACAATTACCCGTTCCCCCTACTTACCCAACCTTCTCGTGTTAAGTTAATTTCTGATCTTTTTTTTTTGGCCTAGTCG
>Ga0179593_1281653_pt1 | contig 14836 bp, 21 predicted proteins | sample CZODoug2_1_08_16_FD_185931 | JGI IMG/M metagenome (GOLD analysis project Ga0179593, IMG submission 185931) | Vadose zone soil fungal communities from Angelo Coast Range Reserve, California, USA - CZODoug2_1_08_16fungal (PacBio error correction) | ecosystem: Environmental > Terrestrial > Soil >... | reverse complement strand
CTCTTTTTTTCTTTCCACCCTTCATATCAGTGATGTTTTTCAAAGTGTCACCCTCCCCCCATGGTGTAGTCATCTTTCCCTCCTCCTTACCTCGATATCAGATTGTATATTGTTTTATGCGGCATGTGAATTTCCACCTGCTTTCCAATATAAATGCACAGTTGCAGCTGATTCTGCCTTTCCCTTATTTCCGGTTTGCCCTCTTCCTTATTTGGTTCTCGGACTTGTTTGACGCCAAAGGGAGAGGGCGGAAAGCTCATGCGAATGGTTTATTATGGCTTCCTCCTGCCTTACTTTTTTATACCTAGACCCTTTTCAGTGCCCCCGAGAATCAAACCGGACCCCCTACATAGTGGCTGATGGCTGGTAACGTCCTCTTTACCGTGGCGAAATGGACCTTTCTTTTTTTTCCCTTTCCCCTTAAGACCCCCTCTCAAGAAAAAAATGGCACCAATTAACGCTATGAGTCCCACCTTGACTTTTTTTTTTTCCTCCAGGTTGAGTATCTTTCACTTTTCGTACTCAAGCCAGTTTCACCACCCAAGACGATTCTCAAGGTGTGAGGTTCGGGGAACCTGAGGAAACCCCCAGCCCCCCCCCCCCCCACTCCCCTTGTTCCAGAAGTTGTCTATCCTTCTTTTCTCCTACTTACTGCAGTTTTCCTCTTTTCTGTACCCTTTTTTTTTTTCTGTACTATGGAAGTTGAACCTACATCTTCCGATGCCTTAATTTTTTTGAAAGTCCCGATAGGACAAAATGGTACCATTGATCCTTCTTTTCCCTTTCTTTCCTCCCCTTTTACCCTATTCATGTTGTGTAGAGATGGTGCTCTTCTCTTTCTCCCTCCATCGCGGCGATTGTAATCTAGCACTTTTCCCATGTGCGCCGTCCGTTCCAACCTTCCCTGGCATGAGCCCAATACCCTTGATCAGACACGAAACCCTGAGGCCCGGGTTTTCTTGCGGCATTCACCCCTCTTCCTAAACGCGCCCTCATAATTCAAAAATTATTTTTGAAGTTTCCCACCTTTTCCGCCCTGGCCCCGGCGGACGTCTTTTTTTCCCCTCGAGGATTGAGTTAGACGCCGGAAAAGGGTATTCGACGATGCCGAGGTTTCGATCTTAAAGCTTGGCGTCTTCTTCCTTTCTCCCCCTCCGCCTCCCCCTTGACGGGTTATGGACATTTTTTGCTTCCGGAGACTTTCCTTCCTTTCTGAAGAGGTTACCCACCATTAAACCTTGTCCTCTTCGGGGTCAAGAGGAGGATGCCTCGTTTTAGGACTTTTTTCTCTTTCACTTGCTCCCCTCCAGCAATTCCCCAACCATCATCAATGGGTTTCTTTTAGTAAAGAAACCCCGCTCTTGAGTCGACTTTGCGCCTTTTTTTTTCCTTCCGGGTTGCTTTGAGCGGTTGGCTACCTTTTATCTTGGGTTCCCATTTACTGATGTTCGCGACCCCATCTCTACTCTCTTTTTAAATATAGGAAGCCATTTTTGATGAAGCCACCCATCTTTTTTTTTTTTTGTGTCAGACCATCCGAAGTGGCCACATTCCGTTTAGATTATTTTTACTTTTTTTTTTTTTTTTTTGGTCTTTGGTGGTTTTGGGGGGTTTTTGTTGTGGGGGGGTGGGGGGGGGTGGTGGTGGGGTGTGTGTTTTTTTTTTTTTTTTTTTGGTGGGGGGTTTTGGGGGTGTTTGGTTTTCCTGTGAGATTTTTGTGTCGGTTTCTCCTTGAATTTTGACATGTTCGCACCAGAGGGTCCCCTCCAATAGACGGAGATCAGCATATGTCAGCCCTTCCTTTTCCTTCCTCCACTGTTCTGGAAGAACGGAGTTTTGAAACTTGGCAATGACCCCATCTTTCCTTTTTGCCTTCTTATCTTTCCCCCCGCGCGATTCTTGCGGCCTGTTGACGTGAGAGACAGAAGCGACAACTGGCATGATGATGTTCTTCTTTTCTATTCGCTGGATAATCATGCTTTTTCTCCCCAAATCTTTTTCCATTTGACCACCTATCTTTTCAACTTGCAAAAGTTTCGTCTCGGCGAGGGACGGCAATGCTTGCCTTCAAAATTTTCCTTGCACGTTTCCCTTCCTGCTTCCTCATTGACTCCCCCCACCTCTGTACCGCTTTCCTGGTTTTTGACCTTTTCCCCTTTAGTCATAGAAGATCCGAGGAAGTCCCACCCTTCTTTTTTTTCTCCCCTACGTTTCCCCCTTTTTCCCCAAACCGAAAGCGTTGCCTTTGCAGCTTTTGCCTTTGCCCGTTTACATCTGAAGCTTCGTCCCCCTCCCATCCTTTTGTCTGGGCAGACCAATTTGTCGATATCCACTGGCTCATTTCCTTTTTCTTCCTTTTTCTGTTCCCCCCTAAAGAGACGATGTACCTTTTTCCACTGACATCTTTGTTGATCCGGATTTTTTGTTCAACCCTGGTTCAGTTCTTTAGTGAGTCTCTCCTCACGTACGGCGAGGATGTTAGGAATGGCTTTTTGTGCGATTTTTTGCTTCTTCTTTTCCATCTCTGGTTTTTTCGCCAAGATGCCCCCCCTCTTACCTTCTTTTTTCCAACCCTCCGCGTCCAACCTTTGTGACGCGCATTCTCCATGTCCTGAGCAACTCTTCCATCTTGCACGCGCGTGGATTAACAAAAAGCGGCTCGCGATTCTTTTTCTCTCCTTTTCGTTCCCCCCTTTTCTACGGACTGTGCTCTCCCTCCCCCCCAAGCATCCGCTGTTTTCTTTTTTTTTTGACTGTGGAATGGGCTTCTCAAGCCAACCAGTTCAGTGTTGGGCTTTTTCCGTACCGGCCATTTTCGAGACCGGGGTAATTATCGTCGTTTCCCTGATGCTCCGCATTTTTTTTCCCCTTTCCCTCCCTTTTTTTTGCTTTTGCGCATCGGTTCGCGACACAACGGCGTCGACCTGCCCCACTTTTTCTTTTCTGCCCTTTCGCTCCCCCCCCCTCTGACCGCGAACCGAGTTTGGTTGCCTTGAAGACCCGCCGAATTCAAACCAGGATCTCTATATTTCTCCTTCCTTTTTTTTTGATCTTCTCTCCTGATTTGACTTCGGCGTTCAGGCTTTCCGGGATGGCCCCCCCCCCCACGCGTGTTCGCTGGCTTTGTGGGGGATATTTGCCGCCTCTTCATTGCTGTTGTCTTTCCCTCCTTGTTCCGCGACAGATTTGCACAGCGGCCTTTTTTGTTTTCTTTTTTTTTTTGGCAACCGTCTTTTCCCCCCTTCCCATGTCTTCGCGCTTCCTGCTTTTCCCTAATGTTGCGCGGATCAATTTTACCCCCCGTTCAGTCTACCTTGTCTTTTTAGCAAAGGGCTTACTGGTTTGTCTTTGCGGCAATCGTTTCTCCTCCCCCCCCTTCTCCCCTTTTGAGCTTTTTTCCTTGCGCGCAGCCAAGTTTGCTTACGCCTCCTTCTTTTCCCCCCCAGCGTCGCTGCCCCAGCTGATGAGCCCGCTTTGGTTAATCCGCGCGGGAACGATGAAAAAGGATGTTTCTCTCCTCTCTAGTAGTGCGTGTCTTTTCCCTTTTTTCTTTTCAATGTCATCGGCAGCTTTTCGCTTCCCCCCACGCAGCTCTGGCCCCGGGAGGATTATCAGTCCCACAATTCCCTCCATTCGCCTTCCCTTCCGTTTGACGTTCGCGATGACGATCTGCCACCCTTTAAACAAGGTTTCACCAGCAAACCTCATCAAAAAAGTTATTTGACACGTTTTTGGCACCGTGTTTCCTTTTCGCAACGCGAAATTTTGGACGACCAATGGAAATGATCCTTTTATCTCCCTCCCCCTTGTTCCCCGCCGGGAGAGTTCATGGCCGTCAGTATTCATATTGCCGCCTCTTTCATTAACGCTTTGAGTCGGACCCGTCCGTCTGATCAGGGCTTCACCCTTCGGTGGTCCAATTCGGATCTTCGATATTAAAGAAAGTACAACAGAAATGTGGACTGTTGCCCTTTTTTTCTCTCTCTTCCTTTCCTCTCTTTCGGCGTGAAAAGGACCTTTTTTCTCAGCATTTTTCCTTGTTTTCCCTGCATTTTCAGGTTTCTTTTGCCGGTTGGTCTTATGTTTCCCCCTCATGGCGTACCGCTCATGATGGGCCGGCGTTTCTCACATCTTCTTCCTTCCGTTTCCTTTTTTTCGTCATCCCGGCAACCTTTCTTAGGCACCTCTCCTTGTGACGCGTTATCTTTGCGGCCGTTCCCCAGCCGTTTTTGAATTCTTTGGTTTCGCTTACTTTCCCCCAACGCCTTATGTCCAGCCTTTTTCTCTTTTTTTTTTTTGTCCCTTCGGATTTGCTCACTCTTCTTATTCTCCTCGCTTTATTGGTGGCCGCCCCTTTTCCTTTGAAAGGATTTAGCAGACAAAAAAGCGCCCGCTCCCTCCTCTCTTTCCTGTCACTGTGTGCGAGTCGGGCCTTTTTTTCCCCGCCGGTCCCTCGCCGCGTTCCTGTCCCTGACCCCATTCTGCCGATCTTCCTGTTCAGGTGGCTTCGCATTTCGCGGAAACCGTCTTTCCCCCTTTTTTTCTCCCCCCCTTTGATCAATGGCGATCGCGCTTCCCTCCGTCCTCACGGTCTCCAATTGTTCCGGTTTTTCTCCTTCAAAGTCCCTCTTATCATTTTCGTCCCCTGAAGCGGCCGGCCCTTGAGTGATTTGTTTTGTGTTGATTCCTTCTTCTTTTTTTTTGGCCCAAGCGGGCCCAGGCAGAATCCAACCGCGGCCTCCTTCGTGGACCTTTGGCCTTGGACTTTTTTTCCGTTTGGACCCCCCCTCTTCTCAATTCTCCCGGTAATCCACCATGGACGAACCTTCCCGTGGGCTGTCCTCCCTTCCTTTCTCCCCTTCCCGTTTGGGCCCCGCTGGTTGAAGGCCCTCCCCCTCTTCATTGGCCTGAATCCCTTTCTCGTCCCTCCCGCGATTTGCCGCGTTCTCCCGCGCAACACAATTTCGCTTGATATGTTATGGCCGCCACCGTCCCTAGGTCCATGGTTGAATCTCTTTGTCCCGTTTTCCCCCTTCCTTTTCGTTTGCGGCCGCCGAACTATGCCTTTCTCCTTTGGTTCCTGCTACCGGTTATTGTTTTCCTTCCTTCCTTCTCTTCGCACATTTGCTCCTTATCCATCGGCGCGCGCGTGCTCTCACAGCGAAGAGTTTCGCCAGCATTTCCCCCTTCTCTTTTTTTTCACGTTATAGCCGGCAACGCGGTATCTCGATCCCCCCTTTCTTTTTTTTTTTCTGGACGGTCCCCACTTATGAAAGCCTTTGTTCCCTTAGGTCCGCCCGTCCACAAGGACAATACAACAAGTTAAAGCTTCCCCCTTTTCCCCTTCACCTTATTAAGGTGGATGCCCCCTATGATACTAACAGTTCGGTTTTTTGGGTATGTTTTTTTCCCTCGGGGCCCCCCCGAACATCCACATGGATCAGCGTCCTGGTTCCTGATGAGTCGAATTTTTTTTTTTTTCCCCCTCCAAATCTTCTTAAAAAACCACTTTCCCCTTTTTCCTCCCCTCTTTTTAGCCCTTTTACGTCCTGGTTTCCTTCTTCTTCCGCCCCCCTCCTGTCTAATTGAGCCAATAGTAAGAGGACGTTTTCCTCAGCCACCTTTCTCTTCGTTTTTCTTTCTCTTGATTTCGGACCCCTTGCGAGTGACTACTCCCAAGAACGCGTTTTTTTTCTCCGTGCCAAGCAGCTGCCTGACCCTCATCCCCTTTGTTTCCTTAATCTGCACCTCAATCGGCCCAGCGCGTTGATGCCCAACTGGAATAATTTCCTTTTCTTTTTCCCTTTCCTTTTGTATTCTTCCCTGTCCTGCAATGCCGCCTCCCCATATTTGACCCCCTGATAATCGGACTCCTTGAATCATTAATCTTCCTCTTTTCTTTTACCGGCCTGGAGGTGCCTTTAACCATCACTGATCGCATTTTGCCCCTCCCGGGCACGATCTTTCTTTCCCCTTTTTTTTTCCTTCAGTCGATAGTGCCGGCCGAGGGGCAAAATTCTCCTCAGTTATGTTTTTTTGAAGTGCACCTTTGGTGACCTATTGAAGATTGATTCGTCCTGCGTTTTCCTGATTTGTTTCAACTCAGATTGTAAAATCTGGTTATGCGGTGTGGCATTTGCATAGAAATGGCGTCCCCTCTCTTTTCCTCTTTCTTGTGCCCCCCCCCTTTCCTTTGCATCAAACGCGCTGTCCCTCCTTTCTTTTTGTCCCGAGGTCTTTTTTTCACCTGGTTAGAGGGTCCTTGCAAGTATGAGAATGGTCTTGATTCTGATAAAGTCCTATTTCACGGTCTCTTTGACCCTCGAAAGTGTTACGCAATCAGCTTTTCCTTCCTCTTGTCCCTGCTGGTTTCACTCTCTTACGATTGGCGCACTTTCGCAATTTCGTCATGTACCCCCCCTTAAACTTTTTTTTCCCCCGTAAACCATTTTTGGTCACCACCATTAAAAGATAGGAGGAAAAAGTTGCAAAAGTGTTTTTCAGATATTTTTTTTTCTCTTCCTTCCCTCCCAGCCTTCCCCCCCCCAAGGGAACGCTGATACAGGGGATTTCTGTGCTCTTCACCCCCCCCCCCCCCCAAACGAAATTTGTTCCACAGAAGTTTAGATTCATTCCTCCGACTTAAGTTGATGAGTGTCGGATATTTAAGCCGGCCCTTTTTTTTCCTTCTTTGCCGGAGTTCCTACATTATTCACGCTTCCTCATCATTTTTGACTTTCCCTCTCTTTCACAATGGTCCCTTTTTTCCCTCCGCCTGGCGTCTCCGTCGCCATGATTTCTTGTTTTCTCGGCTCTTATTCGCGTGAAGCAGCATCGCGCGCCTATTGTCAATAGATGGTTTCCTTTTCCTCTCCCTAAAAGGGCATGCCGTCCCCATAACCGGTAGCTCCCTCAACCCGGTGGGCGAGTCTTCTTTCAACATCATGGCAGAACGGTCCGCCCGCCAGAATTAACCAAAACCCACCCCTGGATGGCCGTGGAGGCCGAATAAAAGAGAAATGCGTATTTTTCCTCCCCTTCTCCTTTGCCTTAGACGACTAAAAGGGGTATTCTCCATTAAGCTGGGTTCTATCCCCCGCGGGAGCTTTTTCGCCCCTTGTCGCCCCCGCCATTTCCTTTTATTAAATGGTATTAAATGGAGAATGACGCAGACTGAGTAAGAAGCGGTTCCTCCCCATTTCAAGTCTTTCTTGGGGGTTTTTTGTTTTTGTTTTTTTGTGGGGTGTTCTCTTGCTTGATGCCGAGTTTTTTCTTCCCTTTTCGAGTGAAATGCTCCCAGCCAGTCATTCACCCCCCCCCTCATCATGTGGCAGGACCCCGATTCGTAACCGCCCTAGATCCCCTGACTTTTATTTCTTCATTTGCCTGAATTTCCTTGAAGGGTCTTTCGCGGAAGCGAGATCGCCATTGCCACGGAGAGCCCCTTTGTGTTTTGTTTTTCGCCCGCGAAGCAACCGCCCCCCCCTTCCCTATCGGCACCAGCATTGCTTCTTTGCACATCAGAGGACCGGTCGTCGGGTCAGCCCCCATAACGCCCCCCACGCCACCAGGTCTCCCTTTTTTTTTTCTTTTTTTCTGGCCTGATTGTGTCGGCTTCCCTCCTTGCCTTTTTTTCCCCCTCCCAACTCAGGGCCAGTCCCCCCCTCGTCCTGCGATCAGCATTGTTTTTTCAGCAATCCGACTGCGCAACTTCCCCGAGGCGGGACCCTGCTCCTTTTTTTTTCCCCTGTTCCCTCTCCCCCAACTCCCTGCAAACCTTCCCTTTTTCCGCGCCAGAAGTCTCTCCAACTGTTTTCTGTTCCGCCGCCATGTTGCCCTTGTTTGACCGCCAACTGCGCCACTGCATGAAGATTCGGTAATCCATTTTCTCCGTCGCTTTTCCCCCTCCTGAGGTTGTGATTCCCCCATTCCATGTTTTCCCACCCCCCTTTCCCCCAATCCCGAAGTCACCCGGCACCAAGTCGCTGGACTGCATTACCTGCACTTCTTGCAGCACAAGTTTCTTGCCTCCTCAAGGCCTCCCCCCGCGTTCCCCGTAAGGACGCTCACCCCTCTTTCCCCCGTCCTTTTCTGTTGGATTTTTCATCATCTACCTCCCGCGACGTTCCACCCTGTTTGATGAAGCATGAGCCCCCTGCCTTTCGTCAAACTCCGACCGCTTGGTTCATTTGAGCGGGGTCATTCGTGCTTGTTTTCCAGCTTGATCCGTCCTTTTTTCCTTTTTACCTTTTCGGATTCTTGTCGGCAATTGTCGATCTCCCTTGCTCATTTTTCATCTTTCCCGTTTGCCTCCTAACTCTCCTCGCCTTCCCCAGAACTCTTTTTTTTCTAACGAGTGAGTTGCTGGTGCAAACCATGGTCAGGTGGCAGCCCTCCTCCTGTCCGCGGATGGATTTTTTGAATGACGGTGCGCTTTTTGGTCTTCTTGGACTTGCTGGCGGGGCCGTCACCGTGTCTTGACATGATTGGAAACCGCCCGTCCCCATTGGTTTTTTTCTTCTGATTCACCCCTTTACTTGCCCCCCTCTCTTTCCCCACGTTTCCTCTCTATAGGTGAATTTTCTTTTTTTTATTCGTCAATTTTTCGTTAAGCGGCTGTGCTGCGGAGCCCATTTCCCCCCCGAGTGGTCGAGTTTGGACAATTTTCTTCTCAACGATGCCTCCAGCACCCAACCCCCCCGAAGGCCGTTGATCCGAACACTTTCATTTCTTTTCACTTGGTCTCATCCTTTTCCCCCCCCACTTCTTCCATTAATAGAGCAGGTCAGTTTGCCCCTCCTGTTGACGCGTCTTGCCCTTCCCTTTTTAACAACGGAGGAAGGAAAAGCAAACAGCATTACCTCTTCCCTTTTCTATTTTTCCCCCACTTTTTCCGCCCTGCTAAACCGTCGGTGCCAATGGTTCCTGACCGCGTTTCCTCCCACCCAATTTCTATTTTTTCTTACCTCCGTTGTTGTTTTTTTTTCGATTGATCATTTTTTGATTCGGCGTATTACCGGATTGGCCCAACTCTGTTTTTTTTCGCCTTGGGTGACGATATAGGCCGCTATTCCCTTTTTTTTCTTTCTTCACCGTTGTTCCTGCGACCTCTAATAGGCTCGCAACAGGCTGTCCTGGTTCCGTGCTCCTTTTCCTGAGGTTAATCATTTTAACGCGGTCTCTTTTTACCCGTTCATTGGCCGTTTCGGATTCCCTTTCAGTTTACTGGTTTTGCTTGTTTCGGCAACTGTTCTCTTCCCCCCCCCCCCTCCCACTTGGGAGCTTGGAGGGCCGCTCCCGTTTATACCTCTCCTGGACGAAACAAATTCTGATGATCTCGAAGCCGCTTTTTTGTTTATTAATAACGCTGGGAACGCTCCCCTTCTTTTGCTTTCCCCGCCATACGATCTTGAGGCTTTTTTCCCCCCCCCCCCTTTTTGACGCGGCGGCTCTTTGTCTCTGTCTTTGCGATTCACCCGGCCCCCGCTGGCCCAGGCGGATTATCTTCCACAATCTCTTGCACATCCCTAGCCGGACGTTTGAGGGCGTGATGCTCCCCCCTTTGCCATCTTTTTCACCCAGTTCCCAACACCCATCATTCTCCCCCATTGAGTTGTTGACAACGTTCCGTCGTCCTTCTTCCTTTTTCCCCCTTTTTACAACTGTCTCCCAATGAAATGAGGCAAGTTCTTTTCGCAACTTTCTCCTGGGAGAGGTTATGACCGTCTCGTCATTCTTTCCGCACTCATGCCCCACGCCTGCAACATGTCAAAACGCTTTCGCTTTTTCCTCCTTTTTTCCCTGGCGTAATACTCTCTTTTCTTCCCCTTATAGCTATTTCCCAGTCAACCAAAATAAATTTGGAAGGTGCTGTTAAGATGGTTGGTTTTGTTTCTTTCCTGCCTCCTGTCTCGTGTAGGCTTTGCCCCAGGATTCATGCTATTTTTCTTTCAGAGGGCCTTTTTCTTTTTGAAGGTTGTCGAGGTTTGCCGCGTTTTCCGGGCCATTTTCCCCCCTTTTCTCCCCGCCTTCTGCTGTTTCCCCCTGCGTGGATTACAGCATATTCAATGTCGTTTTTGCCTGTTTCGTCATCATTTTCCCCTTTTGCGGTCGTCCCCTCGCGCCGTGGGTCCTGGCCCCCGTTTCTGTGCAGGCGGCCACAGCCGTTGCCGGATTTGGTTCTTTTCTTTTTCATCCTTCCTCCCGCTGGAAGTTTGCGCAGTCCCCTTCTTTTCTGCAACTCCTGTTCTAAGTATATTGCCCTTCTGGTGGCGAAAAGTTTCCGGTTACTTCCTTTCTTTTTTGTCCCCCCCCCCCTCTCCAGCTACCTCTTCCCATGTCTTTTCGTCATTAGGGTGCTGGGGATTACCCGCAGAATATAGCCGCGGGATTGTGACAGCATCAGTTCCCCGTCTTTCCCCCGATATTAATGGTCTTTTGGCTCGCTCTTCTTTCCCCCCCTTAATTTAAAGGTGTGATTTACCCTTTCGATTTCGCGCTGGCTTCCCCCCTCCCTTCCCTCACCTGAGCTTTTGCCCCGCCTTTTACAGCCTCGGGATATCGGCGTCCAGTGCCTGCCCTTTTTTATTGTTTTGAATGGACTTTCTGGGCTCATTTTCTCGGGTCTGCGTTCCTCATGAATTATTTCCTCGTGAACCGTATTGGCAATTGGGAATTTGGCGGCCGCTTGCTTCCCCCTGGGTTTCAGTTCTCCAGGTAATACATGGCGACCCTTCCCCCATTTGGTCTTTTCCTATTCATCGCCTTTTCAGATTCGAAAACCCCTCTTCCTTGCGAAGGACCACGTTGACTTGGTTAAATCCATCCGGCGATTTTTCCCTGTTGTAAGCTTCTCCTTTTCCTTGGGATCGTTCCCACCCGTCCAGCCATTTCCCTTTTGAATTCTTATTTTCGTCCTTTTGCGGCATCTGTTTTTGCCGCGCCGCACTCAGCACGGGCTCTTTTCTTTTTTTTTCCTGTCCCTTGCTCATGCCGGGAATTTATTACCGGAGTCCCCAGTTTCTTTTCCTTTGATACAATCGTTAGTCTCTGCCGCTCACTCGCAGTCTTAGTCTTGCTCCCCAGGAAATCATGCTGCACGTTCGCCGCGGACATTCCTTCCTTTGGGCACCATTTTGGTTCCGATCTGGCCGTTCAAAAATGCTGCCAGCTTCGTTCTCCTGTATTCGCCCCTCCCACTAGGAAACACCTTTTACAGCCGGCTTTCTTTCCCCGCCCCACTCATAACTAAGTCCTGGGAGGTTTGCTGCCCCCCCTTACTCCAATTCGAACCACCCTGTTTCGGTTTTTTTTGGGGTTTGTGTTGGCCCTCTTTTGCAACCCCCAATCATCGTCCCTTGGTTCCTTTTTTCCTTGAGCTAAATCCTCTTGCAACTCAAACGAGCTGAAACCAACGTTTTCCCCCTTCTCTTTCCTTTCTTTTTCCTTCCGTCATGGTTCCTTCAGGATTGTTTTCCCCTTCAATACGCAGGTTTCCCCATCTGTATCTTTGCCACTCATCAAGCCACTATTTGTATTTCGTTGTGATTTTTTTTCCTTGCTTCTGTAGGTATATTCCCCCTAGTTTTATTTCCTTTCCCCCGAATCCTCTCTGGATCTTCTTTTTTTTCCACTCCCTAGCCACTCCATTCTTCCCCCGCGCGTTTGATGCAACTGAAACCGACTTTCCATAGCCTGTCATTTGCACCTTTTTTCCCGGTTTCTCTTTTCTCCGCCTTTCTTTAATCAAAGGAGAATAACCCCCCTTTTTTTTCCCCCAATAGATAACTGTCTTTTTTTTCTTTTTCCTCCCCTTTAATTAATTATAAAGAATGGAGGTTGCCCTTTCAAAACTCAATGATCGCTTTGTCCCTTCATCCGGCACGATCCCCTTCTCTTTTCCTCCTCCTACCTTTGTTTTTTTCCCTCTTTTTTCGTCCTCTGTGCACCTTTCCTTCAGTGCTGTTTTGGCAACTTTCCCCCCTCCCCCCCCCTTTGTAGTCTATTTTATTTTTCTCCTTTCCAGATTAGTAAGATTGCCCCTCTGGTTATCTGGCATTTGCATTAGCCTTTTTAAATATCAAACTGCACGTTGACAGCTTTTTCGCTATGGAAAGTCTTTTTTTTCTTTGCCTGAATTGCGGTGGCTCGGTATTTGAACGCCAACTTTTCTTCTGTGCGGCAAAGTCTCTTTTTTTTTTTCTGCTAATTCCGAAGAACGATCTATCTTACCTTTCCTGTGTTACCGCCCTTCCGTAGAATCACACGGAAATACCAATATTTTTTTTTGTGATGGCTGTTTTTTCTGTCTCATTATCCCTCCTTTTTGCAATTCACAATCCTGACACCAAACCCCAGTTATTCCAATTTGACCCTACTTCGGAAACAAATTTTCCCTTTTTTTTTCTCCCCCCCCCCATATGTTGGTTTTTTGGGGGAGTTTTTGGTGTTCTTTTCCTTTTTCCACGTTTTGCCTTCCCCCAAGGACGCTGTCCAGGTGGCGGTTCGGTTCTAGTCAACCCCTCCCACCCCACGAAAAATTGTCGAATGTTCGATATAATATTCGCATGCTTCTGATGAGTTTCTGGATAGCCTCTTTTTTGGCTGTACCCTGTTTATCCTTTGTTTTCTCCTCCCATTCCCCTTCTTTTCATCCTTTTTTTTGACGTCAAAGATCGGGCCCAATGGCCCTTTTTTTTTTTCTTCTTTTTCATTCTCTCAAGGTGGCCTATTTTCATGGGTGAGATTTTTCTCTTTCTTTGGAGCGCAGCGCGCGCCGATTGTTCAATAGAAGTCCCCTTCCTTTAACTCTTCTGGTCTCTTCAAATAAAACACCTGTAGTCCCCTCCCTCCCACTGAGGCCCGTTTTTCTTCCTTTTTCATTTCCCCGCCACCGGACGCCCTAGCTTTAAACTGACCTGGCCACTTTCCCTTCTCCTTTTTTTTTCCTAACCCTCTCAAAGCGACAGTGTTGCTCCCCCCCCTCTTCCCACCTTCGGATGATTCGTTCTTCCCCTTTTTATTCTTAACTCTTTTTCGATCTTCAAGCTGGTCAGATTCATGAGCAATTTACGAGCCCATTGCCGGGTTGGCCATTTTTTGTACCTTTGGATATCGCTTTTTTCAGACGAGTTCCGAACCCTTCCCCCCTTTGCGGCTTGTAAAGTTTCTGATGCCGCTGTTTTTAGGTTCCTGGTCCCGAGTGAAATGCTCCACAGGCCAGTCAATTCCCCCCCACAACTCACTCCTTTTGCCTCTCTTTCGTTAACGCAATTCTCTCCCCACGCAGTCTTGAGGCGCACCCTCCCCAGTTTAAGTAGCTTTTTCGCGGCCGCGCGATAGACATTTTTCTAACTTGGGATGAAAAATGTTGACCTTGTTTTTCGAGCCTCTCCATCACCGCCCCTACATATCTTCCAGCCCTTTTTTTGATGCAGCCAAAAATCTCCCCTTCCTCTTTTTCGGGTCGCCCCCTCGCACCCCGTCCTATACAGGGACTAGTTTTACCAGGCGCTTTTGTGTCCAGGCTGAATCTTGCCGGTCCCTTTTCCCCCCTCCGTTCAGTCGAATAGCAATGCGATCGCCATATGCCCTCCCATTCAGTACCTTTCTTCACCTTCCCCGATTTTCCCGTTGGGGGCAATGGACCCAGCGACCACCACAAATTCCGGCAAACGCTGTGCCGAGCCCACAGACTCAACGTTCTTTCCCCACCCTTTCTCTGTGACGATATGTTTTTTTTCCCTCCGAAAAGATGAAGATCGGTAATCATCGGAGCCAGCATGTTAGCGAGGAGCTCCTTTTTCTTTTCTTCCCCTTCCGTCCACAAGGCAAAACCCCCGCTCAACCGTCAACCTTCCCCCCAAAGGTCCCTGACGGCGAGGAAGGCAAGCCTGCCAATTTAATTTGCCCGCGACAACGCGAGCCAGTTGTCCCGTTTTTTCCGTGTCCCCCCCAACCCATCGGGACCAGCCCTTATGTTCTTTGACTCTCTCCTCATCAGATTCACAAATTCGGATGCCTCTGCTCCTCCACTTTTTCAGTAAAATCCGAAAGAGTTGTTTTGCCAGCTTTTTTTTTCTTTCTTTTCTCCCTATCCGCCGCCCCTTCCCACCTGAACACTTCTTGCTTATGGGATGTAACTTTTTTTCGTGGTAGTTCCCTATTTGGTCGCTCCTTGTTCGCGTTGCGACTATGCCCGCTTTTTAACGTCCAGAACTCCTTTGTGGTCTCCTTCTTCTTTTTTTGTCAACCCCTTTTTTCTGATGCAGCTGCTTTCTTCCACGCCCGATGATGTTCTCTTTGCCTTTGAATTGCTAACCGCTCCTTCCATTCTAGTCGTGGGAAGCGAAAGCTGAGCTTGACTGGCTTTTCCCTTTTCCCCCCCACCTGGACCCCTTCTCTAGAGATGTCCGAGCAACCTATGTTCCTCGTCCTTGTCCCACAAGGCTATTGGCTGCGTTTTCACTGCCTTTTTGATTTCCAGTGCGGCGTAAGCCGGACTGGGCTGAGGCCGAAAGTATCCGCCTATTTTGGTTCGTTTGTCAAAATGTTTCCTGCGAACGATTGCCGTCCCTCCCCCAAAACCCCAGTCCCGTGGCTACCATGCCCCCATTTTGAAACTGGGTCCTTTCATCCGGAGTTTCCAACCCCTGCTGATCAGCAGGAATCGCGCCGCAGCCGGTTGATCTTTTTGCCGCGTTTTTCTTCTTTCTGATGGAACAACTTTTCCTCCCAATGAAACCATCTTCCGAGCGCCTTTTGCTTACCCCCCAGCCTTCAGCGCAACAGTGTTTTGGCCCAGGGGAAGAAAGCCCCGAAATGTCAAAACCCCTTC
>Ga0179593_1346563_pt1 | contig 14837 bp, 21 predicted proteins | sample CZODoug2_1_08_16_FD_185931 | JGI IMG/M metagenome (GOLD analysis project Ga0179593, IMG submission 185931) | Vadose zone soil fungal communities from Angelo Coast Range Reserve, California, USA - CZODoug2_1_08_16fungal (PacBio error correction) | ecosystem: Environmental > Terrestrial > Soil >... | reverse complement strand
TTAGAAACGTTTGTCTCCCCAATTTTCTTTAGGTCGAGCCGCTTTGAGGCGTCGTAAATCATCCGCCTCAATCCGTTGCTTGTGTCAGTGATCGAAGTAGCACCACGTTTTCACGATTTCTCAGACTTGTTGAAGCAAAGTAAAGCTATTAAATAAAGTAACCCTTCCCCCCCCCCCTCCCCCCCTCGTTGCGCTAACTACCCTGTCATGTTGTGTTGGTTGATTGGGACCAGACCTAGACCTCGTAGATGTCTCCCCCCCATTTCCCTGAATAGGTCATTCGACGTTCCGTATTCGGTTCCAGTAAACAGGTTTTTTCTCGGATTCGGTAGTCTTATTCGGTGTTGACTTATGCTTGGTTTCGCGACTTTTCTCGTTTTTAAAAAGACTGCAAGCAGGTTCCGTCCCTTTTAATCGTTGTTCTTTCGCTGACAATCAACCGCGTTAAATCGTCCCCCTTTGGATGGAGTTCCCTACCCCCTTCCAGAAGAATCTGAACTTGTTCCGATTCCTCTTCTCTCACCTCCAGATCTCCATTGGCGATCAACGTTAGTTCATTTATGCCTCATCTTCTCCGCGTTTTTCGATGAACTCTGATTCCTTACAGGTGTTCTTGCCCAACGGTTTATCTCTTTGAGCGTCAGTATTCCCCTATGTCTGAGCGTCTTCGCGGCCACTCGCTTTTTTTTTTAAGCTTCTCCTGAACCTGCAAAACCCCCTCTCTCGGCACTCGGAGACGACAGGCCTTGTCGGTTTCACCGCTCTCTTCTGGATGGTTTCAGTTCGGCGTAGATTATCGCCTTTCCTTTTTTAGGATTTCTTGCAAACATTGGGGTCCAGTCACCCTTTTTTTGCTTCTCCCCACTGTCTTCAAAACTCGTCGCCCGCTGACATGTATTTTTCAAGTGTCCGGCGAACCTCTCATCTATTTTTGCCGTTCGCGGATTGTTCGTTCCCAAAAGTTAGCCTCCTTCCGGAAGACTGATGCGAGTCATTTTTAGGAGGTGAGGGCGCACTGGCCTTGCGCAAAGTTTTTCTGCCGATTGGGATCGATTTCTGTTTCATTCGCTTACCGATAAGCAGTATTTGACCGGGTGAGTCCCCCGCGTCCGATAAGCGTCACTAGGCCCCCCTTGGTGGTCCAACTTTTGAATCGGTGCGCCACCCACCCCCCTTTTTTTGCGAATTTCTCCTTTAAAGGCGTCTACCTAGTGTCTCGCATTTTTAATTCTGGCAACAATAATCTTCGCATCGACATCACTCGAAGGGGTTTGATTGTTGCGATCCAATAACGCTGCTCCTAGTTATTTTGTTGGTTTCAAAAAGACCAACGGTTGATGGTCTCATCCAACTATCGAAAGTTAACTCCGTGTTCCAGCTTTTTTAACTTCCGCTTCGTCCGCGCTCTCCAATTTTTCCCTCCTCAACTCTCTTATCGGCTCTTGAGCTGATCGGTGTTCGGTGATTCTCTGCCTTATGATACCCCCACCAAAATATTTTTTGCCCTGATTTCCCTCTCCTAGATTAATTCCCTGCACCTTCCCGAAATAAGAGTCTGCCTGCCTTGTTCGCATTCATGCTCCCTGGAAAGTCCATGCCCCCTTCTTGGGATTCCCTCTTGAGATTACAACCGATGTACTTACAATTCGACCTTCATCATCAAAAATTCCCTGAAGTTAGGTTTCCCACCGGTGTCACCGATCTTCTTTAACTCTCCTGCCTCGCCTAAAATTATTCCCTGATTCGTCGTTTTTTTTCTACGAAGGGTAGGCACTCGCAGCCCTCCTCTCACCTTTTTCCGGTCAATCCCAACAATTCGCACTTTACAATCAGGTCCAACGCCGTTACCCTGTTCAACCTTTTCTCGACTTCGCGCTTTTTGCTCTTTAAAAGCACCGCCTCGTGGAATCTCCAGCTTCGCAACTTTCCTCCTTTTCCGTTTTGGGGGGCTTTGTTAAGTCTCCGCGACGCCTTTCGCAGTCTCCTGGACTCTCCTCTCTTTTTCAGGACGATAACCTTTTTCAAGTACCTCAAGCCTTTCCTCCGTAATCGCCACTCTGGAGACATTCTGCTTCTCTTCCTGGAACCCCTACTCCCAGCGCGCAAACTCTTCTTACTACCCAGGCGCCGGTTCGTACCATTAGCCCTCCCTTTTCTAAGCTGTGCAGCCCCTTTTCGCGTCCCGCCGCTCTCCCCCCTAGAGTAACGAGAAACCGCAGATTTCTAATCTCCCCATTTTCTACCCTCCTCAACGCTGCCTTCTTACACTTCAGCACATGCCTTTTTTTTCTCCATTTCCTCTCACTCTCCCCCATCCTTCCCCCCCTCTCTCTGCAAAGCAGCCCACAGTTCAAAGTGTCTCGCCACGTCCACCCTTCTTCTTTGCCCGCTCAGAATAAAACCTTTCCCGCGCCACCGCCCCCTCCCGCGACTTCTTCTTTCTCCCGATTCAGGCAAGCCCTTCTCGTAGCTCCTTCTTCTTCCCCTCAGTTTCTTCTTGTAGTAACCGCCGAACCACTCTCTCATCTCCCCAACCACTTCTCTCGCCGAACGCGTAGAACCACAGCTCCGCTCCCCCCCCTTTTCCCATCTGTCACGCCTTCCTCTTCCTTCTGACCACAGACTACTGCATTACAGCTTTTCCTTAGGCATCCCACTTTTCCACCTATCCGCTTCTCCATTGAAATCCGTCGATATTTCGCCAAGCGCCTTTCCCCCCCAAACCAAATGGGTCCGCAATCTCATCTCTTTTTTTTCCGCTGCCGGATTTTACAGACGCTATTCCCCCTCTTCCATTTTTGAGTTGAAATTCCCACTCCTATCACTACCCTCTCATCGATAAAGTTTCAGGAAGAGTGAAACGGCCTCTCTTTTCCCCCCGAGACTGCAAGAACTCCCGAACCCTCCACTCTGCTGAATCTATCTTTTCCTCCTCCCCTTTTTGTGTTGTTTCTATCCTTTCCTCTCTGTGACGTCTCCTTCTTTCTTTTTGCACTTGCCGTTGAAGCGGGGGACTTGGCGACGCTGACTTGAACCCAATTTTCCTCTTTCGGCTTTATTGGACGATCCCTTTGAGCCCTCCCCTGACGATGTTGACCGCGACCTTTTTTTAAAACTTCTCGGCGTCTCTTTGTTCATTGCCGCCCCCGAACTTTTTTTTGAGTACGCTTTGTCTTTCACGCCCTCTTTTCCTTTGGCGACTTCCGATGTTTGACATTTTTATCGCGAGCGGAAATGCTGTTATTATTCTTCCAGCGAGTGGTTCCCTTTAACACCATTGTCTTAAGGCTTTAGTTGGCGGCTTCTCCCCGTTGCTGCGTGTCTGTTCGGGCGTTTTTCAGTCCTAGAGGGAGTCGGTAGTAGTAGCTTCTCGAGTTCTTTAGAAGCCTTCGTCGGACTCGCGCTTCCGTTTTGCGGCTTTTTTGTTTTCCTCTCTACTCTCATAGGAGATGGTCGTTTCGGTTCCTCTCTCTTGGTTTTTTTGAGGCGCGAGGAGTTGCACCGATCCTTTTATTTTAGCGAAATTTTTATTTTTGGCTTTTTCTCGCGCTCCGCTTTAATTGTTCGGTTCTATTCCTTGGTGAAGGGGCTGGATTTACGAAGGGTTTTCCCCTTTTTGAACTTTGTTGTCGCCAGGCTTCTATCTTAAAGGTGTGGCGAGCCCCGCGCGGCTTTTTCTTAGAGGTTTTCCCTCCAACTGGTCACGGGCTGTTAAACGGTGCGGAGCTTTTTAACCTTCGTCCGTGTCTTCCCTAGAAGTTTTCGAGTGTCTACGGTTATTTTTCCTCCTCTAGAGATTATTTCGCTCGTGGCTATTCTTACTTGACTTTCCGCCTTATGAGATAGCTATCAGTTTTTTCGTGCTACGTTTTTCCTTCTCGTGCCGTTTATTCTAGACGGTATAGGCGACTGCTTCGCGGCACGTGAACACCCCCCCCCTCCAGCAGCCCCCTGAGCGCATTGGGAGAACCGTATCAAAAAGATTCCGTCCTTGGCTTCCTCGTGTTGGTCTCCCCTTGCGATCGCGACTTTCCCTCTTTGTTACTGTGCTTGTCCAAGTGCGGGGTTTGACATTTGGGCTTAGTTTTTTTTTTCTCTCCTCTTGCGGCCGTGCCTTTTCCCCCCTTCGAAGCCAACTAGGAGACATCGAGTAGATAATTGTATTCTTTTGCGCCCCTCTTTTTTTTTTTCCGCGATCGGGATACCCGTGGTCCCTCCTTTCTCGCTGGTTATGCCTGTTTGCACGTCTCTTCCCCCTCGTTTTTAATCGCCGGTTTGGTCCCCCCCTAAAAGACATGTTGGGCTTGATCCTGTCCCCTTTTTCAGCCTCGTCGCGAGCCAGGCTCGCTTCGTTGCATTTAGGCCCCTGGCGCACTTTACCTCCCCTTTTGAGTTATTTCCTGTTTATATACCTGAGAAGGAGTCATGTTTCCCCCCCCCCCCGTGTCCCGCTCTTCGCCGCATCCCGTAACAGCGTCTTTTTAATTCGTCGCGCGGAGAATTTTCACCTGCCTTGTCCCCACCCATTTGATACGTTTCCCCCCGCGATTTGGCTCGCCAACTGTTGTCTTTGCTCCCCCCCCAACAACAATCGGCTGGGTTGCGGAAAATCCACCCCTCCCCCCGCCCACCGTTTTTTGACATGTCCTCTGTTCGCACATGGATTTTCTCCCCTTTTCGTTCTCGACACCGGTTAGCCTCTTTTCTTAACGCCCCCCGATGCACCAAAATTTTTTGCTACGAATTATGACAGTTTTTTCCCCCTGTGGGGCATGGTTTGACGCGTATATCTGCCTAGTCGTCCATAACATCTTTCGACGCTTCTCCCGGGAAGTGCCCCCACACATCCATAGACTCCCACGGTCAACATCCTTTTCTCCAATGCAATGCCCCCGCAGTCAGTCGAAGATGCTTGAGGGACGTCCCTTGGAACATCCCGCCCTTTCGCGAGCAAAGATACGTCCTGTCCCGGTACTTCGTCGGACCAATCAGCTTTTTGTGTTTTCCAACTCTTCCTTTTCAACCTCTGTTTTCCCCCCCCGTTTCTTCCAATCCGAAATCAGACCCGTGAAATGCGACGCACTTCTCCGAGAACTGGACCGCTCCGACGATCATCTCCCCCCCCCACTCATCCCCTTCCTCTTCGTTCCGGATTGCCTCTGAAGCTTTTTGCCCCCCTCTAGTGGAGCGAAGAAGCCGAGCGGGCCTCTTGAAACTCCATAGAGGAAGTAAAATCGTCCCAGATCGGAACGTTTCTCTTACCTTGTCACTCCCCCTTTTGCGAGTACGCGCGGACCTCTTGTCGAACTTCTTCCTGTTAACGTACTTGACCCCACGACCTTGTCGTAATCGCAAAAGAGCGGGGATCTGTCATTCTACCCAGTTTTCCCTCCTCCCGTATCTATTGAGACTTCACTGCACCTTTTTTCGCGTTTTAAAAGCAATTGATTTCGCCGATCGCCCCCTAGACTTCCTTCCCGCTTTCTGCGTGCACCTATCTTAGAAAAGCTTAGAGCAATCAACTCTCTTCCGCCGAAATCGAGGACACGAATCCGAGTACACTAAGCCTTTTCCTTCTCCTGGCATAATTCCCGCTGCCTTCACTTTGGAAGTCACCTTTTTTCTACTTTCGCAGCGACTCTGACTCTTTAGTTTTTCAAAACTCAAAACAACCCTCCGGTTATTATCGTCCTCCCGCTGGTTCGGGATGTGTTTTCTTCTCCTTGAGGACGGTTAAACCCAAGACTTAGCGTTGTCTCCTTATCGTACTCGTCTTTCCAAGAAGGATGTGTATTTTGGATGGAGATGACCCAGTCCGCCTTTACTTTTAGTCACCCCCTCATTTAGAAATGAAACGTTTTATCTTCCTAGACTTCGAAGTGGGTTGTTGTGAGACTACCCAACTCGTTCGTTTCTCCAAACTTTCTGTCTTCAGTTTTCTTTGCTTCAATTCGTGTACCTCGGAATCCCGCCACCCACCCATCGTGTTTTTCCGCTCTTTTCCCTTCTTTTCCTTAGACCCCCCCCTCCTAGAAGAACTTGTTGCAGGCCGTACCTCGCGCGTTCTCATTAAGCCTCCCCGCACCGCGTCCTTTCTCAATCCCGTTTCCTTTTTTATGGCCCCCCCGTGTGTTAGTGGGCAACACTACAGTTCCTCGTGCCCGATTCGCAACTTGAATACTGTCATTCGTTTTCATATTTTCCTTCTCCCTGACACCCTCCTTCTTTTTTTCTCCCGTAGTTAAAGGTTCCTTTTCTCTCTGGATTGCTGATCCGCTGGCGCTGCTATTTGAAGCCTCTCCACCCCCTTGGCCTTCGGTTTTCTCTGTGCTCTCTTCTCCATCCCCTTGCTTTTTCCCACCCTCGTCACAATTTTTGGCTGTGTTTTTCTCATCCCTTGAACTCCTCTTGACCTTCTTCATCCCCACGTTGATCCAGCCGTCCTGCGTCTCCAGCTTTTCGCAATGTTTCGATTTCGTTCCTTACTATTTTACCTCAAGAATGCCTGGTTCCGCTCTGCTGCCGTTTCACCGTGCTTTTCTCCTTCTTCTTGACACCCTCCATCTTTTTTTCGACGGTGGCCGCTTTCGTTCGCGTCTGTTTTTGCCGCTTCCCCTTTCTCCCAACTCCCCGCCTCCACCTTTCCACGTTCTCGGTCAAGGACCGAAGACTAGGCCTGATTTGGACGCGATCGCGTATTGTTCAGTTTTTTCGTCGGCGTTTCAGTTTCATGGTTGATCTTCTTCGGTGCACAAGTAATATCCCCTTGTTGCTCCTCCCAATGCTTTCAAACCTCAGGAGGGTTTACATATATGAATTGTGTGACGCCAGTCCGTCGCCCTGCGCCTCTTTTCGTTTTCTGGTATTTTTTATTGTTCCCACCATCTTCTTCTCGCTCTCACGCCTTCTGTCTTCTCTTCCTTGGAGGTTTTCCTTGGTCGGCCTGGCCGACCCAAATTTTGTGCTGCAGTTGGAGAGATTTGATGATGGCACTTCAGTTTTCTTGCCCACCCATCTCTATGCCTTGTATGGTTTCCCTCTTTTTCGTCCACTCCGCGCCCTCTCCGCTCCCCGACTCAACGTTGCAAACACTTTTTAACTCTTTGCTCAAACAATCTTTCCAAATTTATTCGTTCCTGACTCTTTTCCCTCACTGTTTTCGCCTTTTTTTTTCCCTACCCAATCAGATTTTCGTCAACAGCGTCCCTTTGCTAGGTTTTCAGGTTTGTGCGCTTTCCAGTGCACGCCCCCGCCCCCTTCCAGTCCTCTTTTTTTTGCAGCAACCCTACCAACCTTGTGGTTTCCCACAAAGATCGGTAACGTTTATTCATCGCCGCTGCTCGCGTGTTTACCTCTTCTTCCTCCCTCCTAAGACCTCATTCGCCCACTTTTTCCCTCTGGAATCTCGCTGAGATGTAGTGATCCGTACTACTTTTCTCTTGTATTATAAACCCACATAGGGCAAGATTTCCCCTTTTTAGCATTTTTTTCCCTTTTTTTTCCGAGGGCGAATTGCCCCATCCTCCGATAGTTCTCGCAGGAATCGAATGAACTTGTCCACGTCGTCCACATTTCTTCCCTGCTCCCGCCCCCTTCCTCTTTTCCCCACGATTGAAGCTCCCATTAGCCTTTGCTAATCCTCACCATCTCGGCGTCGGGTGGCCCCCCCTGGTTAAAGACGCGCCCCTTCCCCCGTACGTCCTTTCCAATCTCTCACCTCGTAGTCCGCCAGTTTTCTCGACCCGTTTCGGCAATTCTCCTCATTTCAAAACGTGCTCCCCTCCTCCATGTACACCCTTCGCCCTTCTAACCCCACCTCTTCTCAAATCCGACCTCGTCTTAGCGATGACTAAGGAGCATAGTAACCGCACCTCCTCGTTTGCCTTGCCGCGCTTTCGACTGCTCGAAGTCCCCTTCAGACTCTTTTTTTTTTTTCTCCCCCGCAGACTCCTTCGCCGTCTTCTACGAACGATTCTCTAACAAGATTTCAGAACCAGACCTAAATTCCCCCTCTATGAATAAGCAGGAAGCACCAGAGAAGGCCTCGCCCTCGAGAATCATCGTCGCTGTTCTTTCCCCTTCCCCAATTACCCCTCTGCCTTCCCCCCTTTCCTGGCATTTCTTTTCAACAAATCGCCGTCCTCCTTTTTATCAAGCTCTTCGTTCATTCCAGCGTTTCCCGGCCTCTCTCGACCTCGCTCGTTTTTTTTTGTCCCGCGCACCCTCCCCTTCCGTCGTAGTCTCCCCTTTGCCGCCCCCCATGCCATTCCTGACAGTGCTTCTTAAAATACAGTCGCGATTTTGTCGCACCCCCTTCCTTGCCCCCGTATCAACGCAACCCAATCGTCGCGTCTCCAATCCGCCCATCAAATTTTCCCCTCCCCCTCAAAATCCCTGTTCGATGTTGCACGCAGAAACTCAAACCCCCCCTTTCTCGTACCCGAACAAGAACCCCTTTCCCCCTAAGCTTTCTTTCCGCGAATCCCCTTCTCCTCACTTCGCCAGGCTATTTCTAGTACTTCTTTTTCTCTCGCTCGCTCGACCTACACCTAGAAATCGCCCCACAACTCTTCCCGTCCCGCGTCTCCCCCCCTTCTTCAAGCCCCCTTCAAAACTACCTTATTCTCTTTTCGCCCACGCATCGGCGTCATGGTGCATCCTCCTTCGAAATACCGCTCTGCGAATTTTCAGCCAAATCTACTCGCTTCCGTCAGGAAGCCGTCGTAGCCAAGTTACACCTCAGTACTTAACCCAAGTTCGGTTGCGCAATGATTACGATTTTTCCGCCCTGTCTTTTTTCTTCGTTAGTCACCTCGTCCTTTGGCGTCCGACATAGACCCCGGTATTTTCCTTTTTCCTTCGTAACATGCCACTCGATACTCTTTGTCCTCTTCGCCCCCCTCGCGCGTTGACGAAGTATGAGTCCCATTTTCCCCGCGAGGTCCTCGCCCTCGGGCACTTCCTCTCATCCTCCGTTGTTGTCTCTTCCCCGCCCTCTTTTCGAGGGACTCGTTTTTTTTCTTCTTGCGATTGCTTCGCAAACGCTTCGCCCGGTGGCGCAGATGATGGGAAAAAATTGACGAGTCTCCTTTCCTTTTTCTAGCTTGCGATTTCGCCTCGTTTTCCGATGTGCCTATCAGACAGGGAAAACCGTCCTCTCTACCCTCTTTTCCTTCTCTCCTTGGTGGTAAGTCGCTTGTTTTCGTTAAAAGAAGGTCGTTCTCGGCTCCAGCGAGATGATTGACCTTTGTATCCCTCCCCCTATCGGTAATTCCATAGCTGCGCTGTTCCGAGAGAGGTTCTAACAACATTTCTTATGTAGTTTGCGGCGGCTTTTTTGTGCGGGAACGGCTTTTGACTTCTCCTTTTTTGGTTATGCTTCTCTTCTTTATTGGCCGTTTCTCTCCGCGACGGGCGTTTTGGATGAAAGTTTCCGCCGTGCTTCTTTCCTTATTTGCGTACGGACGACGCCCTGGCTCTTTTTCGTTTCGGGTCGAGCATGGTTTTTTGTATTCTCTTTTCTTCGTGCAACTCTCAGTGCTGTTTTGCTACACTTTTCCGGTGCGTTCTGTGCTAGCGAGTCTGGGGGGGCCTTTTTTTTTTCTCTACGAGGAATTTGTTCCCGCCCCCTTCGTCGTTTCTTCTTTTCAAGAAGAAGCTTTTCCCCGGTCCACTTCGTTTTTTTCCATGGGTCTCTCTCTTTCCCTCCTTGTTCGCGTGAAGAACCCGCGGAGGTATAGGGCTTTCCCTTGTGCACGCAGGTTGCCTGACCCTTCCCTTTTTCCTGATTTGCACTAACCGTTCGTCTTGGATTAAGGAAGGGGGTTTGAGCTTGGTGTTGATCTTTCCTCCTCGAGCCTGCGGCGCCTCGGTTGCGATGCTGTCTTTGTTCTGCTCGCTTGCATCGGGTTACCTTTCTGTTCGTTTGTTAAGGTCTCCTTACTTTGGTGATCGGTCGTCGAAGGCTAGTGATGCTCCTTCGACCCCTCCTTCCGGTTAACCTCGCGCCGGGTTCCGCTTCGCTTCACCCCCGACTTTTACCCTCCTTTTCCAGCGTGCTACCCTCCTTCGGTAACTCGCGCCGGTCGGTTCGTTCTTTTTTGATGGGTTTGTACAGTCGACGTGGTTTTTTTACCCTGGCTATTTTTTGTTTCGTTTGTATTCGATTGCGGTGCCTAAACTGCACTCCCCCCAAAAGTCTCCTCGCCTCTACGAATTGCGTTCGATGCGTCCCGCCTTCAGTGATGGTTGCTTCCTGGTATGGTCACCCGGCTTGCTCTAGTGTGATTTGTCGCCTTCGAATGTTCGATAACTCGTTTGTGAATCGGTCTTTTCCTCCGCCCGCCCTGTGGCGTACGTTTTACTCCTTAATGAGCTCATGTATGAGCCCATCGTCCCCGCTTCTGTCCTTTAACTCTCAATTCCCCCTTGCGCGGCATCTTGCTTCACTATTGTTTTCTACGGAGAGTGCACCGTAGCTGCTCCCCCGATTCCGTATTCGACGACCCATTTACCCAGTCGAAGTACTGCGCTTTTCCCTTCAGCTGGCCCACTCTGTCCCTCAGCCGTAGATTACGTTATCTATTTTTTATAGCCCGGTTGTCTGTTGCCACACCACCCCATGAATCTCTGGAGTTTTTTTTTACCCCTTGGAGACTATCAACCCCTCCGATCATGTCAATCTTGGTGGCAAGCTGATTGCGCCCTGAGGCGTCCCTTTGAGTTACTGTCCTCATACTATGCCCTCCAAATTGTTTACCCCTCTTCAGAACCTTATCTTGCGTTCTCGTATCGCGCCGGTTCTGTATCTTCCACTTCCTGCCGGAGCTTCCCGCGGACCGCCACAGACCCAAGCCTCAACCCTCGGAAGACACTGCGCTGCCCTGCCCGCCCCTAATCCAAGTCCGTTCCCCTCCGAGAGTGAGAGCTTGTCCGCCAACTTTTGGCCATACCTCATCGCGACCACGCAAAGATAGGAGTTCCGCTTGCGGAACCCAATTTCAGCGTCTGACCTTTTTGTCAAAGCAGTTTGTCGTTTCCACTCCCCTTTTTTTTGACCCGTTTTTTAAATCAGACCCGTCTACGTGCCGTCTCGCCGTTAACACTGGAACCCCGCGAGGGTCATCTCCCGTTGCTCTTCCGAGATTTCCTTCGCTTTCCCTATGCGCGTGCCCCCGACCGATCGGCTTTTGGGGCGCGAGCGTGACTCATGGTTTCGTAACCTTTCTCTTCCCGATTGAACCGTTTTCAGCAGACCTTATCCTCCGAGAGAGTTTTTTTCATCGCTTTTTCCTATTTCGTTCGGGTATCCCCTTCCGACCCCTTCCTGCTCGCAAATTAGAACCCCAATTCTTTGCTTGGCCTTTACTGAAACCGTTCCCCCCCCCCCCCATGTTCCGCGGCGTTTTGCCAGCCGCCAAGCCACAGGGTTTCCTTTTTTTTTTTCTTCAAGACAGTGTTTGGTTTCCGCCCCACCCGCACCGCTACTGCTACCTTCGGTCGCGGAGTGCCCCACCTTCGGTTAGCCACTGCCGTTCCCCTTTTCCATATCTGTTTCAAACGAATCCTAGAACGCTGTTGTACGTCTTCATAAGAACTTTCCTTCCCATCTTCCTTGTCCCGCGTTTTGAGAATCGCGACCCCTTTCGATTTTCGGCACCTCCCCTGACCATCCAGACACAGGTTTAGCCGCATCGTCCGTTCGGGGCGGTTGACTTCTTCTTTCCTCCCGAGGTAATTGCGTCCAACAAGGCTTCGACTTCTGCGTGGTTCATTCGAATCGCCCTCACAAGCCGGCGTTTTTGGCGGTATTGAGCCCTTCTTATGAAGCTTTCGGACTCTCAATTTGATCACCGAACTCTTTTCATCTTTCCTCCGTTGTTGTGTGTCTTTCCTCATACACTCGTGTTATTTCTTCCACTTGTGCGTAGCATTATTTTCTTACCTCCCTCCCGAAACATCCGTGCTTGTGAGCTGCGTTTACGACACCCGTATAAGTCTAAGAGTTTTTCGATCGTTTTTCTCACTCCCCTTCCCCTCCCCTCAGATGTCTGCGCCTCCTTTATTTTATGGCTCCCGTTGAGTTTTTGCCCATACCTCTCCTCCGTTCGCTTCGAATTACGAAATTCTTCGAAGTGTTTTTTTTTCCATTCGGCGGACACCCCCCGCTTATTTTCTACTGATTGTTCCTTTGAGTCCTTCTTTTCTTTTCAAGGAAATCTCCGTGTCCCCACAGGCTCTTGGTTCAAACGCCGCTAAAGAACTTTCCTTCTTTTCAGGTTTAGGGCGATCGGCTGGCAATCCAACTTTTCTTTATCCCACCCGCCTCACCCTTGGAGGTCGTCTCCTTTTAATTCCCCCTCTCGTCGATCCCTGCTGCCACTCAAGATTTTAGCACTTTCATCTTTCTTTCATGCCTATTACCGAGCTGCCCTCTTAGCCAGATGAGTCCCATTTTTTTGATGAACCTCCCGTTCTTAAGACGTTTGGATGCCCCCTTTCAAGATGTGACGCGACTTTAAGGCCGTTTGCTTTCTTGCTGTCCGGCTCAAGAGCCCCGGTCTAGCTAAGTCAGGCACCTTTCTCTGCCCATCTGAATGTTAGCTGACTCCCTCCTTCTCTTTCCCCACTTTTTAGGAGGAGGAAGGACTTGCGTCGCCCACTGATTCTTTGTTTTTACGTATTATAACCCGGTCTTTCCTTCCCTTTTTCCAAATGCTCCGCCGTTTGCTAGTCTAGCTTTAAGTTAGTTCCCTCGATATCTTTCGTTCTCGGGAGTTGGCTTGATGTTAACCTTCTCGGCCGCCATGACGAATCTCTTATCGTAATCTTTTCTGCTTGAGGGAACTTGATGACCCCCCCATTTTTTTCTATTTTTGCATTCTACTTCTTTTCACCTTCAGGTGCTCCAGCCAGAGTCTTTTTATCTTTTGGTAACGTGCGTAAGTTCCTTCCCCCCCTTTTACGAACCCCAAAACTTTCTTCTGTGCGTACCAACTTTTTTTTTCCCAATACTATGTATTGCCAAAGACTTCCTACTTTTACTTTTTATCGCATAGGGAACGCCCTCAGCTTGCCTACCCCCCGATCTTTTTCTGAAACTGCTTTTGTTTCTTTTTGGGGACCCTCAAAGTTGAAGAAAATAGTGCTCCTATTTTTGTTTGTTTGAAGCAACCGAAGTTTTATCTAAAAAGTCCTCGAGAAGTCCCCCGCTTTTTACCGGGCATTCTTTTCGTTTTTCGCCTGCATTAATTCGAACTTACTATTTTTCGAGACTACTTTTTTTTCTCCCCCTTGTGTAGGGTTGAATTCCTTTTTCGCTGTATTCTCCCAACCCCCTAGTTAAGCAACTGTTTTCCTATTATTCCAACCTGCGACCCATGTTGACTAATGTTTTAATCTATTCAGATGTTCTCATGGGGGATACTTCCAATGGATACCTTCACCGACCCCCCCCCAAAATTTCTGAGGATGCCCTCGGCATTCTTAACTATTTAATTACCATTTAGCAAAGGCTTCCCCCCCACTTCGCAGTCGGCCTTTACCCCCCTCCTTTTACCTCGGCCCCCTGCACGCCCCACCCTTCTCGTAAGCCGATTTTTGCTCGTTTTTATTCTTACATTTCCTGCACTCCGCCCGCCCCATCTGCGACCCCCCCTCAACCCCCAATCTGTCACCACCACCCTTTGCCATTTTACCACGTCCTCACAACTCCCCCCCCCTCACCTCCTCCCCTCGCGTCTCCTCCTGAGTCGCAGTTCCCAAACAGCCTCGTCCCCCTCGTTGCCCTTTCCTTCCCAGCTCGGAAGCCGTTTGCCTGGGTTAAGTTTCCCGAAAGCTGAACTTCGCTTCTTTTCTCACGCCCAAGAACCCTTCTACCCTCGTCCTAGCACGTCTCTACGTCCCCGCTCCCCCCTTTCCGTCATCAGCAATTTCCCATCTCCAGAACTGTTGCTCCCAATGCTCGCCTTCGTCACCGAAATCCCAGACGCTCCTTGAATCACCTGGATTACAGCCACGGTAGGCCTCGCCCCTACTGTTCTTCTCCTTAGTGTAAGCGTTCTTTTTCCATCAGATAGCCTCTTCTGCGTTTTTTCCTTAACCTCCCCCCGCTTATCTAGCCATTCATGTCCTGAACCCCCCCCCCTTGGCACGCTGCCTCTAAATCCCATCCCCTTGACCTTGCCAAAATTTTCCTTCATTTGATCCAAACGAAACTTCCCCTCGTTGCGTTGCTAGCCGAAACTTCTCTCCACTTTAACTACCTTCCGTAACGCCCTCGCCGCCCCCCCATTGCTCTCTTCAATTGCCCCCTACCCTCCCTGAAGAGATTAGTCCCCTAGAAGTTCCCCCTCACAGTTCGACCCTTTCTCTCTGTCTCCTTTCTCCGCTTACAGAATCTCCTACTCGTTTCTCTCCCCCCTGTATCCACCTCCCCTGACCCCTACTCCGCCGTTCCGCACCCCCGATAATCCCCCCCCCCAACAAAATACGGCCTTTTTTTTTCCCCTACGCTTTTCTCCATTCTTTCCTTGACATCATACCCCGCTCGTCCTCTCCCATGGGCCCCCCACTTATAGAAGCTGTATCCTCCTTTTCACCGCAAATTCGATAACCCCTCTCTACACCCCCCACTTGCTTTTTTCCCTTCTTCCAGAGTTCTCTGCCTTTTTTCTCTTTTCCCTCTCGAACATCTGTCCAGGGCCGCCTCCCTTTTCCCCCCCCACGCTCTTATAGACACGCGCTCCATCCCCGAAAGTTCACGGTCAGGTCCCACCTGCCGCCCCTTTCCCTCACCTCTCCAAGTCCCCACTCCATCTCAGCGGCTCTCCTAGGAA
>Ga0179593_1300276_pt1 | contig 14837 bp, 15 predicted proteins | sample CZODoug2_1_08_16_FD_185931 | JGI IMG/M metagenome (GOLD analysis project Ga0179593, IMG submission 185931) | Vadose zone soil fungal communities from Angelo Coast Range Reserve, California, USA - CZODoug2_1_08_16fungal (PacBio error correction) | ecosystem: Environmental > Terrestrial > Soil >... | reverse complement strand
CTTCCTTTTCTTCCCAAAATTTTTTCTTTCTAGGTTCCCGTCGATTCGTGTACGTGTCCGGGCCATGGTAGCCCGGCCGTTACTTTTCTGGGGAAACCTTTCCCTCCTTTAGAGTTTGGTTTCTCTCCCTCTTTCCATGGAAGCTATTGGTGAGGGCAGCGGCTCGGAAAAATGCCCGAACGGAGGATGGTGTCGTTTTTCCCTTGGTCCCGGGGATTGCCCGGGTTCACTGGACCAGGGCGCGTGATGAAGCTGGTTAATGCTCTTGCCTGATTGTCCTTTTTTACGTTTCCATTCTTTTTAGAAGACCGATGGATCGTGACGGCGATGCACAGAGCCAGCGTTTTAGCGCTCGTGCTTTGTTTTCGGTAGTATGGACGGCAGCGCCCCGATGCTTTGCGCAACTGTCGACTAACACGCTCCTCTTTGGAAGCAGCAAAGTTCGACGTTTTCCCTCTTCTCTATTTAGCCCACCCTTTCACCAGGAATGCCGTACGCCATGTCATGTACGTACCCTAGTGGCCCAGTATAGCCCACCCCCGCCAACCGTTCCCCTTGCTGGGGGCCTGGTCCACGGGAGCCATTTTTTTTTTTTCTCTTCCCAATTCGAAGGAGCCGCCTCCGCTCGCGAAAGCCCTCCGCGGCTCCCCGTCGAGGTTGGTCGAATGACAGATCGCTTTTCCTTTTCCGTTGCGGCCTCCTTTCCTTCTCTTACTGCCGGGCAGCACACGAGGCGGTAGAGATGGAGCGGGACAAGAAGCGCTACTTCGGCAAGTTCGGTATGAAGGTCCAGGCGTTCCCGGTGAGATTCCCGGACTCCTGCTATTCCTTGCCTTTGCTCTTCCACCGATCGGACTGCCTCAGATGGAACCAATAAGTCGGCTGGGCTTTTCAACCCATCGGCGCGTCGCTTTGTCGGACGGCGGCTAGGGATAGACGTGTCTACGTCTATTTTTCTCCCCTGCCCCTCCTCTCTTCCTGAACGGAGGCTTACACCATTCCTGGCGGGCGTCGGAGCCAATCCGAGCGATCCCAGGTAATATGATCATTGCCGGTTTAGAACTGCCGATTATCCCTCCGCGATTGTTTTTTTTTTTTTCCCGTTGATCCCCATTTTTCTCTTCCCAAAAACAACCCGCAGAGGGCGGCTTCCCCCCTCGCCTTCCTCTTCGCGCTTGGCTTTAAGTTGACAGTCGATCGATGCAATTCTTCTTCAATCCCGATGAGGACGTGCGTTGGCGATTCCCCTTCCCTTTTCACGAAAATTTCAATCCAGAGTTGAGTCGAATGCCGCCGGCATGTTCGACTCAAGCTCATAGCTGACCGCTCACCGATGTTTCTATCGCTGACGGTCATGGCCGTTTTTACGACAGGCCGTCTTTCCTTTTCCTCTTTAATCCCAAGCTCTTAAGATAACCTCGCGACACTGTTCGCACAACACCGTCTTCCTATGGCATAAGTTGGGCCAAGCATCCTTTTTCCGTCAAAGATAGGCCTCTCTCTTTAATCCTCAATATTTGGCTAGATCGTGTTCTGGTTTCCCCCCCTACCCCCTTCTTCCCGGGTTGAGTGGGTTGCCACCCCCGTGCAAGCCTCTTTTTTTTGAAGGCCCTTTTTTTTTAGTTTTTAGACGAAGTGAATCTTCCGTTTTCGTTTTGTCGCTTCACTTCAGAGACCATTTTCCGTTTATAGCAATGTCTAGATCGACACGAGGGAGTTAGCCACAAGAGGTCTGCTTTTCTCGCACTTCTTCCAATATCTCTTTTCCTCAATTACCCTTGAACCGGTCGAGAGGTGAGTCGCAAGCATACCCTCAAGGCTTAGCTCCTGGTTTCCTATCGACTATGATGAAGCCATCTCCCCCTCCTGACCTCTTCCCTAGTGGAAACGCAGCCCCCCTCGCACTGGTGTTGTGTCGGCGTCCTTGAGCTGCGTTTGCCTGAAGATCTCGGAGCCCTGCGACGCAGTCGGCGAAGAGGGCTTTCGCCTTCACCTTTTTTATCCTGGAACTTCTTCTTTCTGAATTTTCTTTTTCTTCGAGAGCTCCAATGGAGCTAGGGTGGGTGTGGGGGATGCCGCCGCCATAGCTGTTTGCAACCGATATCATCGACCTTTCTCAGAGCCTTTTTCGTAGTGTGCTTTTAAGCCCCTCCTCCTCTTTTCAAGTCAGAGATAGACCTTTGAGAGGTCGTCTCTCCAAACGCATCGAGAGCGAGAGAGATCCATGATCTGTTCACCGCATGGACTGTCCCTTAAGATCCGGACTCTTCTCGCTTCTTTCTTGAAGATACCCCTCCCTTTTCTTGGGCGAAAGTAGGCCGAGGAAGGAAGCCCAACATCGCCGCCGCTGCCTTTCGGACTCGACCTCGACGGTGGCTTGCGGCTGTCGAGTGATTATTTCCCTCTCCATTTAATAACTGGGTCGTTTTACCTCCTTTCTTTCCTTGATCTCCCCTTTTTACGAACACACCTGCGGAACGTGGCGTCTACTGGCTGCCCATGCGTGGTCCTGAAATGTGAGGTCTTGCAGGCCCTTCCCAGTCGAGGGGTTCTCTGCTTGGCATCAGATCTTGCAGCCAAATCGTCCTACTCCTCTTCATTTTCGTCTTTGACTTCAAGCGCCGTACGGTGCGAAAATGCATCAGGGCCGCTCGCCCTGGGAGGCCGACCACCTGCCTGACCTACCGTTTTCTGGCCACCGCGATGCGTCTGCTCTTTCCCTTCTCCTTCCCAGCAGCCACGAGGAGTCTAAACCTCGTCTATCGAGAAGGTCCTCCGGGCCCCAAGTGCAGCCGTGTCCGCTCTTCATCTCCCCCGTCTTTTCTTTCTTGCTGTCCCCTTTTTCACCCCCGTTTTGCAACCCGCTTCGGGCGTTTTCAGCGCGTCTTGGGTATCCGCACCCCATCAGAGATTTTTCTCGCAGCTTTTCTCCCCCCCTTGCAGATACCTTCTACTTTCTCTTCCAAGAAATTGCGTGGGCTAGGGCCGTTGGACAGATCGGCCTCAACTCTCCGCTTGGCTCGAAGCTTAGCGAACATTCCGGCCTCTCTTTCCAACCTAAACCCCCAAGAAGGTCTGCCACACGCGCCGTTCCCCCTACACGACGACTTTTTTCACCCCCCCACGGATGAATTCTTAAGTGTTCGCGTCTGCTTTTCTCTCCTTCCTCTGCCGACGACAGAGCTGAGTGCCGCATCATTCTATGCCCGCACCTCGGTCAGCCCCTTAGGCGCCTGCCTTTTTTTCGTCCTTAAAGGCGCCTTTGATTTCTTTCCCTCTTCTTTTCTTCTCTCCTTCATTCAGAGGATCAGGAACGCTGTTAGAACACGCTTGCTCAATCTCGTGGTAATTTTTCTCTGTCCTCCTCCCCCCCGTTTGGTTGTGTTTTTATAGCTCTTCCCCCCCCTCTTATTATGACCGCTGGTCTCGACGATTCGGGGGGTCGGTCCATCTGAATTTGCCTCTCTCAATCCCGCGACGTCTTCTTCCCCTCTTCTCTTCGCTGGAAAGCCTTAGGACCAGGCTGCGCCACGGCGGCGTCTCAGAGGTGCGGGCCGTTTTTTCTGCGCTCGCCTATTTTCCTTGGATTTCGTCCTGCCTTCCGTATACACCCTCCCCCCTCCCCCCTTAAAGGAGATGAGGAATCGTTTGATGATGGGTGACGTTTTTTTTTTACGTTTCCCCTTTCCTCTTCTCGTTTTTTTCACCCTTCAAGATGGGGGTTTACACCCCGGTACTACTGGTAGTTCTCAAGTGTTCTGTTCACGTCGATCGTTGTAGATAGACCTTTCCCGTCCCTCTTTTTTCTTTCCTCTTTCCTCGTTTAGGATCCGCCCTAAGATGTATCCAGCTTCTGGGTTGCGGTTCCCCGCAGACGCTGCCTCCACCCCCTCCGACGGATTGTCGAGGGCGTTCCCTAGGGCGGAGATTGGGGGTCGCGCCGACGGTTGTTTGACGCGAGTCACGGATTGCTTCGGGCCGTCCGAACCTGCGCTTTCTCTTTTCTAGCCTTTTTTTCGCTCTAGTTCAGGCTGCAAGAGAGACGTCGAAAGCGTGTAGTAGGTCATTTCTCTCGGCATCGCCGGCCAGCGCCTCTGCCTGCCAACTCTTCTCCTTCCTCTTCGTCTTTCCCAAGGGACCATAGTTTTGAAGGGTTTAAAGAGCGTATTTGCTCGTCCCGCTCGCTTGTACCTTGCTGCCGACCCCTAATCGCCACGTCATGCAAGTGGAAGCCTCCCCCCTTTTCCCGTCTTCTCAGTTTCTTTCCCTTAATACCCGATTAGTATCACAGAGGTTAGTGAATTGCCGAGCAGTTCCGCGCCCTCGACAGTAGCCATCCACCGTCCAGGGCTCGGTGAATTTTTCCCTTTCCCCGCTTTCGTTGCTTCTCCAGGTGGAGCCGATTGACGAGGCATTTTGATGCTCGACGGAGACACTCCCCCGCCCGGCCGGGGCGTCCTGAATCCATCGGTGCGCCCGATTTTTCATTTCAATTGCTCTCCCTCGATATTTAGTCTACTCATAGAGCGGCCAATCTTTTTCTGGTCGCCAACGCCATCCCCTCGCTTCCTTCTTTCCCTTTTTTCCCTGACTTCCCCCCCGGCCGATGGCCGATAGCATGTCGGGCCAGTACAGGCCTCGCTTCATGCTGTTGCCGATGATGAAAATAACCTTGCGGGTAAACGCCGACAATACTGCCATCCGAATTCATGCTTGCCGGTTTCTGGCGACTTCTCCCCCTCCCCCCCCCTGTCTTTTCTCCCGCTCTCTTTTCCCTCAGGAGCACTTGAAGCCTGACACCCCACCAACGTGGTTCGTCTTTTCGTTTGCCCCCAACCGTTTGATGAGGCGATTGGCTTTTTAGTCCGATGAGCAGGTTTACCTTTTTCTTCTTTGATTCTTCCTCTTTTCCCCTATATACCTTGAAGATTTTTAAAGAGTGCTTCGACTCGCTCGATTCCGCCGAGGTCGACTACTACGCTTACTATGACCCTACCCGATCGTGTTAGATCTTGACTCCTTCCTCTCTCCTTTTTTTGGATTATAAAAGACAATCCAAGAGATCCAGGTGCGCCCCGACTGTTCGTCACCCCCCCACTGGCTTGCCCTTCTCGGGGGCTCGCCCTCTCCCCTGGTCAATTGAAACCAGCATCGGACCTTCTCCCCCCCCCTCCTTTTTTTTTCTCTTCTTTGAAGAATTTTTCCCTTGGTGAACTCGTTGGTACCACCGTTCTTTTTGCAAGCCGCTTGGGGTTTTTTCCGCAGGTCGTCGCGACGAGTTCTTAGTTCCCCCCCGGTGCCCCTTCAGACGGCCCGTCTCAATTTTCCCCCTCTTTCTCCCCCCCCTCTTTTTCTCGTCTTTTTTCCCTCTTTTTTCTTTCAAATGCAGGCGGTTTAGATGATTCTTTTCTTGCCCTTCTTGAAGTCCCTATCTCGGTGGCTCGCAAGTCAACGTTCTCCGCCGTCTGGCATCTCCCCCTCCCCTACTCCTTTCTCCTCCACCCTCCCCAAGGACATATCCGATTTGCGAGTTGGGGCAACGTTTCCTGCCTTCATCGCCAGTGTGGCCGGCTCTTTAGTGGCCGCGCTGGCCGTGGAAGATGACTCTTTTCTTTTCCGTCCCCCTCAAGAGGCTTACAGGACTTTCAGATGATGTAGTTTTGCCATTTGCTTTACGGCACCGGCGGATTCTCTTGATGATCCCTAGCTGTAGATTGGCCCGCTATCCACTCGTCCCTTCTTGGCGACAAAGTCTTAGCTCTTCTCTTTTTTTCTTCCCCCCCCCTCCTCCAATTTCTTCGTGCTTCGAGATCGGAAGGTAGATCTCTCTGCGAATCGCGTTGAGACAGTTCCATGATTTCCCCTGCGTTACAGCCGTCCCGTCCTTCAGGCCCGCCCTTTATCCCTTCTTCCCCTCTTTTCTTCCCCTTGTCCCTTCTAGTTAGATGATCGTGTAGTACGTTATTCCTTCTTTCCGGCACATCTCCTTTTTTCAATGCGACTCGCACCCGACCCTGGGATTTTGTCTTCGATTTCGTTTTCCCTCCCCTTCCCCCCTTTCACTTTTTGGACTATCCTTTCGGCGCGGCTTTAGCTTTTGATCCCCCGGTGCTTCTTCCCGGTTTTGGCGCTTCCTATATGTCCCCCCCCCGCGTGGCGTTACCTGCCCTTTTGCTGCGGCAGGTCGTCGCGCGGGTCGATTTTTCCCCTCCCCCTTAGGGGAGAACCCAGCTTGACGGATGATGGTCATGCGCAGAACAGCATGACGTTTCTTTTGTTTCCCTCGTTGAGCAAGTTTTCTTTCCTCGGAGCTTGCAGGGCGATGCTATGATGCCGACTACTACGCCGCGGATTCCGCTATGCTTCTTTCCTTCCTATCTTCCCTCCTCCCCAGGGAGCTCCAGACAATCTATTCCGATATTTCTTAGTCCGGACGGGCACCTTCCTCAAGACCGTTTCCCGCGCTTCACCGTGGCGAAAGTGTTTTATTGCTTCCCCTTTCCCCTACGCTTTACCTTTCAACTAACCCCACCCCATAATTTTCATTCCCGGGCGTTTTGTTGTCGAGAGCGTCTTTTCTACCGCAAACAGATGGCCTAGGCGCGACGGCGGCCACTGCAGCCCCTTCCTCCTTCCTTTTTGTCCTAACACAGGTAGGGATAAAAAGGAAAATGACGACACGATCGCTCTCTACTCTCTAAGAGCCCTTTTTCTTCTAAGCCTACCAAGGAGGGCGATATGGACACCACCCACCCACCCCCACTCCTTCTTTTCAAAAAATTTTTTTTTTCCCACTCCGTTACACTGTTCCCCCCCATCCGGATGCTCGAATCGCCTTGCGCGAGTTTGGTTCTCTCATTCCCCTAACGGAGCTGAAATAGTGATTTTTTCTATCGAATGTTGCCAGTCGGGCCAGAAACACGGGAGACCCGCTCGTCGCCAGCGCGATTTCCCCCTCTCCCGCTTCCACACGATTTTCCTTTTCAAGGACGGCCCTTTAGCGTGAGACATCCGGCATCCGCGGTCAGACTTACACGTATTTCTTTTTTCTTCTCTCCCCCTCCTCTTTTTGAATCGGTCATATTCCTAATCTCCCTTTTTTTGTTGATTGATGAGAGATTTCCCCCTCTCTCTGTGACGCCTGCTTTTCTCTTACGAAGGTAGTTTTTTTATACTATGAATGAATCTATAGAAAGAGAAACTGCCTTCATAAGCACCCCCCCCCCCCCCTCTGACCTTTTTAAATCTTTTGATTTCCCCCCAAGGAGCGCACGGGAGTGTACAGATTGTAGCGGACCCCCTTCTTTGTGCCCATGGCGCCCTCATTTTTTATAGTTTGTGTTTCATCAAGGCTGAAATTATCGACAGAGAATCTCCCTTCTATATAGAGACTTTTTTCTTTAGTTTTCGTGGTAGTCCTCCGGCGTTGTGTTGCGACCCCTTTCCTTTTTTTTTTGGTGGGAATACCTGTTTTCGACCTTATTCTCGTTTCCGAGAAAGTGTCTTCGTACTACTTCGATAGTTCGTAGGCCCTGGTTTGTTCCTGTTGACTACCCTCCTTCTCCCTGGTTAACTTTTTCTATATTGGGAGAGTTTATGGGCCCCTTGGCCAGATATCCCTTTTTGGGTGCTAACGATTGCAGCTCTCCCCCCCTGTCCTAGAGGATGCTTTACGGGAGTCCCGTTTTGCAAGTCAGGATTCCTCTGATCACGACAACCTTAGCGACCAATGAGAGTTTTTTCCCTTTCCTGCCTCCCTGCAACTTTTCGAGTCCCCTGGGCTGTTTGGGGTGTGTTCGTGTAGCTCATCCTTGCATCGTGTTGCCTTATGCAAGCGTTTTCCGCGATCTCTTCTTCTCCCCCTTCTTTTTCTTACCTTTGCTGTTCTTCAGAAGAAGGAATGCGTCATTCTTTTCATTCTGTTTCCTTATTCTTCGCGAACTTCAGGAACATAGTCCTGTCGGTACTACAAGATTTCCTTTTTTCTTTGACCCGCTCGACCAGGACTTTGCCAAATTCTTCCAAATTATGGGCCCCCTCTTTTTGGTTGGGGAAAAATCTCAACCCCCCCGTCAACTGCATCAGGGGGAGGGAGTGCTAGAAGTCCGCCGCCCTCTTCCGTCTCCCTATTTTCACTAATAAGACTTGACCTTCCGCACCCATCGAACTCTAGGAAATAAACACTTTGACGAGGTCGACATTTACAGCGCGCGGATTGGCGGTCTTCCTTTTCCCTCTTCCCGTCCTGACTGTTCTTTTGAGTTGTTTTCTTTCGACGAGGCAGACAAGAAGCTCTGGGCATTTTTGCCTGAAGGAAGTAATCTGCTTTTTAGAATTACCGGCCCTCTTTATCTGTTCTAGATAAGCCTCCCTTTGATCCGACGGCACCTTTCCCCCCCTTGTTTTATGGGCGCCCCCTCATCTCTTGAGTAGGCAATCGGCGCTAGCCTTCTTTTTCTTCCATTTTCTTACCTCTCTTTTTTAGCCGGCCTCGCTCCTTCTTTTAACCCGGTTTTCGTCCAATTTCCCATCTCTCCAGTAATTCCTCCCTCCTGCCGGTGAAGGCGATTCACTTTGACGCAGCTGTCGGCCTCGGATCTTCCACGCCTGCTGCCTCTCCACTCCGCCTGACCCCCCCACCCTTTTGGGCTCTGTGCGGTTATTTTTCAACCACTTATTTTTAGATGACTTTTTTTTTCCCCCTCATGGAAGATTCGCTTCGTTCCGACAAGCAGGTATTCCTTCCTTATTTCTCTTCTGACCATGACCCTCTTTCCCCCTAATTAGTCCCCTCTTCGGTCTTTATACGAGAAGTTTCATGGTCGACTTCTAGTTCTGCGCTACCCGATCCCCTTTCTAGATTATGGCCGGCGAGAAAGATGTTAAGCGATAACAGAAGTAATGAATATCCAGCTACCCTTTCTTCCGTCACCCACCCAATTTCTTTCTTTTTTTTTTTTCGCCGCCCATCCTGAGTCACTTTTCCTCCCTTCTAGGAAAATATATTTTAATACGTTGTTTTTGTTGATATGGTGAATTTTTCACCTGACCAGGTTCTTGTGCTCTCCCCCATGCTGTTTTCTTTCAATTTCTCTTTTCCCTCTTTTCGACACTAGAAGCCTATGTTCTTACGTCTCTTTCCCTTTCTTCTCTTTCAATAAGGATGTAGTGACATCTGCTGCATCGATAGAAACCTCTCGGTAGTCGCTTCACTGGCTGCTTAGTATTTTCCCCCCCCAATTCCTTACCGTCTCTCCTTTCTCCTTTCCATCCCGTATTTGCAAATTTAAGACCCATCCGGTAGATGCAGTCTCTCGACCCTGCATTTCCCCGTTATCGACACGGATTGACATTCTCGATCGACTTCAGGGATGAACCTACTCTCCTTCTCCTCTTCGAGTCTCTTTTTGGCAAATCCGAAATCGCGTTGGTGTGTTATTTTTCGCTGTTCGTTCTTGTTTGGAAGATTAGGCTCCCCAATTGACGTCGGCGAGATCCCCCTTCCTTATTTCCCTGAATCATGTTTCTCTTATTTTTTGGCGTTTACTCCTCTCTTTCCTCTCACCGCGGAGCTTTTTCACAAAATAGAGGTCGATTGAGATCTCATACTTCTGCTCCTTTTTTTAACGAAAGATCCTCAGCTGATTGGGTGGGCGCCTGCCCATTTATGTTCCTTTCTTCGATGAATTTGTGTTGCAGTCTTTCCCTTTTGATCCAGTGCATAGGGTTTCTTCTGATGAATGACTCGCAGTTGTCCGGGAGGAAGGAAGGATAGAAGTTAAGAATAGAGGTGGGGAGGATTGGATACTAGCTGAGGGTCCATCGGGCGCGGTCAAGGAACGGTAAGCAGGAACTTGAAGCGTGGGGCGGGAACCCAAACCCAAAACAACCACCAACCCCACCACCCAAAACAACAAACCCCACATAAAACCACAAACACTACACTCCCACCCCCCCCAACCCAAAAACCACCCACACCAAACCCCCCCCACCAAAACCCCCCCCCCCCCCCCCCCCCCCCCCCCCCACCCACCCCCCAACAACCCCCCCCACACCCCCCCCCCACCCCCCCCCCAACCCCCCCCCCCCCCCCCTTTGTACCACCTCGACGGTGTCTAAAGCTGAGTAGGGATTTTTGGGGAGATTACTGCAATTTAATTCATTTCGAGACAACTTTTTCTTAGCTCTGTTCTCCGTTGCCATCCCCCCTTTTTTCCATTCCTTTTTAAAGTGGGTCTCTTTTTCCCATTCTTTGGGCATGCCATGGCTTCGATTCCTCGTCATTTAGGATACGCTCTACTTCTCTTTCTCCCACCGAGTCGAGCAGTTGTACTTATTCCCTTTTCAGCGGATTTCCCCCCTTTCTACTCCTCTGGCATCGAGTTGCTTTTTTTTCGATGCACTCCCTCTGTCCCCCCTTCCCTATTTGGATCAGCCTCTCGCCTTTCCGAATAGAGGACAGTTACTCTTTTTCTCCAAAATCTTTCTAAAGCGTCGTGGGGCCCAACTTCCTTACCCCCCCCTGCCCTGCCCCCCCTTTGATTAAAGTCTTAATGGTCGAGCCGTTCAATCCGCTTTTCCCCTTTTCTCACAGCACATACCCGGCAAAGTCTTGTGGTATACGCGTTCTGTTCATTCGCAACCCATTACCTTGATGGATGTCGCCGGCGATACGCAGATATCTTACATTTCCCAGTTGCCGGGGCTACCCGACTAGACAATTGACGTTCGAACTTTTTCTTCCTCTGAACTGGATCGTTTTAAAGGTTTTCTTCGATGTCCACATCCCCACCCCCCCCCCTCCTTTCTTATACCCTTCTCTCGACCAGAAGCCCTTTAACTCACAGGTCTTCTTCCCTCCTTGCTGTTCTTCTTGTCTAGGGAATCCTCCTGCAGACGAAACCGTTGAGGCTTTTTCCCTATTGTTGACCAAAGGCGCAGCCACACTAGGCTAAGGATCCTTTTTTGCGCGCCTTTTTACGTATAAAGCAGCTGGCTCCTTAATTTACGGCAGCGTCGTTTCCCTCGCTTCTGGATCATTATCAGAAGTGCTTCGTCAGAGCCCCAGCTGCGGGCATTTTACTCTTCTTTTCTGTCCTATATATTGATTTACGTTGTTGGGTTGCTCTTTCATAGATGACCCCCCTCTCTTCTGCTCAAGCCTGGGTTTCTATCCTGGCGCAGGTGGGAGGTTCGGCCTCAATCATTGACGCCGATCCCTCTCCCCTTCTGAAGCTGAAGTCCACCGAGCAATGTCCGTTTTCTAGCTGAGAAAACCGTTTTTTTCGTCTCCTTGAGTTGCCCTGTTTTCCCCTCGGGCAGACATCAACGGATTCTTAGTCGGAGTCGGATGTCCCCACTCTTTCTCACCCCTCAGTGAGCCAGTTTATATCTCTCCCCTGGATGGGTGACCGTGTCGTCGTTATGTCTTTCCCTCCTTTTTTGTTTTCCCCCCCCCCGCCACCCCCCCCTTGTTTTCTTGTCTAATCGCCTGGTTACGTCCTCGGCATCGAGCAAGTTTTTAGGTTCTAAGTCTTTTACTTCCAGGGCACCTTTAGCCGGCCCCCCCCCTCCTTGTCTTTCCTATACGGTGCGTAAGAGTTTGGCTCGCCGCTGCTTCATCGTCCCGCTCTTCGTGTGAGGTGAAGAACCCCAGTAAGTCCCTCCCCTTTCCCCCTACTCCTTGTGAGTGCCACTAATCTTTGAACGTTCGCCATTGCCCCGGCTCAAGGAAAATTTTTTCTGCCTCCCTTTGAAGTTCCGGTTTCACGGCTTGCCTTCTTGTTCTTCCGGCTTTCGCGCGGTTCGGAGCTCCACTTCTCCTTCCCCGACTCTGCACGAGAGCCGATTCCGATAGAGCCTGCTCGCCTGCTATTATTTTCTATTCTGTAGGCATTCCCGCCCGCGCCGATTCCAAGTGAAAACTTCGCGACCGTTTTTCAACCGCTCGCTCTCGTCGTCCACTTCCTCTCTTGCCTCTCCCGCTTTGATTCGTACCCTCGCGGACGTTCCTTGCTGCCCATTTTCATGGACGCCACGCCTGGTTTCCATTATAGGAAGCTCCGTCAGTCACTTGACCGGGTGTTCCTTTCCCGTGCTGACAGGCCGCGCAAAATTTCCCGATGAGTGCCATTCTAGTACGCGCCGAGAAAATCTCCCTGCCCGCCGCGTCCCACCCTTTTCCTGGGCTTTAACTGGGACGCAGCCTTTTCCGTCTTCCGTTCTCCGTATCCCTAAGGCTGCACGATGGACTGTTTTTTCTTCTCGCTGTTTTTTAATAAGCGCACCGCAAGGGCGTATGGCAGTCCAGGCTGCGAACGGCGAGTTCTGGATATGCTCTACCCTGGCGCATGCGCTTCGCTTTTTCTCCCGCGCCTTTATTCTCTCTTAAGGCAACAATAATGGCTGCTAACAACTCCTCGGCGAGTCGCTTGACCGTGTCGCAATGGCGGCATTAGAGGGATTAGAGGATGACGCTACCAGCTATGTCCGGCTTGTAGCCCCCTTTCACTACGCACGCCTCCGAATGAACATCATCAATCGGTTACACGCCTCCCCGATCGACATCCAGGCATTCACCATGATCATGAAGTGCGCGAGACGACTTCGACTCGCTTTTCTGGTTTTCTCCCCTTCTTCCCTCCTTCTCTAAAGGCCACAACCCCCAACGGGCGATGAGTGCGGCCTTTGCACCCACCTCGCCGGAAGATTATGCTGGGTCATTCAGTGCACTCTCCCTGGCCTCCCTTTACAATTTTCCGTGCTCTTTTTCCTTGTTTCTGCGTCGGCGAAACTCTAACGGTCTTCCTGGGCAAAGTACGCGCTGGAAGGCCAAGCAGTCTGATCGATGCCGCCGGCAAGGTCGACTAATACCCCCCTAGTAAGCGCTACACGATTTCTTTGTTCCCTCCTTTTTGCGGTTTGGACGCCATTGCGGCTGGAGGCTCCGACAGCTCGGCAAGAAATTTCGTGCGACGACCGTCGTCCCCAAATCGGCTGCCGAATGGCCTAAGGGGTGGCTCGCCACTCCATTCCTTTTCAAGGTGACCCGATCGGCCCCCCTTTTTCCTCCTCCCCTTGTGGTTGTGATTTTCCTGTACCTGATATGTCCACATTGACCGAGTTGGAGAGACCAACCTTCATCAGCGTTGGGGTTGGTGGCACAGGTCGTCGAAAGCTGGATATTATGCCCCCCCGAAGACTGTCGGTGAGTCCTTCCCGCCTGTTTGTCGTCCCGGATTGATCGACACTTTTTATCGGGTAGCGTGACGAGGTAGGCCGTTCGTCTCCATGGCGGCATTCGGATGCCCTTTTCTCGCCTTCGACCCCTCTTTTTTTTTCTGAGGCAGTCGTAGCTTTCATCACCGCACCTGAGTCAAGTAGAGGACTGAATGCCGCCTCATCTCCTGCGAGGTGGGGGGGCCCAAAGAAGCAATAACCCCCCTTGGTTTTGGGCCGGGTCCTTGTTGCTGGACGCGCCTTTAGTCTTTGGAGCCTGCTCAGCGCTACGCGAGCCTCCTCAAACGGCCTGATAGATTCATTAGCCCCGATAGCGATTGTCTTCTTGTCGCCGCCACCATCCTCCAACCCGTATCTTGAAGACCGCGAGGTAGTAGAAGCCCCCTTATCCCTGCCCGCTTGCGCAAGCGAAGACGAAGGTCTTCTTTTGCTTCCCGCCCCCTACGTGCCGTAGCTTGCCCATGTAGATATTGATAATAGCATAGAGGCGGTATAGATCCATGATCTCTCTACTCCCTGGACATTCAGGAAGACCCCACTTAAGTATCTCTTTGGTCGCCGTGCATCTCGAACGCCCGGTTCGAGTGGTCCTAACGGCGCTGCCCATCGCGGCCGACTTTACCTTGACTCTTGACTCCGGTGGGATTGAAGAGGCGCGGATTTCTCTGGTGCTTCTGGCAGGCATCATTTCGACTCTTTTTCCGTTCTGATTTTCTAGCCTTGGCCTACCTCGCAAGTGACTAACGGCTCTATTGTCCTGCGTGGGTTGAAATTACCTGGGCGGTTTCCGCCGGTCCCGTCGAGGCGGGTATACAACCGCCCTAATCTGGAAACGGTCGCGGCTGGATGGTCCTTTCTCGCCCCCCCTCCGTAGAACGACGAGAGCATGCATCGCTGCTCTTCTGGCTGCTCTGAACCACCCCCCCCACAAAATCCGAGCGCTTATCCCTTTTCTCGATCGATCTTGATCTAGTGGCACAGGCCATCCGCCCTAGGAGCCCGCCTCTATATGACCCTGCGTCCGGAAGGGCCAAAGTAGGAAGCAGTTCACCGCCTTCCCCGTCCTCGCCGTGGTCTCGCGTGCAATCGCTTCCTTCCTACCCGGCCTTTCGTCGTTTCTTTTTGTGGTCCCCCCGACACCCCGAAGAGCTGGAGCGCCGCGGAGGCCCCTTTTCAGATCCCCGCATTCCGCAGTTTTTTTTTACCCCCCCCCCTCTTTTCTTCTTTCCCAGGGCGGGGACGGCGCCCCCACGACTCGAATCTCATGATCGTTAAATAAGGCCTTCCTCTTTTTTCCACCCACCCCCCAAAACCACGACTCCGGCTCCACACACAGCGACGATTTTCCCCCTACTGACACCCACCCCCATTTATGTCGAGATCGCTTTTCCGCGACTCTTGGCCCTGAGAGGGCATAATGACGGCCGAAATACGATGCTTTTTCTGTCGCCCCCCTCCTGCTTGCCCGCATCGCCCTCGGGGCTGCCTTTTATACCTTTCCTTCTCCTGCCTTACGGAATCACTCGTCGCGTTGTTTATCCGTGCATGTTCCTCCCCGCTTCGCGTCCCACGCAGGATTTCCTTAACTTCAGTGGTTC
>Ga0179593_1559498_pt1 | contig 14838 bp, 23 predicted proteins | sample CZODoug2_1_08_16_FD_185931 | JGI IMG/M metagenome (GOLD analysis project Ga0179593, IMG submission 185931) | Vadose zone soil fungal communities from Angelo Coast Range Reserve, California, USA - CZODoug2_1_08_16fungal (PacBio error correction) | ecosystem: Environmental > Terrestrial > Soil >... | reverse complement strand
CCGGAAACTTTACGCGTAATGTTTGCTCGACTCGTGTTATTTCCTCCTCACCGTTAGTTCCACCCCAGACTCCGTACGGGGTTCACAATCTTAACCCCGATGTGGGGCCTTAGAGGGGCCTTCCTTCCGCGTACCCGCGCTTTCACGAATTATACGTATCCCCGCCCGCACTGGTCGAGAATTATTTTTTCCTCTGACCCTATTTAGACTACGCTCCATTTCCCCTGCTTTCCAGTTATCTAGTTTTGACCCCGCTGCTGCAAGTATAATTGCGGGACCCCCCAGGAGCGCCGGTGGACATTGGCCTTACTCTTAGAGGCCTTGCGTCCCCCTTACCCTAATTAGAATCCGACTTTCCCCCTCCCCCCTCCTCCGCAGGTAGACCACGATTCCCCCGTACTGATACCGGGTAGAATACCAGGGCTGATTTACGCCCCCGTAAAGCCGCGGACCACTCAAACTCCTTTCTTTTCGTTCTTCCTTTTCCTGGTTCTCATTCGTCGTCATTCAAGCGCGGAAAAGTCAGCTACTGCTCCATCGCATGCTATCGCGATTCGCTTTCCATGGAATTGCTTTGAACTTCTCGGCAGCCGCTGAGCGCGATATCCTCCGTCTAACCCCTTGTTCATTCCTTCCTCGCCCGACCCACTGCTTTGCGCTTTGATTCAGTCCATCCGCCACAAATTCCGTGCTCTACAGGACTTCCCCGATTCTTGCTGGGAGCCCTCTGGTTCCTTCCCCCTCCGCGGAACCTCGAATGGTCTGAACGCCCAACTTGTCTCAGAGCCTTCCTTTTCCCCACTTCTGCGCTCTTCGAGTTGGATGGCTCCCACCCGCACATCAAAACCATGCATTCTTGATGGCTTACGCTCTTCGAGAAAGCATCCGCTATCCGCAGCTTTCCGTTTCCCTCCGGTCTCTTCCCCGTCGGAGTTTTATCTGGACCCGCCCTGCTACAGTATCTTTGTTTTGCCGCCTTCCCTGAGCCTATGCCCTTTACTTCTCCCCAAGCAACCATGTCCCTTCACCCCCGACTAAAAGATTCCCAGACAAATCTGCGCTCCGCCGCGCATAGCTAAACTATCCTTTTTGTGTCCCAGATGACGTATTGAAAATATTCTCCCCACCCCATCTCTCGACAGCTTCTAGGTTGACACTGGTTACATTAAAGCATCCGAGAGCAGGGAAAATTCCCCCCCCCAAACCTCCCCCCCTTTGTTCCCGTTTTCTGTGACCGAGACGATCCATCCTTTTTCTTTCAACTCGCATCGTGACAATTGAGTTACCCTGAAGGGCTTCATGAATTTTTCCCCCCTTTTTTGCACTATCCCCCCGTCTCCCCGGGTTGGAGTCCCCCTTGTTCCTTTTTTAGAAGTAGCCGAATTATCACGTCACCACTTCATTTCCCCCCTGCCTACATAGCCGAAGCTTGGCCCCCCCTCCGGAGCCCCATTTTTGGCTTGAGACATTGGCGTCCCTGCTCTCATATCCCTTACCCGCCCTCATACTGCTTACGCAATTGCTTTCCCCTGATCCGACCCTTCCCCCCGATTTTGCCCCCTCCCCTCCCTTCGGACCGTTTTTCCCGAACGTAACCCCCAAGCATCTGCTCGCAAACCCCCCACCCCCCTCCAAATGGCCAGCTGCTTTCTACGTCAACCTTCTTTTCCCTTATTCCGTCGATAACGTAGGACCTACGAACAGATGCCCGACCCCGCTTTTCTCACCTCAAAGGCTGGCAGGTAACTCCCGTTTTTTTGGAAAAAACCCCCCGCTCGTTCTGTGTGACCCATGGATCGTATGCCCGCCATTTCTGTGTTTTTCCTCCATCCCAGACTCGCTTTTGTTCCCCTCCTCCGTTGTTTTTGTCCGTTCTTTCCTAGTCCTGTCTTTCCTAACCACACCTTGTGATCATACTTAACCCAGCAACGAGCTTTCGGTTCTTCAAAAAACTTTTCGATTCACCTTCGTGAGATTCCCCCTCAAGCCTCTTTTGTTAAGACATGAAAGGTGTTGGAGAGCCCTCTTTCTGACTTTTGGCCTTCGGTGGACTCGGCGTTTCCTTTCTCCCCTCGCCTTTTCATTCGATGTTTGGTTTCGGCAATGGGCTGCGTCCAGCGCCGGTCTGGCGGAAAACTTCTAGGTCATCGTCCGTTTTGATTTCTTTTATTCGCTGGTCCCCTTGCGATTTCAATAGTTCGTATGTCTTTGACAGCTAGTCCCCTCTGGTAATCTCCCCTTTTTACTAATGCTCCCTCTGTGCCCGTTCGGCGAGGCTGCAGTTCAGCGGTCCTCGCGTTTTTCTATCCATCGACCTCGCGAGCACCCCCTTGAAAACGGGCCGCCCCCTTGGGTTTTCAACTTAGTGCCCCCCCCTTTTATCGGGACATCTTCCTCCCGTCATGACGCTTTTTCTGCTGCGGCCTGCTTTCCGATGTCTCAACGTAGGGGCGCTAGTCGCGTTTAACAAAAAATTTTTCCCTTGTCTGTCCCGATTGTTTTTGATTTCGTAGCTCTGGTTATTATTGACACAGTTTTCACCATCCCCCTCCTATGGTTATTGTAGTCTGGTCCCTGGATTGCCTACATTTGCCTTATTGCACCCAATCATACGTTTGCTGCGTCTAACTCTCGTCTTTTTAGTCCTTTCTCCCTTGGTATCTTGTCCTTGCTACTTCCCCCCCCTTCCGCGACCTCTCCCCTCCACAAATTCTTATTAATGCAAAGTGCGGGGGTCCAGGTTTTCCTTGAGATCTTTATTGGTCGAGGTCCTTTGTTTCCTACTAAGGTGACAATAGCGTCGTTCTTTCTTCTCACAATTTACCCCCTTCTGGTTTTCAGGCGGACATCAGACGCCCGACGTCTCGATCCTTGCTAATCCACGAATTTCCCCCCGGTGCTCTTCCGCATTTTGATGATACATGATATTTTTTCCGAGCTTTTTGTCCCTACTCCTGTTGCTTTGGTAAACAGCGTTTTCTCGCGGCACGAAGTTTTTTGCGCAGATTGCTTTAATCCAAAAACTGCTCCAGGGCGAGAGTTTTCCCCCCCCCCCCCCCCCCCCCCCCCCCCCCCAATCTTTGAGGTCCCCTTTTGGGTGATCAGGTTACTCTTGCGCTCGTCTCCGTCACTTTTCCGTCATTTCACCTACATGACCTATTCCCCATAGCATTGAGCAGGAGCTGCGCTGTGGCGCTCTTATTTGCTTCCAGTTCCTCCCCCTTTCGTCCTCCCGGGTTGTGCGAGCCGTTCAGTCCATGAGCGACTTCGTAACGTGTGGATGCGACCTCTTGCGGCTCAGGATCGGGTCATCAATCTGACAGGCATTTCTTCCCTTTCTTCGGCTTGTTTCTACTTGGGCTCAGAAGGCTGTGGAGCCGATCAGGGCCAATCTATCCGTCCGCAAATTATACTTGGAGGTTACTCTTCGTGTTGAATTGCCCCCCTCGTGGGCGTCGAAATACTTCGTTCCTTTCCCCCTTCCCCCGTATTCCTTTTCGATTCGTTCTGGTGCGGAATTTGAAAGCTTTACCGGACTGCATGCGGGCAAAGGGTCGTCATTCTCCACTCGTTAGTTTCGCCGCGTTGGACCCTGGGTGAATTTTTTTAGCCCTTTTGAGCGCTCTTCCTGTCACCTCCCCTACTGTGTCGGCGGGTACGGTTCTTTTTTTAACTTGATGGTGTGAGCGAACTCGTCTTTTGGGACGTTTCCGGCCGGCGCGATTTTCCTATTTTTTTTTTTGCCAGCCCTTTTTTCCCTTGCATGGAATTCCGGCACGCCCACTCAGTGCTTGCGGATGTAACTGTGCCATCGCTCACCCCCAGCGGGTTCGGCTTAGTTTGAATTTTCTCCCCCCCGCCCAAAATACCGAGGGCCTCTTCCCATGGACTTTTCCGAGTTCTCTTTATTGGTCTGACCCTCAGACGCAGCTTAGGTCTTGTCTTCTATAACGCTCTATCCTATTCTTCTTTCCCCCCTTTTGTGAGAGCTCACCGACCTTCTGATTCCGCCCCCTGAATCCTCCTTCGTCTATTGCGTTCCTGCGACCCTTTACCATACCCTCTTTCGCCCCCCCTCATTTTCCTGCCCCGAAAATTGGTCGCTGGCCTTATTTCTGCGAACCGATTCCATCACCTGTCGAAAAGGGATCGATGGCGCGGATTTATCCCGCCCCCCCCCTTCACGATCCTGGCTTGCTTTACCATTTTCCAGACGCCCAACTTCCACCCCTGTTTTGTCATGTTCTTCTCCTCGCGTGTGCCCCGCCACAAAGCTCGATTCGCCTCAACGTTCTCCACCCCCCGTACCCCCTAAGACTCCGTCATGCTCTGTTTCCCTTCCGGCGTTTTCCCCGGCGCCCCCGTTCAGATACGCCCGGCAAGAAGACGATTGTGGAACGCCTTTGCGGCGATAGTTGTTGTATTGCGCTGCATCGAATTCAGCCCGATGTCCGCCTCTTCATGGTCGCGGACCCCTTTTTCCCTCCTAAGAAGTCTTTTCTGCATCCCGAGCCCTGCTGGTCCTCCAGTCTTCTCACGCGACTAAACACTTTTTTGGGAAAGGTGTCGCGCCCGGAGACTGCGCTCCCTCGTCCCCGTCCACCTCCGCCCCCCCCGCTTCGCCTAACAGCCGATGGCCAAGCCCAAAATCTTCGCGCCTGCTCAATTGCATCAGCCGACCCCCTTAGGATTCCGCTCCCATTTCCCTTTTTTCCAACTGAAGCGGAAATAGATATGCAAAGGGATTCGTTGCCGCCAGGGACTAGTTCGGCCCGCTGCAAAGCTCGCCCGCCTCGAACCATTCTTGCTCCTTTTCCGTTCGTTGTCCCCTGTTCATGTTGAACGGTTCCCGGTCCCCTTCCGGACGAGAAATAGCATTCCTTTTGGTCCCCCCCCCAGCGACTGTCACCCTCACGAGGCGGAAGCTGCCCCTCTCTTTACCCTCCTTTTTTGCTCCAGCGCGCCAACCCTTTCCGTCATCGACCAGGCTTAACCGTTTTTTAACATGATGTAGTGGTTGGTGGCCTTAATAGCCTCGGCTGGTCCCCTTCTTGCAGCCCCCCAAAATTGCGGAATTTTGACTCCTTACCCCCATCTGTCACTCCTTTTATTGATCTTTGGACGTCCTTTGGCTGTTTGATTTCACAGCGTTAACCACCAGGTTCAAGTTGTTTGTCGGCTGAAGTACCTCTCCTCTTTATGACGTTTTACTCCTCCTCCCCCCCCGCCCCCTCCCCTCCCCCGGCAGAACTTGCAGCCCCCCCACCAGATCATTTGTGGGGCCGAAGCCGGGGCGCCTTTGTCTGCGCGAGTAACTTTTTTCCACCACAGCACCCATGTCCAAAACTCCCCCAAACGATTCCCACCTGCTATTTTCCGCGCCGCTAAGACAATTCCCTGCCTTCGGTTCTTGCCAATCTCCCATACCAACAAAAGACTCGTAGGTTCGGTAGTTTTCACCGTTTCCTAGACCGCTTCGGATCTACCTCCCTCCCACCCAACCATTGTTCCTTCTTTGGTTGCTACAGAGCCAAGTCCGTGCTCCCGCTACCGTACCTCATGCGCCCATTAAGCGGACAGTTGGACACTCTTTTCCTCCCTCCCGATAGGGCAAATGCGGCAACCCCCTACAACTTTTTGATCAAATGTGGCCTACCGGGTTCCCCCCGCCTTTCAGGAGTTCTCAGCTTCTACTTCCCACCATCTCCCCCTTCGACTTACCCCCTCCGACTCCCTCTCTCCCGGAATCTTGGCAAAAGAGGTATGGAGTTCCCAAGCGAATGATCTCGGTCTAAGCCTCTTCGCAAAGATCTATTAAGAAACTCTCTCCCTCTTCCGATGGGGACCAGTACTTTCCGAACTTCCACCCGCCGTCCTCATTCCTCCCCATCTTCAAGTCCCTGACCTCCCCCTGACCGCCATTCCAACCCCCCCTCGAAAAAAGGAACCTTCCTTTCGTTTACGACCCTACCGAGGCTTGCCACATGCTCCGTCGATGTCCCTCGTCCCCCCTTCGGAAAAGATGTCACTCTTCTGACACTACACACTTCCTCCTCTGCAATCTTGTGAACGCAGTGTTGGTCTGGGGTGTCACCCGCTCTCTTTTCTCCGAATGGTCCAGTCCAGGGACGACGCACCTTCCTCATCTGTTTTCTTCTCTTTTTTTTCTCGGTCCCTTGTGGAGTAAAAAAAACCATGCTGTGATCAATTGAGATCTCCTGGTTCACCACTTCTTTTCTTTAAACGGTCACTAAAGACGTTGGGATTTCCTCCATCATCGTATTTCATCCCCTTTCTGGGGTAGCCGCGCATAGAGAAATCTGTTTTTTAATTTCCCTTGCGTAGTTTGGATTCTTGCCATTTTTCTTAGGGTTTTCGGCCATTTAGAGCATACTCCTTTTTCCTCAGGTAAGGACCCCCTTCCTTTGATGATCTACGGTCCTAGAGTACGTGATCCATGGACCAAAGCTCCATTTCCCCTATTTTGCGAAGTTCTTCTGATTGCGACGTTAGAAGAACGAACTTTGTTCCCCCCCCATTCAACTTTTCGCTTTTTCCGCTCGGCGGATTATCCAGATCCTCGCGCGTCTGATAGGCACATTCGTCTTCCCAAACTTGCCCTGACCCCCAATAGGTGAAGACAAAAACCTTTTTTTCCTCGGTCATTGAGTTCCGTTCCCTTTTTCCCTCCCGCCCCTGTCCGATGATCGATTCGGACTGGTGCGTTACCACTTCGTCGACTTCGCGGATTTCATTTCACACCCCGTCGTTGATGATTTCTTATATTTTTAGCTCTCCCGGTCTATGTTAAACCCGTGGCCACATCTGTCTCCCTGAGTTTTTCTGTTTTTGGAAGACCGCCGTCCGCACCCCCCCTCCTGACAGTTGTTTTTTTTTGGTTCTGCTTCGCTGGAAAGCAGATAGATAGTAGTTTTCTGTCATGGTTGGTTTTTGTTTTCCCTCCCCCCGGCCCCCACAAGGGCTCTTTTGACTGTTTTCCTGGCCTTGCCGTCTCCTCTTTTTTCGCGCGGCAGTAGCCTTTCCCATCTTGCCGGGATCCCTCTTCGAGTTTCATTCGCGAGGTTACCACCCACGTACACTTTTGTTTCTATGGTTTTTTCTCAAGCACCCGAACTCCTTGATCAGGCCTCAGTTTGCCCTCCTTTTTACTTTGTCTTTGTTGCCGGTTTGTATCACCCGTTCCCAGCTTCTGTCCCTACGCCGCCCCAATCATCAGAGTGGAAAAATTAAGTGATTTCGGAAAGTTTTTGGACCCCCCCCCGCTCCCTCCCCCCCTTTCTTCCGCCTAGGTGAGGTCCAGTTTTTTTTTTTTCTCCTCTTTTTCTCTTTTGTTGTCTTCCGCATACTCGTCCAGCATTACTACAGCATCTCCCTTATGCATTGAGATGGCAGTTTATGCGATTCCGTCTTAATTCCGCGAGTTTTGAAAATCGCTCTGTCCTTTTACCTATACCCGCGATGCCTTGCTTTTCAGAACAGTCTAGATATCAATGTCCTGGTCGGACTAGCATTGCTGCTTTTTTGCTGACCGAGGCAGGGGCGGACTTCGTTTTCTTGCTTTCCTTCGTTGAGCCTGTCCTCCCTTTCGTCGGTGACGATGGCAATTAGCAGGGTTGCGCCGTCCGCAACTTTTTTACTGCGCTCCCCGGTCCGCTCTTTTTCCTTTTTTTTTTTTCTTTACCTCTTTGTCAGCGGCACATGTGTTACCTCTTTTGTGAACCCCTTCCCTAAATCAGTCGGCGTAAGTTGCCAGTGTAGGATAGAGGATTTGAATTCGCATGAATGAATTTCTAGAGCTTTTTCTTGAGGATACACATCGTCATTCGTTTGCTGTTATCACGGGCTTTTCCGTGAGTCAGCTAAGTGATCCCCCGAGGCGATGCAGAGAATACGTCTCAATTTGCTTTTCCAGCACTTTTAGGGGTCGCGTTAATCTTTTTTTTGATGCGTTTCCGTCCGGCAGCTGAAGCCGCTGCTCAAGCAGTTGGCGTTGGTCATTAAATGTCCTTCCCCCCCTCCATTCCTTGCTGCGGTTCTGTAGCAATTCCGCCTCGCTGCACCCTCCTTTTGCGCCTTTTCTGTTCACTCTGGGACCAGGCCACCCCCCTCCGTTGCCAGGAGACGTCAAGTTCGAATCTTTTATTTCTTTACCTCCTTTTTAAACGGCCCATTTCCACTTCAGGCCCTGTGCCCCGGAGATACGTGTGACTCTATCCTGTTTCCTCACCCCCCTTTGTCTTTCTCGCTTCTCTCGATCGTTGATCACCGTTTCCATGGCCGTAACCGACCCCTTCGCCTGGTCGATTGTTTTTCCGCTGCCAGGAAAATTAACGTCTACCTCTCATTCTCTCAGAACTTTATTTCGCGGATTTTTTCGAAACCCTTTCCATCCCCCCCCCCCCTCCTATTCCTAACCCCTTTGCTGAACCCCTGGATGCGCGTGGAGCGGAAGGTACCCCCTTGCAAACTGCACGCAATTGACATTTTTAATTCCTCCGCCTGATGGCGAGCAGCGTTCTTTTTCCTTTTTCTTTCTCAGCTTCTGCCGGCCCTAAAACTCTTCTCGATTCGCTACCAACATCAAGTTCGAAAAAAACACCCGTATCCCCGACTTCATGTGCCGATTACGTCTCCCCCCTGCGACCAACTCCCGACCAGTGGACCAACGAAGAAGAGGTTCCTCCGCTTTGCAAGCGATTCGGCTCCTTATCCTTTCGAATCGAATTAATCCCATCGATGAAGAAAGCACTTTTCTTTGAACGGATGGTCCCGAATGAAGTAACGACTTTCTTTTTCCTCCATCACATCGAAAGGCAGATTGCCCCGCCTGACATTTGCCCCCCGCCTGCGCCCTGCACTTTTGGAGTCCTGCCCTAAATACTTACCTTTTTTTCCCCCCTCACGCAGCCAACTGACTTTTCTCCCCTACTTTTTTGATCACCGCCAGCCTAAGAACTCATTCCCCCTTATTACACGATAGCGTCTCCCACTCAAAGTCTCTCCTACCAGGACCGTCCCTCCTTTTCGCTTTCTTTTTTCAGAATCAGGCCAGCAAGAAACCTTCCTCTGTAGACTCGTATTCTTCATCGGCGGCTATGCTTACCTGTGCCCCTCCTCTTTACTTCCCCCCTGCAGCTATCCTGCAGTTAGTTCACGGGCCCTGTGACGGAACGACCCTTGATACCCCTTCCACTTTGGACCTTTTTCCGCATTGACCCCCCGACTTTTCCCCTAATTCGGCGTGTTTCAAGCGCTCCAAGTTGAGCTTGAGAATGTAACGCCCTCTTCCTTTCCTGCAAAACCCAACTTTCAGATTCTCACAGTTGACTACGCTGCCCGCTGAACATTCGATTTTTTCCCGTTGCGTGCTCCCCTATCCCTCGGACCCCCTCCTCCAAAAACATTGGAAGTTAGATCCTTTTACAAAGTTTGTCCTATGTCCTGTTTTTTACGTCGGGCTTCTGGTTTTTCCCCATCGTGGCCCCCCCTGACCTCCTGTGCATATCTGAGAATCTTTATTTCTCAATTTTCCTTTCTTCCTGCTACTCCGTTTCTCAAGCCCCTGGACGAGACCGACGCCCCGGGCCGAATAAACAAGAGCTTTTTCCTTTCTTAAGCGGTCTACCCTTTTTCTATCCCACTTGCTTTTAAAGGGGTCCTTTCACCTAAACCCTGAATCCCAAAACTTCCAAAGCCATCTGTCGCGGCATCAGCCCCATAGTCGAAGGATGCCCCCCTTTTTCTCTAGAAGCCGGGACACCCCCCCCTCCTTCTACCTCTTCTGTTTGCTGTCTCCTTTTTTTCCCGTTGCGCGTTCTACGAAAAATCCCCCTCCCAACCCCCTCACCCCTTGTTCCCGTTCTTCGCCTCACGAGCTCCCTCCTTTTTCTCCCCGATACCAGCCGCCATCAGCGCCCTTCACTTTTTTTTTCCCTGATGTCCCGATGTAAAACGTTTTGGCTTGCACCTATTTCCCTTCTCAAGGGTGCGGCCCGGTTCCCACGCTCTGTTCGCCCCCATTCCCTCGTTCCGAGGACCTAAACCTAAATCGCCTTCCTCCCTTGGCCAAATTGATACTCATTTGGGTCCTTAAAGGGCGACATTTTTCGTGCCCTATCGCAACTCGCTTAGTAAGCCCCCACGAGTATGCGAATCTTTTCCTTTCTTCCTCCCCCCCCTTCCGTCGACCTCTTTCGTTTTGCCCCAGATTGCGAAAGCCTTCCGCCAGTTGCCGAAACCCACCCTCTAAACCCTGTGTGCCCAGCGGCCGATCGCCTTTCTTGGCTTCACCGGCTATTTCTTCGGAACGCCCTCCCCTGAAAACCCTCTTTTCTTCCCCTCTAATTGATGCTGTCTCCCCTTTTTGCTGGAACGATCACGTTTTTGAAAGCAAAACCGCGTCAATCCCTCGTTGTTTGCCGGATCTCTCTGATCAACTGGTCCCCCCAGTCACGCCTCCAGCCTCCCCCTTCTCCGTTTTTTTTGGTAGATTCCTAGTTCCCGTCCTGGCTGGAGTAAAACCAATTTTGTGATCCTAGATCTCCAAATGTTCCCCCCAGCCAGATGCTTAGTCCTGATTTTTCCACCCCCGCTTCAAGCTGGAATCGTCCTCCCGAAATCGGAGTGTGTCTTTAATCCCCTTTCCCCCGAAGTGTGGTGACGAGCCAGGTTTCGGTGCCTGTTTACGTCCGAGTGACGCCCTCCCTTTTCCCATGGTGTGTTCGCCATAGGGCTTTCGCCGGTTCTGCGGGGACATCCGGAAGATCGGGTTCTTGGGAATTTTTTAGCTCCGCCCCCCCGTACGCATATTGACCGATTGATACAGTCTTAGGCTGATTCGAATCCTTCGATCGCCTTCCTCTTTCGCCAGTTTCCAAATCTGTCCGCTTTTTAGCTGCCCCTCGAGGCTCCGGAAAGTCTTTACTAGAGCTTTTCCTTCATCGTCTCCGTTCTGCGGCAACAGGTGGAAAAATCCGGTGGAAAAGGTTCTCCTCCCCCCGGAAGGGCATTGCCCTTCAGGGGCAGCCGTGCCTTTCTTTTTCTGATGGCGGAGTTTATCAAACGGTCCGGGGGGCGTCTAGGTATCCCATCACGGGAACAAACTTTTTGGTCTTTCCTGTTTCTTCGTAGGCGTTTTTGTATATGACGTTTTCCCTTTGAACCCAATACCCCTTCCCGTCCCTTAGTCCTGGGTCGGTCTCCCCCGCAAGAACGAATCTGAACCAATTCATACCAGTTGATGGCGGACGACAACCGATGGGATGGTTTCGTCTTCCTTCTTCTTTTGAGTCATCCCAGTCTGAAGACAAAAGGCGCATTAACTGGTTCTTTCCCCAAGGCTCTTTTTACTGTCCTTTCTGTCCTGTTGCCTAATCGCGCGTCGATTTTGCGGAAGGAGGCCCCTTTTCCTGCCCCTAATCGGCTGCGGTTCGCCAGACTTCCAGAAAAAGTACCTCTTGGTACCACGATGGGCGGGGCTCGCTCAGCACTCTCTACTTGATCTTATTTTTCCAGTCCCCAGTTTTCTTTTCATCAAATTCCGCAATTGCTGTCCCTTTCCTTTTTCCGCCAGCTTTCCACCCTCGCCCATCATCATGCTTTCTCTGAATTTACTGTCGAGAACTGAAAGTTTTGATCGGCCTCTTACACCCCCCATTCCCCAGCTGGCCGGGAGAGTTACGACCGTCTTTTGACCCAGTCCCCCTCTGGGTTTTCTTTCTCTTTCTTCTCGTTTCGTTTTATTCGAATAATTTTCGTTCTTCCCCATAAGACCTATCGCAAGGGTTATTGAAGTGAGCTCGCTCGTTTCTCGGAGTGCCGAGCGTTGAACCTTCTCCCTTTGTTGAACGACCCCCGTTGAGGCTAGGGCCGGTTTCTTTGAATGACCTTCCTAACTTTTTTTTTCTGAGGCGGTTAGCATTCGGAGATCGTGCTGCCGAGTTTCCCTGGTGCGGACAGTTGTCTTCTGTTCGTTCTGATTCTCCCTTTCGTAGAAGGCTGCGTGACGGTTCCTCTGGCATTTTCGTGGCTCTCGTGCTTCCTTTCGTCCTCCCCTTGTTTGGGTCCTTCCCCCCCTGCCCGCTTTTTTTCGCCAGACTTCTTCTTGGGCCACATCAGTTTTCGCGCGACCGTGATTCCGTTCACTGCATGAATTCGATCCGCATCGCTATTCTTTCCCAGTCTCGTCAGGCTTACACCTGTCTTGCTCCCCTTTTTCAAACGTCTTTCTCTCCGGTGAGAGCGCCGATTTACTTGCCAACGTTCGATGCCAGGCAGATCTTCCGTGCTTTACGGGTGTATTTTTCTACCTCCACATTTTTCTGCGAATCGCTGTGTTGACTGAGACGTGCCTTCGCCTTTCCTCACTCCCTCCCCGCGTCATCCTTTTTCTTTTGGGTTCATGCCCAGTCCGGATCCAGATCGCTGCACGTATTCGCCTTCCGCGCCCATCCGCTCCCCCTCCGCGCCCTTTGATGGCCAAAGTAACCAAACTCACCCCCCCCCAATCACGCGCCAGTTAGTAAAAAGTTCCCCCCGAATCTTGTTTCCGCTGGTCCAACTTCCTTTTGCCAGGCAATAGATGCTTGTTTTTTCCTCGGTCTTTGAAGTCAGGTCGACTCCTTGTCTCTCCCCCGTGTTGTTGTGATTCTCTATCCGGCTTTAAGTCAAAGATCCCAACCCTCTGCCCGTTCCCCGGGTCGGAATTAAGCGAGCCGATCAGCTCCGCTTAGTTCTACCCCGAACTGGGCGCCGAGGCCTTTTTATTTTGAATAAAGAAGCAGCTTCTCTTACCCTTTGTCGCGTGGAGCGGAGGCCCGCAACCCATGAAAGAGTTCTGTCCTCTGACGTACAACGGTTTGCTCCGCCTGTTTTTTCCCTTCTCGACGGACCCACAGCAAAACCCCTCCTCCTTCCTCACCCTCCCAACCCCCAAATCCCCCGTAAAGTCCCTAAGACTAAGTATCGCTACCTCCCGGTTCATTCCCGCAGGAGCGACCGCCTGTACAACACGCCGCCCTTCAACGAATAAGGAGCCTCCGCTTTTTCCGCTCCTTTTTCCCCCCCCTCTCAGAATTCTCGTCCCTACATTCCATCTCGCGCCTGATGGTCCCGAAGAACTTAAATGCCACCGCGCAAGACGTTTTTATAATCCCGTCTTGTCCCAAGCTCAATTTTCCCTTCTTTTTCGGCGCGCCGTGAATGGAATTACGGTCCCCCGCACCATTCGCTGCCGATCACGTCGCCTCGAAGACCCTTCCCCCTTTAAATGATCCCTCTTACCCCCGATTCTCCGCGCTCCCGGCAATACCAGAATTGTGACGAATCGAGCCCCTTTCCCTTGCAAGAACCGCCCTAAAATTCAAAGGGATTCGTTCAGGTTCCTGATGCCTTACTCTCCCTGGGCATTCCGGTTTTTTCTTGTGTTCCTTTCCTTGTTATAAGACCTGACTCGGCCTTCTTACTTGAGACGGTCTTTCTGTTCAATGTTGGCCCCTTCTTCCAAAGACTCCCGGACGACTCGAGAGCGAGCAGTACCCAGCGATAACCCTCCTCTCTTGACGCGCCAAACAGGATTCCTACTTCCTCCCAGGTCCCTCCTCCCCCCCCCCCCCACACACTTTTCCGTGCCCCCTCGAACCGACTCACAGCTTTTTTACATCATTTTATGTTCTTTTGACCTTTTGCCCCCTTCCCCCTGCCAACTCCTCAGCTCCCCAGCAAACCTTGCGGCCTTGCAGAGGCAACCCACAAAATCTGTCCATTATTAATAATCTTCCCGCGTAGGGCTGCTGGATTTTCCCGATTTTTTCCCAACCAGGACGTTTTCTTATGTCCAGCTAGGCGAAGACCGAATCCGACACGGGTATTCCCTAATCCGGCCCCCGCCAAGGACATCCCCCCGCGTCATCTCGGCCCAGTGCCATTTTCCAGTAAAAAAGATTTCCTTAGTTTTTTTTTTTTCTTTATGTTAGCGGTTTTTTCTGAGCCAGACGGACTTTCTAACACCCAACCCATGAACGGACCCCTAAAAGATTCCCACCAGCCTTCCTTTCCCGCTCATACCCCCTCCCCACATGAATTTTTTTGATTGAAAGCCTTTTCTTTTTCCCTAGAAAACCCCCCCCCCATCTCGGACATAGGCGCCTGTATGACAATGTTTCTTCATTAGACCGCGAGAGAACCCATCGCCAACCTACGCCATTTTTTTCAGTGTGGTTCCTCTAGCGACCTTCTTCCTCCCCGCCCATCAGAAATCAGGAAAGGAGGCGATACTTTTACCTTTGGCCGATGCAAACCCGTTTTGGCATTCCCCCCAAACGGAGGATCATTTTTCCCTTTTTGAGAATGCTCGCCTGACGTACTCACCTGCGAGTAGCTTCCCTTGACCCTGAGAACGATCGACGAGCAGGTGCAGGATGGAGTTCGCAAAGGGCGGATTCTTCCGGAGGCTTCCCACTTTGCCACGCCCTGCTCGCTGGACTGCCAGGTAGTGAGGCTTTGGCAAACGGACTGTTGTCCCACGTACACCAAGCCTCGTCGTTAGACCCCCCTTTCCCTTTTTTTTCATCAAGACTTTCGCATTGCAGAAACCAGACCCCCCCCCTTCCCAATCTGTTTCCTTTCCCCCCACTCTGGCTCCGCCTTTAAGTAGATGAAAGAGGTTCTTGTCCCCTTTCCTCCCCTCTTCGTACACTCCCCCCCCTCTCCCCAAGGCTGGGTGAGCCAATCCGTTTTTCAATAAAACTCTTTCGCCCCTTGGTGACCAAAGGATCTTCTCTTTGATCAACTACTTTTTTCCGAGCCCCTTCTCCTCAC
>Ga0179593_1527976_pt1 | contig 14839 bp, 14 predicted proteins | sample CZODoug2_1_08_16_FD_185931 | JGI IMG/M metagenome (GOLD analysis project Ga0179593, IMG submission 185931) | Vadose zone soil fungal communities from Angelo Coast Range Reserve, California, USA - CZODoug2_1_08_16fungal (PacBio error correction) | ecosystem: Environmental > Terrestrial > Soil >... | reverse complement strand
CTCCGTTTTTCTTCCGATTTCGATGAACCCTTTTCAACCAGCCGTATGCGCTCCAGGGTGTTCTTTCCCCCCCCCTTTTCTGCATGTTGACGAAGGGATCTGTGGTCCTTCTTGCGCCCCGCATGCATCGCAACCCCATCCGACATTGAGTCAGGATCTGCCCCCTTTCCTGCCGCCTTCTGCCCACCCCTCCCCACACCCACACGTCCATTCGACGCCGCCCTTTCCTCGGTTCAGCGCCTTCCCTTTCTTTTCCTTTGAAGGGACCGCTTTCCGACAAACTCTTTCCCCCCCTTTAAGCCCCCTTCAGGTCGGCGCGGCGGTGGCATTTTTTTCCCCTCTGGACAAGCGGTTCCGAGCCGGCCTGTTCGACGGGGGCCTTGCTTTTTTTTTTTTCCTTTTTTTTCTTAGGGGAAGCGGAGCCTCAGGTGTGTCCCTTGCATGAAGAATTGCGCCTTTCTTTCCTTTTCTTCCGAATGCCGGTCGCGCTTTCTCCCCCGTAATCGGAACGTTTTCCTTTTTTGCTCCTCCGCGAACCTGGCGATTTCCCTAATTCTGTCGCAATTGCGCGTCCCCTTCTTGCGGAAATAATCGTTGTCTTTTCGTGCAACATGAGACCATATGTACTCCCCCCTTTCTGTGCTTTGTTTTCCTCCCCCGAACTTCATGGAAGCCTTTTTCAAGCGATGGAGAGACCGCATCTTTTTTGCGGCTCGAATAGGTCCTTTTGTAGAGACTCCTTTCCTTTCCTGACCCTGCGGACGTTCCCCCGAATTTCTCACGCTTAGTGAGAATTTGTGCAGTAAATGATCCCCCCGTCCCCCCGGTTGTCCTTCGCGCAAGCGATTGTTTTTCTCTTCAGTGGCGATGAACGTTGGTTTCTTCCCACCTTTCTTCTTTTTCCCCTTACAGGAAGGCAGCTCTTTTTTCTCGACCCTTTCTCCCCCTTGGGAACCTGGTTCGCGCTGATGTTCCGTTATAAGATATTTGTTATTTTTTTTTTCCCTGGAAGGCCGAGAGGGTAGAGTCTCTGAGCGACGCGTGTTCCTTTTGGAAGAGCCAGTGCCTTGTCGCGCAGAGGCTGCCTTCCCCCCGGAAAACGTTGACCTCCGATGCGGTTGCCGTAGGGACTTTTCATAATTTAAAACGGTCATTTTTTTTTTTCGGAGCCGATCCTGAAACCAACGACGACCTTTCCCTCGGCTTTTTTGCAGAGATATGGCTTCCCCCTTAGACTGCCTTTTTTTCAACCTTGTCAATTTCCTGGAAGAAACCGTCCTTTCCTCCCGTTCACCAGGAGTGGCTTGCCCTACGCGAAACCCTTAGAAACGATTCCGAGTTGTCGTTCCCCTTAACGGAGATATGCCTCGTCTTCCCATTGGGTCGAGGCCCCCGCACTTTGGCACGTTCTTTTTAGAGAGGCTCTACGCCCCCTTTTATGGTCAGCGAGCTATTTGTCCCCGCGCTGTTGGGCTTACACTCCTTGCGAGTCTACGGTTTTCTGGGCTGTGTTTTTGAGCCAAGTTCGGCATCCTTCTCATTGTCAAGGTTCACGAGCCACCCACCTCCCTTTATGCCAGCCAAAATGTCTTTTAGAGTAAGTTCCGAGAAGATTGAGAGACTTCCCGATCTCCCCGGCCCAAATTTCTTCTACAGGAAAACTCGCTTTTCAAGTTACCCCCCCCCCTGCCAGGATCAGGAAAAGACAGAGGCCAATCCTCCCTCACCGCCATGAGCTTGCTGATATGACTCCCGTTAGAAGAAGATGGCGCCTTCCTAAATTTTCCGCAAATTTCCCTTCTCAAAAACATGTCCCCCCTTACCGCTTTTAAGTCTTACCCCGGTCGAACGCAGAGAGGAGAGTTTTTTTTCCCAGGCTACATCATTTTTTCCTCTTTGCGCCCGGTAACCATTGGACGCTGCTCGGGCTCCTCCTGACTTCTATGAAGCTCCCTTTTTTATAATTGATTTCATCGACTTCTCAAAGTTTCGTCACGTCTTCTACCGAATGCGAAAATCCACCCCCAATCGAAATGGCTTGCCTCCTTCTAATGAGGGTATAAAGTTCTTCCCCGGTTGGGCCCCTTCTCCGGACTCAATTCATTTTCTTTTTCGAAGCCTCTGTTTTTGGCCGTGTGGGTTTGAGTTACCCTTTTCCGTGACGAGGAGATCCTGATGGTCATTCAGTCCCCCTCACGTCTCTCCTTCCTCTGACCAGGCAAGGCCTTCCCCCAAGACCCTCATCCTTCCCACCATGTTGCGAAGGCCTTTCCCTCCTCAGTGTGTGTTGAGAGAGTTCCCTTTTCGGCCCATCGAACCTTTTATTCCAGGGTCCTGTTGAGTACATCCGTCTTTCTTTCCGCTTCGCTTTTTCTTTCATCGAAGCCTGCTCGCCGTCGGCGACACTTCTTTTCAGTCTTGGTAACCCCTCTGGCCACAACACGCGGCCTTTTTGCCCCGCTCCCCCCCGAAGGAGTGCTCCGAAACCAAACGCACAATCCCGCTGAGTTACATGCGATTGCAGCACATTCTCGTTTCGTCGAGTTTGCCTCCCCCCGCGCATCATCAGTTCCTTTGTGCGCGCTTGTCACGAATCAATGATCCCGACAATGTTTTTTCTTCCCCCCAGTCAGGTCTTGCTCCGACTTTTATGGCTACCGCCTTCCCTTGATTGAGGCCTGTCGTTTGGGCACCCAACGCTCCCTTTTTTTTTTACTAGTAAAAGCCGGTCACGCGGTTTTTCTGGACCTGCCCCCCTTTTTTTTTTAAATTCTTGAGAGAAGGGCCCTTTTTTTCCCGCTTCGTGCCCTCTTTAAGTAGATCAGATCATCCCCCCGCTCCGGTTTTGGCAGGCCTTTTTCGGAAGATTCTTTCGCCTTTCCGAGTGATATGGGCCCCTTATCGAGTTTGGAGATGTTTTGAAGCCGATCTTTCCTCCCCTTTCTCCACTGGCTGGTGCGGAATTTTGTTTGGCTTGCATTATTTTTTGTCTTTTGTGTGGCTCGTCCTTGAAATTCACGGTTGGAGGCCCCTGTCTTTTCAAAAAAACAGCCCAGCCCACCGTTTTTACAAAGAAGCCCTCTTCGTTGGGTCTCCCCCCCCTCGCCTCAAGACAATCCTTGAGATACAGAAGTTTTTTTTGCTCGGCGCCAGCGACGTCCCCCCCCTTCCCCTTGACAAGTGAGTGTTTTCCAATGTTTAGATATGTCCCCTCTCCGTCGGCTTTTCCTCTTTTACATCGAATTCAGAGGTTTTCCCCCTAAATTCCCCTTTTTTTTGCTCTCCCGCTGGTGAGCCCCCGGCCTATCGGTTCTTTTTTTTTTTTTTCCTCTCCCTATACGGACTGATCAATTTGAGCGCGTTCTGGAGACGTGTTTTTCCCGGAGAAAATCATGAGCGCCTTAAGACCTTTTCCTGGTAGAGAGTGGAACACGCGGCTTTTTTTGCGAGCTACCGGGTTCTCCCTTTTCTCCATGAAAGGGTGAAATTTTAGTTCGTGCTCGATCCCGATTTGAGGAACCTCCCAGATTGCCCGTGTAAGGCAGGTAGTGTTCGAGACCTCGGGCGCCTTCCTTCTAAGGAATGAGGCCCCCCCGTTGGAACTTTTTCCCTTTCTCCTTGACCCGCTGGGACATTTTCACGCCAGAGCGGATTGGTCGCGCGCAATATGGCAAAGAGCCTCCCTCCGGTTTCACCCCCCAATTGCTTCTCCCCCGGATTATAGTGGAGGCAGATCTCCCTTGAATCGACCAGTCCTCTTTTCCGAAGCAACTTTGCAAAGAACGCCATTGGGCTCTCAATTCCCACTTTCTTCATGCGGGAGTGACGGTCTTTGTCGGGAAATTCCATTCAGCTCTTTTCGGGAATGATGAAGGTGACCCTTCCCAGCCCATGTTCCCCTCTCCCTTTTTACCGCGCAATCAGGCTTCCCCAAGGCGAAATGCCGTCGCTGTTCGAGGCGACAGCTTTTTCTTTGTGCAGGGAAGTACCAAATTTTTTCCCCCCTGCCCCCCTTTGTCTCATGTGGCACTGCAGCGTTTCCCTTCCAACGATGGATCCCCAAGAATCCCAAAAAATACCCCCCTTTCTGAAAGAAGTAGTCCCTCTTCTGTTTGAGATCACCCCTTTTTCTCTTTTTTGAAAGAACGTAAGGCCTTCCAGCAGCCCGCCTCTCGGCATTCTTCCCCGGCCCAATTCTCCTTTTCCCAGGCCAGCGATGATTTTCCCCTGATCGTCTACGCTTCTCAACTTAATAGGCAAGGCTCGAACACGGCGGAGCATTCTTTAATGATTTGGCAATAATATCCCTTAGAAGAAAGTCAAGATGCGCGGTTTTTTCCCTTTTTTGTGGGGTCGAAAGCTTGAGACACTGGCGTTTTCTTACTGGTCCCTCCCCTATGCTTCTTGTCCCATGGTGCATCGCCGCCCTTTTTTTTTTTCTGGAAGCCCACCCCTTTTTTTTCTCCCCTTCCTCATGGTGCAGGATATGGCGACTGATCCTTATGGCCGGATCACTGAAAGCCAACTTCTCTGGTTGAGATGAATGAGGGGCGTCCCTTTCCCCCCAGCTTTGCCCCCATCCCCCCTTTTAACATGGAGCAGCAAGACAGGGCTTTTTTTTCAACGCGGACGTCCCTTTGATCGAGACCATCGTGGGGTGGCTTCATATCTCTATTTTAATATCTTTTTTGGTCTACCCTTCTTCCCCCCATCCGCAAGATGGTATCGATGCTTTTTTCCCCCCCCCCCGACGGTCTTGCGCTCACATTTTTTCCCCTCTCAGCGACAATTGATGAATTTTTTCCTTCCGCTTGAAAAAGCATGCATAGCACCCTCTCCCCGAAAACCACGCCCCTCTCGCCATCAGGAGGCGCAGCGCGCCCCCTCTATGGGCGAAGACACCCCGGCCAGTCGCCGCTCCCTCCCTGGCCGGACAGAGCATCGCCCCCTGACCTTGAGACCCTCCCCCTTTCCCTGCAAGCTTTGCGCCCAGACCGACCCCGCGCATCCCTTTCTGGCGCGAGGCGGTTTTCCTTTTTAAAAGAGTTAGAGCAGTGTCGCCTTTTCGACGAATTCCCTTCGTTTTGCTTCTTCGGGGAGCGGCTTGCAATCAATCGCGGCCTGTCCTTGTCCCCCCTGAAGTCTTTTCTTGGAATGAAGAAGGCAGTGCGATTGTCCTTCATCGGAACGTTTACCCCTTAGTGTTTGATCCCTCCCCTGTGAGATGACTTCTCCCCCGCGCGAGTTAACGGGAGTTTTTTTTTCCATTGGCTTACTTTTTTTCCTTTCCTTGCAGGCAAGTGACACTTTTTCCAATGAGAAAAAAAGGATGTCCGAGTGTGGGGGGGGGGCCCCTTGGGGGGGGAGGTGGAATACTTCCCCCCCCCAATAAGTCTTAGGACTCCCTTTTTTCCTCCTTTTCCCCTTTTGGAAGAACGGAATTATTTTGTTGGCGGCTCTTTCTTTGGGCTCCCCCCCCCTCAGTGATAGACCCTTCCCTCTACCGGCATAATTCCCGACTTTTCTCCTGACCCGCGTGCAGGAATTCTTTTCACGCCCGACCCGCAAGAGAGTGATGTTCGCGCCTCTGCCTTTGGCTTTCTTTTGTCGTAGGAACATTTTTCGATGGGAGGCACCTGACTGGACGCAAAATCCTCCCCCGAGTTTGTCTCCCCCCTCTCTTCTTGAGGCCCTTTCTTGGCGCATAGCACTTTTCATTTTCCTATATGTGATTCATGAAGGAAGAGCGGGTCCTCTGGACCCCTCGCCCTTCTTTCTCCCCTTCCACATGCCGGAAGAGCAATTGTCCGTTTTTTGTAACAATTACTGGCCTACCTTTTTCCCCATGCGGGTTGCCGCGTTCCCGCCGCGTAATATTCCTTCCTGCTTCGGATCCCGGCTCTTTCGAAAGAAAAACCCTCCGATTGGCCCTCCCTGACCCCTTTGTCTTGGCGCGCAGGCCTCCCTTTAGGCACCCCTTCGGCCATGACCGGTCCCCCCCCTTTCTGATAGGATCGTGAAGAACACGACTTTTCCTACCCCGGTGTACCCCATTCTTCTAGTTCCCTCCCCTGTCCGTTAGTAGAACCGCTCTTCTCCCCGCCGACGGAGATATGGCTCGCCTCTCCACATTGGGGCGCTTTTTTCCCTTCCGGGCGACAACAGCCATTTTCTTTTCCCGAAGCCACTAGCTTTTTTCTTTTGGAGGCGCGCTGTTTGGCGTCCCCTTGGCGACTTCTCCGGTTCTGGTCCCGGTGGGGCTTGTTTTGTTGGTTTTTTTTCTCCCCTTCGAAAAGCACGAATGGGAATTTTTCTTCCCCCCTCGCCCCCAACCAAGCGCCTCCAAAATGACGTGCGGTCCCCGCAAGCCGAGCAGCCTTTTTCCGGCGGCCCAGGATCGCCCTCCCCGGCCGACACTGACTCCCCCCTCTCTCAGTGCCCAGATCACTCCCTCTTTTTCAAGACGGTTTTCAAGCGTCCCCCCTAGGCACCTCTTTCGCTTGTGCTTTTCTCTAATGCACCAGGTCCGACCTCCTGATATCCGCATCCCTTCTGCCCCTTTCCAGAGTCTGATCAAAAATCCCCAGGACCCCGACGATTACCGTCTTCCCCCCTCTACCCCCACTTCCTCCTTGTTGGGTTCCCAAAAAGGCCTCTTAAATCAATTGAGCGCCGTTCCGCCGGTCTAGTGGGCGGCCACGCTTGGCTAGAAGAGCTCATTTTTGTTCTCTTGATTTATCCAATTGCCAAAGTTCTTACGGATGTATGAGATTTTTTCTTTTTTCGAAAACTCGATCCAACCGAATTTCCTCCTGAAATCTCCTTTCTCCCAGAGGGGAGTGTGCGTTGTTTCTTCCTGTTTTTGTGTCTTTTTTGTTGCTTGTTTCCCTTAGATCTTGTTGTAGATTTCCCCCCGCGTTTTCCAATCTGCAGGTTTTTTTCCAAGAGGGCAATCTGTCCGTCGCCGAAGGCGCTTCCTTCTTTTAGTGAGAAGGAGATTCCCCCGATTAAGCCTTCCCTTTTTTTCCTGGGATGGACGCCTAGACCATTTTTTTTTCCCCAATTCCCCAAAAAGGTTTTCCTCTCGCGACTAGAGGGTACGAAGCCTCCGTTTTTTTTTTTCTGGAGCTTGGCCTGTCTCCCCAATTGGTGGATGGATTTTTTTCGTGACATCCGCCCTTGACGGCGGCATTGCTCTTTTTTGGTGGATCATCTTTTTTTTTTGACCATCAGGAGCGCCGTTGCTTTCTTAGTTCAGCTTGTCCTTCCCCACGCCCAAACCCTTTTCCCCCAAGAGGTCCCTTAGACAATTTTCTTCCCGAAGATTTCCGGACGTAGAAAAAAAACTCACACGACCGCGTCCGACTCACCCGCATGAGAGTTCCAGCTCAATTTAGAGTCTCGTTTCGCAGTCCACCTCCTCATCAGTTACATCTTTTTTTTTTCGATGAATCAATGATGCTTTTTTTCGCTTCATTCCCCGTCAGGTTGCGTTTCAGACAAATCTCAGACCGCGTACTTCCCTCCCCCCTCCTTTTTTAAATGATTGGAGACTGTTCGCCCCCCAACGCTCCTCTCTGCGTTTCGTCCCTTTTTGTCCTCGTAAAAAGCCCCCCCCCGGGTTTAACCCTTTCTTTGTTTTCCTGGGATATGAAACAGGTTTTTCCCCCCCTTCTTGAGAGAAGGATCGCTTCCTCTGTCGAACTTTCTCCCTATCAGCAGATACGAGTGCCTGGCAGGGATGGCCGCTGTTTTTTTTTCCGGATACGGAGGGTTTTTCTCTGGTCAATTTCTTTTTTTGAGCTCATTGGGATTCTGTTTTTTTTTCCATGGGCTCATTCGAGCCCCCTCGTGTGGTGCGATCCTGTTTGTGGTCCTTCCTGGTTGTGTGGATAGTCAACACTTCCCCCCCCCCGTCGTGCGCTTTTTTTCCCCCCCAGCCAACAAAACAGCCACCTCAAAACGGATGCGCTCGCCCCCAGCAGCCCTTCGGGTAAGCCCCCCCGAGACTTTCCCTTTTTCACTAGCTCGCTTCAACCCCGAAAGTTCCTGCGTTTTCTTCTCCCCTGAAAAAGGGATGGGTCCCCGGGGCATTTGCTTTTTTTTCTCCTTTCCCAATGTTGAGATATGTCCTTTTCCCTTTCTACGTCGGCGTGCTCCCCTTCGAAAGGTAAGACGCCCTTTTCTAAGAACTAATCTTCCCTCTTTCCCTCCTGGTGAACGATGCTCAGATCGGTTCGGTTCTCTAAGTCCTTGGATACAATTTGCAGCCTCCTTTTTCGAATTGTTGCACTTTCCCCCCTCCCATATAATGCCTGGCCCTCCGTCAGAGGTCGATGCTTTTACGCGAGGTTTTTTTGCGGGTGGCGGCTCCTATGTCATTTTCCTTTTCTCCTTCTATGACCGGGTGAAATATCTCCTTGCTCGATCCCTCCCGCCCCCCCCCCCGTGACTTTCCCCTTTTAAGGGCCTAGTAATGTACCTCTTTTCCCCTCGGGCGCCATTTCCTTGGCCTCCCTTCAACAGCGGCGCGTCCCCCCCCGGGGCAGTTCTAGAAAAGTCGGCCTCCCCTTCTGTCTACCCCACGCGGATTTGACCCTGCAATATGTTCCTCGCGAAAACGGTTAAACAGAATGTCGACATTGGGCGCTTTTTTTCCCTTGCCTTCTCGTGGCCTTTTTCAAGTAGTTGCCCTTTCCCTCCAGTGTTCCCTCCTTGGACCGCGCCACGACCTCTTTTCCCGACATCAATACGCCCTTCCTTGGCGTGTCTCTTTCTGGCCCGCGGGTCTTTCCTTCCTCGTGAGTTCCTTCGGGTCCTCTTGGTGACGGTCCCGACATGGTCTCTTCCGGAGGTCAGTACCTCTCCCCCCCTTTTAAGGCCGTCCCTCTCCTCCCCCCCAGGAGAAAGGCAGGTTTTTTTTCGGAGACAGCGGCTTCCATGACCTGGCTTTGTGTTGAAGTTGCCGGATCCTATAAAACAGGAAGGTTTTTTCTTCTTTTGGATCCTCCACTGCTCTCCTTTTTTTTTTCCTTCCAACGATGATTCGCACCTCCCTTTCCCGTTAACGCCTCATATTTCTACCTCTTTCCTGGGGGGGGGTGAGCTGGTCTTCAAAACCTATTGGCTCCCTCCCTTTTTCTCGGATGACAAAATTAAGCACGCTCCTGCATTCTCCATCAAATTCTATTCCCCTTTTTCCCCCTCAAGAGATGGATGTTCCCAAAATGATTCTTCCAGAAGAAAAGCTTTATAGGACCCTTTCGAGAAAAGGCTCTCCCTTCTCTTCAAGATTTTCCCTCCTTCCTTGCCAAAAATTTTTTCTCAGTGGTTCGTTTGTGTGATGCTTTTTGATCGGCCCCCTCCCCTTTCCCCGGTGAGTCAAATTACCCTGGGCGCCTCCTTCCCTCTTTCTGGCAGCGCGCCCTTCTTTTTTTAAAGTGTGGGTGTTGCGTCCTCCCCTCATTTTGCAGGATATTTTTCTTCTTTTTTTTCCCCCCGATCATGAAGAAAATGAGCGATTTTTTTCCTCGCGGTTTGGCAGCATTCCTTTCTCCCCTCCTCCCCAGATCCACTTCGTCCCACATGCATTTCCCTTTTCACATGGAGAGCAAGACCCGTTTCCCTCTTTCTTGGAAAGCTGAACGCAAAGGAATCAGCCCCTTTTTCTGTTTTTTTCCTGCTATCTCTCTATTTTCCTTTTTTCTAGAGATATCAGTGCAGGATCACCCTTCTATTTTTCCTTCTCTCCCTTGCGGCGCCTTTTTTTTTTCCCCCGCGGTATTGCGAGAAAGGGCCCTCAAGGCCTCCAATGTCCTGTACGAAGGTGTCTGGGCCCTTTCGCAAACCGCGCGTCACCCCTCGTCTCCTTGCGGTCAGGATAGACATTCTTCTTTTTTTTTGCAAGGGAACCAAACCCTGTCCTTTCGAGCCCCCCCCCCCCTTTTCGACGCGCCCGGGCGCGCTTTTTTTTTTTCCCCCTGCGAATCGGTCGCCCATTTTCCTTTCTGTGCCCTCCAGGGTTTCCTTTCGATCAAAGCTCCCCCCACCGCCCAGACCCTCCTTTTCCTGTCGGCGCGGTGGTTTTCTATGGCCAAGAGGATCGTTTTTTTCTCTCAGGATCTCCCCTTGACGGAAGAAGATGGGCTTCCGGGTGAGAGTCGACGACCTGTTGGGCCCCCTTTGAAGAATTGCGCTTCCTTTTAGAATTGGTTTTCTTTTTATTGCAATGTTTTCTTCCTTACTAGGACCCCTTTTTCTTTCTTTCCTAGCTTTTCCTCGCACCCTGGCGATGCTTTCCTCGCGTAACGGTAGTTTTGGGATATACATCGTTGGACTTGAGTTCCCCCCTCGAGTCAGTGCCCCCTTCTCAATATCAAAACCGTCTGTGTCTTGGGGGGTTTTCTTCCCTCCCAATAAGCATCTTCTCCCCTTTCCCCGGAAAAGCGAATGGACGAGAATTCCCTTCTCGGTTTCGTTTCCTTCCGCCTGATGGGCGCTTTTTCCCGTGCTCGACCATTTTTTTCCCGTTTTTTCCCCCGTAAGAAGTGGTCTAAAGATTTCTCCTTCCCTCCTCTTTTTTTTCTTTTTAATGATAGTCAATTCTGAGCGCAGCAGATTGTCTTTTCTCCTGATCTTCGTGGCGCTGCTTTTCCCGTACGGCACTTTAGTCGCTTTAGCAACGGAAGCAGATCGTCCCCTTTATCATCCGGTGAATGTCTTTTTCCCCCAAATTCTGGGAACCGCTTCTTTTTCCGATTATGAGCCTTTTTTTTCCCTATTGTCGGTACTCCAGAAGAGGGTAGAGGACCCCTTCTTTCCGAAGAGGTTTTTCCCGGGCACCGTAATGTTCTGGTCGGCAGGGATGTATTACTGGAAACGATGCCCTCTCTCTTCGGTGCCGCGTTCCTCCCAAGAAGAGTAATATTTCCCCAAATTCCTGCTTCCTTCTCGCCATCGGACGCTCCCTCCACCAAAACGGCCGCCCGGTTCTTCTCCTCCCCCTAGGCTTTTCTTGAGCGCTTCCTCTTAGGCTCCTCAAACCTTAGCATTCCTCTCTTCTCTCCCCCTCGGATATTTTTCACCCGATAGGAGCCCTACCGTCCCCTTTTTTTTTTTTGCCCGATCCCCCCTCCCAGGTCAGTTCTATCCCCTTTTTGGAACGTTCTGGTCGTTTTGACGCCTCCTTTCTTGTCGATAATTTTTGGGCGCTTCCCCCAGAACGTTTCCCCAAGAAATTTTAGAGATGGCTAGCCTCCAACTGATTCTTCTTTGACCTTATCTTTTTGAGGCGAGCTGTGTGTCCGGCTGCTTTGGCGTCTTTTATAAGTTTTTCTGTGGGATGTTTTGGTGGATGGATTTTTCCCCAGTTCTAATTCTCCCCTCCTATTCCAAGGTGATGACGAGCCCCCCAGAGCAGATAATGCCCTCCATGCGTCGGTTCTTTTTTCTCGTACAGCAAAGACGTTCTCACGCTGTCGTTCCTCTTTCTTGTCGCTGACCCCCCCAACAGAGCTCCCCTTTTCCCCCCGTACCCCAGAGACACTCTTTCCCCTTCTCATTTTCGAGTCCTCCTGGCAAATCCTGCCACGGCACCTCCCTTCATCTACTGAACCGTTCCTCCTTCCTCCCTGAAGCGGAAGATTCCCCCCCCCTCTCCCATTATAGAAAGAATTTACAGATTTCTTTTTTTCAACCCTTTTTTTGGACCCCCGACGCTTTTTTTTTCCACACAGTCGAAACGCCGCTCTTCTCGTTGGGTTCCCCTCGTCCCCAGGCTAAATCCTTTCCCCCCCCCCCCATTGATTTGTACTTTTTCCGCGGTATCTCCTCCAGAAGACACCTCCTGATATAATCCTCATTGCGGGCATCATCTCTGAAATCTCGCCACATCTTTCCGGGATTTTTTTCCCCTTTTTCTAGATGCAGAAAACCCTTCTTTCCACTCGAACCTAGCATGTCCCATTCTTTTCTCAAGTTTTCCAGAGGGGAGTGTTTTTTTAGCTTTTTTCCCAGAGCGGGGGAGCAGGTTCCCGAGGGTTGTTTTCCATCTCAGGGTGGGGGAGTTTCTTCCCCTCATCAAAGTAGTAGGCCCCCGGCGGATCTTTGGAAGTTCCCCTTCTTTTTTCGACCGTGGAACAGCGGAAAGTCTATGCTTTGGGGCTGTCGAAACCCTCCTTCCATCATAACAAATGGAGAAGTTCCTCCTTTTTTTTCCTCTCATATCGTTCCACCCCTTCTTGTTTTTTTTTTCTAGATCGGACGAGTAGTCCCCATTGGTGAGGGATGGTATAAAGGGTCTTTTTTTTTCTTCACATCAGACACCTTGCATGCCCATTTTTTTTCTGTTTCCCCCCATCGTCCTCCGAAGTAGATTTCCCCTACCATTCCGTTTCTCCCCTCTCTTTCAGTAAGTCTGATTCAGCTTTTCCCTTTTCCCCCCCCCTGCAGATGGGCCAAAACCTTTGCGACCCGCCCCATTATTGCCGCCGACTTTCTCCCCCGAAAAAGAAAAGCTAGTAGTTTTTCTCCCCCGCATGAGAGTTAATTCGCCATTTAGATCTTCGGAGTTTGTAGCCTCTTCTCCCCCAGCGAATGCATCCCCTTCCCCTAGGAATTTTTTTTCACCCCATGATGCCCGCAATGTCCCAGTCAGGTTGTTTCGCAATCCTTAGACCGCTCCCCCCCCCCATGGCCCCGCCTCTCCCCTCTTCCCTATTGACCTGTAGCTAACCAAAAAGTCCTTTTTTTTCTCTTCACTTTTTTTTTTCCCTTAAGAGTAAAGAGTAGGTTTACTTTCATTCCCCCCCCCCCACTTTTCTCAGCTCTGCCCATTATGCGATCCTTTGAGATCTTACGCTTTTCTTGGATCTTTCCCTGGTAAGTATCCTTTCCCCAGCAAGATATGGATTTGAATTTGTCCTTCTTTCCCTCTCCAGGGAAGAAGATTTTTTTGATAATGGGGAGAGTTCTTTCACTATTCGACTGTTCTTTGATATGGGGGTCTTCACTTATTACTGGGAGATGAGCTCCCATGCTAGGAGTTCTTTTGCGGAATCCCCCTTCCCAGGTGGCTGTTGCTTTCCTTTTTCGGGGTGCACCTCTTCCTTCGTGGTCTTTTTCTGATCAAGGACAGAAAACCCCCCCAGCCCCCCCCTTCCCAGTCCCGTGCAGCATCCTCCCCCCCCCTTTTTTTTTCTTCGGGTAAGAAAAACCCTTCTCGCCAATTACCAAACCTTTCTTCTTCAGAAGTCTGAGTGGGCTTCGCCAGCGATGAAAATGGATTTTGGCGATCCTTTCCCCCTTCTTGTAGAAAGAGAAACCTGTGTTTCTCTCCGACAAATATATAAGTCTTAAGAGACCTCGACCCCTTCTCTCTGGTTTATACGACTGGGGAGAGAGGTCCTTTCCCCTCAAGTGACTCTTCCAAGATAGGGTTAGTCCTATCAGAGGTCTTTTCTTCCCCTCCTCCCGGAATGGAGAAAGGTTTCCCTTTTTGCCATGAGACCCTATCTTTTCCGACCCCAAAAGAAGATCCCCTTCTTAGTTAAAAGAGGCTCTTTTTTTTTTTTTCGGAGAGTAAGATGTTCACTCCGGTTCTCCCTGCCCTCACTCGGTGAATTATTACGCATGATCCGACGCACTCCTATCTCCGGTCAAGTTTCTCCTCCCTTACGCGGCTTGCGAAAGTACTTGTCTTTCCTAATGCTTTTCCCCGGAGCGTCCCTCGGTGCTTTTCTTTTCCCCGCTCGGCCGTCCCCCTCCGAGCGGAGTTGGTTTCGAGCTCTTCCTTTCACACAGGGGTTCCCAGACCTCGACATTGGTCTCCTCTCTCGTGGCGGCAGAGCTCAGTTGCTCGAACAGCTTCCCTTTTGCCGACCTTTCCAAAGGGATTCTTCCCCATCATCCGAGCTTTCCCTAAATAGTTGCGCTCTCTTTCCTTGTGGACGATTCCCTTTTTTTTCTTTTTTCTCACGAAGAGTGAGAAAGCGGTCCTCTCCGGTTACGGGTCCTTTCGAGCACGGAGTTTCCTTCCCGAGCGAGCCCCCCCCCCTTTCCACCAGGCTTCCCCTTGAGCCAGCGCTTTTAAGCTAAGCTTCCCGCTTCTTCTTTTTTTTCTTGCCACACTAGACAAAGGACTCTGTCTCTGTGGCACTTCATCACCCCCCTCCGTCCAAAGATGATTCGCAAAGAATCCCCCCCCCCCCACTGATAAAAGCTCTCCGCTTTCCAAGAATGATTTTTGCGCGGGAGAGGCCTTCCTCTTTTCCGATACCTCCTCTTACGGATGAAAAGTCTCCCTCGCGTTGGCATTTCTTTTCCTTTCTTCCTTTCCCAATTATTCTCCCAACCTTTCTTCTCCCTCTCCCTGAAGAAGCCCCCTCTTTTCAGGCGTAGAACAGTTTGAATGTCGGAACCCCCTTTTTTGGCCATATATTGGCAACCCTTCAGATGCGCGTGGGTCTTGATTGGTGCTTTCTCTCCTGGAGGTTAAATTCCCCTTTTTCCAAAGATTTTTCACCAGTGCTGACCTTTTTTTTTTTTTTTTTTTTTTTTTTTCCCCCCCCCCCCCCCCATAAGAGCCGGCCCGTTCCAGTAAGGACTAGTTTTTCCCTGACCGTTGGTTTTTTTTTTTTTGCCAGACGAATGTGGCTTCTATGTTCTCTGGCGATCCTGACGCAATTCCTCTCCCTGGGTTGCGCTGCCTTTCTTCCCTTTTGCCCAGATCACCTTCCCCCTTTCGCTGCGCGTCAAAGTGGAGCGTCCTTCCTGCTGGTTGTTGACGCTTTTTTTTTTTCCTTTTTCCGCAACGGAATAGATCTTTTTTCTCCTGAAACTG
>Ga0179593_1300277_pt1 | contig 14839 bp, 16 predicted proteins | sample CZODoug2_1_08_16_FD_185931 | JGI IMG/M metagenome (GOLD analysis project Ga0179593, IMG submission 185931) | Vadose zone soil fungal communities from Angelo Coast Range Reserve, California, USA - CZODoug2_1_08_16fungal (PacBio error correction) | ecosystem: Environmental > Terrestrial > Soil >... | reverse complement strand
GAGGGAGGGCGCCAATGCTGAAGGCGCTCTTCCCACTTTCCTCGTCTCATTTGTCCCCGATCTCCTATGATTCTTTTCTCCTGAAAGGTAGACCCGCTTCTTCTTTCCCCCTCCCCCTTAACCTTGTGCCGGTTGTACAAGATTATTCCACCTAGCCCACCCCGCTGGTGCCTCCCCACCTTTGACCTCCTATCCTGCAAGACCCTCCTACCCTCGCCAACCCCAAAATCCGTCCTCCCATAAGCCTCTTTTTCCCCCCAACCCACTCGTCCTTCAGGTGATCACTAAGCACCTCTAAAACCCCCCACAGAATGCATGCACCCCCGTCTCCAATTCAGCAACGCACCAACATGAGAGTTATTCCCTTCCTAGCCTTATAAGATTAGGCGGAACGGCAATCATCTTCGGTGACATCGGACATATGACCTTAACCTACCCCCAAAAGCGGAGGATCATCCTTATGGCTTTTCTGTAATTCTTCAAGCTTTGTGCCCTAACAACCTTTCCTTTCGGTAGATTCCTGCAATGCGAAACCCTCATAGGGAACAAGCGAGGTTTACAGCAAGACTGCGGGGGGAGAACCACGTGCGCCCCGGAGTGGACATACCCGATCAAAAAGGTTCCGGCGCTCTTCAGTGGGGTGTTCAACAGGCTGGACTTTGTGTGGTTTCCTCTATACACTTTTCCCCCCCCCCATTGAACCTTAGTGTTTTGACACCCTCTTGACCCTTTTGGGCAGTAACATAATTTTTCAACCGTTTAAGCCCCTCGCCAACTAACACCTTTATCGGCACGGCTGGCTCACCTCTCAGGTTCTTCTGATCCAACTCCCCCTTTACGTCCATCGTTGCTTCTTGAGTGTCATTTCCCCACAGGTCTCTTTTTTTTTTTTTTCCGACGCGCTCTTTAAGCTTTTTTTCCGTTTTTGGATGTCTCAGAGTTCTCTTTTTTTTATATGATCCCCTTTCGACCTCCTTCTCCAGAGAGAATCCTGCGCAGGGCCTTCATGTAAATGTCATGAGGACGACCTACCTCCTTCCCGTGAAGAACTTTTGATTTTCTAGAATGACAGAACCCCCATACTTTCCCCTTTTTTGAAAGCCGAGGACGAGGATCCATCTCTTTCCTTACCGATCCTAATACTCAACCCCTCTGTTGATTTCCCCAGACACTTACTATTCGCATTGCTCGGCCAATTTCACGAGACGTTCACCAGCTTGGTCCTTCCCCTTTTCCTTTTCACTTTTTTTTTTTTTCGTCTTTTTTTTTCCCCACTAAAAATTAGAACGGCCACTTTTTCCCAAAACCCCCGGGCAGGTGGAACAATTTCCCTCTTTTTTTCGATCGACCTTCTTAACGGAGACATTCCCTCGCCCTGATTAGGAAAGTCAATCCCGAATAACCTGTCCTTCTAATCAATTTTTCCTCACAGAAAACCTAGCCCTTCTTTACAGATACCCCCCCTTCGTCATTCCCCCCCTTCCTGTCCTTTCAAATCTTTTTTGATGTTAAGTAACCCCCCTTTTTTCTTCCTTCTTCATCTACGATGTGCATTTAAACAATCTTCGGGGAGGCATGCCCATGCCAATCCCCGCTAATCCGTCCCATTCGTTAGCCACATCTCAATTTCCTCCTGCCTTCCAACAAACTCACGAGAGCCCCCCTATTTTTCTCTCGGACTTTCCCGAGTACCGATGCCGAGTATTCCCAATTCCGCATGATCTGTTTACCGACTGTCTGACTCAGGTTACGGACTTCTCCCTCCCGAACCCCCCACTTTGCCTTCCTTCGAGATGGCATGACGAGTTCCGAATTTTTTTCGTTTTCGTGAAGGCTAGGATAGAAAGTTAACTGTCCCCCCACGTATGCTTCCATATTTGTCCTGTAACAGTTCTAGTGCCCATCCCTATTTTTTCGATTCCAAAGATTTTTCCCAGGAATTCCAGAGGGTCGCGTTACTCGCTGGCAATGCACCTCCCCATAATTCTCAAGAGCCTCACCCCTTAACTTTTTTTTTTTTTTTCCCCCACCATGACAAAGCTGCGCGCCCAGTCAGCGCCTGCTCCGCCGCCCTTTTTTTTTTTTTCTTCCTTTTTTATCTTACATCTAGAGTTCCAGAAGACCGTGGGTTCTGGCTATGAGGAGCTATAAGATGCTTCAGCTCTCTTCTTTCGTCCGGCTTTTTCCTTTCCTCTTTTTTCTCCCCCTGGATTTTTGCGCTTCCTTGCTGAACAAGAATACTAGTCTCCTATACTGAAGAGTTCGTACTCCTTCTTGCGTGCGAGCCCCTTGCAGCCTCTTCGACCTTTTTGTCTGAAGAGAACCTTGCAAACCCTTTTCTTTTGCACTGATTCCAGATCGCTGAAAGGTTCCCCTTCTTTCCTGATCTTCATGTACGCCAATAATTGTATGAGTCCGGCGCACCCTCTTATCTGATACCTCAGACCAAACTTTTCCCATTTCTTACACCGTTTCAGAAAGATACAGGCCCATACCATCCGCCTATCAGTTTGACATCTTCGGCTCCTTCACGTTTCTTCTTCAGTGCAATTGACTGGAGACGGGGATGGCACTGTCTCCAGCAGGGGCCTTCCTCTTAAGTGCCTCCTTTTCTATTCAGCCCCGTACTATTCTAGTTTTTGAGAACCGGCGTGTTAAGTTTGTCCCCACACTTTCCCAACTAGCAGGGAGAGCTTACTCGCATACACTCCATTTTTAAGCCGCCACTCTTTTTTTCATCCCATCGTATATAATTCCCTGATTCTGGCATCTTTTGTTTTACGACTTCAACAGCCGACCTCTCCCTTCTTTTGTCCCCCGAAAAATTCGAATGAGAGTTCCCAGCCTACGAGCCGTCTAATTTAAGTCAGATGACTCTCGTGCAGCTCTCCATTCTTTTTAATTGTCCCCCTTCCTGTGGCAGATAGTCTGCCTCAGCGAATCGGCGAAGGTGATCCCTCCCCTTCCCTTTTAGATTTTCCAGCGCAAAGGATTTATAATTCCAACTGGTCTTTATCTTTTTCCCCACCACGCTTTCTCATCTCTTTTCTCTGTACTATGCCGAACGACAACTAAATTACTTTCAAGGACGACATACCTCCTTTTTTTTTCTCCCCTTTCACGTGGCCCTTTCAATCGTGCCCAGAGACCTTTTGTTCACTCGATCTTTTTGTTCTCGTGAACTCACAACATAGCTTTCTAGTCAGTACGTCCGTCAATCGCTACTTGACTACAAATAAAACCCCTTTTTTTTTAACCAATATGATAATTATGTGCGAACACGACGTCTCAGTTTTTTAGCTACAGTCTTTCGCTTCGAAGTCCATTACCTTTCCTCCAGGCTCCCCTCTAAACTCAAGAACGGCCACATGAACTCCTTTCCATACCAGAGTCAAAGATCCTTACATCATAGCACCCAAGCATCCGGACAGTAGTCAAGAATCCTACATGCCCCCAGACGTACTCGCCAAAGACTCCGAGATTGCGTATACCTTTCCGTTGGACCTTAAAAAGAACGCTTTTCCCCCACTCCGCCGACCCACCTCTTTTTTTCTTCTAGGATTTTATGCTAGGGTCTCTGGACGACCCCTATGGTTTGAAAACTCGGTCCATAATTCTTACAGCTGTTGACTAAGTTATTACAAATTGCCTCCCCGTCCGCCTTTGAGTACCGATAAACACCTTGTTTCCGGTCCTGGACAGTCTCGGTCCCCGTCACTGCGTCACGCCCGTCACTCTTCCCATTAAGGGCTCCTCCACCATCCAATCCTTTTCCCCCCGCTTGATTTCCACAAAAAGGAACTCTCTCCCCCCATATGTCCGCCACCCTTCCTCTATTGCGCTGGTAAGGCATCGAAATTTTTGACGCCGAATTCCAGTCCAGTATTGGCTTTAAACGCCGCCACGCAATGAAGTTCAACCGGCACTCTTCTACCTCATTCGCCTTGCGAAGGCGACGAGGACCCTTCATGTGCGTGCGATTTTTTCCGGTTATTATTTTAGGGTTTTTTTTTTTTTTTTTTGTGACCAACGTAGGCTCTGCGTTGTTTGCGGTAGTCCTTGTTTTTCGTGAAAACAAGTCCCCGAGCGAAATGAAGGTGCAAGCCAAACCTCTGTTTGGCTTCTCGTACTCAATTTTTTACACCCCAGTGCCCAGGTTAAGGAACTTCCACTGAGATGATAGGCTGTCTACCCTCGTCTTTTTTCCAGTAAACCCAATCTTACAATGTTTTCTCTCTGGCAGCCCCTTTCACGAGAACCAGCACCACCAGAATTACCTCATCTCTCTATTTACCTCCTCCGTTTGTTGTATCTCTTCTTTCCCATGACAAGGATCTTTCTCGCATAAAGCTTCCCGTCCAGATTCTCTTTTTCCCCTTAGTAATCCCCTGAAGGAATCTCGTCAGTCCTTTCCTTAACTTTTCAAACCGTTTTTTTTACATACCGCTTTATAGCTGACCGACTCCCCCTCATCGGTCTTTTTAACCGCTCCTTCCCAACTGAAATACTTAAAGGCCCCCATTACAGCCTCCCTCATATTGGTAACACTCAGCCCAAATCTTTCCTCTCCCTCCTCCCAGGTCCCCCCCAATCCCCACCCTTCCTTCCACCGGTTTTTCCCATTCAGAAGCACCTAATTGTTCCGTGGAATATCTTCTTTTCAGCGTTTGGCGGCCCGAACTCCTTACGGCTTGACACGGCTTCTGGCCTGTTCCTTGCATCCCGCCTATCTTCTTAGCAATTAGGTTTTTTGTCCTCCCCCTTTTTTGGCCTCACGTCCTCGAGATTTTTCTTCTTCTTGTAGTCAATAGGCGAACCTCATTTTGAAACTTTGCGTTTTTCACTAAGCCGCCCAAGAAGACACCTTCCCATGCTGTTAGACGGACTATGAATATATCAAAGAGCGCTAAGAGTGTACCCTTGTTTTTTGGGTCCCCTTTTTACGTTAATGGAGGAAAAGTTACCTTCCCCCCCCCAGGAACCCCTTTGATTTTTTTTTCTTTTTTTTTTTTTATATTTTTTCACCTTTTCAGATCCATAAAATTCCCCCTCAAGACCTAAGAAATAGAGCCCCTGGTGACTCCGGCAGGTTTGTGAGGACACGCCTGCCGTCCCTCCGAGGTTGAGGAATACTTCAAAGGCTTTGTGCTCCCCTCCTTTCCTTTTTTTCATTCGGTGCTATTAATTGATTTCTACTCCGCGGGATGTATGACTCTTTTTCTTCTATCCCCTGCATAGTCTTGCGAAGGGAGACTAATTCTTCTGGCATGGTCCTGCGCTTCCGAGCGACTCCCTCCGCCCCCCCCCCTGAAGATTATCTCAGGGGCGAATTCCGGACACTTCTTAGTTTCATTTTTCTTTCCCAAGATTATATTTGAGGGAAACTTATGCCCCGCCACGCGCGAGTCCCCCCCCCCCCTCACGATCAGAGACTGGTGAGTACTCGCACTCATTCATTGACATGAACCCAAGAGGCCGCGCCTTCCTTTCCCCTCCTTGAAGATGGCGTTCCCTCGTTCCCCCCTCTCACCCCCGATTTGAGAACCAGGTGCCAAAACCGCCCTTTCAGAGAGCCCTTTCTCTCCTGTCCCTTTCCCCCAGGAAAGGGAATCCTCCCCATCCCCCGATTCCTCGGTAATTTACTTGCCAGAGACAGACACAGCCCTGGAGCCGTCCCTTCTCCAAGCCAGAGATTCAACGTAAGCGCCTTTCTTTTCCCCCCCTTTACTGTTCGACTCCACACTCTCAAATTCGCCGGCACTGTCCTCGCAACAATTAAATTTTTTCCGATACTACCTCTTGGAGTTAAGAAAAATGAATGAAATTCCGTTGCCCCCCTTGCCCATTGTTACGCAGACTCTGCAAACTCCTTTTCTTATCATTCCTCCCGTACTTTTCCCCCAACCCACCCCCTCTTTTTCTCTCGAGAGAACTTTTAACGTCTGAGAATAGGCGACCCTATGCATTACACACTGCCCATGATCCTCTTCCCGAAGCTGATATTTTTTTCGCGACCTTAGACCTATAAAGCACCCCCCGACTGAATCTTTCGACCACTCCCCGTCTCATTCTAGGGTTCGAGCGACTATATCGCCGGTGTTCGGAGGATGTCCCCCCCTACTTTTTTATACTCTAACTATCAGCCGTCTCCCCATACCTGATTCTATCTGAAAAAGAAGTTCCCCTACGAGCTTCGCATCTTCGCCCATGCCCACGAACCATTATCCTAATACGACCCCTCCCTTCTACCCTTTGCTTGGTAAGAAACGGACAGACTTCCCTCCGCCCAGGAACCGGCACTCCCCTGTCTTAGAATTAGCGAGACCATCTTTATCTCTCATTTCCACAAACCCCGATGTTTTTTTTTTTTGACTTAGAGTGAAGATTTGTGCGCTCATATCTTTCCTTACGTCCTTAGGCATTTTGTCTGCGGCGACCAGGCTTTTTACGGCTTGACACAATCCACTCACTTGTGTCTATGATTTGAGTCTTTAGATCATTATCGTTGCCACCCTTTCCGCCGATAGAATTCTCCTTTCGTTAACTTTTCTCTTTGTTAACCACCCTCTGCCCATCAAACGAAGGCTCTGTTCGGTGTCATTCGCCCTCTGTGATTATGATGCCAGTTACTTCCCGCCAACTTTCAGTTAGCGGATAGACTCCCAGTCAGATATAAACTTCGAGCCGCCCTCACCCGTTCGAAAGGTTCCTGCCTCTACGAACCTTATCAGTATGGCGAAGCAATAGCCACTTTACCCTATCCCTTACCTCTTCGCCCCAGGAGTGCCTTGGAATGCTTCTTCCACGACGACTCGGTTAACTTTGGGCTTGCAAGTCCTCGCTTTCCAACTCCCTCTTTTGTCGTTTTTGGCTTCGGACTTCAGCGTCTTTTGAAGGCTGAATTTAGTGAACGATTAGCCAACCTAAGGGCTAGTCTCTTGACGTCACGGCTTCCAATTTGCAATGGCCCGAACACTTGCCAGGACATCCGATCTTCCAGGCCCTCCTGCGGTTCCTTTCGGAACTTTTTCGTAAGGCAACCCTCTATCTCATTGACCTGATCAGAATATGCCCCCTCTTTTTCCGCAGTGTAAAACTGCACGTTTGCGAGATCGTAAGAAAGCCAGGCCCTTACTTAGGTGGACGACGCGCCACATGGCTATAATTAATTGAGACGTAGGCGAATGCCGGCCTCCTCTCCCCTGCACTGATGTGCGATGGGACATCTAATAAGACATTCCCCCCAGAAAGAGCACCGAGAATTCCCTTAAGAAGCCATTGGCCTCTACGGAGGAGGTTTTGGAACCCTGTTTGACAGAGCTAAGAATCCCAACCAAAAAACTGGCGGGAGGGGAAGAGCAGCCTAGTGCCCATCATCACTTTTCCGATGAAACGCCCCCTTTTCAATTGATAGTTGTATCCTCAAACATGAGTAGCTTGGGTATTTGCTGGAGCATTGGCCTCCCCCCGTCCCTCGGATTTTTTTTAGGACAAGCCTGCCAACAAGTTTCTACCATGATAGAACGCATATCGGAGACACTCAAACACGAGACTATTCGATTCTTCGCGCCCTGGTTACATCGCCGGAATACCTGTCAATGAAGCCAATGCAGGGCGAGGTGCCGCCGGCGCAATCGCCCTGTGGGGGTGCCGCCGCGCCACTTGTTTGGTTTTTTTTGAAGGGCGGTGTCGCTCGCGTCCCCCAAGAGAGAAAGCCTTCCCCCCTTTGTTGCGACGGTCCCCGTAAGAGAAGCACCGTCACAAACCCTTGCACCCTCGGCCCCAGCTGGCCATTCTATCCGCCGCCTCCCGGATAAAAAGCCCCTGTTTCCCAAAACTAACTCTCCACCGGCGCCTAGAGGTTTTTTTTCCTGACCAGTGACCGAAGTGGCATGCCGGCCCCCCTCTTTCAAGGGTTAAGCTGTTCTCTTGCGTGATAGACTTCAATCCCAAGTAGCACCTTGATATTACCTTGCCGACCACAAAATTGTTACGTGGTCTATTGAAGTGCTGCCTGCAGGTAACGCCTTGCCTTCAGTTTTTTTTTGAGCGCCTCCAAATACGCATCCCCCCGCCCCTTTTGTTATGCAAAAGGATCCATTCTACCCATAAATTCTTTTTCCAGTTCCCTCCTCTTCTGACCCTAGATGAATCAGCCGGGCGCCTTCCCCAGCCGTGCCAGGGAACCTCCCACGCCAACATAAATCCAGGGCGAAAATGACAACCCCCCCCCCCCCCCCCCCCCCCCCCCCCCCCCCCCCCCCCCCCCCCACCCCCCCCCCCCCCCCCCCCCCCTCCCCCCCTCCCCCCCCCCCACCCCCCGCCCCCCCCCCCCCCCCCCCCCCCCCCCCCCCCCCCTCCCCCCCCCCCCCCCCCCCCCCCCCCCCCCCTCCACCCCCCCCCCCCCCCCCCCCACCCCCCCCCCCCCCCCCCCCCCCCCCCCCCCCCCCCCCCCCCCCCCCCCCCCCCCCCCCCCCCCCCCCCCCCCCCCCCCCCCCCCCCCCCCCCCCCCCCCCCCCCCCCCCCCCCCCCCCCCCCCCCCCCCCCCCCCCCCCCCCCCCCCCCCCCCCCCCCCCCCCCCCCCCCCCCCCCCCCCCCCCCCCCCCCCCCCCCCCCCCCCCCCCCCCCCCCCCCCCCCCCCCAGGATCCTGGGCATTTGGCGAATTGCGAATTAACGTTCTCTCCCATGTGAGTTTTTGCCGACGATATCTTTAATATGGCCTACGGTTTTCCTATTTATTTCGTTAGTAATTTTGCGCCGTACACGACAGTAGCTCAATCCAGTCCGGCCTTTCGAAGGCCTCAATTCTGGGGTCTCTCGTTAAGAACATTCTTTAATTCCCGAGGTGTTGCCCGTTCTACCTGAGATTTACGCCGAGCAGAGAGACCTCCTGCTTCGCCAATTCCCCTGATGGCCTTGTTTTCTCTCTTTGCCTGAAGAACTTAAGTCCCCTCCCCCTCTTATCTTTTATACCATCATGAGTTTTTTTGTTTATAGATAGCCGGCCCCCCTCAGCGTCCTTGCCGGGTAATGTCAAACTGACTCTCTACCATTTGCCAGATTAACTACAGAGGCTTCTTTTTCTCCTGCCCTACTTTTTCACTATTTTCTCCCCATTACACCCCCATACTCCCTGTGCATCGAGGGATAGCCTACTTACGGGGACTTTCCTGACCCATTCTTGGGGTTGTTTGTTGGTGTGTTGGTGGGGGGGGGGGAGATCCGCCCCGCCGCTGTGAAAGAGTTTTTTCCCAAAATTAGAAACATCTCATGTCATACCTCCCCCTTAACAAACATCCATGACGCAACAGCGCCCCTTTCTAGCCAAGAAGTTAAATTGCCCTATAGTTTTTCGGTTGTGTTTTTTTTTTTTTTTTTTTTTGTGAGGGCAGGTGTGTTGGTTTTTTTTTTTTGGGTTTTTTTTTTGGGTGTGTGTGTGTTGGCGGCCACGAATCAGTATCTGGCCCTTATCTTGCTTACTCATCATATACACTTGGATCGCCATCTGGAGTGCGCAGAATTATGGCCTCTTTATCATCCTTCCTGGACTGTTTTCCTACTGCTTTTGTGGATACTGCCCCATTCAGCGTCACCCCAGAGGGGAAGAATCTCTCCGGAGAACTAAAATGTTTTTGCGGATCGGTTAAGACGCATTTTAGCGGTGCTTCCTAAATTTCCAAAAAAGATGTCACATTTTTATCCCCCGCCTCGGACCTTTCCATTTCCCCCTCACTTCCTCCTAGGAATATTGCCGCGCAGAGTTTTGAAGGACTTGCTTTGAACCTTTCCTATGAGCCGGTCCGCTCCAACTGTGCACGGCCGCGTGCTTTCTTTGCGAGATGACTTCTCTTCTTTGAACTCTCTGAATCTTATTTTCCCCATGGACCTCTTCTTAGTACCCCCCCAGCGCCGTGTCTAGGAGAATGGCTTCAGGCATGCTCTTTTTCCCTCATCTCCCGCCGCGAAGTAACCAGGAGTAGTAATGCGCATCCCCTACTGCCTGGTTGCCCATCAGCCACGTTATCCTGCACGCTCCAAGCCCCTCTTTCTATCACTATACCGATAGAGTGTAGCGCCGTTTTTGCCATGAATTGTCCCCCTGCCGCCACGTGCCCCCCCCCCCCCCCCCCCCCCCGCCGTTACCTTCACTGATCTCTTCAAGATTGCCTTCCTTTTTACTGTTTTTTTTTACTTCGAAAAGGTACAAAACGCGGGTGTCCCCCCTTGCGCTCTTGGCGCTGCGATGAGGAAAGCCATCGATACCTCCCAGAAGCTGATACGCTCATCACTCCAGGCAGAGGTCCCCACGAGAACTCCAGGCAATTGTGCCGCCGGACATCCAGCGGCTTTTCCATGACAGCTTCGATTAAGCCTCCGTGCATGGACCCCCATATTGTTTCCCATCTGGATCCCTCACATGATCCTCAGATACATTTCTCCGCATGATTGTAAATTTGCAGAGCACAGCATCTGCCCTTTTGAGCCCCTTTGCGCTTCCTCGCCCCATTACGATCGCCCAACACCACCTTTCGCTTCTTCGACTTTCATGAGACACACTTTTTCCCGGCCTATGTGTCGCCACCACCTCCCTCTGCTATTGGTTTCTTATACGATTGTACTCTGTTCCGGGTTTGCTTTTTTTTTCCTAGATTTTCGTCCCTGATTCTTCGGTCAGTTTTTAGAGCTGCTGCACGTTTCATGTGCAAATTGGTTCTGCGCAGTCAGGTAGATAGTTAGCGGTGCACGGCCCGAGCTAGACAGTATCTGTCTTCATTTCCCTCAGCGCCCGCCAGAGACATTCCGAGATGCCAGCGTGTTTACCTTCCCCGTGTGACCGCTATTACTGCTCGATCTCTTTTTTGTTAAATGCACAATTATCTGAAGACGCCATCAGTCCTTGTTTCCTGAACAGGAACCGGAGACCCCTCCGCCCTTTCCCCGGTCCGCCTCTGAAGATTTGACCAGTCCATCTACTACTCTCGACTCCTCCGTTGTTTTTGCTTTTGAGTACCCTATGTCCCTGCCCTTCTTTCGCGCGCATACCTGGCCTCGAGCGCTTTTCGCCTGCAGTCATTGCCACCAGCAAGCACCCTTGAGTAATATGACGTTTTCTTCGATCATTCGGCCCGCCCTTTCTGACCGACCCGAATCGCCGCTCGTTAACCCTGTGGAAACCAAGTTTGCAGCTAGGAGATGAAGATGCGCCTGCTGAGTTCCATTTACCTCCTCTGTGGTAACGCCACTTTGAACACCCTCCCGCCCGGAGATCATCACCCCCCTCCCCGCGTCCACATCACTTTCTGACCGTTTTTTTGCCCTTATGCCTTTCTCCGTATGACAATCATTTTGGATCGTCACCAATATTCCCCCCCGGCACTTATCCTTAGATAGGAGCCGGTTTGAATGGCATTTCTTTTTCTCCACGAACGCAAGCGCAACAGACCCCCCCCCCCCCCCCCCCCCCCGAAAGATCCTCGTCTTTATGCCCCCGAGCGTGTAGAGTTGCTATAGACAGTTTTCCGGAAGGGCCTTTCGTCTGACGGTCCCGAGGCCCTTCTCCGATTCCCCCCCTTGCCTTTCGCAATTTTGACTCCCTGCGTCTCATACTGAAGAGGATGAATTTTCGAACCCCAGTACAGGTTTCCAGAGAGTTATCCGCTCAATTTTTAAGAGTCGCTCTCCTTTTCCCGTCCCGCGCCTATTTCGATGCCTGGCTCCACTATGGCCATCTCATTGTACCCAACCGTAATTATCCTCGCATCTGGTCACCTTCCGAGGACAGCACGACAGAGAATTACCTCTCCCGGTTTTTTTTGGACACCCTGTTTTAGAATAATCTCAAGCCTCCAAAAATTGCCAGGGAAGTTGGTCAATTCCTCCTTGTTTCCCCCCTTTAAATCATTTTCCTCGCACTCCCCCCGATCGTGATCGTTTTTTACTATGATTTGAGCGCCTCCCTCGCACTCCCTCGATTCCCTTCCTTCTCCCCTCCCACAAAAAGTATTTTTATTCTGGTACCACGATCAGTCCTTCTGGTTTCCTCGGACCGCACGCACATGACCTGCGCCGGCAAAGGCTCCCCCAGGCGCTCGTCCATGCTATCTTCAGAAGAGTCAACCGAGATCCCTCGGTAGTTCCCCTCAAGGTAGCAATAGCACTGAAAAATCTTAGTCGAGCCACATGCTGGAGTGAACGATCAAGGCCATCGGGACGTCACCTCAATTGTTCCACCTTCTGCTCAAGCGCCCTAGCCTTAGTTGCGCTTATAGATGGCTAAAGTTTCTTCCCCCCTCGAGGCCCCCTCCAGGGGTAAAGAGGTAGGACCAGTGGACACTGACTTCCCCGAATTGGTACTTCCCCCATGAAGAACCATTAGTTCGGTGTAGTTTTCCTGCCAGTCGCCCCTTTCTTTTACATGCTTTCCTCCCTCAGCCAGACAATGCCTCACTCCCCCTTGATTGTCCACAATGAGCGTATTTCACCCCCATCCAAAGAGGCGATATGCTTATTGCCGTCGGCTGACACACCCTGATCTCTATTCCCCCTTCGATTAATTCCGCCACTAGCCATTGCCCCACTCAACAGTCACCTTAGCTCCTTTTTGATGACACATTGCGCATGTGGCTGTGGTGTTTTTCCCTCCTTTTTTAGTGATAGCTATTCCCAGGAGCTTTTTTCTTCTCACGCTCCTTGAGTCCCGTAATTACCTTTAGGAAGTCCCCTCGTCGTCAAGACTTTGACCCGACCCCCCAGGGGGGCCTTCCTTTCACGATTTTGTAACCCACCCCCTCCTTTGCCCGGGTCCTGCACCGGAAGAATACTTTCTTGACCCCTCCCAACACAGAAAGCAAGGCAACTGCGTAGCGAGAGCCCGACCTATGAACCTTCCTCTTTAGCCCCTGCGCTCCTACTCCCCTCCCTCCTCCGTTTTGTGAATTGCAGGATCCAATAGCGATTCTCAGTTCGTTCCATACGGATAGACTCGATCCCATTTGCCGCTGAATCAGCAAGTCTCCCGCACCTGGGCTCCCTAGGTCCGTACATTAATTTCCCCTTCCGCCTTTTAAAAGCTGCTGAAACTCCTCCCCCGTCCAGGGTGAATGCTTCCTTGACGCCCGTCTGAACCCCACAGGCGAGCACCCCCCCACAAATTTCCGCCTTCCTTAAAGCGAAACCACGAGCCCCCCCTCACTGAGTCCCTAAGCCCGGCACCCCCGACCTAGACTTCCCCCTTTCTTTGACCGAAATGCAAACCAGAGCTGTTTTTCTCTTAGTTTACTAGACTTTTAGCAGCTGTTTGGCGACTTGCCTTTTACTACTAACTTCCTGTCATGTCGCGCCCCTAAGCTGAGACGATTTATCTTATTTGGATACATGATGCCCTTTGCTCACGCGCGTTGATCCAGGTCCCCGTTCTGTTGGTCCTGAGCAGGTCATCCAGCGTTTTTTGACGCATTCTTCTAGACCTCTCTTAAGACTGTTCCCTCCCGTTCATATTCTTTCGGATTTGATGGTCCGGGCGGCCATGCCCCCACTGCCAACTCTTCCAACCCATTTTGCCCCCCCTGTTAACAACATCTCCTTATCCCCCCAGCTCACCCCGACCAACTCCTCACCTTTCTGTCCTGCTCGATGACGCAGAGGCATGCTTACCTTGTGGAAATTGTTTCCCTTCTTGCGGTTCTCATCTCCCCCTTTTGGGCTCACCGTCCGTGTGTCATGTCATTCTTTTCAGACCGGATTTCCATCTACTCGGCCTTCTTAGTGTCGTCCATGCGCGGAAGGAGGGCTCCTTTTTCTGAGACCGTATGCTTCTCGCGGCAGACGAGCCGAGAGCCCTGCACGTTGCCGTCATGAGCCACATACTGATTTTGGGATGAGGCATTATCGATCGATACCCTCCCCCCCCTCTTTTAGACATTCCGATCGAATGCTGACAGCGATTGGGATGCATTGTTACCTTTCACGTTGCCCCTGGAGTGGTCCCTACCATGTCAAGATTGGTTGGTCGTCTCCCTTTTTCCTGCCCCGGGCTGACACCCAAAACAGCCCTGAAGTGTAAGGCCACTTCTCCTGGCTTTAGATCCTGCAGGAAAGTTGCGTCCTCCACGCCCTCTTCTGCTGCCCTCGCATATCATTCAGGGCCTAGTTTGATACCGTGTCCCCTGCCCATACGCAGTTCTTCGACGACCCGCCTGCGTCCCTCTTGGAACTCCTGCTTGACGGACTTATCTCGGGTACCCCAACCACTGTGGCGTCCCCACATGCCTTCCCTTCGTCTCTCCCGACGTGCTTCCCCCCCAAGTGCGTCTTCCCGAAATGCATTTCGTACTGCAATCCCTTACGAGGCGCGTTTCCACTTCTCCGGCTGCCTTTCCCCCCGCCAACAAACATAACCAGTTTTTATAGCGCCGTTTTCCACGCCTCGGTGCCTTATTCATTTCCCGCCCCATGTCTAGGCCCTATATTTACACGCACCCCCCCCCTCGTTTACGCTCTGCCGTAGGACTTTTTTGCGTACGGAGCACTTTCCTCAGACAACGCAGTCCATTTGGGAGGTTTTGGCAGCTAAGACACGCCTTGACCGGCTGGGGCTCATTATTGCAGATAAATTAAGCCCTCAGCCGGCCATAGCCGCCGTCTCTCACCGATTTCCTTCCCTTTTTTCCGGAGTCCCTCCTCCTTCGATCGCTGAAGAAAGATACCCTTCCTCCTTTATCGAAAACCTCAATCATTTCTACCCCCCTCCTTATTAGTTTTGTTTCAGAAAATGACCCCCCGCGTCCTCGAAAAATCCCCCGGACGACCTTTGCTTTCATACCATTTCGGCTGAAATTC
>Ga0179593_1606673_pt1 | contig 14840 bp, 20 predicted proteins | sample CZODoug2_1_08_16_FD_185931 | JGI IMG/M metagenome (GOLD analysis project Ga0179593, IMG submission 185931) | Vadose zone soil fungal communities from Angelo Coast Range Reserve, California, USA - CZODoug2_1_08_16fungal (PacBio error correction) | ecosystem: Environmental > Terrestrial > Soil >... | reverse complement strand
CTCTCCCTAGTTAGCTACATGACCTTTCCTGCCTTTTTTGAACTACTGGCCCACGACGTTTCCAAAGGTTTTTACTTCCCCTCCTTTTCTCTAGGTCTTTTTCTATGAATTTTACCCTCCCCCCAGGTGAGAAATTTTTTGTAACCGGGATTTTTGAAGTCTTTTCTTGAGACCTTTACCTGCTCTTGAAGGCCAGCCCACCCTGTGACGGCCAGCATATTGCCCGAGCTTCGTGCGTTCAAAAAGACCCCCCCCCCTCCTGACTTTCCCCTTTCTTTTTTCCCAATTATATGCAGTCGCTCACGAAGCTTTTTCTCCTTTCTTGGGTCCACACTAGTTCTTTTTCATGCAGTGATGCCCTCCTGGGACTCCACCACTCGAGAAGGGCTGCTTTCCCCCCCCTGCTTTCTTCCCCCCCCCCCGGCCCGCAGGGTATGCAAATCTTTCTTTCGAAGAGCCGATCACGTCACTCTCCTCGATCGACAGATTCTTTGTTCCTCCCCCCTTCTTTTTTTTATATTTCTTTTCTGGCTGACGCAAAAGTCACCGATCCCCTCTTCTTCCCCGGTGAGTTTTTATCCCTCCTCTCCAGATACGATCAAGAGAATGTTCGACTTTGGCTTCAAAGAAAAGATTTCTGACCTACCTTGATTCTCTTTTTTTTTTTTTTCCTGCCCAAGAGCGGAGCTTATGAGATTTCGTACGAGTTTTCCTCCTTTTATACTTTCCCTTCCTCTGACCCTATACGCAATGCCCTCAGTTTCAGCTAACCTCCTTAGAAAACGATTCTTTTTTTGATTTTCTTTTTTGTCCCCCCCCCTCTTGGCCGCCACCCAAATCTACAATCATACAGGTTTCCTCCTGTTCACTTTTCCTTTTCTTTCTTCAGTTTTCCCCCGTGTTTTTCGAAGACAGTTGCCTGCCGTCACCCCCTCCCTGTTTTTCTTTCTTTTTCATTTTCCTTGTTTTTCGCTCTACATTGCTAGCAGAGGCAAAGATTACATCATTTCCGGGTGATCGTGCTTGCTCTCTTTCCCCCCCCCTTGACGAAAGCTTCGGTCCGGCGTTTTTTTGACCCATCGTCTGTCTCGACAATCGCCGGGAATATGCCTGGCCGTCTTTTTTGACGCTCCTTCCTCGCCTTCTTTGAGGGACTTCCTTCCTTCACCCAAGACGTTGCTCCCGAAAGTTCGTCTCATCTCCTCCCCTCCCACCCTTTCTTTTTCCAACGCCTTCTCATTTTTGATTCTTTTTCCAGGCTTCGGTTGGCTCTGGGAACTGTACCTTCTTTTTCTGTCTTCTTTTTTTTCTTGGACCTTTTTCTTAATTTTTTAGAGATGGACTTTCTCACTTGGTACCGTACCGAGATAGCCGAGTTCCCCCCCCACTCCCCATCCTTTTAGTGCCTCCCCCTTTTCTTCTGATCATTTACGAGCATCAGAGCCAAACCGAAGGAAGAACCTTTCCCTCTCCTCAGTTTTTTTTATTCTTTGATCATTCTTTCTCTGGGGCCCTCTCCCTCTCCCCGTCCGTGTATGAACTATCGTTTTTGTGTTTTCCCTCCTAAGGTCTTGCCCGCCGTTCAAACTTCCCCCCCCCCGATATCCTTCCTTAGTTGAGCACGCCCGAACCACAATTTTCGTACGCGGTTCCAGTATCCCAATCCCTCGGCTTTCTCTCTTTCTATAGCCCTCGAGTTCAGGCCTTTTGACCGCCGCTTAGTCAGGAAGGTCTGTCTTTGAGTCCTCTCCAACTTTCTTGTTTCCCTCCTGCATCTTCGCTCCATTTCCCCGCCAGTGCGATTTCAGCTCCTGTTTATATCCATACTTATTGTCGCTTCCGCCTTCTTTAGCCATGCCTTCGTCCCCTTTTCCCTCTTGCTACTACCTCCTTTCAAGGATTTTCTGTTGTTCTTCTTTCTTCTCAAAGCTTAATGCAGAACCGTGCGGGTTGCCCCTACATGCGGCGTCTCTTTTTTTAGTCCCCCTTAAGACAGGCTTACAGAAAAGGAAAGTCTGCAGTCGACTTCAGCCTGGATCTTTTTTTTTCCAGTAAATTCCTACACGTGGGCAGCCGCAAAACAGGCATCGCTGGAGACCCGTTCCTATTATTTCTCCTGGTCTTCTTCTTGTTCGAGCCCTTTTTCTTACTTAATACTTCTAGTTACCTATTCTTTCTCCCATCTCCTGAATCCGAGATATCCGTCTGCCTTTCGACCCCTCCCTTCCTGGCCCTTTCCTTTCCCTATTCTTAGAGGGTCCTTTTCCTACAAGTAGGAACCAGTTCTATGGTCCATGCTCTTGATTTTTCTCTTTCTTTCCCGCGACTGTCCACTCACCTGGTAGTTTTTACACTACCTTTGGTAATCTCCCCTCTTTCTCTATTGTTCCTTCTATTCCAGGCACCCAGAATCCGGCGCAGCTTCTAGTGCGAAAGGCTCCTGTTCCGATCCATCTATTGCTAGTCGTAGTCCGTGTTTTGTTTTTTCCTTTGAAAGCATCCTTCCCCCTGTTGACTATTCCTTCCAGCCCTGTCTTTCACTCACCCTCCGCGGTTTTGAGGTTTCCATCGAGTCTTCTCCAGACCGGCTTCTTTATTTCGATGGGCCCCCCCTCCGTTTTTCTTTCTTGGGGTAGTGCCATCCTCCCTCAAATCGAAATATTGAGGTCTCCTAGTCAGCTTCTTTTCCTGCCCCAGCAGTTTCGTCGTAGCCCAACGTCTCATTTTTCGCCCCCCCCCGATCTCTCCCTTCATGACGCTTGTAAATTTTTAGGAAAATTCACTTCCTATTTCCCCTCGTTTTTGCGTGTTCTTACGGCCCTGTGAAACGTCGGATGTCCCCCGTCAGGATCAAGGCACCTTTTCCATCATTTGTCTCTCATCTCTCTGTTCCTCTATGTGGAGAGAGTCTTCCCCCCTCTTAGCCCTTTCCTTTTGTGGGTTGCGCTACCGTTTCCTACTTCTGCACGATTTTGACCACGAGGTTGAGGGATGCAGTTTAGGAATGGTACTCCCCCCCGCAAGATCTGAACTCATTTCTTTCTTGGTTGCTTTAGTTCTTTTTGATCCTTCTAAGAACTTTTTAGGTGAAATCCCCTCAAAAGAAGAATTCTAAGCCTATGTTGATACCCGGTTGCTTAACTACTTTCTTTCCCCCACCCTCCCCTTCAGGACGGCTTTTCTCGTGAGGTATTAACCCGCCCTTCAGATCCACGAAGCTTTTTTCCTCTCTCTCTGGAAGACCCCCCCCCCCTTTACCCGAGGATGGTCTTTCTCCTCTCCGCTAGAATGGGACTCCTCCCCCCTTCTTTGAGGTTTCCCAAAGAAAGTGAAACATTCAAGCTTTATTGTTCTCCCCCCTCTGGTCTACCGGACTTTCATAGAATTACTGCGGATCCTCCCATGATTAGTTGTCTCTGGTTCTCCTGAGGACCTCAGTGCGGCTGACGCAAAACTTTCCCTGCCAACTCCTTTACGGTGAGTAGTCATTCGCTTTTCTCCTGCCATAGAAAGATCCTCCTACTCTGGCCCGCTTGGTCCTGGTCAAAATTAACCCTCCTCTATATATCCTCGGCCCTGACCTTGATTTTTTGCGCCAGATAGGCTCGAGATTTTGTTCTCATAGTGCCCCTTCCGAGAATTACTGACGTCCGCTTTCCTCTTCCCCGCCTCTGCCCTTACAGGTCGGCGTGGAAATCATCGACTGAAGACCATTCCTTTTTTTTTTTTTTGACCTTTTTGTACGGTCCTTCTTTAAATATATGATAAAAATTCCCCTCCCTCCGTCCCCCTTGACTCCATCCCTCTCCTTTCCTTTTTGACGGCAGCCGTTCCGGCCACCTTCTCCCAAAGATCCATCCTCTGACTGTAAGAAAGCGGCTGTCCTTTCTTGAAGAGTTGAGCTTTTTGACCCTCTCCCGGCCTCACGGACTGCCCCGCACTAAGATTCCCCCGGTCGCCTCGAGACTCTTTTATAAGCTTTCTCATAAACCCTTCGACCTCCTTTTTCCTTGCTTACCCCCTTTCTGTGTACGAGACCTTCCCGAGCCGGGAAATCCGCCTCTCTATTCCCCCCTATTTCAGTCCTGGCATGAAAACAAGAAGTGCTCATTCAAATCACAGACCTCTATACGGAATCAGGCTCTTCCCAAAAAGGTTTTTCCTTTTTCAACATCCCCCTCTCCTCTTAGTGCAGGCTTGGGTCTGGAACCGAGTCCTTTTTCCTTCGTCTGGTCGTCTTTACATATCTTTGAAGCGTTTTTCTCCGGGAGGGGCACCCCTGACCGGAGACGATTCCCCCCCAAAAGCGCCCCTCTAGTGAAAATCCCCTTTGGTCTTTTTTCATTTCTCTTTCCCCCTCAACGCTTCCTTTCCTCCTCTTGTGTTGTTTGAGAGCTTCCCCCCTTTCCCTTTCGGTTGCGTTCTGTCGTAATTTCTCTATCTTTCTGTCATTTTGGGCGTGTTCAGTGTGCGCCTTCGTGACCCCTTTACGCCAACCCCCAGCTTCCCCACTCATTTTTTCTTTCCTGAGAAGCCAAGGCCGTACGTCCACAGAGCAGAATCCTGGAACAGCCCTCCCGGAATCGCTCTTTTGACATATATCCCTTTCCTTTCTGCGCTCTTTCTTCTTTTCGGTATGTGCTTCTCAGCAACCTTGTTTCACCGGCGCTGCACCTTCTGCCCTTCTTTTCTGCTCCCTTTCCCTTTTTCAGGCTCGTACCGGCGACCCAGAATTGGTTCCGCACGCCACCTTTCTCCTGTTGTTCTCTCTTCGCCCCCCCCCATCTGTCTCCCTGAGCGAACGGAGCCTTTTTCGTGCTCCCTCCGCAAACTTTCGTTTTCCAATCTCCGCTCCCCCTGCGTTGCCCCAGCAGCGGCGTCGTTTTCTTCCTGTCCGAAACGGCCCTTTCTTCCAGACCTGAAACAAGCGATCAATGCTGGATCAAAATTCTTTCCCCTTTTCTCGTTTGAGCTCTCCCGACCTGCCGAAACGTGGTCAGCAAGCACCACCCAGGGGACACTTTTCTTCCTCGTGCCGCTGGTCGGCGGGCCAGGGCTTTCGCTGTTAGAGTCCAATTGATGACTTCACTCATTTCTCGTCTTTCCCTTTTCGCTCCCCCTCCTCTTTCTTCTCAGAACTAAAGACAAGATGACCCATGTCTGGTCCGGGGTTTTGATCGTCTTCTTTTCCCCCCCGTCGGACCTCTCTTTGCTCACATGACTTCTCGTCTAGTTGACTCATGGGGAGATAGACTTCCCCTCCCCCCCCCTCCCTCTCCCCCCTTCTTCTGGTCAGCCCCACTTTTTCTCGTAGGTACCTCGAGTAATAGCCATTGTATCCGTTCCTCGCCGATAGTCTTCCGCGAGAGTCCCGTCTTTTCTTTTATCGCTCCATTTCCCCCCCTGCAGATCGGTGTTTCGTTCTTTTGGACTTTTATCCCCCCGTGTCCATTCCCAGGAGACTTCCCGGGAAGCCCACTATCCTCTTTCCTGCGGCCCAAACGACCCGACTCCCTCTTCGACTGCGATTTTTCAAATAAACAGGAACTCTAAGCAGGTTTTTTTTTTTAGAACTGAGGACGCAAGTCTAGACCCTATCGGCTCACCTCTAATGTCTTGAAGGTGAATTGTCCTTCTCCCCACTCCTGTTATCTTTCCCTCTAAATTCACCACTCCGATGCCCCTAGTTTTTGGTTGTTTCCCCTTTCCTCGAAGGTTACGGAATGTCGCCGTGGGAATGAAGGCCTGTGGCCCCTTCAGTACCTCAGGAAGGGCCCTGAGTCGGCAATCTTGATGAGATCTCTATCCTCCTTAGATCTCAATATGCCACCCTACAAGGTACGTTCCTTCTTCCGGTACTGGCCATTCCCCACAGGGCCCTATGCGGACACTCTGGGCGGAGTCCTGAATTCGATGAATGTTACCAATCATTTCACGATAAGTCACCCTTTCTTTTCCGTTTGTCTTTCTTAGACGAAACTTGGAGGAAGGCAAGTTGCACAACAGTGACTCTGCGAGTGAATAATTATCCTCTTGTCTTAACGTCCGAATCAGCCCCGTCGGATAGTGAAGTTGCTTCCACCCCCCAAGTTCTTCCCTTCCTCTGAGGCCGACCTCACCTGACACGCGTCTTATGCAGTTGCTGATTACCCCTCTTACTGTAACCCCCCCAATGGAGAGCTTTCTTTTTTCAAAATGTCCCAACCCCCAAAGAAAACAACTTTCTACGTGTTAAAATATATTGACTCATAAAACCGATCACCCCCGCTTCAATTCTCCAGGAGAATTTTCTTTTGCTCTTGCGGATCCTTTAGATTCTTCCTAGGACCTACCTGCAATAGGCGGCAGCAACCCCTCCCTCCCTCACAGGACCCCTTTTCGGTAAGGCTCCTATCCGGTCCATTCCTATAGACACTGAGTCCTACCCTAGACATCCAGCTCCTTTCTTGAAAAGTTCTAAGAATAGGGGGGGTCCACGAATGATTGCGGACTTTGGTGTTATGATCGCGATCTTTTTCTATGGGAGAAGATGATTTACTACCTTTAGAATCTGACCCCTCAGTTGCGACCTAACACTAAGCCAAATGAACTCTCTTCGGCCCCCGGCTGCGCCGGATGCCTGGTGAGGTCTTGACCACGTTCGGGTGTCGTACAGCCTGAACGTCATCAAAAGAATTCCTGGCGGCCTTGTTTTCCCACTCCTCTTAGGGGGTAAGACGCAAGAGTTCCGCACCCAAGTTTTTCAGACCTCCTCCTTTCCGGCACCGCAAGGTTATGCCTTGAACTTAGCTTCTGCTCCCTTTCCCCGTTGCGGTAGAGTCAAGTCTAATCAGCTCCGCTCCCCATCAGATTTTGCAACGTTTACGAAATTTTACACCTTCCTCGAAGAGGGAGGCTTCCCCAACTTTTTTCCCCCCACGCTGAGAGTTCCAAAATATCTGCGGAGATTTGAGACTAATCGTCTTCTGGCCCCCCTCCCTCCCGGATGAAAACCATCCTTTTCTAACGTCAAACTGAACAGACTGACCGATTCCCCACCAGGCTGAACGCGGCTCTAGATGTAGAACTGACGGGGACGATCTGATCACCTGATCTTTTTTTTTTTTACGGCATTTGTTTCTCGATTACCGTGGAACCCCCTTACTGTTTATCTTTTTTAGTAGAGGATTGCACATCCCTTTTCTCCTTGCACCCCCCCTCCCCTTCCTCTGAACCCTCCTTTACACTCTGGAGGCACGCAGAGGCCCATCATGACTAACCCCTGAAGAATTGATCCTCTCTTCCTCCTTTGACTTCTTCGTTTTGGAGTGAGGCCATCTTTCAATGATCTTGAAAGAGTGTATCTTATTTTTGGTATTTTGTGTTCTCCTCTTTCTCCTTTTTCTTCCCCCGTGAGTCCCCTCCTCCTTTACGACCTCATCCCCAAGTTTTCCAAGGAGTAAGCGACCCCCTGGAAGCCCCGTTCTCACTTCCCGTTTCCCCTTGATAGAAGGTTCTGCAGGAAACCCTTTAGGATTCTTATCTCAGGTGTTGGGAAAATTGTTTAAGCGGAGATTGAACCTCTCTAAGCGATTAGTTCTTACGCCCCTCCTTGAGAGACCCTTCCCCCCTCCCCCGAATTGGTTCCGCCGCTTGATATAGCGCATCTCGTGGAAAATTTTCTGCTCCTATTCCCCCTCCCTTTGTGCCTTTCCCCCTTGCAAATTTTCTCATAATGATGCCTCTTCAAGCAAAAGGGCAGACCGCGGTACCGTCCGTTGAGTTTCTCTTTTCGTCTCAAACTTTTCCGGTTTTCCTTCCCAACCTGAAAGCTCAGTGATTCCCCTTCTTTTTCCGGGCGTTTGTCTTTCCTCTTTCCTCCGCGTAACCCCTAAACGTGGTAGCCCTCAGGCATCGTTGCCGCAGGTTCCTCGCCTCCCCTTTTTCTTCCTTCTCTTTCGCCTTTTTTTCGGACATAATCTTCTACGTATCCCATTCTTTGAAGATAGAGACTCTCTTTTCTTCCAGCCCTCCCTCCCCCTCATGCTTTTAGAGGGTCTTACTAAAAGTAGGCAAAGTCTGCTTGACATTGCTCTTATCGGCCTGTCCTTGCCTCCGCATTACTCCCTTTCTCCTATTTGATAGGTGAATTCTAGACTCCACTCCTTGTCTTAGGTAATAGAGCGACTCGACATCTTACTCCCCCCCCGGTCGAGTCTTCTGAAAGGTCGCTCCGCGTGTCGGTTATTATGACCCCCCCCATATTTGGGCATACACTTAGTCTTGGGAGTACCCCCCCCCTTCATACCGTGATCTCTTTAGAGTAACGCAATTCTTTAGTGCCTCAACTGCATCCCTTTTAGGTATTTTTCCATCTCTCCGCGACCTTCCCTTTCCTCCCCTTATGGGTTAATCCAACAGGTTCCCCGTCTTTTAAGAAGGTCTCTTCCGTTACATCGGGCCCCCTTTATATTCGGATTAATCGTTTCCCGTTTGGCCTTTCTGGCCCATCCACTCCCCCCTCGTCTCCCGTCCAGCCGCACGAACTTCCCAAAGGCCCGATGTTTCTCCCGTTTATCGGGCCCGCTTCTTCAAATGGGGCTGACCTAAGAGAATGCTCTTCCCCGCCGCCTCCTTGACTCCGCATTGGGCCTTGAAGGAATTCACAAGTCTGTGCCAGTACCCTTTTCTACTGGGATGAGTTCTTTAGAGTCTTAATAATCATCCTTTTTTTTTGTGTTCTCTCGCCTTCGAATCAGGCCCTTTAATGCCCTGCCATCCATTTCAGGGACCTTCCAATTCGTATAACTTCGCTGTTGTGATGCTTTTTTCTCTCCTGAGGCCCAAGATCAAGATAAGGGCCTAAATCGGGCTTTGCATTTCTTTCTACGTTTCCCGTAGAAATGTTTTTCTTTGAGGCAGGTTTGCATTTACACATCCTTTTGGACCTCTTCCCGAAGCCGATTGTCTTTAAAAGACCCCACTCCCAGAGAAGAAGCCCCCCCCTGCTTCCCCTGGTTTCTTCCACCTCTAAGTAAGATCTAATCGAGTCGAGTCTTTGATGATCCCCCCTCCAAGCGTTTTTTTTATATTTGCAGTTGATGAACGATACAGCCCTCAGCGCTCCTTCTGAGTCAACTCCACCTCCCCATCCCCCACCGTGGTCTACTCGTCTTGGTATGCCCCATATCTTCCCTCTTCCGTCTCTCCCTCCAAATCTCCCGCAGAGAACTCTTATTTGGCGCGCTTTGAACATCCTCCCCCAAGAGTGCTTATGTTTCTTCACCACCTCAACCTATCAATCGTCTGCCAGTTTTGCCGTCGACCCTGCCCTAGTCATGTCCTAATCAAATAGACATACGCAAGCTCTTGCGCTCTTGGAGGCCCCTCGTTACCTGACGCCTTGATTCCTGCGTGTCTTTCTGTTCCTTTTAGGATCTTTTTTGTGGGCGAAGAGCTTTTCCTCCTTCTTCGCGTCCCCCTTTTTACCCGAGAACAAGCGAATCCAATTCCTCCGTCCCCAGTTCGGCGATTCCCCTTATTTCCTGGGTTGCGGCTGCTGACCAAAGTTTCGGGATGTACCGTCGTCGTCCAGAATGAAACGTCTCACCCCTCACCCCTACGGAGGGAGTTTTCCCCCTCTCTTTTTTTCCGTTCCGGCACAAGTTGGCGGACGCCAGAAGGAGGGATTTCCGTGCTGTAATCAAGCAGTCTTCTTGCGTCTATTTCCCCTCAAGATTTTTCAACGTTTCGGACAGTCTGCCCTCAGCTTCCCTTCCTCTTTCCCTCAGATGGCACGTCCTGAAGGCTTTCTCGATTCACACTTCCTCCGAAGCGGGCGGCAACCTTTTCTCGTCCCTCCCTGATTGCCGGAAATTCCTTTTTCTGGAGCGACTCATTTGGCGAAGGTTTCTTTGTCACACCCCTCTTTCAAAGTTCCTCCCCCAAAGAACAGACCCTTACGATCCGACGCGGTAAAAAGTTCTTTCTATGTCCCTTTCTCCCGATTACGGCCTTTCCGTTGCCAGTTTCGGGCCTGAAAGCGTCAGCCTTTTTTGGTCTTTTTCTGATCCTTCCGAGTGTTTCCGGCGGGCACAGATTTTTCGATCGAGCGGCACACAATACACTCCCCCCCCCGGAAGGTTTTTTTTTGTTGGTGTCTCTGTTTTGCCAGCTATTCAATTCCACGCGTCTTATTAACTAGGCCCACTACCGACGACCCTTCTTCCTCTCCTCCCCCGTTGTTTTGTTGAGGTTGTTTTTTTGGGGGGGGGAATTCTTTTCTTAGTCGTAAATTTCATTCTCCATTTGCTTGAACTATCGGTTCCTTTTTTTTCGTTTTTTTGGCCTATATCCCTTTCTTGTGACCTCTTGACGCCCCCCCACTCTCTCGATTCTGAGGGATCAAAAGAAAGCCCCCCCGGAAGTACGCGTCGAGCGAATCTTTCACTCCCTTATAGCCTTTTTTCTTTATTTAGTTACGAGTAAGTTTAGGCTCGATTCGGATTTCGTTTATTTTAGGAAATTGATCACCTTCTTTTTTTCCCTCCCCCCCCGTTACTTCGCCCTCTAAATCTACGCCAGCGATTTACTTCCCTTTAGAGCGTACCCGGGCCCAATCCTTCTCCATCCTAGCATGTGATCTTTCTTCTATTCGTTCCGGGTCCAATTCTGCCACTATACTTTTTTTCGAATCTTTTGTGAGGTGCCCCTTTCACCCTTTTCTCCTCATTCTGCACCCCTCCAGACAATTCCCCAGAAAAGTGACTGTTGGGCTACCGGTCCTTTCACTTTTCGTCCCGCAAATTTTCCGGAACTGAGGCCATTACTCAGGAAAGAGATCTGTGATTGACCTCTTCAAGCCGCTGGGGTATTTTTTCTCTAGCGAGGCTTTTGAGCCGTTCCTGGCTGGCCGCCGCCTCGCCCCTTTCCAGCAGCACCTTCCTTTGGCTAAGGTGTTTTCTCTCAGACAGGTCCCCCCCCTGCGTGATCTTTTTCGCACCTTTTTGCTCGCACATTTCTCCTAGTACGCCAGCAGAGAGCTAGAGTCCTCTTAGTCGGCGCCCCGAAGCCCCGACTAATAATGGCGGCTTTCGAGTAAGAGGGGTGCTTATCAATTATGCCCCCTACTTGCTTCCCCTTTCCTCTTTCCTTGATCTGTCTAGTTCCTGGATCAGGGTTACTGTACGCAATGGTTCTCGTTGAAGTTACTTGTTTCTGGTCCTTCATTTCTCTCGCGTCCCTAGCAAGGAGCAAGTCTCCCAAAGAATCGGTCGGGTTTTTTGGGTGGTCGTGGGGGGTGGGGTTTTTTTGTCCTCTCTGCGAAAGTTCTTTGCAGCCGTGATCGGTCCCTCAGAGATTGCATACCACGGCGGTTTTTGGAAACATCATCGTCTCGCACATTTTTCTTCTTTAGGCCATTCTTCTGCAGCAAAAATGCCTCCTCCGTTGTTTGGTGTCGTTCTTGATTTCCCCCTTCGTGAGTACTTTCTATTTGGCAATAACTTACGAGCAGCGGGTTTTGGCCCCAATCTCACGTATCGCCACCTCTCCTTCCATCGTCATGTATGTTTTTAACTGGACGGGCCTTCCCCTTGTTGTCGTAGCCCCCCCCCCCAGATCCCCTAACTTTTCAAACCCACCAGCCCGATGGATGACTTCAGGGCCGCTTGCTTAGGCTTCCTTCCTCCCTGCAAAACGCTTTTTTCTCCTTGATCCTCGTGTCATTTTAATTCCCCCTTCATTGTTCCAGTACGGAAGACTCATGACCAGGGCGAGTTCGGTAGTTCTTCTACTTTTCCTCCCCCCCCTCAGTGTGTTGTTGCTCTTCGATCCCTAACTCTTGCCAGAACTCATTCCCTTTCCTGTTCTTCCCCTTCCCAGACTCCTTCCCCTAATGCACCTCTTTTGGGGAGTCTCCCATCTGCGTTTTCTTAGCCTCGCACCTTTTTCTTTTCACTCGGCCCCTTTGACCGTTGTTGGGTGAAGTTCGTTGTTCAGTTCTTTTTCCCCCGACCTGCTCCCAATTCCACCTCCCGCTGACGAGGGTCCTGACGAATATGGCGACCGGCACGCCGAACCCCCCTCCCCCCCCCCGAAGAAGCCCGCTTTAGGTTCCTTTTTTCCAATAGAAGTCTCTTTTCAGCCCGTCGTCCTTCGCAGATGTCCTTTTCCCCTGACAGAGGATGATGCACCCTTTTACAAGATACAAGGCCTGGGACTCTAGCATTTTTCCCCCTCCAAAAAGAAACTTCAAACCCAACTTTATTCTTATTGGTATGCACATTCCTGTCCGAAGAACTCTTTTTCCTTTTTCGCGCTTTTTCCCCCCCCCTGGCGCAGACAGATTTTGAGCTTTTATCTGAGCGAGTCAGTACGCTTTACACTTTCTTTGAACGCCCCTTCCCTCAAAATAGGCCCTTTGCGTACAGTCTGAGATAATGATACAGGCCTCCCTCTTCTCCATGTCCCTTGCCGACTGATTCCCCTCCCCTCTACTGAATATTTTGGCACCTCTTTCTTCTTTTCTGTTCCTTTCTAAATGTCGTTTTCAGCCTTTGTGGAGAAGCAGTTTGACCAGAGCATCCTTCCGTCACCCTTTTCCCGCTCCCTCCCCCCTGGCCGCCGAACAGTTATTCTTTTAAATCCTCGGGCAGGCACACTCCTGGTCTTTTCTGGCTCTCTCCTCGTCCAGAATGAAAGTTTCCCCCCCTAACCCCCTCTACGGCGGAAGACTTCCCTTAAAGCCTTTCCTTCCTTCTCGTTACTTCAAAAAGTTGGAGTTGACCCTCCTGAAGCGAACGCCCTGCACTTTTCTGTCTTTCCACCTCTTGCAGATTATGTCCCAGTCCTTGATTTGAGCCTCCCGCCTGACGCGGGGCTTCGTCCCTGCTCGACATAGAGCGATTGGCCCCTATAAGCTGCTCAGATCTCGTCTTTCTCCCCCCCCCAATCTTGTCTGGCCGAATCCTCAAAGAGCCGGAAATCGCATGCGGTTTCCCCTTAATAGCGTTCCTTTCCGAGACTTTTTTTTGTCCCCAAATCAAGTCAACGTCCTTCAAAGAACAGACGCCGACCCTCCTCAATTCTCTGCTGAGATCGTCTAAAAACAGGCAGAGCACCCCTCGGACGGCCTGGCCAGGATTCGTTTCCCTCCCTCTTACCCTTTGGCTTCGTTTTTTTTTGCCCGATGAAGTGGATTTTAATCCCCGTCTTGACACCGTTTGCGTCACGGAGGCACATTCTCGAGCGTCCCCCCCCTCCCTCGAATTCCGACTCCAACGCTGGCTCACCTTAGATGGCAAATAGAAGCACCTGAATGATCTTTTTTTGTGTTCCTTCGTGGCGTTCTTGGCCGGACTTCGCGGTCCCCCCTTTATTGCATATCGACCCCCCCCCCCCCCCCCCCCCACCCAACACCCAACCTGTTCAGGGGTGTCAGGGTTTCCTCCTCTTCGTGCCCCCCTTTCCCCACCATCAGAATACGACCGGATTTACCCCTCCTCGATTCCACCCCCCCGCACCCTTCCTACCCTTTGCGGTTCCTTAGACAAGAATCTGGGTCAACTTTGCCGGAATCGGCTCGATCATCCTTTGAGTCCGATCGGTCGTACTGTATGCCTTTTTCGAGAACTTGAGCAACCTCGTGTTTTCCATCCGTTTGCCCCCCCCTCTTTGATTCTTGCTCCAGCTCCGCAATTTCCGAACGGACCTGGTCTCGCCCAGAAATTCCGCGTCACCGTCTTTCTTTGTAGAGCAAGCACTATCTTCCCCAATTTTTCTCATCGAGCTCCCGGACGCTGAGTGTCTTCCTTTCTTTTTCCCCCTTTCCCGTCTCAAGCAATGCAGAAACGTCTTTGACAGGCAGCGGCTTTCGTCCCCTCCCCCCCTTCTTTCAAACCTCCGCCTTCCACTTCCCAGAAAAGCCCTCTAGGGATTGAACAGGCTTTTTATTCTTTCTTTGCCGCTTGGGACGCCGCCTTAAACAGCCACGAAATGGTCCCCCTTGCCGCACCAGCACTTTTCTGGGTCGCATTTAGGATTTCCCCCCCTCTCCCGAAATTCCCTTTCCGGACGATGCGCGCACCGTGATGACTTATAAATTCTAGTCGTTCCTTAGCCCCCTTCTCGAGCATATTCGGCTGAAGAACATTCCTCCCCTTTAGTCATCTGGCCTCGGGAAGATCGTGTTTTCTCCCATTTTCAGTCTTTTCGGCCATGCCTTTTCGACGGATATGTTAGGTCCCTGCACTTTTCCTTTACTCCCTTTTTCGCGAGTTTTCCTGCTTTTGTCCTCCAAATTTCCTCTTGATAGAGTAGTACCTCGATCTCCTTATCCTTTTCTTTTTGCGACTAGGAGATTGCTACGGCGCAGAGTTTCTTATCTCCTCTCCCCACTCTAACGAGTTACCGCCGGGGTTCGTTTTTTTTTTAGTGGAACACCCCCTTGCTCGAAATGGTGATGTCCCCTTCCCTCCGCATCAGATGCCCTGTATCATAAGTTTTTTCAGGTGAGGTATTCATAGGCGCGGTGACCGTTTCGAGTTTCAATAAAACTGCAAGAGCAGACAGGTTTTCCTTTGTTGTTGTCTTTTGTTACAATCGGCCGCAACTTCTTCTCCCCCCTGGCTACTTCCCCTGTATTGCTGAATGAATGGCCTTTAAAAGCAGTTCGTAGTCCCACCCCTGTTCAATCTTCCCCCACCCCAGAACTTGTTCTGAACCGAGATCCCTTGGACGCTTGCTCAACTGGTTTTCCCCCCTTCCTCTCCTTCCTCCCAAATCTCCTTCTCCCCTTTCGTGGTCCTTCAGGCCCTTTGGAAAAGTGCCGTACCGGCCAGAATTCCTCTTTTCCCTTGGAT
>Ga0179593_1687798_pt1 | contig 14841 bp, 8 predicted proteins | sample CZODoug2_1_08_16_FD_185931 | JGI IMG/M metagenome (GOLD analysis project Ga0179593, IMG submission 185931) | Vadose zone soil fungal communities from Angelo Coast Range Reserve, California, USA - CZODoug2_1_08_16fungal (PacBio error correction) | ecosystem: Environmental > Terrestrial > Soil >... | reverse complement strand
GCTCCTTTTCTCTCTTCCCCCTGAGCCTTTGACCGGAGGTTCCCCTCTCACACCCTTCGCGCATGTTTTTGCTGAGATTCCCCCCCTACTTTGGGTAACGGGGAGGTGTCAAAGCAATTCGCTTCCCCCGTCCTCACTCGGGCCCGTCGGGGCTTCGGTCTCCCATTCCTGCTTTGAAGGCCGGGGCTCACGGTCTGGTTCCCTCGAAATTTTTTTCAAGGTTCTCGACTCGCACCGTTCGGATGGGGCTGGTACACGTCCCCCCCCCCTTGAGTTCAATCCCCCGGCTGCCGGTACACCTTTTTTTTGGCCGGCATTCTTCCCGTTAGGTCGTAATGGCTGCACCCTCTGTTGACGTTTTCTTTTTTGGGTGCCCCTTGGAGTGACGCAAATGGAAGCATATCGTTCCCGGGGAAGAACCTCTTCCAGATGCACGGTTGGTTCTTTTTTTTTCCCGTTTCTTATTGTCCTTTACTTCCACCCTCAGAGTTTTCCGTGGGAACGTGCCCCCTCGGAGATCTCCATGCCCTCTCCGCTGTATAGAGCGCCCGCCCCCCAGGAAGTCCGATTTTTTCTTGCCGCGTTCTGGATAGGCTTTGGCTGCGCTCGAATGTTTTAAACGGTGCTTCCTTGGACGAAGCCGTGAACCAGGGATTCGACGCTGCCTGAGAAGGTCTGGCTCTGCCCCGGAGGCCCCGGCATTCGGAGATTTTTTCGGGCTTTCGCCCCTCCCTTGCAACGTTCCCGTTATTGCCTCTAGACGAGTTTTGGGCGAGTAGCTGTGTTTTCTTAACGGGGGCCGTTTTTGGTCGCTCTACCCCTCCTCAGAACATCCCACGCTCATCCGATCCAGACCCCCCCCCCCCGTGCCCGTTTTCCGCTCACCGGGCACGAATTTTCCGGCGAGTAACGTTTGAGGTTTTCATGTCAGAAACGTTTTGCCGGGCGTTATGGTGCTCGCCGGTTTCCTCGCGCTTCTGTTCCTTCCCATCATTTTTTGAGTTGTTGCGGCGCCAGCGCCTTCGAGACATTTGCCCACCTTCGCATGTGAGGATGTTTTCGCCCGTGATCTATGGTACGTCGTTTTCCCGAAAACTTGGTTGCCACAGACTCGATCTCCTAGTGTTCCGTCTTTTTCTTACGACACGGTGTTTCTCTCAATTATTTTCCCGGAGGACCCACCAATTTTTGGTTTTTTAGCTGTATTATTTTGCGTCAGGGGTCACGAGGTTGAATTTTTTCAAGCCGTATGATCTGGGGGCGGCCAACCATTCATCGAGTAGTCGGCTTCCGAGACGCCTACATTGTTTCGACAACACTCCACCCTCTAGTTCCCCATAAAACAAGCCCCAAGCCTTGGCAACCAACCCCCCCCCTGAAGTTTTCCTTACCGCGGGCGCCCGCTTTTTTTTTTACAATATAGTGCGGGTTTTCGACTAGTACCCACGTCTAAACGGGCGCAAAGCGGTTACCCCTCCCATCCGCCTTTTCTCCAACGGTGTAGCCGAGCGATTACACTAGACGGCGAGTTCTACTCCGCCAGGCGTTTATTATGCAGCAGTGCTACGGAGCCAAAGGGAAAGCGTTTGGGACTAACTCCCCGCACGTTTGCTCCCCAGCCCCCAAAAAAACATGCCCAGTCGTGCGCTTCATTTTTTTTCTCATACGACCGCTTTCAATTTTTCCTTACGCCTATGGGCCAAGGCTTTAACGCATACTAAATTAACAAACTCCCTGACAAACTGGCTCGCCGATCTTTCCCCGAGATCGAGCTGCTTCCCCCCGGCGGCCGCGGTTTTGAAGCCAAAGCCTTTGGTATCATCCTTGTTTTCCCAGAGGTTGGGCCCTTAGCCAGAACTTCCCCCCCATTAGCAGGTTTCCGACTTCCCTGGCGTAGGCCTCCCCCTCAGAAAGAAGTGACCAACTCTGTTCTTTCGTGGACGTCCCAAGAGAATTTAAGTTTTCTTTCCCTCCAGCCTAGAGTAGCGCCACCCCTTTAGAGTATTAAACGCTTCCAGTCTTCGTTCCCCGCTTCGCCCCGTTTGACCTGCCACACCTCGTTGGCCTGGAAACAAACGTCGGGTCCTCTAAGAATGAGCCGGGAAGTTCGATGATTTGGACCCTGCTGGCGGCACCTCCAGTTTGACGCTGAATTCCGGGTCTTGGAGTCACCCTCCAGGGCTGCGGTCCTCGTAAGACTTTCATACGGCCTCCCCCTTTCCTCCAGGTTGGACAGGCTACTCCCCGATCGGTTTTCGGGCGGCGGCCCCCTACGCTAGGTTTTTGTGGCGGGTCGCCAATTTTTTTGGGGGCTCTATCTACACTCTCCTCCCTTGCTTGGCTCCTGCTTTCGTGATCCCCCCCTTCGCGCTTTGGCCTAAGGTTCTCGAAGGATTGGTGGTCGTCTCACCTTCTGATAGAGGCGGCCCCTCTTCTCGCTCAAGGCCCCTTGCCTTTCTTGGCCGTTTCACCCGGAAGTCAGGAAGCTTGTAGCTGAAACAGTATCGCCTTTCTATGATCGCCTCCCAACTGTTGTGCAGATCACTGTGCTCAGCGTCCCCTGCCCCCTCACCATTTTTCCCCATAAGTTTCCGTCCTCCCCGTTCACATCCCCGTTCTAGTCGCACTTACCAGGTCGGGCTTGCGGGATTTCTTGGCCTTTTTCCCCGACGGACCGTCTTCGACCCCTAGCGGGGGTCACTCCGGCTACCACCATTCTCAGGACGGGCCTTTTTGTGGGTAGAATCCCCACGTCGGTTTAAATTCAAACGGTCGTTACGAACTCTCTCGCAAGAAGCTCTCGGTGACTTTGGCCTTCCCAAACTTCAAGAAGGTCCTTTAGTTCAAGTTGAGTTGTGGTCGGGCCCCGATCATAGAAGATAGGACGACCTCCCACTTGCCCCTAGGACGACAGATGTAACGGTCCCCGCGAAAATAATTCGCCCCCAATACCGTGAGTCTTTAGCGAACTAATAGAGTGAGTTTCCCCAATCATCTCCGGACCCCCACTATAAGACGCCCCTTACCTTTTGGCCCTTTTTTGTGCACGTGGACAATGATCACCATTTTTCTAAGTCTTCAGCGTCCCCTTTAATTGCCCGGCGGAAGTCCCCTCCGGGGCGAGTCTCTCTTTCGTTCCGAAGTGTATTTGAAAAGTTTGATCTCTTTTCCTGAGCTCTTGACCTCCGACCGGACGATTCTCCCCCCTCTCCTACGTTGGTGTTGTTTTTTGTTGAGCTTGATCAGATATGTCAGCTTTCGTGCAGGGTGTCGCGTCTCCCCGTCGGCCGGATCACCTTTCGCTTCACTCGGGCGGTCCCCCCTTTGCTCTTTCGGCCCTGATTCCTCGGACCTGAGGACTCTTTGACGCGACTCCCCTTTTTGATCATTCTGTACAATGAGGTACCCCCCAAGAAGATAGTCATAGGTGTATCCGGAGAGGATTTTTTTTAGGCCGCTCTTCCCCCTCATTTCCCCATCCCCCCTTTAACGGTATCTGAATTTGTCTTCATTTGTGTGTTTTCATAGGCTAGAGTGCAATTATACCCGTTCGGTTCTTTGAGCTTCTTTTTTCACCACCCTTCCCACAAAATCCCCCTGGAACTACGTCACTTTTGGGACCATTCTCCTGTCACCGATGTTATTGCGTTGCTGATGTTTGCTTCTTGGGAGGGCACCGGATGTTCCCTTACCCGATTTGTTCTTCTCCAGGTCCTCTGCTCTGGACTGGACATGGGTAGCCTCCGTAGCTCTTAGAAGGCGGCTCCCAGTGTTTTTGCTCCCCCGAGCCACGGCCCGCTGGGCACTTTCGGCTTATCGCCTGATGTGATAGTTTGTAGCTTCGGTCCTCAGTTTGATCTCGTTTGCAGCAGGGGGCGGGGGTTTTCAGGTTTCTCACTTGCCCCCCCGACTTGTTTTGCATCACCCCTGGGTCTCGCTGCCCCCCCCCCTTGTAGTCGATACTTCAGCTACCTGGCCCCTATCTCGGCGCCCAAACCTTTCGGGGATTGCCCTACTCCTCCGGGGTCAGGGAAGTGGCCGGCTCATGTGTTGATCAGGCGCAACCGGTACCTCTTTCGTCACTTTCCGTTTAAACGCATTTTCTCTGCGCTAGCCTCCTCTGATCGTGCCCTGATTTCTTCCCCCCCAACATTTTTACCCGTTCCCCACCCTGAGCCTTTCCCATGCCCCGAATGATTTAGCTTTGCGCTTGCCCCCTGGTACGAAACCTCTTTTGGTTTGGTTTTTTTTCGATTAAACTTCTTAGGCGATGGATATCCGCCAAGTCGGGTTTCTTTTGACCTCTCGCACATTCGTTTTCAACTGGATGTTTGATGTGCCCCTCAGCCGTTTTGGTTACGGATCAGTCCTTCCGTCGTTTTTTTCCTACGACGGTCTTCTTGTGACACTGCGTCTGGTCGTTTGCAAATGAGTCAACGCGAGCTTGGGAAAGCGATCCTTGTAACTCGGGCATAAATTGGCGCTCCTAGGCTTTCACGCTATCATTTCTCTGGGACCGTCGAACGCCGCCAGAGGTTTTCTTCTTTTGGGACTTGCCTCGGCCAGAGAAAGGCGAAAACCATCCCTTTGATGCTTTCTTTCCCGCTAGTTATTTTTTTTCCCCAACTTCCGTTCCCAGGATGCCTACCCACAACCGGGCGTCTGCCCTCCCAGCCTTCGAAGGATACGAGAGAGGAGTTCGGAGATCAGTTTGAAAGTTGTGATTTCTTTGATGTGATTCCGATATTCGTAGGGTGAGTGCCCCCCCGTTGCCCTCAGAATACGGCGTTCGGGGGGACAAATTTTTTTTTAAGCCCCCGATGAGATTCAGGCGCAGCGATGTTTTTTTTGAAGAAGTTTTTTGACCCTGTGAGCGCCCACCGTTCGTCCCCCCTTTTTTGGAGAGTCCAACGGCTGCTTTCCGTAGCACTGCTTCCCAATAAAGCCCGAAGTCTCCCCCAGGCCCTAGGGTTCCCGGCTCGGGTTCCCGATCGTGTATGATAGCTAACCGCTGAATTAAAAAGGCCCTTTAAGGGGTGAATACAAGGCTCTCACCTCAGCAGTTTTTCGCGGGGACTGGGCCAGGTACGTAGGAAAACAAATTATCTACCGTGTTGGTGCCCCGGGCCGTGGTTGTTTTTGGGTTTAGGTCTATCTTGTTGTGCCATGAGTTTGACCGCGCACTGCGGTGGGACCTAGTCCGACACCTGCCCTTCGGATGAAATTACCCCCGGGTGCCTGTTGTAGCCTACCTTCTTGACAAGGGACCTCTTGCCTGACCCCCAGAATCCTTCCCCAAACCTTGGTTTCTTGCTGGGATATGGTTTGCCGACGTGTTTCCTTCACGTTTTAGGACTCCCACGAGTTTCTGAGGTTTCCCGCTTCTCGTAACGACGTCTTCGATATCACCGGGCGGGTTTTTCCCACGACCCCGCCTCATCCTTCCCCCCATGTCCGAGTTGATCCCCCACTGCGAATTCAGTACGCTCCCCGTTTTATCGCCTCGGAACCCCCTCTTCTTCTTGAGAATCCTCTAGGGACCGATGGATTTCCCGGGGTAGCCCATTTTCCGGCTCTTCGTTTCGGCCCCTAAAATCCTCCCCAGTACTCCTTTCGTTTTGGCCCGGGTTGAGAGGGTTGTGCGTTACTGGTTCACGTTGGTCCAACTTGGTTTTTTCTGAGGTCATCTCCCCGCGATGTTGATTGGGAGGTAGGCGGTGGTTCTGATTCGAGCGGCAGGCCCTGGTTGGAAAAACCGCCTTTCCCGGCTCGCCCGCCCCCCCCCGCAGGCGAACCCCAGTTATCGGCCTTAATACCTCTATAGGGCTCCAGGAGGGCCCCCCAAGCCGAGTCCCTTCTCCTCCGACCGCCCCGTCACCCTTCGGAGGCTGTCTCGTTCCGCACGGTCACGCATTCACGCTGCTGGTTCTTCCATCTTTTGTCGTTACCCGCCAGAGGATCAGTCGTCTTTCAGCTCGCCTCTGACTCATTTTTTGGTCGCTTCCCCCTCCCACCCAAGTCGCTGGAGCTGCCTTTGATTGCTTGGATATCTCTTCGGCAACGGCCCACTCCTTTTGAGTGGAAGATTTGATTAACGTCCCCCAAAAGGTTCCACCCTTTACGGCTTTCACAACCACCCCAGTTGCTCATGGACCCGCCGAGGGTTTATGCGCCCGGCCGATTCTTGCCAGGTCGTTTTCCCACCGCATGCCCCCCCCAAAACCCCCCACCTCTTGCAACTGTCGTGCAGCCCGCGACACTCAAGGCGCTGCCGTTTTCGACTCTTTACTGGCAAGGGCACCTATGACCGCGCAGATCCTCGTGTACCCAGCTCTCCCCTCACCCTTTTTAGTAAGTAGTAACCCACCCGTCGCCAGGGTGTTTGCGACCACCACCTTTCACGTGTCTTTTCTTTTCCCCCCCCTTTAATCGAGGGCTTTTTTAATATTTTTTACGTAGCCGAATTCGCGCTGCTTGCCCCCCCCCCCCCCGTTGGGGTGTTGAAGTAAGTTTTTTTTTTTTAGCCGTCCCGTTATCTCCCAAAATTTTCTTCGAGGGCTGTCTGCAAAGTAGCCCATTCTGACCTGTGCGAGTTTTTTTTGCCCGGTCCACTTCGGGCTTACGCTATTTCAGCCAAGCCTTTCTTTTTTTCTTTTCCTCCTTCCGTTTGTTTTTTTCTTTTGATGCTGCTCAGAGCTTTTCTGCCCGCCATGGACCCTGGGCAAACTTCCTCAAACTGTCGCGCAGTTTTTATTGGCTGCTCTCGAAGGAACTTTTTCCCTACCTTTTCCGGTGCGGGCCACTTCCTTTCGCGCCCGGTCAACTCAGGCAGGCGTTGCTTTTTCTAAGGTGGCTCCCCCGCCTAGCTTAAACGTCCCCTTGGCTAATCACGTGCTTTTGGTCGTCGAGCTGTTTTTTCGGACTTGGTTAACTTCGTCTCCCGAACGTTTGGATGCGTTCACACGAAGTTTTCGCGTCAGGCCTTGCGGACTTTTCGGCCGGCAGCCTCGTTCGGGTCTGACTGGCTTTGCCCGACACCGTTGCCCTGTTTTGTGTTTGCCATGCTTTTACGACCTGGCAGGTATCGGCCGTGGCATACCTTCCTTTATTGAGCCCCTTTTGAGCCTCCGTATTTTTCCTTTGTATCCCCCCTCCAGAGGCGGTGGTTCTGCGAGAGTTTCGAATCTAAGGCTCAAGCGGCTACAGAAGCGCCTTTGACCATTGAGTCAGATGTGCTGCGATTTACTCGCTTCTTTGCTCTTGCGGGCGTAGAATCCCCAGGAGATTGACAGATCGGTGAACATAGAGTCTCCCCGATGCTGTTCCCCTCCGTCCTCCTCTGCAAGATTTCCCGGGAGGTCGTTGTGAGATTTTCGGGCCGCTCACTCTTTGTGTAGCGCTTTTTTTTTGCCGAGTCTCCCCGTCCCGGCGAAGGTAAAGCGTGTTTTTTTTTTCTCTACCGGGGGAGGGCGCGTCTTCACCGCCCCCACCACTCCCATAAACTCCCGCCATCTCAGACCCCCCAAGTTGTGTGCCCGTAAAAACGCTTTCTTTCTCCCCGGCACGACGGAGAGCCCTTGTGCGTTATGGGCCGGCCCCACGGAGCTGCGTCTGGCTACCTTGCCCATCTTTTTCCTAGATAGGGCTTTAAAATCAGTGGAGGTTGGTTCTGGAGAAAAGAAGCGCCATTTCGGCCAGTATCCCGTTCTCCTGTCTATTCGCTGTCATTCCGGAGGCATTCGTCGAGTCCTTTCCGAAATTTGAACACCACCGGGAAGCCCGAGGGTCTCTTGTTGGTTCGCAGGCCGGACCCGGCCTCGCAATCTTTGCTATAAACATGTTTGGGGGACTGATTTTTCTTTTTGGTCAGGTTTGGAGAGGATTTTTCCCTTTGCACAAGACCGTATGCCCCGCGCTTGTTCCACGTTCATCATGTCAGTTCGGCGCCCCCACCGGTGACAAGCGCCCCTTTGTTCAGCACACCTTCCCAAACCAATAGAGGCCGACCTAACCAACAGGCCCCCCCCCTCATTTTTTTTCAACCCAACACTGCTGCTTCATCGACCAAAACCCCTCTTTCCCACCGGACATGCTGTGAGGGTGAGCTGCCCCCGTACCTCCCGTTTTCTACCGGGTTTCAAGGTTTTAAGTTTCATCCCACCTCTGATGTTGGCCGATTCCGAGATTTACACTAAGAGGCCTCCCGGGCCGACACTCGATGTTTCTACAGCCTGTGCTAGAGGCGACATCGGCAAGTTTGTTTCCCCGTGGAACTCCCCGTCCCGTCGGACCTTGATAGCACACCAACCACATGCCAATTCTCTTATCTCATTTTTACGCTGCAATTCCCCAGTCTCGATTCTTGGGCCCAAAGTCGGGCCCCCTCCCTTTCCATATCGATCACAATTTGCCGATCCGTCTTTTTTTTGATCGAGCTGCCTGCGCGGCGGAGGGTTTTCAGACGTCCACTTTTTGGTATTCATCCCCCGGACGAGGTGTTTCCCTCCTCCTTTCCTACGGCATCAAGCGCATTCGACCTTCCCCGGGTCTGTCTTTTAGGCATTCCAGTCCCCAGAAGGGAACCTCTGGTGTTTTTTAACTCCCCCCAGTTAGAAGCAAGTGGACTTTTTGGTTCGACCCCTCCTTAGAGTAGGTCTCAAGTCGGAAGTCACGCGTTTCGATGCTTCCCGTGCCCCCCGGCGGTGACCTCTTTTCCCAAAAAGACACTTTCGAGGTAAACACTTGGTCGGGTCCTCCCCCCCCAAGAAGACTTTTCCGTGTACGCGCTGATTCTGACGCGCTGCTGCCACCTCGGCATCAGTTGGCCCCCCGCGAATGGTGTGCAGTTCCACCAGCGGCTGGATTTTTTTCTTTTTTTTTTTTCTGCTTCTTGGTTTTTTTCTTTCTTAGGCCTCGAAGAGTTTTCATTACGCCTCTTACGCTCGTTACCTTACCAATTTGGTCAAGCCTAATCCTCATTTTCTCAGGCGGAGTTCGTCCGGTTTGGGCGGGTCGCCCCAATGTTTGGTCGGGATCTCCGGACTTTTTTTTTTGGCTCAATATCGTGCTCAATCGCGTCAAGGCATAGTACCCCAATAGGCCCGGTTTTCTGATCCTGATATTCGAGGCCTTTTTTCTCCCTGATTAGTGGAGGAATCCCCCAAAGTATTGCGCTGCATAGGGAGATAGATGGGGACCAAGTACTCGCGGGACTTTGCTCTAATCCCCAACGTGATTTGACCGTCGCCCTTATTCCCCAGCCCTCCCCTCACCCTAGATAAACAGGCAGTACGTTCCCCCCTAACCCCCCGTGATCACCCAATCGGCCGAGATTTTCCCAGGTCGGGTTTGGGGCGGCTTCCCTCTGATGGTTGACCCAAGGGAAACTGCCTCGAACGTCTGCAGACCTCACGGATAACCACGTTCACCAGAGCAGAAGACCCTGTTAGACCGAACACGTCGTTTTGGGGGGTCCAGGAGGTTCACGCGACGGCATCTGCCCGGAAGCTCTCCGGGTGAGGGGCCCTTTTTTTGGACCTACGTGTAACCTGTAAGGACGTTTTTCCCCTTCAAAGGTTTTGTGGGTTTCTGTCTGTAATTTTCTGCCGAAGGACGCAAACCTTACATCGACGCTCCGATGACTCCCGCGAACAATTTCGACACAATCCCTGAGGATGGTAGCGACTTTTAAATCGGCGTTTCCGCTGGCCTTCTTCCGGACGCCACCTATTTTTCTTTCCGACGTTCGATTTGGTTCACCGCCAGGTGACCACGTGATGATCCCAAAGTCAGGGAGGCAGCGTCCCTCATGACTTACTCCCCTGGGTTTAGGGCGCGCCATTTTCGGGGTTTAGAGAAACCTGGCTCTCCGGGCATTTTCCCTTCGGCTCCCTACTCGTTCCTTTTTTGACAGATCTCTTTTCCTCTCCGGTTGTTTCGAGCGATCTGTCGCTCGCTCTTGGAGGCTTCGAGCTCGGCCCTCGATCAACTTTCGCTCCCCACCGGACGAACTGTTGGCGCCCTCGCAACCGATTCTTCGCATTTCCGGCGGTATTCTTGGGACGCTTGGTCAATTAGCTTGGCTACGGGTTCACGTTAAACAATACGACTGCTTCGTCTGATATTGTCGTAGGAGCTTTTGTAGTGCATTTTCGCACGCGATCCCGTCTCAATTTCTCACGTCGTTGGGGCGGTGGAACTGGTAGAGGTGTTTTGCTGGGTTCATTCGGCCCGTCCATGTGCAAGGTTACATTCGCCCGCAGAGTTCTCTACTAGAAACCCAATCCCCCCTTTGGAACCTCTTTTGAACACGTAGTTCAAGGGCTTTCAACTTGCGCTTCTTGCGTTGCCGGATTTGCTCGGCGGGTACGCTTCCTACCCGACGTTGTCCTTCTCCCAGTCTTGATTCTGTGAATGCTTTTGTGGGACGTGTTTGGCTCTTCAAGGGCGGGTCCTTCGTTCACCCCCCCAGCCGGCTCTCTCCCATTCGCGACCCCTTTTTTTTCAACGGAGGCTTCCCTTTCCGCCTTCTGTTTGTCGTTGTAGAGGACGGGTATCGGTTGATCTAGGTGTTGGGGCAGGGTTGGAATTTTTTTTCTGAGCACCCCCCTTTGCGAACATTCTCATCAAGTTGTTTCTCGATGCCAAGGCCGCGATTACTTGTTAACCCTTGACCTTTCTTCTCTTGTCTCCCCCAACCAAAGTACGTCGGTGCCCTCCTCGAGTTCAGGCGGGCCGTGGTATAGTGTAGCGCACCGACCCTCTTCGTACCCTTAGGCCTTTCCACAAACGCGCTTTGATTCACTATGCCCTTCTTAGAAAACCTGATGCGTCCGATCCGCTCCCCCCACCAACCATTTTGAGACCCTCAACCCTGAGATAGCGCCGCAACCGAAACACCGTATCTTTCCATAGCCAATTTTTAGCTTTAAACCCATTGTAAGGACACGCGGTGCTGGTAGAGGCGTATGAAACCCTTCTTTTCCCCGGCAGATTATTCCCGCACGGGGTTGGTTTTTCACTCACAGCCTGCAAATTTTTCTTTGTTCAAACATTGCGATCTTGAACGAGCTCCCGGCTTAAGTCGAATTCATTCCCCCCGAATAATATTAATAGAGGAAACCCCCTTCAGCTTGGGGGACTTGTTTAAACCCCAAAAAAAACCCAACCCACAAATTTTCGGAGGAATTGTCTTTTGTCCCAGAGGTGTCCCCACCATGAAGCGGGGTCAATGAAATGATACTTGTCACGTTTTTGTGGTTTTCCACTCTACTTAATTGGGATCCAATAGAGGCTTGTCGTAAGGTACCGTTTTCCCTTACGATGCTCTTGGGAACCCGACGATTGCAAGATTGGTCCTTCTTCTTTTTACTGGCTAGCCAGACCTGCAGTCAAAACCCTTTTTTATTTGCTTCTTTTGCAAGTGATCCTGCAACCAACCTAGTACAGATGGGATAAAAACGATTTTTAGGTTTGAAACCGAGACAAGCCCAGCGATGGCATCTCTACTGAGCACGGGTTCCCGGATTTGAAATTTTTGTGTTATCTAGAGGCGGGCTTTGCCTAACATGTTCCCCAAAATCGGCGTTCGTGACATTTTCCAGCGTCGATGATTCTTGAAGCGCACGGCTTTTTTGCGTTTTTTGCGTAGAGGCCATTTTTCGGGAGGCCATAAATTGACTGGTTCCATTCTTGCCCTGTAGACTTTCTCCTTTTCTAGCACTGACTATAAAAACTTCCCCAGTCGTTTACTTAGGTACTCTTGGGTAATTCTTCGCGCGCGGCTTCCCACAGGATCGCTCTGAATACCTTCGTAAACTTTTTTTTTTTTTTTTTTTTTTTTTTTTTTTTTGAGTAAAACGCGGTAAGACGTTTAAGGTACCGATGTCTACCCTAACCCAGCATTTTTTTTCGCGGCCCTTTACATGGTTCCGGAAAGGGGACCCCCCAGACGCCCCTTTGTGGAAAGGGGTTTGATGTGGGTTTGGTTTTTGTCGGTGCTAGAGTTTTTGTTGAGTTTTGTTTTTTTTTTTTTGCTTTGGTGTTCCTCAGACTGCCCATGGACGGCGCTCCGTTCTCCCCCCCCTGACACAACACAACGACACCAAAACAGCTGACCTTCGGATGACCGGTTGTTCCGGATCGTAAGCCCTACGGTGTCTTTGCCAGGAACTACATGCCCGAAGAATCGCCTCCCCCCCCCCCCCCCCCACCATTGGGTTTTGTTTCTCGCTAAGCTTGATGGAGGCGCCCTTGCCGTTTTCGTTGCAGGGTAGAGTCCACTTTTTTCAGTCCCTCCCCTCGTAGTTCCCTGAGTTTTCTTCGGTATTGTTGGGGGGGGACCGTCCTCTATCTTCTCAGGGCGACCTCCGACACCTCATCAGATGGTCGGCCAGGGCCACTTTGTCTAGCTTAGGCTCTTCAGCTTCTCTCCTGCTTCCACAAAAACTTTCCTTTGTCTTTTAAATGAAAAGACTATAGGACCGATGTCTTTTCCCATGTAATCCATAATTTCCTTTGCCCTTTCGGACCTTTTACCTTCCCGACAAAGGATGCCGACCAATCTTTGTCCCGGTCCTTTTGAGATCCAGAAGGTTAGGGCACGTTTTCCCACAACCTTTTTTCGTTTTTTTTTTGCCGGACTGCTGCCCCGGGTTTGTTTTGATGTCCTTGAGCGTTATTGTTCTTGAGTCAGTATTTTTTTCTAAGCGCGCATTTGTTTTTTTTTTTCTGAAAACATGCAGCTCTCTCGCGGCAAACCCCTTCGCCTTCTCGGAAACCCCCACGCGCTCGGGCAAATAGTGCCCGAAAAAAGGTGCCTGATCCCCTTTTTTTCTTCGGAACTACTCCCCCGTGAAACTTTTCCAGAATGCGTTTTCTTCCTTTCTCCACTCCGGTCGTTTTTTTCCCGCTCCTTTGTTCACAGCTGTCCATCCATCTTTGGTGCTCGTGAGACCTCCCTTCCATAGCACATTTGATAGCACCCCTACGTTTTAGCCCCCCCGCCCCCCTCGGTCCTTCCTTGGTTACGGGAGGCTTTTTTTTCTAGCCAACAGTTTTTAGAGACCTCAGGGATTCTCCTATCCTGCCCCACTCCCCCTTTTTTTTGGGGGTCCCCCCCGTTAACCCCACCTTTTACGGTTTCCTCACCCCACCGTGTTTTCTGACGCCCCCCAGTCGTTCCGGCAAGACTTTCTATGGCCCACATTTTTCTCCCTAACCGCCCTTTTCCACCAAACCCTCCCGGGGTCCCTTGTCTTGGCACTTAACGCCGGCGCTTTTCTGCCCGGTCCAGTCGTAATTTTCAGGGCTTCCCCCCTCCTCAGCTTAGTGTGTACCAGTTTTTCTCCCTTCAAACCGTGCGGCGTGAAGTACCCCCCCCCCCCCCCGTCGCCCCCCCGTGGATCTACCAAAAACCCCCTTTTTGGGTGGGGGGAAACCTGGATTTCTGTTCCCCCCGGCTTCACTTCTTTCTGTCCAGAAAGCTTTTAATACATAGGCAGCAGTCTTTTCCCCCCGATTCTGCGTAAATTCTTTAGCATCACCCTTTATGCCCCCAAAGTCTATAACTTTTCAGGCAAGGTATCCACCCCCATGATCCTCCTCTTACTGTCTCGTTGACCTAGCTGTCCATGGATTGCTTGTACGCGCATCCCTTTCTTTGACTACTTTCTCCTTCCCCCCCTTTTTTTTCTAGAGTCTTTTTTCCCCAAAGCGTTAACCGCCGCCACTGTTGACGAGGCCCCCCCCGCACACCTGTCGCCAGGGGTCGTTTTACCTTTTTCTGCGCTTCTTTTTTTTCTCCTTTTGATCATCAAACGGGGAAACCCTTTTTGCAGGCCTCCCTTATTCCTAGTAACCAATACACATCCTTCGGTTGATTATCTTCCTTTTCCTTACCCCTGCTCAAGTTTGTTTTAAAGGCGTTTTTTAGATTTCGCACGTTGGAGATTTTGTTCCGAATTCCCCGTTGTACGGATTTTTTTTCCACTAAAATTCTCCGTTTTCCTGCCCCCTTTTTTCACCCTAATTGTTTCGGATCTACCCCCGTCTTTTAGTTTCTCTTTTCACCGAATTTGTTCTTCTTGGTGGTTGACATGCGTGACCCCCCTGGCTTCCTTGCCGTCTTCCCGAATTCCCCTTTTCTTCCACTTTCGCCTTGTATGTCCTTACCGTTCTTCCACCCTTTTCTGAGTGGTCTTTCTCTTCTTCCTCTCCCCCCAAGCTTTTTTTAAGCTTTTTTTTTGTACCCCAGGAGCCGCCTTGTCGATTCTCCTCTTTCTTTCTTTTTTGTCTGGGTCCTCTCCCCTCTCCCAATTTGCCCCCCAGGAGTGTGTGTCCTCTTTTTTTTGAAACAGTTATGCCCCTTTAGGTTTGAGAGGCCTTATTAGGACTTTTTCCTATTCCTACTACCCGTAGACCCCTTCCGTTTTCTCTGGAAGGCCTAGAATTGTTAGCCACTTGTTTTTTACCGGCCCTTCTATATGAATCCTTTCCCCCCTACCCCCGCATCGATATCTTTCAGACACCCCCTGTTTTGCCAGTTTTTCTCTAGCCGACTGCGCTTTCTGAGGTTGAAGTTTTTCTTAAGGCACTTTTGCCCCCCTTTTCCCCTTCATCTTAGATTTCGGGCGTAAATTCTTTTGTTTCTTAGGCAGACTCGACCTTGACCCCCTAAATTTCTGACGTTTATCCTTTTAAAGTCCTTAACTTTTCTCCCAGCCCAATTTTGAGTTTAGCCTCTCTAGAACTTCGAAGTAACCTCCTCGCCTTTTTTCTTTGGAGAACGCCCCCCCCCCCCCCCCAGGAGTTAGCGTTTTCCCCGTAGTCTTCATTCTTCCG
>Ga0179593_1639325_pt1 | contig 14841 bp, 18 predicted proteins | sample CZODoug2_1_08_16_FD_185931 | JGI IMG/M metagenome (GOLD analysis project Ga0179593, IMG submission 185931) | Vadose zone soil fungal communities from Angelo Coast Range Reserve, California, USA - CZODoug2_1_08_16fungal (PacBio error correction) | ecosystem: Environmental > Terrestrial > Soil >... | reverse complement strand
CACGTAGGACGACCCCGGCTTTTAGGCCGAGATCATTTTCTCCACAGACTGGCAATGTCACTCACCTTTGGTTTCCATTTTCGGGTTTTCAGGTTGCCGTCGATTGTAGAGATTTTTCATGGCTTCTTCGTCATTTTTCTGATGGTTCTCGAGACGACGATCTTTGCCCTGTAAACCGGGACTTTTCTTCCCTGTTTCTAAGATCGTTCTTTTACGCCTCTTTTTTACTTTGTAAAGGGACGTAGAGTGAATAAGCCCTTCCCTTTTCTATCCTTTGTACTCGTTGGAAGTGGAGTCTTCCAGTCCCTTTAATTTCAAGGAAATCTAAGTCTGAATTCCCTTCCTGTTTCAGTAGGAGTGTTTGTTCTGTGTGCTCCATATTATAGAAGGAGGACGGCGCTTTTTTTGCCCGTCCTTCGTGTACAGACTATTAGTTTCTAACACCCGTACACCCTCCCCCCTTTCCTTTCTCATGCTACGCGCGATTCGTGCTCCCAACAGAGACATAACGCAGCAAACCAACCACTCCACCGGTTTTTTTGATGGCAATGTAATCTTCCCGCCTCCCCCCTGTGTTGTTGATCCCCTTTTTTGCTCGAGCCAAACAAGTTTTCCCGCTTTTCTGCGGGGTTTTACAGCTGCCCTGGCTTTTCCCATTCTGTTCTGTCCTTTGCCTGGCCACTGCCTCTTTTCTCTATATAGGAGTCGGAGTGCCCGCAGAATTCCCCTCCTGATTCTTCGCTTTTTTCGTTTTTACTTTTTTTTTCCGATTAACACCACCCACGTTCTTTTGCCCCCCCCCCCCCAAGCGAATGGCTTCCGTCCCAGTTCTTCTTTGTCTTGAAACTTTTTGTAAGCTACATTTTTTTTTTCTTCGAAATCATTTGACCCCTTTACCGCTTTTAGTTTTTTCCCCATGCAGCCTTGCTTTTCTTTTCCGTTGCGTCAATTTGTGTCCCGCTAATCGTTGCGGCCCCTTACACCGTTTTCTGTGCGCTCGACGCCCCCCCCAATAACTAGTTGAACCTCCCCCCCCGACCCCTTACCAGATAGCGGCAAGGTTTTTAGTCCTTTTCTCTTTCTTCGTAGGTCATTCGTACTTTTTTTTCCCGTGCCTTCCCGGCGCCCTTTGCCTTGTCCTGCCCCTCTTGCTCCTCTCCTGCTTCCATGCACGTCTCCCGGCTCCCCAATCTGGTTACCTCCCCCTCAAAGCTGACCACTTCCTTTCCAAAGCTTTTTTTTTGCTCTCTCGCTTCCCTTTTGAAACACGCTATCCTCCCCCCTTTTCTGTGCTAACCACTCCCCCCTTCCCCTGACCCCTTGATGCGCCCATCCTTCTTGATCCTAATTTTTCCCATTTGAATTTCCATCGTCCTGTTTAATTCTAGATCTTGAAAAATCAGCTTTTTCTTTCCCACGACTGGGGACGATCCCTCTACTTCCCTTGTTGTGAATGCCATATCTTTTTTTGGTTGAGAGAGTAATTAACTCAATTTATTCGGATCGAACCACCAACTTCTTGCGCCCCCTTTCGCTACCGTTGCCAGCTGCCGGATACTTCAAACGGAGATTTTTTTAGTTTTTTTTTAGAACCAATCGCGGAAAGATTCTACTTCATTTTCCTCCCTCTTCTCAATAATGAGATAATTCCATTCATTCCGTCCTTTTGTTCTCGCTGGGCGGGAGCTTTTCACTTTTTTCATTGTCGGAACCCTGTCCTTTACTATCCCATTGCAAAAGATACTTTCCCCGATTCCCTCTTCTTTTTGAGTTTTTTTGGTTTCCCTACTGTTCGTCAGTTCTATTGCATAGTCCTTTTTTTTTTTTCCCGGACGCACGACGTCTTCGCCAACTTCAATCCCCTCCCCCTGAGTCACCGACACTCGATTATTACTACGAGGGGATCTTTTTTTCATGATTCTCCCCCTTCTTACTTTTACCTGTACTCCTATTTTCCCCCGGTTTTTCAACTATGATTCGTAAACGGCCCCCCCCGACTCCTCTTTCCTATCCGCAAAAGGTTTCCGTGTATAAAATTGACTCTCTCTCCTCTTTAACACGAGCATGAATTTCCCCCTGTCTCACCCTTCTCCATTCACTTTATTCCTCTGGCAGCACCAGGCCAAAATGCCTTTAAGATTAGACTACCTTCTGAGTTTTTTTCCACCGAGCGCCTTCCCCAAGTTGCTGTTGCGAAGACCTTTCTCTTGATCATCATCTTATATCTTTCGAAGTCCTTTTTTTAACAGAACTCCCGGATTGGGACGATTCGATTTTCTTTCCCCCTTGTGAAAAAACCCCTAGGAGCCCTTCCCTTGACCCCCCCCTCCAGCACCATCCCCCTTGGTCCCACTCCCTTTCCCTATGCAACCGCATTAAAAAAACTTCCAAACCTTTTTGTTCTTTCGGTACAGCGTGCGTTCTCAAACCCCCTAATTCATTCCTCCAATAGTACAACCCCCCTCAACTAAACTTATTCTTACTTTTTGGAGGGGTATTAATCCTTCCTTTTCTTTCCTTTTACGGAACCCGATGCTAAGCTTCTTTTATTTTTTTAGTATCGTCTTATTTTTTTTCTTCTTTAGATGGGTATGCAACGACACCTCAAAATAGTAGTCTCCGTCTAGATTTCTTTTTTCTCCGTCTACCCCCACGAACCCCCAAAGAATTTACCTGAGCACCCTTAATAATCTACTAATTTTCCTATTAAAGGTCCCCCTACTACTTCCCTTACAATACAAGTCTTCCCCATTTAACGAGATTGGATGATGACTTTTTACCTGCTTTTTCCCCTTTCCGCGCAGTGCCGGAGATAGTCTCCCCTCCTTTCTTCCCCCGCCGCCACACCGCGAGTGCCCGCGTTTTTTTCCCTCTTTTTCGGGTCGCCGCCCCCCTCTCCCCATCGTTCCCCGTCCCCGTCCTTTGAGTCCCCTACCTCTTTTTAGGAACGGTCTCGACATTAAGATTACTGCCGTTCCTTTTCGGTAGGGCGACCGGAGATTCAGGTACGGGCGCAGTCGGCGAGTGCCACTTTTTATCGCTACGCGGACCGGTACGCCGGGTCGAGTTCTCGACTTTTTTCTCCCACACCTTTGTCACTTTCCTCGACGTATCCCCCCCTACGTTTTTAAAGACCTTTTTCCCCAACCCCCGTGACTTTGAAACCCCCCAAGTGCCTCTCCTTTTCTGAAATCAATGTTTGGACCGCATTCCTTGTCCTCTCCACGTTTATAGTCCATCCATTTTACGCCACCTGTGGAACGCTTTCTGATTTCTTTCTGGTCATTTATTACATGATTGTGTTTTTTTCCCCGGCCCAAGCGAAATTTTTTTCTCACTCTTTTCTCACAAGTCTCTACTAACTTTTTTAGTTACCCCTTTTTCCTGTGAAGCTAAAAGAGCCTTATTCTTGCCGTTTTTTCTGACTCCTTGGATGGAGGTTTTAGACCCTCCTGTCTTTTTTTTCTGACTCTTTAAGGAAGCTGAAATCCCCCCCGTTTTCTGAGCAGGGGTTTCAAACCCTGGCATCCTAGTCTGGCCCCCCTTACCCCCTGTTATGCCGATCCCCCCCCCCCCACGGCGGCCATCCTCCCACCTAGTCCACTTTTTGGAGAGTTTGCTACGCAGGCGATTCCTTTCGATTCCAAGTCCTAGTAGGCCGCTCTCATCCTACCGCATTTCCTTGTTCCCCCCTTAAGGTCCTATTCCTTTTTTCCTAGTGTTGATTTTTTCTCTCGACTTTTTTTTTAAACCGTTGGAGATCCCTCTTTCCTCTTTTTACTCCCTTTATGGTATCGTCCCTTCAGTCCTCCTTCGTTTTCACTCCTACAAAAGCTCCCCTGACTTCTACTCCCGTTTCTTTCCCTGCCGTGTTCTGCTGATTTGGATCACCTTCGCGTTTAAATTCCGTGACCGGTAAACTGCCCTATCGCGTTGTTGTTTCATGAACTTCCTCCCCCATTTTCTTTCAGTGACGCACCAACAATCCCTTCCTTCTCGTGCCTTTCCTCTTCGGTGAGTCCCCAGGTGCCAGTACAGTTTTGTTCCTCCCTTTTGTTGAAATGTTTTGAAGGACCTTTTAGCTTCTTTCCCTTATGCCGGCCTTCCCCTTTAGGACCTGTCGGTTAAGAAAAAGACTATGTCCCCGTTCCTGCCTTTTAAGAAGATAAGAATTTCCCTTTATTGCGGTTTACCTTAAGTATCCTTTTTGATTTTCGTTGAGTCGAAATTCAGCTTCTCCCTTCCGCCTTTCAGGGGTGTTTAAACACTTGGCGTTTTACTGCCGGAACTGGGTCTGTTCTTCCCCTGTAGAGGGTTTTTTCCGTTTCGGTGTCTGGTGGGACCTTCTTCTAGGAAGGACTTATGTTTGGCTCTTTCCTAGTCCCACTTCTCCTCCTGTTACGTAGGAGGAGCTCCGAACTTTCAGAACGCCCAGGAAAGGCAAGGCCCTTCCCCATTTCAAGGTCTGCCCCCAAACATTTCGGACCCCGGGGCGGATCTTTATTTGAGTTTCTTACAATCAAAAGCCGGCCATTTCCATAACGGTTGGGGAACTTTAGGGGTCGCCTTTGTGCTGAAGAGGGTCAGAGCATGGGCTTTTCTTTCTGCGTTGGGATTCAATGACGCTTTTTGGGCACTGCGCGGTTGGCTAGGGGGCGCTGTGTTGTTTTTTTTTTGGCTTTCTAATTCCCCCCCTTTCCGCGGCTCTTTTTTTGACGCCGTTTCCATTCCTTCCCCCCCTGCACCGACGTACTGTGGGTGTAGTAGTTGATGAGGTTGGGTTTTTCTTTCTTTGATGGCTTTGTCGTTCTCCTTCCTTTCAATTCCTCCATCTTTTATGATCGCCCCGGGGGGGACATTCTGCGTTGGTTTGTCGGTGTTCCGCACTCCTACTATCTCTTTTTTTTCCTTGACCCTCGGCTGATAGTGACCCGATCCTTTTTCGCAAACAGAACACGACTGGGATCCTTTTTCCGCCGGCCCCCGGATCCTTCCCCCGTTTTTTTGGTGAGAGAATACAAGCCCAACACAAACGACAAGGTAGGAGTTCTTACCTTCAGTAGCCTAGTTTTTTTCGAAAATCGGTACTCTTACAGGTTCCTTTCCCCCGTTTTTAACTCGTTTCTGCGAGTCCCAGGGGTATTTTACGGTTTTTCCTTTTTTCCCCTTTTCCTGACACTCTCTTTTTCTTCGGAGATCCTTTTCCCTCCCTCGATCTCGTACCCCCCCCTCTCTCTGCACGGTCCGAAAGCTCTGGCTGAGACAGCGACCCCTCCTTCGACTCACCATGATGAGCTCCCCTCTTTTTTTTTAGTACCATCCGTTGGCCGCCTTCCCGTCGTCCTGTCCTTGGTGGCTTCCAGTATCGAATAATCCTTGCCCAAGATCCCTCTCGTTCACTTGCCCGGTGAAGCGTTTCTTCCGTTTTCTTTTTTCGTAATCTCCGCTTTCCTGGTCCCCTTTCCCCCCCGTCCTAAAGTAGTTGAAAATACCGCTCAATCCCCTTCACCTGATCCATCCGGACTTTTGCTTCATAGGTCTTTGGTTTATTCCCTAGTATTCAGACCCTAATTGTGGGGTTCTTTACTCCGATTTCCCCCCGTTGAGCGAACTCTTCTGCCTTGGCATCGTTTACAGTCTTTCCGCCCCCGTCCAACTGCGAAAAGATAGGACCCCTACACCGCACCCTGTCTGCCCAAGTAATGCAACTCTTTTACTCTTTATGCAGGACTCTTGTCGTATGTACGAAACTTTGGAATTTTTCTCCCCTGTGAACCCCCAGTTCATGGAATTTCTGCGCCCCTAAGTCTCTGTCCTTGTAAAAACATGTTTTCTTTTCTCTTTCCTGTTCTACGTTGGAAAGCCCCTAGCACATGATGAACCTTTTTCTCGCATTGGTCGCCCCCGCTTGGATTCCTTCTACAAGCAATTTTCCTTTATCTCTCTTTTTCCTTGTTTTTTCGAGAGATCGATTTTACTGGCAGGACTTTCATTCCCTGTGTCCCCCCAAAAGTCTGTTCCCCTCTACAATCTGAACGTTTTTCCCGCCCGTTACACGTTCTTTAGTTCCCCTTTTTTTTTTGAATTATTCTACGTCTGTCCTCAATGCGGTTCATACTTCTCTGGCCCTCCCCCTCCCGATTAACTGGATTGGTTTTCCCCCCCTCTTTTTGTGCTTTCCGTTCCATATGTGGTTCACTCCTTTTTCATAATAAGTTTCAGCACCCTTCTCCCTTTCCTTTTTCGTATTTCAGTCCAGTTGAGGTCTCTTGTTCGGTTAGAAGTGACAGGATTAATCTTCTTTCGAATTTTCCCCAACTACGACCACTTTGCCCTCCCCCCGCTCTTCAAGCGGGAAACCCACCCTTCGTATTCCCATACGGCGGACCTATTCGCCAAAACAAGTTTTTCTTCTTCCTCTTTCCTTTAGATTCTTTCGATTTCGTTTTCTCAATATGCTTTTTCACTGGACTATTCTTCCAACCTATCGTCTGGAGCTGTCCCCTACTGACGGCCTCTTTCTAAAAAGCGTCTATTTACTTCCACCCGATTGATCGAGTCTTCCCTGTTACATTCCTCGCTCGCCACCTTGAAAATGACTTTCGTCCTCCTTTACGGCTTTTCAATCCCCCAAACCCGCCTGGACTGAAAGGATAGCTTTGCTCGACCCCTTTCCCTTTTTCGACTGAGGGGTTCCCCCCGTGACGCTCCCTCTGGCTTTTTCTTTTCACTCCACGATACCCTTGGAGGGTTTCCCCGCTTGAGAGGTCGTAATGCTGAATCCCAGAGAAGAGGACTCCTAGGTCCTCAAGGCACCCCTCCCCCAGGGTGCCCCACTTTTCTCCTTTTCCCTCAACCAACCTGCTTTGACCCTTTTGGGTGGTGCTCGGTCGGTTTCCAACGACGGAGGACTCGTCCGACTCTTGGGTTTTTTTTGTTTTTTTTTTCTTCCTTGTCTGGGGTTTTGGGTTGGTTTGGTTGGTTTTCTTTTGTGAACTGTTCTTCCAATCGAACCTGATTCGTTGGATGTTACCCTAGTTGATGTTTGCGCCTCTCTTTTGGTCAGGGCCTCTTCCATGCCTTCGATTCGCTCCAGCCCTTGAGCGTGTTTCGCCCGCATATTCTTTCCACCTCCTTTTTCGACCTCACCAGCGTATCTCCGCGCTCCGCGAGAAGATTTCTCCGTCTTCCCACCGCCCCTCCCGCCTTCCCCCCGGATCGCCCCCTACTCTCTCCCGGAGTTTCTTCCCGCTGATCCTATACCCCGCCCCGTCCTTTCCACTACGCCCACATGGCATTCCGATCTTGAGCCGCTTCCTGTCCCGGCCTTATTCGAGAGGCTTGCCGGTCCTTCTGTCCAAAAATGGTCGCAAGCAAAGTCCTCCCGCCACCCCTCCTCCCCCAGAGCGCCAGAGGTCCGAGCCAGCCCGTTTTTGATCGAAGTTTTTCTTCCAGCAGCTCCCCATCAATCCTCTCCACCCTTTCCTAAAAGTCACCGCAACTTTTAAAGCCCTCTTTGAGTGGAAATGCTTTTGCTTTCCCAAAGCCCTTCTTCCTTTTAAGGGAATGAGTCTGAAGGAGTCTTTTTGACTTTCTTCCAGAACCCGAAAATTGAAGACTACGCGTGTCTTGTGTCTATGGAAATATGCTGAATATTCACGTGTTCGAATTCATTTTCCTTACGTCATTCACCCCAGACAAAAAACGGCCCCCTGACCTGGAAACCCCCTGCGATGGTATTACAAGAAAGTGCTGGGTACCGCTCCCCCCTTTTCCTGTGAACCATAGCAGTTTTGAACATTTCCTACGTGGAACGTCTCTCGGAACTTCGTGGCCCCCAGGACAGGGTTTTTTTTTTGTTTTTTTTTTTTTTTTTGTCTTTTTAAGCTGTAGACGAAACGGAAGTCCAGAACCAAAGGTATCGACCTCCTTTCACTTTTTCTTGTTCTGTAGGGATTGCCCCACACCCTTCTCCTTCCCGTTATTGGTTTGCCCCTGTTCGCTCTTTCCTGCTGCGTATTCGGCCAGACGCCCGATTTTTTCTTTTTGAATCAAACCGCCGGACGTCCTCTCTGTGCCCCCCTTCGAAGCCTCTTTCCGGTCGTACTAGAAGAACCCTTTTCCATGATTTCACCCACTTCACAGCCCCCATTTCCGCTTTTAATTTGCGCCGGTTGTTATAATCCCTCTCCTTAAGTTATCAACTTACCGTCCTTTTTTTTCTTACAAAAGGCCATCCTGTCTTAAAGGTTTCTATCCTTTTTCCGACTACGTTTCTTTGTTGAGTTCTCCTGACCCAAAGGGCTCTTCATCCCCGGCGGGGCTTTATCCGCTCCTAAAAGACTTTCTTCACAGAATCTTTTCTCGTTACTGAGGGTCAGAACAGCTCCACTCTTCCTATCTCTATTCCCTTTTCTTCTTACTTTTTCCTGTCATCAGGTAGGAAGAGTTTCATTTTTTCTCTGCCCCCTTTTTTCCCATGCCAGAGATTCTCGTTCCTTTCCTTTTTTTCGCAGTCGGATCGTAAGGATGTCTTTTGACCCTTGAGCAAGAGGCGCCCGGCGTTCAATACTGTTTTTTTTCTTTGCCTGCCCTCTTTTTCAGCATTTGCAAGATTTCCGGATTATCAATATGCGTCAAGGTCTCTTTATGCCGGGGAAAGTCCCCCCCTTTGTCTTAATTTCACCCCTCGAAAAATTGAAGATCAACCCCACTTCGTTTTTTCTTTCCTGTCCTCCAAGGTAGTCGACCGCCATGAATCCTTTGGGAAGACCTTCAGGTAGGGTACACCTTCCCCTGGCCGCCATTCAAAGGCGATTCAACGGTTTTTAAATGAGGGACGGTGGTGGGTCATTTCATGCCCTTTGGGGGGGATGATCGGTTTAGTCTGAAGACAGGAACAGAGTTTCGATTTCCTTGTCGTCTTTCCTCGGACAATGCTTTGGGCAGCATTCTGCCCCGTCAACATAAGCCCCCCCCCTCATTCAATCCCCTAGATACAAGGGAAACCTTTTTTGACCCGCCCCCCCCCCCCGGCCTCTGCGCTTCTTTTTCCCAAGCCTTATGTAATTCAAAAGATTTTCCGGAACTTGGGTCTGGTGTCTGATTGTCCTATTGTCTCCCATGTGTCTTTTTCTTGGCTGCTCAGGCCCTCTGGAGAGGAATCCCCCCTTGCGAGTTTGAACTGCGCGGGTGGGCGTTCTTTTTGTCGTCGCGTCGGGATGGGCGTTACTCTCGTTCCCTTGTTTTTTCCGATTTTTGGGACTCCCTTTTTTTTAAAGGCGGTCAATTCTAGTCGAGTGAGACGATTTGTCTGTTTTGATGAAAGGGAATATAATTTTTGTCCCTTCGTATGCTCCCCCTCCTTTTTGTTCCGGTGGTGTTAAGAAGGCCTCAATTTCCCGGAGACCGAATATGGCAGTCCTTCTGTAAGAATTAGGAGTCATCACACATTCCCCTTTATTCATTTCCGCTCCGTATCCCCGGAGGCAGCTCTTTTTTTTTTCACAACACTCTCCCCATCCCCCCACCCCCCGTTTCTTTTTGTTTTTTGACCATTCATCAGTGAATCAATCCGTTTCGTTGGAGCCCCCGCGGACGAGCACCCCCCCCCCTTCTCACGCTTTTTTTTTGAGAGGACCGGTTCACCTTTTCTTCTCTTCTTTCTGATAGTTCCTGTCTTGCATATTTTCGGAGTCTTTCGACTTACCCCACCGTATAGATGCTGAATCCTTTCCTGCTCTCGCAGCCCCGCACACACCTCCCCTACTTCGCCCACCTCACTTGTGTGTCGAGTCCCCCCGAGAAGCCCTTTGCTTTTGTCAGATATGAACCTTGCTAAATTGCATTGGTTGGTTTCCAGTATAGAAATCATCCTTCCCCTTCTCCTATCCTGTTTTATGTCTTCCAGCCCTGAGTGTTACTCAGGTTTTTATTCCTGGGTCAGGTGTAGTATTCCCATCGGTGCTGCTCGGGACACCCCCCTCATTGACCGGGGAGCATCGCCTTTTCCCCCCTCGTTGAAACACGGACCCACTTTCTGACCCCTATAAGAGGCCATTTGCTTTCCCTCAGTCTCCCCAGTAGGAAGATTAATGATTTCCCTTTGACGCTTCTCCGGGCTTGGTCCCGTTCTGACCTTTTTTTTCTTTTTCATTCGAGCCAGTATTAATCAAGCTAACCGTAACCGTATGCCACTCAACGACCTCACCCCCAAATGCTGAACTTACGAAGTTAGGGATTTTTTCTTCCTTTTCTTCTCGCCCCCCCACGTTTTAACTGTATTCTCCCACTGTGCGCCCATGAGGAATCGGAATTTGCGTCCATTTTTTTCTCTGTGTAGTACATTCGTAGTGATTGAAAAGCTTTTCCCTTCTACCTTATCGGCTATGCGGTTTCCCAAACTGGAATGGTCGATCGCCAACGCGTTTATTCCGATCTATTCACTTGCCATTTTTCCTTCCTTCTCCTCCGTTGGGTTTTTGATTACCATTCTGGACTTATAGGATTTAATCCCCCACCTCACTCGCCCAGCCTGTCCATGCCCTTCCACCCATTGTCTCAAGTATATTCAAATGTCTTGAACGGTCTTCTACTCTGTTGGGTGCTCCTGACTGAGCCATCACAAACCCGATTACTGGTTTTAGTTTTTTACATTTCCTGAGCCCTAAAGTTCCAATTTCTTTTGGACTTTGAAGAGGATCAACAAGGCACCGCCTCCCCCCAACCCCTGTCTCTTTTCTCCAGGCTTTGCCTGGGTTTGACGTGCTTGAAGACGTTTCCGATGCTCCCCAGATTCCCTCACAAAATTGCCCCCCTGCTCCGCGTCTTTCCGGAAAACTCAAGTACTCCTTAATAGATTTTGGCCCCCTTCTCAAAACTTGGATTCTCTTTTTACTGGATTTCGATCTTCCCCTGGTCTTTCAACTCTCGCGATTGACACCACCCCTCCCTCCTTCCCTGATCCGCATTGAGGAGTCCGGCGCCCTTTTTCTCCTTCTCCCGACCAAGGCTTCCCAACCCCTTTTTTTTACTTCTCGGATCGCTTTCTCCTGTTTTATGATCGGAGAAGGCCCGCCACCCGTCCCCTGCCTTTTACGCATCCGACTTTAAAGAGCTTTACCTTTCCCTCAGTCTTTCCCGCGAAAGCCCTTTGCTGTGTCTAGTCAGTGATTTTTTTGTACTGAACGATAGCTCAGAGCTTGTTACGAATGCACAGCTAAAAGGGGGGGTCCTGATTCATTAGTGGCACTCTCCCCCATTCCGAGATAGTGGCGAGTTAAATTGATCTTCCCCTTTTCCATCCAAAATCCCCCCCCGCCTTCCCCCGTCTAGGAAAAAGAAGATTTTTCCCACCTATGGACCTTTTTTTTCTCTCAGCGGCGTTCTCCCCACTGGTTCCCGCGTAACTCAACGCAACGACCTTCTCTGTTGTTTTGGCCTTTGGTGCTTGCATGGTAGCCCGTTTTTTTTTTTTCGGCCGAGGATCCGGCGCTCGTTCCCGCGGCTGTGTAGACGAAGATCGGGCTGCAGCCGAACCCTTTTGCACAATAGTCGTCTGTCTTATTTGAGGCTCGGTCCACCCCTCCACTCCCCTTTCCACCCAAGGATGAGATCATACTCGACTTTCCCCGAAGTTCCTTTTTTCCTTTTTTTTGCTCGAAGAAATCCCCCTTTCCTCCCCTAGCCAACATGGATTGCGATGAAGTTCTGTTCCTCTGCTTCACAGAGTCGAGAAAGCGATGAGTCGTTCTCCCCTCCCTTTTTGCGCCAGAAAAAGGCCGCCTCCCTTTTCCTCCCTCGCGCCGCGTCCTTCAATTCGCCCCCATCCATCGAGACCTCGGCTCCCTCGGACCCCGCCTCAGAAATCGTTGAGGGAAATGGAGGATTGCGTTTTTCCTGTAGCTCGCACAGTCTACAGGTAGTTGCAGCGTCGGAAGGGAATTTGAAGCGGTAGGATGTCTCGGAAACTCTTCTCTCTTTTCGCGGCCAAATGCCGCCGTTCTCTGAATAGACTGAACGACACCATATCGACTTCAGTATAAAAACCCTGACGTCAAGCTCACGACCAAAAAATTCACCTCGTAACTTGGGACACCAACCCCCTTCCACTTGGAGTAGAACTTTCTTGTTTTTCCCCCGCTTTCTTCATTAAGAAATGCTTCTCCTCCTAAAGGAGAGGTAAACAGAAATCCCTCTTTTTGATCCTATGAGGGATTGCGGAAACGTTTACACCCCCCCCCATCACACGGCTGGGGTGTACCCGCCCGTTTCCTTTAGATTCCTTTCCCGGTATTTCAGTCACGTCCGGAATGCCTTTTTCAATTGGCGTTTGTGACACTTGGGGCCCCGACTCACCCTTCCTCGCCTGGACTTCGCGTTGCATATCCTGCTTATCAGGTACGGCCGCCTTGTCCTTTATTCCCTTCTCAAACCAGAGCTGATTGGGGAACTGCAGATATCTCCCTTAACCTTCTCACTTTTCATATCTTTTTGCCATTCCAAAACTTTGACATCCTGGCCCCACCGGCCAGTCATCGAGAAGGTTCGACTGGTTTTTTATTGACGCGGCGATCATTACTGCTTAGGAGTCGTCGAGACTGAACACTCACGCAGGTTTTACAACGTTCACATATTCTTATAATACTAATCGTTTTTTTTGTTGTCTAGGAAACCAATTGGACCCTTCTTCCCCCCTAGGGTGGTAATTAACCCCTTTGAGAACAGACTTACTCATTGTCCCATCGCCCTTTTCGATTTTTGCAGAAAAAGCGCCCCCAGTTCGATCGATCTGTGTGGCTGATGTCACGCTTCGGCCCGAGGTATCCCAAGTATTCTCTCCCTTCCGCGGTGTACTCTTCCCCCTTCGATTCGGTTTTTGAATAGTCTTATGCCTGGAGAGAGGCAGGGACCGTCAGCCCTTGATCTTTTTCCCCCCCCCCAGTTTGCCAAGAGACGACCGTTTACTCCGGGTTGCATCCAAGCAGCCGCCCGCTTGTCCTTCGCGGTCTCTTCCTGCCCTCTGAAACTCTTGCGGCCCCTCCAGGTCGCGCCCTGTTTTTACCCTCAGTCTTCTTAGTCTACTTGTTTCCTGAGTTCCGCGATCCGAAGGAGACGTCGGATTTGTTTGTACTAGTCGTAGCGCCCCCTCAAGCCTTTTCTTTAAAGAATTTTAATCTGGGTCCACTTTATTTGGAAGAATTGGAAAACCAGTGGTCCGTAATTGGTTGTAGAGGGTTTGCCCCTTCGGTCTTTTCTGTGGGGCCATAATTGAATGTCCCTGTTTAGAGGTAAGTAGATGCCCCTCCCCACGGGTATTGGGAAGCTAGTTGACCCAGTGTGCACAATCAACCTGGGATGGACTTCCTCGCTCCCCTGCGCCAGGAAGTCCGTCCTCCTTCCTTAAGGAGTAGTAACGACCATCCGTTCATCCCCCCCGAGGTCGGTTACCCTGGCTTCTTTCGGTGAAGGTGATGGCAGATATGGCGGGTTTGCGCCCGCCGATCAGGCCGATGGCGCTTTCCCCCCTTCTATGCGCTGGGTGGTCTTTCGGCGTTGCCTTTTCTACCAGGGTGGATTTACGCCCTCTCTCGCCTTTTTTCTGACTCTGGGGACGCCGGGCACTGAGAGTCGCCCCCATTGGGCGTAGTCCAGGTGGGAGGTGGGTTGGACTTGGCGTATCAGACCGGGACTTTTCATTCTTCTGCAGTCGATGATCCTCGATTCGGGTGGTCCGGCGGCGTTTTTGGTTTTTTGCCGACCGTGCCTAAGAGTAGATCGACTGTGGAGGTTCGGCTGAATATTCCCGGACGGCGTCTGTCCCACCCTTCCGTGGATTACAGAGCATTCGGATTGAGCTCACGCGGGCTTGCTACCAGTAACAGCCCCCACTAGTCCTCACATCACACACGTAATCCTTCTCCTGAGCACTAATAGTAGCAGTTTTGTTTGAGACCCCACATCAGGTTTCCCAGCGAACCACCTGTATCAGGTCTGTTTGTATCGGGGGTCGCCTGCTGGTTCAAATGGGGGATTTTGCTTTTCCCTGAGGTTTTTTTCCTGCTACTCTCTGTGATTCCGTCTGTGAGTCCGTACTCGATCAGTACCCCCTCCTTGTCTTTCATGTCCTCCTTCTCTTCCTGCCTCGCAACCCCCCCGTTCAAGCACCTTGAATTGATTGCGCCCAAGCTCTCCCCTTGTTGCCTTCCCCCTGAGGGGCAGCTCTTGAACTCGTCTTTTTTCCCTTTTAAACCTTATGGGCTTGGTGGCTTGCCTGAATCTTTGAACACGTTTATCAAAGCGATCCTCGCTTAGGTACATCATTCTTGCAGCATAGGCCGGCGGCAAGGTGTCGTCGCCGTATCTCGTTCTTTCAAGCGCAGTAGCCCAATCAAGTCGTGCCTACGACTCTAAATTGAACCTCAATTTCCACGCTTCTCCCGGCCACTACTCAGGTCGCCGCTTTCCCTCGTAGGAGCCTCGTTACTTGCTCTCCGTGCGCTTCCGGTCGATTGGGCATTGGTCTCCTTCCAGGCATCGCGTAGACTTCCTCCGTTGCGCCCCTCCTCAAACTCTAACCATAAAATGCTAACTGAAAGCGTTTCAGGAGGATGTTATGCTGGCTTTCTCCCCCTTTTCTCCCGCAACCTATTACTCCACGCTGGTCTCAACACTAACCTTTTTTAGTCCCTTTTTGTCTGTCTGCAATCTCAGTCTTGCCTTCCCTTCCAGTGGACCATTAACAATCTTATTCTCCGTTCTAAAGGTGGCCTTATCGCGTATTGCGCAAAATTTTTCCTTGGCTTTCCCTCCCAGATTTTTTTTCCACGCACATTTTCATTT
>Ga0179593_1270653_pt1 | contig 14841 bp, 22 predicted proteins | sample CZODoug2_1_08_16_FD_185931 | JGI IMG/M metagenome (GOLD analysis project Ga0179593, IMG submission 185931) | Vadose zone soil fungal communities from Angelo Coast Range Reserve, California, USA - CZODoug2_1_08_16fungal (PacBio error correction) | ecosystem: Environmental > Terrestrial > Soil >... | reverse complement strand
TGTTTTTTCCCTTTCTGAAGCCCACGGGCCGTTTAGTTAACCCCCCATTCAGCCCACCCTTTTTTTTTTTTTCCCGGCCTCCCCTTTTCCTCCCGGTCCTTGGTAATCTCTTCAACTAAAAGCAACTTTATGACCACGATCGTACCGTGTCAATTCGTCGGGTTTTTTTCCCCCCCCCAAACCGCGTTGGTCTCCTTTTTTTTTTCCGGGACTTCTTCCCCCATGTAACGCCCGTCGGTTTAGCGAGTCCGAGCAACTGATTTATGGCGTCCCCTCCCCTTCCGTTTTATCCCACCCCTCTAAGTTTTTTTGGAGAAGTACAATTGTCCATTTTCAAGAGCCCCCCCCCCACCAAGGCCCCCCCACCCTCCACCCCCCCCTTTATTTTTTTCCCAGGGGGGCAACTGTGAACATTCTGGGTCCTGTCCCCTATTCTGATAACTCAACCCCCTGGATGTGCGGGTACCTGGCAACCCAATCACGCCTTGTCCCTTACCCAGTTCAAGGATTCCTGGCGTTTGAACTCCTTCCCAGTGGACAAACCTCGGCGTTTCAACCCACAATAGTGACCGTTGAGCAACCCCCAGGCGGTTAACGCCCCCGGGTCGCTGTTTTTGTCCCCCCACCCCCCAATGTGCCCCCGTCCTTTCCCCTTGTAACCAGGAGTTATGGCGGACTTTTTTTTTTTTCCATACCTGTTTTTTGTTACCCGTACTCTGCCAATGTTCCGCAGGGTTGTTTCCAATCCGGTTGTTCCCCCGTTGGGACAGGTTAGGCCCCCCCCCGTGCAGTCCTCCCCCTCCATTGTCCCTCGGACATGTTTGCGTTTTCTTATTGTCTTTTGCGCTTGCGTTCCCCCCTTCCGAGTCATTCCGCCTTGCTGTCTCGGTGTCCCCCCCTGCCCGTGTCTGTTTTTTTTTTCCCGGTGCGCTGCTGTCTTGACTTTGTCTCGGTGGTGGATCTTATAGTGCTTTCGCACTTGCGCCCCGGGACCCAACCGTTTTTTACCTTTTTTTTTGTATCCTTCCTTCTGAGCTGCCGGACATCCCCCCTCCTTTTTCATCTCCGGGCTTCTTTGCCTGCCGCCTGCCCCCTGCCCCCCCCCCAGTCCCCAACTCTTTGGGGGTTAGTGCCGTGCTTACATGATTTTCCGCCCGTTCCCGAGATCATTTAAAACAGCACGCCATTTTTGAGGTTTTCGTTTCACCCCGCTTTTTTGGTCCTGGTTTTTTTTTTTTGCGCTTCCACCACTTCCCAGCGATTTTCTTTTTTCCCCCCCCCCGGTGTCTTCCATAGTGGCTCTTTTTTTCGTTTCCTCCCCCCCCTCCCCCGACTCTTTGCTTTTCGCCGTCCGACCTTCTTTTTGACCCTGCGTTTTTTTTTCCGGCAATTACGGTTTCGTTTTTTTTTTTTTTTCGTTTTTAATGCGGTTCCATCCAGCTGTTTCCCTTGTTACAGGGCCGTCAGGTGTTTCCCCTCCACCATTGTTCACCCATTCTCCAGCGCCCCCTCCTAAGAATTTTTTTTTTTCTGGGAACTTTTGCTCAAGTTTTTTTCTTTTGGCCTTCTATTTTGTTTTTTTCCTCTGATTTTTTTTCCCTTTTTTTTCTTGGAGTCCACATCAAACCAAAACCTCGATTTTCCGTCAGTCCAGGTGTCGGGCCCGACAACCCTCCTCACTTTTTGTCCAATACTCCGCCTTGCGGCGGCATCTCCCAGCTCTTCAACGCGTTTTGCAGCTGCCTCATACCCCCCCCTCTCGTGTTTTGTGTCTCGACCCTTGGCCCCCCCATCTCATTTCCGGGTTTCACCCTGTCGTTTTTTTCCGTCACACTTTTTTTTTTTTCAATTCGTGGTTTGTCTTCTCCCCCCGTGATTCGTGTCCTTTGGGGTCACATGCGTTGGCTTTTCGGGCAGTCTCCTCACCATGCTGGTCCAGCCATTTTATTTTACCATTAGGTCTGCTCCACAAGGCGCCCCACCCCGCGCACCTTTTTTGCTTTTTTTCTGACCCTTGTGTCTCATGGGCTTCCCCCGATCTTTCTTTTTTACGGGTGTTTAGCGGCAAATTTTTTTTTTTTTCCCGTCCTGAACTTTCCGTTCGTTTCTTAGAAATTCCGTCGTTCAAGTTTTAACAGGCTTTTTTGAAGTTGCTTGCACTGCCCAACCTTTAACCCAATCACTCCCCGTGACGGGTTGCTTGGTCCCTTTAGACTTTGTTCCGGACCGCTGAACTTTTTGCCTTCTTTCGAGAGGGGACTTCCCACTCAGTTGTTGTGTTGAGAGAAGGATCCCTGACGCTTTACTTTGTGCCTGATCCTCTTTTTCTGCCTTCTGTTCTGTTGTGCATTTTGCTCTGGCACCCTTCCATGCTTTTCTGTCACGACCCACCCCGATTCTCTTTGCAAGCAGAAACCTCATCTTTTTTTTTCCGATGGAATTTGCTCTCACCTTTCCGCTTCAGTGCCCTTATTTGGGTGATGCCCCCCCCCTTTTGTTTCGTAGTCTTTCCCCTTTGGCTCCCCCCCCTCCTTTCGCGCGGAGGTGTTTTTTCGTGCGCTTGTTTCTTGCGCACCGGCATGTCCGTTTTGTTCATTTTCCTGCAGCACACTTTTTCAGCCGGTCCCCCAGCGTTTTTTCCATTCACCGACTCGATTATCGGGCTTCCTTTTTTCCCGCTAGCGCACTTGGCCACCCTTCCGTTTGTTCTTTTTCGTTTGATTTGAATCTATTGTGTGGTTTGTCCCGTTTTGGCGCGACTCTGGAGATGGAACCCCTGATTATTGGGATTCTTCATCCCCTTTCCCCCAATTCGTTTGAGTTTTGTCCCCCCTGATTTTTTCCCCTTATGCGCTTCTTTTGTTTTTCCGTTCGCCCCAGGGAATATGAGTCGTGTTCTGGGTTGGTTTCTGCCCTTTTCCCCCCGTTTCCCATTTCGGGACATTTTTTCAACCTCCAACGACGTTTTTTTTTGAGTTTTTCCCCCATTCCCTTTTTTTCCACTTTTTCCCCATCTCTTTTCCCTCTTTTGTCTTGGGCCTACCCTTTGAAAAACTTTCGGCAGTTTTTCTTTCTCTCCGAGGGATTGCGTCTTGGACTTTGACATTTTCCTTTGATTGGTGCTCTGGTTTATTTTCGGGGCCCTTTAGGGACCCCCAACCGTAGGGCTTACTCATTCGGCACTACCCCCCGCGTTTGTTGCACCGTCCCCTGCCGTCCTTTTCAATTTTTTAGACCATGGTTTTTTTAGATTTTTTTTCCCCAGTGCTACTTTCCTCTTCGGCCTATCAGATCAGCCTTTTTCAACTTTGCACAGCCGTCGATGGTTCAAACGTTCCAATGGGCCTGAGTATTTGGGACCGCCTGGGTGTTTTTTTCTTTTACCACCTGAACACCCTATCCATTCGGATGTTGGCATTCGTTAACTGATGCCCATCGTGTAGTCCCCCCCCCCCGTTTTTTTCAAGTAAACCCCCTGATATGGCTTTCTTTCCTTTTGTTTGGCCTTTTTTTTTGTCGAGCATGTGCTGCCTGGCGATGCTCGTTCTTTCTTTTTCGTACCCAGTCCTTTCGTATTCAGCTTTCCCCCCCGTCTCTTTTTTCCCGTCTTTTTCTTTTTTTTAGCTCCCTCCCCCCCCCCATCACCTGACTGCTTTCCGACGCCCCGTGAGCAATTATTGAACGCCCCCTTCTCCCGATTGTTTTTATTTTTCCCTCTGACACTGCAGGGCGAACAAATTTCCACTCTGTGCCGCCCGACCTCGCCCCTCCCTTTTTTAGCCGTTGTGGCCTCGTTAAGACCCGGTTGGGAGCATCCGGTTTCCCAGCTTCCTTTTGGCCAACGGGGGGTGATTGACCCCCGGCCCTTCCACTTTTTTTCGTTTTTGCCGGAGATCTTCGGAATCTTCTCGGGCCGGAAGTACCCCCCGTAGCCATGACCGATGGGGTCCTGAACCTGTGCTTTCTTGTTTTTTTTGTGGTTTCTTTTGTTTGTTGCCTTGGGTTTTAGTGATTTTTTGACCCCTTTACCCGGGGTTCCCGCACGATGTTGGTCCCACCTTTTTTGTTTTTTTCCCCCGGAATTTCCCGGTTTTTTTTTTTTTTTTTCTTCGTTTTTTCTCCCCTTTTCGTTCATTCTTTTCGTTTGTTTGCCTTTTCCCCCCCCCCTAAATCCTGGAGTTTTTTTCTGTTCGCCTACAACCCCCAGGGTTACACCCGTCCGCTTTTTCACTTTTTTTGCAAGCACCCTTGAGTCACTTTTTGGTTGTTGTTTTGCTTTTCTTTGTCTTTTTTTTTTTTGAACAATGCGTCCACCCCCCTTGGTCCTTCCATACAGAAACGCTTGTCACCTCCTTTGATTGATTTCTCCCTTGCAAAGGCTCGGCTCCATGAATTTCCGGGCATTTTCTTTTGGTCCTGACCCCACGCCGTCCGTCTTTTCGTCTCTTAAGTGCCTCGACCGAACGTCCCCGGGGTTACTCCCCCTCCTGCCCCCGTTCCCTCGCCACCCGCTTTTTTTGTTTTGTTCACGACTCAGTCCGTACCCCGATGTTTATTTCACTTCCTTGTTCATTTTCCGCAGATTCAAGTTACCCTTGATGTTTCCTTTTTTCTGGAATTACGTTTTGGGCCTTTGTTTACCCCCTTGCCCCCCTTCCTTCCCTTGCAAAGACCCTTTTCCCCCCCCCCCGTTTTAGTTTCTTTCTACGGTTTTCCCTTTTTCGTTTGCTTTTTTGTCTTGACATGTCCCCCCCCAAAAACCCCCCGTTTTTGTTCCCAATGTTTCTTTTCCTCTTGGCCCTCCCGTCTAGCCGGTCTTCCCCGTTGGTATGCCCTCGTCCCCACCGATGTGCTTTTAGGTCTGCTGTTCTCTAGCTGGCCTATAGGCTTTTTTGAACTCGACTTGTCACCCCCCTTCCATCCTTTTCTCCTCCCCTTGGTTTAGGTGCCACCCCCCTTTTTTCCCCACCAGGACCACTTTAAATTTCCCCTCCCCACCCCCTTTGAAAATTTTTGGGTCTGCCCCTTGTCCCCTCTCCTGATCCCGTGGTACGTCTTCATTTTTGTCCCCCTCTCCGGACCGTACTTTGCTCGAGGTATCCCCCCCATTTATTTGCTGTTTAGGTTCGATTTTCTTGCGGATTTTCCCCGCGACAAACAACCTTTTTTTTTTTTTTTTTTTTTTTTTTGACCCCCCAAAAACCCCAAACCCCACCCAACACCCCTTTTCTAAAGTGTACACTGTTTCTTGGACAACTTCTCTTTAACCCCAAGTTACTTCATGGGGGCCTCACCCTTTTCACGGAAGACGCGGAGCGTGCTTCTCTTTCCTTTTTCCCACACCCTTTATCGTCCCCATTTGTTTCCCCCCCCCCCCCCTACTTCCCAGGCCCCCCTGTGCACACTTGCTTTTCCTTCTTTTTTATTTTTGGCACGGTTCCATGCCCCCTATCTTGTCTTGCTTGATTTTGAGTTTAGTCCTCCCCCCCTCCTATTTTTTTTTGGGTGACTGATATTTTCGGCTTTGTCCATCTCCCCATCGATAAGTTCCAACTTTTCCCGTTTTTTCAATTTTCCGAGCCGGAAGCTTGTACTTTTTTTTCACCCTGCCTGTTTTTTTTCATTTTCCAGTCGTCTAGGATTTTCTTATGGATCTTTGGCCCATTTGTATGTTTCTCAAGTATGGCCCCCATGAATTTTATTTTTTTCATTAGTCGCCCCTTTCTGACAGTTCCCCTCACGCGCAGCGAAATTTTTCCCGGCCTTGCCGATGAGGGCACCCACCCCCCCCAGTGTGTTGTGGGTCTGCCCCCGCTCGTGCTTTGCCCACCTTCGCGTATGCACATGCATTTGCGTCACAACATTTTTTTTTGGTTGTTTTCCCCACTGGTTCCCCCCCAGTTTTTTTACCCTGCCGTGCATTTCAGTTTTATGGCTCAGACGTTCGAATTTCTTGCTCTTCTCCTTTTTTATCCGACCATCCTGGAGTCCCTGCCCTGGAGGGATTTGCCGTTTGGTCCAATTTTTCGTCTTCGGCGCTTTTCATTTTGTGTCCCCCCATGAGCGGACGGGGGCGGTTACCCCCCTGCGGGACCCCCGCCTGGTCTTTTTTTTCCAGTGAGAACACCATGTGAATATTTTTCAGTTGTTTCCTTTTTTTTTTTCCCGTTGGTCCCCGGGTTCCTGTCTTTTCGGTTGTTCTTGCGGTGAGGTTCGATTGATGTCGATCTTGGGCCGTCGGCCTCACGATCGTCCTCCTTCTTGACCCCAATGGTGTTCCTGCGGTCCCCCCTTATGTGAGCGCCGCAGTTGTTTCCCCCCAATTTCCCTCTTTAGTACTTTTCTAACCTTTGACCCACCTGACTGTTGGTTCCACCTGTCCCCCCCCTTTCTTGATTTTTGGTCTCCTTTTCTCCGCATGGTCTTTATGGGGCCCCCCCACACCCGACCTTTTTTTTCCATCTTTTCCTGCGTGCAACGGACAATGGAGACGTCTGAGTTTGGTTGTTCTGGTTCATGCCTTGGGGTTATAAGGGCTTTGTTCCCCGTGTATTGCGTGAGGTTAGTCTGTGGACTGTTCCCCCCCGTAGTGTCGCAGATCCTTTATTTTCTTTTTGAGCATCTCTCCTCCCTGTTTTTTTTGGTGGTTTTCTGCGTGCTCAAACTGAAATCTGGCCAGGTGTTGCTGGCCACACTGTTGCCTTTACCCTCCGCTCGGCATCGTTGTGCCTTAACCCCCCACTGGTTTTGCCTTCCCTAGCACCGGACTGGTGGCTTTGTTGCAGGTCTTTCTTCCGCTTCACGATTGGTCTCGTTCCCGCACCGCCAAGGACTTTTTGTGCTTTTTTTTAGTCCCTCCTTGTCAAGATTCGCCGTTTCCCTTTTTGCCCTCTTTGTTTCCAAACCCCGCTTTTTTTTTTGGCCATTCTGCCATATGCCTTGTTCTTCGGGTTTTCACCCCTCCTTTTCCCCCTCCACTTACGTGTTGTCACTTCTTCCCTATTCGTTTTGTTTTCGGCTCCTATTTTCCTTGCCCCCACGCACTTGCAAAGACAAGACCTGTTTGCGTTTTGCACCCCATTTCAAAGTCACCTTTTCCACGTGTTTTCCTTTTTTCGGGTCCCCTTCTTTCCTCGGCGGGCGGGCTGCCTTACCCCCCCCCTTCCCCGGGCCCGCGTCGCGTGGACTTCTTTCCCCCCTATTCACTGTAAACTCCTCCGAAGACGAACCCAAGCCTTCCTTTCTTACAAGCGTTTTTCGCCGCCCCCCTTGTCGTTTTTTGCCCCCTCCTTGATTTCGACCCTGATCTTTTTCTTACAACTTTCTTTTGACATCTTGCCTTTTTAGTTGCGTCTTGCAGTGGGGCGTCCTGCTTCAAGTTTTGATTTCCCAAGTTCCTGGTCCGTTTCCCTTACAACCCAGGTGGCCCTTCGGTCCGCCCCTGCGTCAACCACCTTCGTCCTTCCGGGTAGTCCTTCGCAGTGGGCGGCCCTTTTCCCTAACAATTAACTGTTTTCCCTCAGCTCGAACCACAATCACCTACCTCTTGCCGTTTTCTTTTAAGTTTTACCCCCTTTTTGTCATGTTTCTTGCTTTTGAGAAAGGCAATCTCACCCCTCTCGGCCTTTCGCGTGGGTTTGTTTCCGTTTTGCTGTCTCCTCGGAGATTACGTGCCCCCCCTCCCCAAGATTTTTTTCTTTCCCCAGGATTTTCGACGATCCCCCAAGGATCTCCCGGCAGGATTACGTGCCTTCAACCGTTTTTTTTTTCCTCTTTGGCCGTGTTCTGTGGAGTCTTATGTTGTCCCCATGTGCCGGTTTTTTTCTCCCAGACCTGATCCCGCTCCGGCGTTCGTTCCCCTTGGGCGGGGTGGCCCCCAGCAAAACCGTCTCCCAGTTTTGGTTTTTTGACCTGGTTGATTACTCTTGTCCCTTTTTGTGCGATTTTCAAAAGGGTGTTTTTTTAGGTATTTTTTCCTCTCAAATTCACTTCTTCCTGTTGAAGTCCTCTCTGAACCCCTCTAGTCGAGTGCAACTCCGCCCCATATCCACGGTCGTGTGTTTTGCAACAACATGTTTGGCTGATTGTTCCGCCCCCCATTCAGTTTGGTGGATTTTTTTTTTTTTCATTCCCCCTTTGCGTTGGTTTCGCCGGTTTTTTTGTCCCCATCACCTTTGTGATCTACAAGTTTTTTGGTCATCGAGTTCAAGTCCGTACGAAGATTCATTTACCCCCCCCCCCCCCCATCGCCCTTTCTTTTTTTTCCCGAATCCAGCCAACCCCAGCCCTTTTTTTCGTTCTAGAACGTTTGTGCCCACAAACGGTTTTTTTGGCCCCACCCTTTTTTCACCACCGCACCCCTCCCCCAAAACCACTTTTTTTCAACGTACCCAACGAAACGTGGTGACGTTCTTTCCTTTCTGACTCCCCGCCTGTACCCAAGTTTTTTTCAGCCACTTCATCCCGGGCGTACCGGTACCTTCCACTGGGTCAATCTCTTCCCCCCCCTCAAATTCCCCCATCCCGATCCGTTAACGGCACTAGTTTTGATTTTTCACCCTGTTTTTCGAGTTGGTGACGAGACACCCACCCCCCTTTTTTCCCCCGCCCGCGTCGGGTTTTTTAGTCGCAACCGGTCCAGTGCTCTCGTTCCAACCTCGTGCGTCTCAAACACATCCCCCTGGTACAATTTTGCGGAGTTAAGGATTTTGGTTGTCCTCAACTCCAAGTCAAGCTTTTTCCCACACACCTCCCCCCGTCCTCACGTTTTGGGCCTCACCACCACTTGAAACCGGTTTTTGTTTGCCGTGAAGCTTTTTTGGACTTGGCGAACTCAACCTCTCAGGTGGTTTGTCGTCCCACAAAGCACCAGCGAACACTCTTTGTCTCCAGACCCCCCTTCTTCCTTCTTCGCACTGCGCGGACACCCCCTCGGGCGTTGGCCCCCTCGTGCCGGCAACGGCTTTTTTTTCCACGGAACACGTTTTTTATACACCCCACGGACCATATCCAGTCTGTTTCCCCCCATGTTCCCTTTCCATTGGTCGAGTGGTTTCCTCCGAGGCCCATGGCTCATCTTTCAGACCCGGTTTGCCCCCCCCGCCTGGGGTTTTAACACCCTGTGGGCTTGTGCGGTTGTTTCCCGTGCGGCATTTGGTCCACCCCCAGCGACCACGGCGGGTTCCCTAGTGGTTCCATGTGGCCTCGTCTGAACCGTTTTTGACGGATTATCTGTCCCTTTCCCCCTTTTCGCGTTCTTCCTTGACTTTTCTTTGATTCTGTTAGACGGTGCCGCCGTTCTTCGAATCTGCATTAGCGAGGTGGATATTGGACTGGGCTTGCAGTTCCCTCCCCCGACACCGTTGATCTTTTTTTTTTTTGGAGCGTGATCGATCCTCGGGAATTCCCTTCCCCGATTGTTGTTGTCATCGTACGGCTCGCTGTCTGCCCCCCTGTCGCCGGACTGCATCCCCTTTTAGTTTTTGGTTGCTTCACCATGTTGCTCCGCCCTGATGCCCGCCTTTCCCCGAGATATTTTTTCCCCCCTTCGCTGCGGTTTTTTTTTCGGCCTTCGGTTCCTGTAGTCTGTATCCATTGTTTGTTCCCCGCCCCTCGTTTGCGGGCCTTTTTGTCCTTATCTACTGCCTCGTCGCTCTTCTTGTGTGGAGGTCTGCCCTTTTTTCGTAAGCCGAGCTTCCATGGTCATTGTTGGCTGAACTTCCGGTTCTTTCCGTTCCTGCGGTCACTTAAATTCCCTTGCAAATTTCCTAGCCACCATTTCGACCTCCCACCTAGCAGCTTCATAGCAGGAATTATTTCCCAGTTCCCGGTTTTTTCCCCCCCAAGATGCGAGATTCTCGTTTTGTTTCATTGAGTTTTGAGTTTGAGGCCACCCCCCTACACCAAAAACACGTTCTTTTCTGGTATGTCGGGCAACTGTCTTAGGGAAGCCACAACCCGCCCCCTCAATATCTGTCTTCTTCTCCAGTGACGAGGCCTCATCGTTTCACTTTTGAGCTGCGGTCACTTTGCGGCGAATTGCCATTGAATTAATAACAACTCTTCGTTCGCTTCGAGTCCGGATGCCACGGCCCATATCGAAGGGGGTCCAGTTCCCTTTTTTCCTGCCCATTGGTCTCCCCAATTTCGTTTTTTTTTTTTTGATGAGCTACGGAATTCTGGTCGTTTTTTGTCCTTTACCGAGGTTTTTTTGTTGCTTTCGGCGTGTCGAACACCTGTCTTTTTTCTTCCATGAAAACACCTTCCTTGCTGGTTTCCGTCTCCACCCACGTGTTTTTTCCCTAAACAACCCCCCCATCCGCGCGAAAACTTGTGAGTCCCGTCTCGTCTGAACATGCATGGCGTGGTCTTCCTCTTCGGTGCAGGCCCCTATTGAACATTATCGCGTCGGCTTCTCGTTGCTGACGTCGTTCACGCCGCAAAGCATTTTTCTTCGCGGTCCCCCACTCGCACCACCCCCCACATTCAAACCGCAGTGCCGTTTGCTTTGATAGCTTTGACGATTCAAGCTGAAGTTACTCATCTTCCTCCCTGTTGTTGTTTTTTGTTTTCCTTCTCGCCTATCCTTTCCCTCTTCAGGATGTTCTTGATCTCCCCCGCCGTTCATTTTTTGATGTTGGTGTTCTCTTTTTGGTGCCGTAGTTTTTTGGCCCTTCAGGCACCTTTTTTTTTTCTGTTTAACGACTCCTTTTTTTCTATGATTCAAGAATTACCGTCCCGGGCCGCTCTTTTTACGGAGAATGGGCTCTCCAAAACCCCGGAATGATCGTCTGCCCCCTCCATGCTTCACCTTTGTCTCCTCTTACGTTCCGCCCCGCCATTTTGTTCTGTCTTGGTACTGTTGGCTGGAAAGAGTGGTTATATCCCGTAATTCTGTCCCCTTTTTTTTCATGGCCTGAATGAATTGGTCGCAGTCAGTCACACCATCCCCGGACGGTTTTCCCCATCACCGTGTACCCCCTACGCGATCTGGTGGCTTCTCGCACTCTTACCCTTGCGCACCCCCCCCAGTTAGCTGATTCGCGATTTGACCCTCTGAGTTTTTTTTATATACGGGGTCCTCTCATTTTCTGTAGACGACCACCGACCTCTTTGATTGATCTTCAAGGTTTTTTGCAATCCTTGTGGAAGTTCACCTCTTTTTTTCCGTGCCTTTCCGGGCTTCTGTCCCCCCTTCTTGCTTGTTTAACGTTTCGACCCCCTGACCATTTAGGGACTTTTTTCCTTGCCCGCGGGGCCCCAGTGCATCCGACAATAATACTTTGTATCGTGCTCACACCAATAAACCAGGTCCTAACGCTACTTCTATCTTGTCCTTGCTTGCCCTAACTTAATTGGCATTTTCTTTTTTCCTTTCCTCGATTTGCCGCTTTTTGTCTCCATTTGTGTTTCTTTCGTATTGGGTTTTCTGATAGGACATTTTCCCCCCCTTTCCACCCCCAGTGAGGGATGAACCTCCTCCCGCCTTCCTACACGTTTTTTAATTTCAGACGTCTCGTGTCCCCCCTTTTGTCCTGAAGTGTTCTTTCCAGTCCAGATTTCTGAATGAGATTCTTCGGCGTCCTATGCGCGATTTCTTATTTTTCCACCTTTTTTCCCAGTGCCCCCTATAGTTTGTCCCACGCCAACAATTGGAATTCTTTTTTTTTTTTGGATAGTCCGATTCAGGACGCCTGTTCTTAACCCTCTTCCCAACCCTTTCTAGTGCTCGTTTTTGCCCCCCGACTTTATTCTTTTTAACTTGCGTTTCCAATTTTTACTACCTGCATATTGTCCAAAAAATTTTTCCCCCCTCCCAACCCAAGTCCTGATTGCTTCTTCTCTCCCCACGTGCGTCCTATGCACTCTCCTGCCCGGTCGCTCCTCGCGTTGCTATTCCTTGTCCCTATTTGATAGACCTTATCCCGTCGTCTTCAAATTGTTTTCCGTTGCTGTCTTTTCGGTGCATCTCTCTTTTTTTATTACACCTCTTGTCCGTCCAGACTCTTTTTCCACGGTCGTAAGCCCCACTGGGCTGGCTGGTTTCATTTTTGACGCACGCTCAGTAAAACCTGGCAGGGTCCCTTCTTTACTGTGCCGCAGAGGCGCCCCAGGACCACATCGTTGACGTCTTTTTTCCGCTGTTGTTTGCTGATTTTCGCACTTACTCGCCTGTCAAACGTTGGGCATGCATTCCCCCTTTGGAACACCCCCCCCCCTTCCCTGAACACCGGGGGGTTTTCGGTCTCATTCGGCCCTGCTCTTGGATTCCCCCAACATTAGCCCCCTTTGTAACCATGAACGCATGGTTGACCTGACCCTTTTTCTTGTTAGTTGTTTTTCCTCCTTCTGATGTTTTTTTCCTTGTCCCGCTTTGGCCGTTCCCCCCCCTCGGTTTTTTCCCTCCCTATTTTTTCAGATTTTCCCGCTTGCCCCCCTTACCTCCTGGTCTTTTTGAGCACCAAAGCGGGGTTCTGGCTCTTTGCTTGTTTTGCCTCACCCGCCCCCGTGAGGAGCCTTGATTCTCCGGGCAGACGTTCTTTTTTCCCCCTCCCGATTTTTTTAATTTGCAAGTCCTTGATTCCAATGGAGTTGGTGTGTGAGTTTTTTTTTGCCGTTGTGTCTTGTTTTCGTTTTTGAACAGGTCCACATTTGTTCCTTCACTCTTGCAAGCTTGACGGTGTGGATTATGTTGTCTCGCCGTACCCAGTGACCGCGAGGCCTTTCCTTGACGGGACATACTCGTTACCGGACGCCCCGTCTTTTTTCCTCCGCGACCTTTAAGGGCCCCCCCCCCCTCCGATACCCGAAACTCCCATCCCGTGCGCCCCTCTCCTGGGTCTTCCCTCCCTCACCCCTCCCCCCTCTCCTCATCCCTCCCCTCGACTGTTTTTTTTTTTGGCCCGGCCCCCTCCCCCCCGCTCTCTCCCCGCCCCCCCAGCTCCCTTGGTCCCTTTTCCCCTCCTCTTCCTTGTTGCGTTTTACTTTTTTTTCCCAGTTTTTTTTCCGTCCCTGATTTTCGTTCTGTTTAAGAATTGCTTTTGGTCTTTTCCTATTTTTACCCCAGTGACCGGTTCTTCCTTTTGGTCATGCGGAGTCTTTTTTTTCCTGTTGTTTATTTACCGGTCTTTTTCAAGCCCCCTAAATCACCAACACCCAGTTTTTTGTTCGTTAACTGTGACTTCTTGGTTCATGTGCGGGGTCCGGTTTTTTCTGCCTCACCCCTTTTTTGCCGGGCTTTGCCACCACCCCCTTTTCTTTGTTTTGGCCACGTTATCTCACGCCGTTTATGGTGTTGCTGACCTCGTTTCCTCCGACTTTTGCACAACCGATGTTTTAGTTTGATCTTCTGTTCCTTTTTTCCGTTCGGCGTTGTGGCTTGCTGAACTCGAGTGCGGATTTTTTTTTTTTTTTACACATATATTTGTATCTAGCTACCCGTGTTTCTTGTCTTTGTGCCCCCCCCCGGGCGTCCACCGGTCTTTCCCCCTTCAAATTTCAATCTCCCCGGAATTGGATGAAACCCCCTCATATTTTTGCCGCTTAACCCACGTGGCTTTCTCGTTTTTGGCTCTTCCGTTTTGAATGTAATATGGAAGCCCCCCCCCCCCGTGAGTTTGGCAGGGGCAGGGTCGCTCGCTCCACGGACCCCCACCCCACAACCCCAACCCGGCCCATAAAAACCTACACAAGTCAAAACATCTACACACTATCCAAAATGAAAAACCCACCAACCCCGTGTATTTTTTTCTTACTGTAACGTGCTTTAATTCCGGTTTCCCACCCCCCACACCTGTGAGTGACAACCCCGTGTTTGGTACGTTTCCGCTCCAAGTGATGCCGCCCTGGGGTTTCTTTTCTTTTTCTTTTTTCTGAATTTTTTTCCCACACCACCTTTCCGCACGCCACACCCCCCCACCCTCTTTCCCAACCCCCTTCCCCCTGTCAAGCTTTCTCTTATGGGCGCTGACACGACTGGGTTTTTGGTAGATTTTTCTTGGCGCCCCCCCTCCCGACTCCTTTTGGTTTTCTTTGTTGGTTTGTCGATTCTTGGTGGGCCTTCTGGTAATCGCGATTCTCAGCGGGGAATTCGACACCCTTCCTGGCTTACCACCAGCAGGTACGTGGTTTCCCAGACTTAGCAGTGGTGGTTTCCTTCTGCCGTTCTATGCTCCTCTAGCCCTGTCCACCTGCTTCTCTTTCTCTTTCTCTTGCTTTTTCCTGTCTTTTTCTGTGGCCTCTCCCGCTTCCACCGCCCCTTTCCCTTTCCTATCTCGTTCTCTTTCCTTCCTCTTGTTTATCTTTCTTTTTCCCTATACTGGGGTTTTCTTCCTTTCCGGCCTCTTTTTTCCCTTTTTCCCCTCTTTTCCTTTCCCTCCCCTGTCTGACTGTGGCTGCGAACCTTGTACACTTCTTTCCCTTTGGTTCTCTCAGGTTTGATTCTCCCCCCTGCGTTTGTATCTGTCTTTCCGAACTCTAGTTTCTCAGCGATTCCCCCATTGGGTTTACCCTGGTCCCTTCCTGTCCCTGGTTCCACTTTGTTATGGTCCAGGTTACCCTTAACTCACCTTACGTGTTTTTGTTTGGGAGTCGTGTCGTACTTCCCCCTCCGTTGTTTTGCCGCTCTTTCTTAACGTTTTTTGCCGGACCCTCTCTTTCCCTTTGCATTCTGGTTTTTAGCATCCTTCATTTTTTGTTTCTCTTCACAATTTTATTCTTTTTTTCATTTGCCGTTCCTCTTGTCCCCCTCCACAGCAATCTGGTCTTTCCCTTCTTTCTTTCTCCTTTTCACACTAGCCGTGTTCCCAATTCCTCATTGTGTTTTCGCATCATAGGCTGTTT
>Ga0179593_1496761_pt1 | contig 14842 bp, 10 predicted proteins | sample CZODoug2_1_08_16_FD_185931 | JGI IMG/M metagenome (GOLD analysis project Ga0179593, IMG submission 185931) | Vadose zone soil fungal communities from Angelo Coast Range Reserve, California, USA - CZODoug2_1_08_16fungal (PacBio error correction) | ecosystem: Environmental > Terrestrial > Soil >... | reverse complement strand
TCCCCCCGGTCGCTGTGTCCGCTCGGAATTTCTAAAAGTGTTTGCTTCCTCCGTACCCCTCAAGGAGGAAGTGGTGTCAACTTTCCTTCCCCTGGCTGCTTCCACTTCAGACCAACCCCCCCCCCTTCAAACTCATTCCGTTGCTTGAGACACCCGCCACCCTTTGATCTTCAATTTGGAGCGGATTCTCCGTCCTCCACCAAGCCTTATAGGACTTTTACTCCTTTCCCTGCAGGGATTATCTTTAATCAGAAGCATCTGTCAAGGAAGCCGTTTGACGAAACAGTATCTGCTGTCTGACCGATTACGAATCACTTTCACTTGTCTGCTCTCGGTCCCCATTTCATACTTTCTCTCCCCCACTTGAAATAAAGACAGAAACTACCCAGTCCCTCGTTAGAATTCTTCATATTCTGCATGTCATTCCCTGGCCCATCGTACTAACAGACCCACTCAACTTGTCCCCCCCCATTGAAGGAATCTCTGAAAAGTTAGGGATTTCCGTAACTCCATCCTCCCTTCCGGTAGAGAGCCGCGTCTTTCGTGTTTTCTTCTACGCTTTTTTTTTCAATCCAGTCAAGTCTTTATCAGTCCTTCCAGCTTCCAACATTCCGGGAGTCATTTCTTTTTTCACTACTCCCAGTACAAGGAAAAACTCCCAGCTGGTCTTGACGGTTCAGCGAGCCAACCGACCCTGACATGCGCCCCTTCATGGGCGCTTAATCCTCATCTTTCTGGAAATTTAGAATAATAGCATTTACTTTTCGTGTGGCCCCTTCACGCCCCGAATCTGTAAGGACACGGGCCTGAACACTTTGGTGAAAACCGACTTTCAATCCTTTACTTGAGATCGCGTGCTCCCCTCGCCTTTCCGGATGAAGAGTTGCAAATCGGCATCTGGGTGGGCCCTGTCTTCTACGACCCGCTCAGACTCAGGAGCCCGGCCACAGTCCTTCCAAGACGCTAAAGGCCCTTTCTTTGGATGATCGCCACGTCCCCTCTCGACGGAACATGATTGGCTTTTAACTTCTGAAGTATTCTTTTTTTGGGCCTGCCAACGTTTTCATCTGAACTGAGAGAACCGGAGTTGATGCCTCTCCCCTGAAAACCTGGTCTGTTTCATCCGCTAGTTTTCGACCATTCCCCAAAAGGTGGCTGTGTAAAGCCTTTTTCCCAAGCTTGTTTGGGGGAAAGCTGTGTTCCGTGATCGGCGAGGTTGCCGTCAAATCTTATGCCCTGCTCCCCCTCCTCCTTCACACCATTACACCAGTGTTAGAATGGCCTTGAGACCTTTAGAGAGGTCCCACTCCCCCTCATCAACCAAATTACCTCTCTTGTGGACAGGTTCGCCCTTCCGGGCAAAGCAATCACCTCTCCCCTCCAGGTACTGTGAAGATCCACTCCTTGCCTCCCCGTTCAGACTTGCCCGCTTTTTATCCCTGCAGTACCCGTTCCATGTCTTCGGAGAGGCTAATAAGAGGGACTGCTCCCGGTTTTCAGGCCCTCCCCCCCTCTTCACGAAAGAGGGGCAGCTTTCTTACTTTTAGTTTCTCTATCGGGAAGGGGTTGCTTTTTTTAGTCTTTTTGTTGTATTGATTCCTGAGGCCCCCCCCGGACTTATGGAGATAATGATCACGTTCTCCCACCCAGGTTCGACAACAGGACATGAGCAATCGTTATCTCGTGACCCGTAGTTGACTGACGATTTTCTTTAAGAAGAGTTTGAACTTTCGACTTCTCATGAACAGGCCCACCCTTTTCTTAACCATAATACCCCTAGGAGTAGAGGCGGACTTGGTTGAGCGCCCCTTCTGTGACGCTCCCTGAAGTGCAATGGGGTGCTCAATCTCCTGCCAGATACCTTTCTTTTCGAAACATCCCAATCCCTTCAATGTTCCCCTTTAGCCCTTAAGGAAAGGTCCCCATGTCCATCAGTTCCCCTTTTTCCTTGCTGGGCGAGGTGCTGAACTTAGGCAGGCTCCTATTCGGCACGCCCCCCCCTTAAAATCCTGTGTCTTTGTCAGGATTTTTGCTCCCGGCTCGAAGCGCAATCCCAAGCTGCTGGTTCACGTCATCTTCTTTTCCTATTCTCTATTATGGGGTGGCCTGGAGTTTAGTGGTTCGACAAAGGTCAAGGCAGTTTTTCTTATCTCTTTCCCTCTTTTGAGATAGATTTCAAGGCCCGGATTGCCTTTGTCACTTTTGGTGCCCCCCTTGCCGCGGATCTGTGGTTTCTTTCCTCCCTTCTTTGCCGTACTTTCACATTCGCGGGTGGTATGTTTCTGATTCCGCCTTTGAGCAGTAGACAGCAGACCACTCTTGAGATTATTATGTCCTTTCAGTGAGAAGGCCTCGCTTCGAAGTTTTCTGGCTTAAAATCACACGGTGGATGTTCTCGATAAATGGAAATGTATTAGGACGTCGTATGGTGCCTATTTTTAGGTTTCTGGGGCGCTTGCTCGTCGGATGGCCGGGCGATGGCGGCGCACCTTTTTTCCCACTGGAGGTGGAACTATCATCCCCATAACATGTCAAGCGCCGCCGCACGTGGGGTCTTTTACGTGGTCCTTCACATTCTGTGTTCTTCCTTTCCTAGGGTGTACTATTACATCTCGTCCCCTCCTCCTTCGTGGCCCAATCCTTCGAACGGACCGGCGTCGCGCAGGTTCCTTTTGCTCCTTTTTTTTTCTTTTTTAGAACACTGCCATGAGCGAAAAATTTTTCCTCCTTGCCCACCCATGGCCCCAAGTACACCACTCCCCCCCACACCCGAAAGCCACGCCATTGACTGTCGATTGAGCACCCCTTTGAGTTTTTTTCTTCGTTGGCAATCGGCGTACGTCTGATCGCTATCGAGCATTTTCAACGCTGGTATTAACCTGGAGATGGGAAGCGGGCCGTGTCGTTTTTTTCCCTTCTTCTTCTTAAAGGTTTCTAAATTCTTATTGGATCTGATGCTTTCTTTATGTGGTCTTAGACTGGGGAACCTTTTCATGTGGGGGAGTCGTCTTTTAGTGACCGGTTTTCGGCTTATCCACAATGGTTTGGCGACCGTGAGTTTCCATGGATGGAAGCTGCGTTGCCCCTTTAACCCATCGTCGGCCTCCCGAAGTCTGAACCCCAAAACGGACCGGCGCCGGGTTTCCAAAAACCAAAGCAACTTTATTTCGTACCCCCCTTCTTCTCGCGACAGGATTCATGGCGGGCGGTTCCACAACTGACGAAGGTTTCTTGATTTTGCGGCTCAGCGCAGGCTGTCGGCCCCAACAGTCGGCATGAGTGAGCGCTTACGACGTTTTGACTTTACCGTCGAGAGGTGATGCTTTGTTTTAAGTTTCCATCTTGCTCGGGACTCGTGGGATTGAACTCCTTCTTGGCGGCGTCATGAGTATTATCGTTTGTGCCCCCATACGAAGATTCACCCTCACTTTTTCTTCTTCCCCTTGCACTTGTAATAGGAGTTATTTTCCCCGTCGTCTCATTGCAAGTGCTATTCCGGGACGTTCACACGTGTTCCTGATTCTCCACTTTTATCGGTGGAGTGGCCTAGGTCCTTTTCTCTTTTCACATAATAAATGAAAGTTGTGCATTAGCTTTACAGTTTCATTTTTAGGGGGGCCCCCACTTTTCCGCATTTGTGGCCTCCTCTGGCCGGCAAACATTGACCCCGAGTTTCTGTAATGCTGGTTCAGCTCTGCTTGAGACTCTTCCCTGCGGTTTATATGATAATGACTGGTTTTTGGACTTTTTTCAGTTTATGTACGCTCGCGTCGGATAGCACCGTGGCATGCTCGGCGGTGGCGGGATTTTTCACACATCCCTAAACTGGGCATGATGCTGGGAGAGAGAGGCCGGGGTCTTTTTTTTTTTTTTTTTCGCTCTGAGCCCCTGCGGGATACTCTCCTGATACCTGAATTCGAGGCGTTCCTGGGTTTTTTTTCTGGTACTTTGGACGAGATGGCATCATTGTCGCTTTAATTTTACCCTTTCTCTGCGAGATCTGTGGTCAGGCCTAGATGCTTGCAAGCCGTCGAACGGTCTTATGCCTTTCCCGGTTGATGAACGCCGCTAGTCTGAGTTTTTCATATGCCCCTTTTTTCGGAAATTCATATTGATCAAAGCCCCCGCTTTTCTTGCGGTCTCCTCCTCTCCCTGAGCTGCTCCTGGTTCATCGGGGTTCTTCGTTTTTTTTTCTTTAGGTGATGGTTTGCTCAGGCACAGTGTTTCCTTTGACTTTTTTTTGGTACCTTTCGCCTGGCTGGTGTTTGTACGGGGTCACGTCGCTGCTTTGAAAGCCAGCGACCTAGGGCTGATCTCTCTATCTCCCCTCTTTTTTTCGAGTCTGAGATAATTGCCTTATTTTAGTTTTTTCTTCCGCAGGCAGCGAAAGTGTGATCCGTTTCCCCCCCCCAGAAAAGGCGCATTTTACAACCCAGCCGAAATTTGTCCACGACACTCCGTAACCATCACAGTCAACGCCTGCCCCGGCTTTTCCCCAAACCTTATGCCCGCCGCAAAACTGGGAGCGCTCCCCCCCCTCGAGGACCTTTAAGTCCACTAGAAGTATGAGGCGTTATAAGGTAATCGGCCGTGCTCCTCTCCTCGGACTTCCGGCAAGGTCATCAAGTCGACGGGATTCTCCCATTTCTAGTCTCTGCCCGACGCTCGCCGACCTGTCCAAGGGCGTTTCCCCCCCCCCCCCCAGGACTCAGAGAGGCCCCAGCGCCCATTCCCAAGCACTTTTAGGACTCTCTCCTTCCTTTCCCGACCAGGTGAATTTCTTTCATGTCAGCATGGTTCAGCAGTTTCGACAACGACCCCTGCCCGCTTTTTTCTTTCGAATTTCAAAGTTTCGGTTGAACAGCTAAGTTTTAAAATTCGACCCTTTCCCGCCGGAACTTGCCGAGCGCCTCTTTTTAGGAGATCTTCCAGGCACAGACACTTTTTCCCAGGAATTCAGACGCAGATACCATTCTCGGCGTCCTCAGGGCCATAACATTCCTCTTTCCACCCCTTTCAGCGGCACAAGGTTGCTGATCGGTACCCCCCCGATCACTTCTCAACTCAGGGGGAGTTTCATCAAACTGGTCCTGGGATTTCTTCTTCTTCCCCTTCTTGTGACGGCGCACACGCCCAACGATACTCTCGCGTCAATTCCCCCGTGGTGAGACATCATTCTACCTTGCGATCTCGGCCGAAAAGAGAATTTTTTTCCCTTCCCTGCCCTAGATTCTTGGGTGGCTTTCTACCTTTTGCATTTTCTCTTTCTCAGGATCGTCTCCGCCAGAGTCCAGTTCGATCGATACCCTTCCGGCGCATGGTCTCTTTAGAAGACCATCTCCCGCTGTTGATGTTCGGCCGGTTGCCCCGTCCGTTAAGAGCCCTGCCTGTTGGGATGTTTGTTCCAACCAACGGTTTGTATTCTCCGCTTGTAGATGTGCGATCACACGTACGTTTATGTCCCCTGAACACACCCGCCGCCCGGGTAAACTGTCGGCGACGTTTTTTTTTTTGTTTTTCAGACGGCCACCTTTTCCAAATTTTCCCCCTACGGAAGCTGCGTCTTTGTCGGCCCCCTCCGGTCATTGCTAGTTTTCTGGGAGGCACAAATCTTGCAGACTTCTTACTTTTAAGTTTTAACATCTCCCCAAGCGCCAAGTGATGGGCCCAGCCGCAGCCGCCTTCACGCGAAGCCACCACAGGTCCTTTTTTTGTTTTCCCTCCCCCGGGTAAAGAGGCTCCCGTAATCTCTCCCCCCTATCACAACCTTTCTGCTCGTGACGAATCCGTTGCCCCAGCTGGGTGTGACGGCATTCCACGCTTTTTCATTGAGGAGGAGAGAGGTCTTTTTATTTTTTTTTTTACGCACGACCTTCTTCCGAACCGCGCCGAATCGCGTGCAGCTCGTTTCTTGTCGTTTGGGCAGGGGTTGCTTTTTCGTCTTGGAGTATGGCCCGGGAACCATCCTTTGGCTCTCATTGACATGTTTTGACCTCCTGGAGTACCCTTACTTTGCGCGGAGTACATGAGGTTCGTTTGCCCTTCAGCGAAGGAGTAATACTGTTTTTTAGTTCCGGGACGCCCCCCCCTCCCCCTGAAGCAGGTCAAAAGAAGACTTTCTGGACCGTTATCATACCGAGGAGTACGGCTCTGCGGGAGAGAATTTTTTTGACCTTTCGCCGAAGTTTGGGCTCTGCTTTTTCTCCCTTCAATGAGCGACCGCTTTTGTGCGCCCTCCCCTACAAGAAATTGGAACCAGTTCTCTGAGACCCTCCCCCTTTCCCCCTCCCAAGGCGGTGTGTTTGGAGCCATTTGGATTCACTCCTGAGCGCCCGATTTTGGCAGCCAGCGCCAATCGTGTTTTTATTGATTCCACGGCTCGACGTTTCATCACCCAAGCGGCCTTGACTGCACCTTTTCTATCCATTTTCGCCGGCTGGTTTTTATCTTTTTTGTGTTTGCCAACTTTCCCTTCATTCCCTCCCTCCTTGTGTGGTTGCGTATTCGATTTATGAAAAGATTGTCCTTTCGATGAAACTTAGATTTCTCCTCCGCTGTTCTCGGTTTCTGCGAAGCACTTCCTTTTCTTTAATTCAGGTGGTGATGCCCTGTTATTAGAGAGTTGCTTTCCCTGCCCTCTATAGCCGTTCTGGTCTTTCAGTCCGAATGTCGAGCCTGAATAGCTTAGGTAATTTAATTTCGACCCTCAAAACGAAAGCTCTTCGATTTCCTTAAAGGCCAGTTTTAGGGGACGGTTGCCACATGCTGGTTTGTGAGCCCCCTTTTCCCGTAGCGCTGAGCAATTGCTTTATTGTCCCATTTCATCTTCGGTCCGTCCTCTCCCTTGTCGCTACGACGCCGACTGTTTACTTTTTTATGATGTCCAGGGAAAGACACCCATCTCGTTTCTTTTTCTTCGGCCCCCTTTCGTTCTTCCCTCTCCGTTTGTACTCCGGGGCCAGGCCGAAATCACGATCGAACTCCCCCTTTTTTGTCGAGCAGTTTTTTTGGACTAATGGGTGGAGGTTTTTTTTTTTACCCTTTGAGCTCCCCTCCTTTTGGTGCGATTCCCTCACTCAAAGGGCCTACCAAGCCCCCCTCTGCCTTAGAACACTGTTTTTTTCTTACCCGAGTAGCTCCATCCCTTCTTTCCTTTTCGGCGGTTCTACTCATCCTCTCTCTCCTGATGAGCATCGCAACTCGAGACTTGCCGCTGTTTCAGGGGAATAAAACCTTTTCTTTTCCGTGGGTTCGGCCCCCCGTTCGATCCCCTGCTGGAGACTCATGGAATGATGCTTTTTCATTTCCTTTTAAGTTTGCGAAATACAACAAGGCGCTTATTTTTTTTGGATTCCGGGCTTCTTTCGTAACGCGTGTTGACGTTTGATCCATCAGGTGTTTTTTTTTTTGTGAGCTAGTGCGGGTTACACTTCATGGCGTGTAAGGCACATCGCCGGCTCCGACTTTTTTCTTTGAAAATACCCTTGGTGCATCTCGTTTTTTTTTTTCCCCCCCCTCCACCTATTTTTTCCTGGACGTCGGCGGGTTCTAGACCAGGTTTCCTGGCGGGCGGTGTTTCAACTCAACCTGTTCCTTTCTCTTTGAGATCAAGATTTAGTATTGTAAGGCCCAACCCCTTTTTCTCGCTTAAGGAACTCGCAATCATGTTACAACCCTACCTTTGATAGACGCTCCCCTCCCAGCGACCAAGCGAGTCTTTATTCTAACTGGTGTCTGGCGTCCTTTTTCCCCCCCCTTCTCGTATGAGTTTGCTTTTGCCCCCGAGACGGCGGTGGTCAGCCAACAAAAAGAACTATGAGAGATGAAAACCTTTAATATGAGTGTTGTTTACAGCTCTCCAAGGCTTAATGAAGGATTAGAGTTTAAACACACTATTTTGGTGTCCTTCTTCTTCACCCTGTAGTCCTTGCCCGAAGGCCTTTCCATCCGCAATTTCCCGTTTTGATGTCCCTTCCCCCCGTTTTATTCCGATCGTTTTTTTTGGCTGAGCTGCGGCACCTGCTTATGATCCGACCCAGTTGGGCCTTTTTGCTTCAAGCGTTCTTCTCCCCTTCTTTACTGGTGCTTTCTCTGACTGGACTGCATTGGCTCGTTCAACACTCTCCCTTCTTTCGGGCACCTCCGGCTGCGCGGTGCGGTCTTGGCGTGCGGCCAAAGCACCGCAAAGTGCACTGTTGCTGTTGCGCTCTCCTTCGGCTTTTCGACGCTGCTGAGCCGGCCTGGCACTGGCATAGGCCTGATTTCGCAGTTGCTTAGCACCTGAGGGTTTTAAGGGAATGGGCGCGTCTTTCGTAATTTGTCCTTTGCCCCCGGAATACGTAGATCGTCGGTCAGAGCTTTTTGAGAGCTGTTGCGTTCCCGACTTTTTCCCGTTGCCCGGTTTCTGAGGACTGGTTGGTCTGATCTTCTCTTATGCTTTCAATCTTGACCAGCCTGCTTAGTGTGACGATAACTTTTTCGCGCTCAGTTTGGCGGTCATACGGGTTTTTTCCTAGCAGATGTCGGTGACGGTGATGTTCTTTTTTTCTAGCTTTCTCGGGTGAGTTGACCCTGCGCCTTTGTCCGGCAGTCGGCCACAATTGTTCGCCTGCCGAGCGTCGTCTTATGATAGCCCTTTTTCCTCCTCAATAGTTGTTTTTTTCGATCATGCCCCTCTTTTCCCTGCAGCGATCCAGTGTAATGCCGAGTAAACACAAGCTTTCTTTTCTCCGTGAGTGTCAAATTCCCCTTTTTATGCGGAGAACCTTTAGCAACCCCCCCTCCTCTTTCCCCCCCCCCCTGGCTTCTCTTCCAACCCGGATGACCCCCCCTTTCTCTGCTCACGTGAGATTATCGAACCCTCACTACCTGCCTTTTTCTCCAGATCTTTAAGGGGCATCGCGTCTTAGTCACCCAGGGTTTTTTCCTTTTTCATCGCCGGACGGCGGCGCAAACAGCTATCTGACCGCCCTCTTCGCCGACTGAATCCCGGGCGATCCTCGACTCTTCCTTAGAGAACGGACAGTAATGCCACGCCTCATCTTTTTAAACCTGTTTTTTCTCACGGCGATAAGGCTATAGTGGGTGATATCTGTGCGACTGGATCAGCCCGTTTTCCCCCTCACCTCCAGCGGCAATTTAGCGATACCTCCTTCCCCCACGTTAGGGCTTGCCCAGATTTAGAAGACCGAGCAGCGACCTTTCCCTGGTACTGAGCCCTTGTGTGCGGCTGAGAAACTGCCACTGGCCAATTTGTCCTCATAATGACCCCCCCGTCCACGCGTCTCAGGCCGAGTATAGCCCCCGGCAATGTGATAAGAATGCTTTTTTCGTCTTTTCCAGGCCATCTGCGGACCCAAAACCTCTCGACATTGCCTAAATCATTTTGCCTTTCCCGTCACTTTCCCCCCCCTGGCCCTGCTGCGTAGACATTTGACGGGATCAGGCCGCACCCCCCCCGTTGCTCATCGAACTGGGAAGTGCCTACCGTTAATTCAGGACGGCACCTTTCTGACGGCAGAAAAGCTTTTCTGCCTTCTTCAGAGTGCAAACCTTCTTTTTGGGGTGGCCGTGGTCCTACGACTTTTTGCTCGAGACACAAAGACAGGCCATTCTCCCCAACGCTCTCTCTGCCCGTGTTCCCCCCCCTTTCGGCGCCACGAGCCTCCGCGCTTGACCATGATCCGGGCACGTTTTCTTAAGGTTTGGGCATGACCAACTTGACTCGCTTTTCTTTTGAGCTAACCCCCCCCCTACGGCAGGTTGATTTAGACCCCGCCGGGACTGGCTTCTTCCCCTCCGCCGAGCGAGGGTCGAACGGTCCCCCAAATTATCTTGGTCCATTCCGGCGCGCGCCGAACTTGAAAGCTCTACGGTAAGGACTTTTTTTTTCTTTTATAACCCTAGAAGAGAAACCTGTCCCATTTTCCTTTTCGCCCCTTCAAATAGTGCTGAATTACCTCCCTCTGACGAGCCGACGCCAACACGCCTAGCAAAGGTAAACAGAGCTTGTTGTATCCCCGTCCCAAGCTTCCCCCCATCATCCGTCCACTGCACCAGCTGTGCGATCCACTGCGTGCCACGTCGTGGATCTTTTTCTGAACGCAGGAAAGCAGTTTACCTTGTTCCCTGAGCTTCCGTGGCTACCAGGGACGCACCTTTCTTCCCTGAGTTTTTAGCGGCTCGAGGGCGTCTTGGTTACCTGGGTTTTTCTTCATTCGTTCATGGCAACCCCTGCTGCACAAGCAGGTGGCTCTCCTTTTTTACCTACCCAAGGAGCACCACGGATTCGTTTCCCCATTTTTTCCTTGACGTCATCGGCCTGCCGCGCGGTAGACTTGGAAGATGGGAGCCCTGACTATCATGAAGCCCTGCCATATGGGGGCCACTTAATCCCGAGGCAGTACGGCCGCGCCCCTGCTAGCCCGCCAATGGTGACGTCCATCTGACCGTTGAACGGCTGCGCGGGCATCGCTCCAGCGACGGTTGTGCGCACCCCCGCCTCCACAGCCTTGGCCACCTGCATTCAAGTGAGGCCCTCTTCATGACCCCAAGCGGTCTTTTGGGCGGCCACGTGCCCGCCCCATCGAGTCGGCTACTCAGCCCCCTTGACCAGCCCAAAGGTGGAGACGGCTTATTTCACGTCGTTCCCTTTTCACCAACGGTGCAACGTGCACGTCATCTTCGACCGATCAGGCGCCTCGCCCAGGCGGTGTTCTTTCAAAGGAAATCGGGCTTCCTTTCTTCTCTTTGAGCTTTCTTTTTTTGTTTTGGTTCTTAGGGCCCTTTCGCCCTTAACGCCTTTTTCGCCACCCACCAGCCCGGGACGCTGGTCTCTTCTGCAAGATGACGTGAACGTCTTGAATCATCCTTTGGTTTCTTGATGAACGCTCATTGAGCATTTTGGCCGCCATTCCAACTTTTTTTTTCTCCGTCAGTTAGAAACGTCATTGAGGTCCCGATGAAGTGAATTTCCTCGCCCCCAGCACGAACTCCTTGGGGTCTACCGGGCATTTAATGGCCTGCTCGGCACTCCGGTGAACCAATTGTTTGGTTGGCGCACAGATTTCCCTCGAGGCAAATGGCGGCCCCCCCCACACAACAAAGATATCCTTTCGACGGTGTTATAAATCTCGTAAAAATGTAGAACGACAGACCCAAGCGTACATAATTCCTCGGCCAAGTATGGTTACGGTCAGCCCACAGCTCGATGTCTTACAACGGACGGGTTATCCTTAAGTACCCGGCTTCCCGGATTTGAGCAGACGAACCCCTAGGTCGAGAAGGTCATTTTGTCTTCGGTTTCCAATGATCTCTCTTGTGGGCCTCAGATCCCATACCTGCCCCCGAACCGGAACCCTCTGCCACTTCTCCCCCTTTCTGCATCCCCCGCTCGGAGTCGGCGCGCTGTTGGCCGCGCGTGCGTTTTTTTTTTCGCTTCGAATCGATTGTCCCAATCCTGGCCCTGTGACCCCAAGGAGTCCCCCCCTGACTTGCGGTGCAAATAAGTGGATGCACATCTACTTGCTCAGTCTGTGATTTTCTCGATGGCACAAAGAGCGTTCTTTTCCGGGCGTTTTTTTCCCCGTTTCTCTCGGACGGCCGTTCTAAAACTGGTTTTTTTTTGTTGCGATCTGTTCCCCCATTGGCCTCTGTTTCACGGCACCTCGCGGCGATGACCTCTCCCCCCACAACTCCGCGTTTTTTTTTCCCCCGACACCTATTTTGGCTTTTAACCTCGGTCGTTTCTTTTCGCGGACTCATGGCGGGCGCTTCACATTCCATCGGTGTTTCATTTGCGCTCAGCTGGAAATGCCGGCAAAACCCCCCGGGGGTTTCTCCTTTTTTTTTTCCCCTAATCATGCACCGTCGCGTTTTTGGTGCTGTATCCCCCAAGGTCCACGCCTTTTGCTGGACGTCTGGATCGAACTGGACTTTTGGCTTCATGTCTTATGATCGTTTTTAGTGACGACTTTACACTCCCCCCCCGCCCCCTATTCTCCGAGCAATTTTATCGCTTTCGCTGATCGCAGTGCCGTCCGGACTCCTTTGGCTTTCCCACAAGGTTTGATTCTGATGCCTCTTTTCCCTTCCGATGATGAGGTCTTTCGTATTTTGTCCCCCCCATGCCGTGTATGATGCTGACGCCCCTGATTTTTCGCAATGTCCGATCGTTTTTCGCCCTTCAACTTGTCATTTGATCACGAAATGGCTCCTTCCCCCTGCTCGTCCTTTGAGACTCTTGGACTGTGTCGGTCTTGACTGGACTGTGAATTGGCATGTTTTCGTTCGGCGCTCGTACCGTGGACGGCGTCGCCTCCCCCTTTTGTTTTTTGCGTCTACAGCCCGAAACTTTTCTGATGATGGGCATCGCCGGTTTTTTCCGACGCTCTGAGCCATTTTTTTCTTCACACGCGAATAGACAGTCCGTCCGCGGTTCTGGTGGCAGGGGATGCCCTGGCGCGCTTGCGTAATTGTTCCCCCGCCCTGCAGGATTGTACTTTCTCCGCTCGGTCTAGCCCTACGCCTGTTTTCCCGCGCCGCTGGAAGGACTTTTTTCTGAACCCGCCTTTCTGAGGCGACCTTCCGTTTTTCCGACTTCACCGCCGAGATTCTTCGGGGCTTCGCTATCTCTCCTCCGCTCCGGGGTGGCGGCGTAATCAGGGTTTCAAGCCGGGGGCAGTTGCAGTGGACGGTCTGGCCGTGTCGTCGGGGCTTTTTACCACGTTCGCCGCTGGTGTTGCCCGGGTCGGCAACAATTTGCCTTTTCTCCGCAAGTCCCCCGAGCTTTTCTCCTTATGTTCTCTTTTTGTTGAGAGGATTTCATGGTCTTGTGCTTGGCGGCAGCGATCCCATGATTTCCTGCAGTAAACCCAGCACCTTTTTTAAATTCAACGAGCACTGCGGCGACCAATTTTACCACAAACCCTAAAAGGTAAACATGAATTCTGCCTTTGACCACCCAGTTTTCCTCCCCCTCACCCCTGGATTGCTCAAGTTGAGCGGATCTGCCGGCACTACCCTTCCGTCTTCCCCCCGGTGATCCAATCTGAAGGTCAATAGCGTTCTGCTTCTGGTGTTCCTTCCCCTGTCCATCCTCTCGTCTGTTCAAGGTATATTTTTTTTCCCCCGATCTCGCCGTCGTACATCTTCTGATCGCGTACAATCGACTCCTATACCTTATTAATTTCCGCCAACTAACGCATCTGACCCCGGCGATCAGATGATTTATCGTATACCCGATCACAGAGTCCCCTCCCCCCGACACATTTCCCTTCTCCTCATCTCTATGGCCACGTGGGCTGGCCCAGCACACGCAACTCGCCGCGTAGACCCCCCCGTGCTGCCTCGATCGTTTTCTTCTACAAGACACTCTCCTTCAGTGATCTCAGCCCGCAGATGACTCTCTTCCAGTTCCGAGCTGACTCAGTACAAGGCCCCAGAGCCTGGCTTGTGCAGACGCACGAGAAACAACCTTTCCCTCCCCCACTCAGGGAGCCGTCAGTTAATCCCCCCTGGACTGGTTCTCCGTCCCGGTGGGACGGGCGGACCCCCGGACCACAATTTTCAAACCCCCCCGGGCTCCCCCCTTCCAGTGAACACCGTGGTAAGCGCCGAAGCCACGGATCCCTTTTGCGATCGCGCAGAAAAGCTTGACCCGCTCTGTCACACCGAGCATCGGGCTGGCTTCGTCCTCCCCCACCGATCCAGACTCAGGATCGCGCCGATCAGGCCAGTTCGCTATTCAGCACCGGCGTTGCTCTTTTGAGCTCAAGCGATGACAGCAAATAGCAGTTTTTTTCCCCATTCTTGCGCGGGAGCACGTCCCCCGAAGCGCTTCTTCCCCTGGTGTGAGGCCTGACCAAAGGTTTTCACGCGCGATGAGCCTGCCGATCCCCCCGATCTTGCAGGTTGATGTTGAACGCCCATGTCGGCTCACGCCATCCGCCGAGCGAGTTCCGCCTCCCCCACAAGGTGGCTGTCCCCCTGACTCCGCGAGTCCAAAGTTTGTAAAGCCTTTCAGGATGGCGAGGTTTACTCTCATGACCTTGGAACGAAGTCTCCACCATTTGCCACACAGTGATGAGCCCCCTCCCACGCGGCCGCTTTGAACACGGGACTCCCCACACCCCCGCCTGTTCCATCCCCACGGACCTGCCACATATACCGGTCTCCTTCGATAGCGATTACAACTGGCGTTTGACGTCTGCAGCGTCTGGGTGTACCGGAATGGACCCCTCTATTAGGAGTTGCGAGACTGATCAGACTGCACGCTTGCCATTACCCTTCGCGCCTTACGCTGGAAGAGGCCGTGCGTCAGTAAGGTACGTCGTTCGGGGTTTGAGGTTTCTGGCCATTGGGTTATTTACTTGAGGCCCACACAAGGTCTCCTGATTCTCCCTACAAAGGAGCCCCAATCCCCTGATCCGGTCCATGAGTTCGTTCGTCTCATTCGGTGCCGCTCGTAAGACGAGTTAGCTTTCGTCATGAACAGGCCCCCCCTTTTGGCGTTTCTCTCCTACCCGAGGAGTAAGGGCAGTGAGGAAGCCGATGATATTACGAGGTCCCTTCGGGTTCCATCGCCATTGTCCCAGCGCGACCTTGTCTTGAGCCACATCATTTGGCAAAGTTAGCAGAATTTCCCCCCCGCCTGAACCTTATCCTTCTTTTGCTGGGCGCCATGGGCCTCCCGAGACGTAGGCACGGATCGATTTCGCATCACCTCAAGCGTGTAGAATTTGCTATTTTTCACCTCCCTCCTCCCCAACACCTTTCTGCATGGCCGGGGCAAGTGCAACACATCCTTGATGGGGTGACATATGTCCCCAGTTGCAATCAGGGC
>Ga0179593_1490655_pt1 | contig 14842 bp, 27 predicted proteins | sample CZODoug2_1_08_16_FD_185931 | JGI IMG/M metagenome (GOLD analysis project Ga0179593, IMG submission 185931) | Vadose zone soil fungal communities from Angelo Coast Range Reserve, California, USA - CZODoug2_1_08_16fungal (PacBio error correction) | ecosystem: Environmental > Terrestrial > Soil >... | reverse complement strand
CCCACCCCCCCACCCACGCTCGGTAGAGACCGCCGTGAGGAACCTGCAATGCCCCTGGAATCGGAATCACCCTTCTTTTTTTTTTTCGCCCGTCCTGGTACTTTGGTTTTGCCCTACTTATCATCCTTTGCCCGTTTCCCGGCACCCCAACCCCCACCCCCTTCCCTGTCGCACAGACGTTATTCCATTCTTCTTCATTTAGCTTTTTCAGTTTACCAAATCTCTGCGCCCCCGATGATGCTCCGGCGGCATCCTTGTCGCGGCCCCCTCCACCCCCCCCCCCTCTCACACCTCTTTACTGTGACGTGCTGACAGTCCATCCGCATTCCCCCCCTTTCTGCCTGAATATAACTGCCCCACACCACACCCCCCCCACCCCCCCAGACCTTTCCTCCACGCCACCCCCAGTTTGCCATCCAATTTTGCTTACATATTGTCGTTGTCATGCACTTCTTTCCGCACCTCTATTTTTTTTTTTTTCTTGGTACCCCCTCTCCGTTTGAGAGATTTTCCCAACCCATCTCTCCTTCCTGTTTTCCATTTTGACTCCCAGTTTTTGCTTCCTTTCTATTTTAACCAACCGCCCCCTATTTTTCTGCCTGACCCAGCTCACTCCTCGGGGACCCGCCCCCCTCTCCCTCCTTTCAATATATCTCTCCTCTTCGTGATAGTAGTCTGAATTTCGAGATTTGCCCCATGGCCTTGTGCATAGCACATGAGTCCATCGACTGTCCCCCCCCCCCCCCCTCAGGTTCAACTGTGTCTTCCAGATGTCTTTACCTCAGTCTCCTTCCTCAGGCCTCTTTTTCCCGAATCACCTCCAGGGACCAAGAAATCAAATATCTCCACCCTTACAGACGCACACACTTTTTTCCCTTAAGCTTCCTGCTCCCCCCCCTCTTGCGCTGTCTGGAGTTATACTTCCGCACCCTTTCCGACTCCTTTTCATCCTTTTTAAAATTCTCGATTGGTCTTAGTGGCCCCCTGCCCTGACTCTTTTTTTCCTCCCCCCCACCCCTGCACTACCCCTAGTTATGCAACCGGACTCCCCTTCAGGACGGTGAACCCCCTTTCGATTCACAAGACAAAATTTCCCATCAACAACAGATCTTAGACCCCCCCGTTCAGTCTTAGCCGGAGGGGCCTACCACCCCCCCCCCCTTCTAACTGGGACCTACCTAAGGAGTTATTCTCTTGTAGTTTTTCTTTTTGATTTTCAGCTAATTTTATATTTAGCTCCCACCCCCTTGTTCCCCCCCCCCCCCACCCCCCCCGACCTCTCCACTCCCACCACGTCAGAATAGTGAAGGCTCACGCCCATTGCTGTTTTTTCCTACGGAGCACTGAATTTTGTGTCATGCGCAATATCCCCTCGGAGCACAATCTATACCTTTTTCATCCATGTGGAATTCAGGGTCGAAAGGCCATCCACACACAACCTAACCTTGTGCACCAACAAGCCCAAACCAAACCCCCCCCCCCCTCCTTTACTTCCCCCACCCCAACAATAAAGGTGAAAGTGACTCGTCCCAGTTCCCCTATCGATTTTTTTTTCCCGGCTATTTTCCCCCTCCCATAAATGGGACCCTTGTTTTTCCTCCCTTTTCTTTACCCCTAGTTCCTGTTTTTAAGTACCACAGTACCACAATGTTTTCCCTTTGGGCAGAGTTACCACCCAGCAAGCGGACAAGTTTTCGTCCCCCTCCGACTTGGACCGTCACCTACTATTGTTTTCACAATTCCTGACCCCGTAGGGGACTAATCAATACTTAATATTTTATTTCTGTAATCCAATATTTTCTTTTGCCGCCTTCTCCAAGATCTTTATGATGCTGCCGGAGCTGATTTAGTCCCCTTAGTCCTTTAATTTTTCCACTTAGAGATGGCACTGCTTTTTTTCCCCTACCCCGAATTTTCCGCCAACGTTTGGACCCTTGGTTTGCCCCCCCTCTCGACCCTACGCGTGGCCTACCGTTACACATGTTTAGTACGTTGAGAGACTCAATTCCCGTTTGTTTTTTTTTACTCGCTGCCTCTGGTCTACTCCGAGTGGCCCCGACCTCATCGTTTTCCTAATCAGAGAAAAGCTGTCCATAGCTGGTTTGTCCCCCCCCCAATTCCTGCCTCCGCGGATTTACCTTATTCTTGCCACCTGTCTCTTTTCTATTTTCTTTTTCGTACGTGTCCCTGCTACATATACGAGGACCCTTTAATTCTGATAGGACATATTTATGTTACCTGCGGATTGGCTGACCTCTTCTCCTTCCTGTCTCCACGCCTTCTCCCCGCAACCCCTGTAAATTCTTTTCGGTGGATATGTCTCGGTTTCAAATATTTCTTGTGGGTTTCGAGAATGTCGGCTTTCTTGTCGTCGCGTTGGTAGCCTTTTTTCTTTTTCTATCTTGACGCTTTTTTCCAGTCTGAAAATTTGTTGTATCCCCCCCCCTCTGGGAACGAAAACTTTGTTGAAACCCCTTTTCTATCGAAGCCGTCTCGCCATCCATGGTGGTTCCATATTCTTTGAGAAGTTTGTACTCGAACGTACCTTAAGCTTGCCCGGGTGAGGCAGACATTCCCGCTCCCTGACTGGTCCTAAGTGTAAGTTTTGTACGCTTACCCCTTCCCCTGACACGGCGGCACCTGCACGTGGACGTGACTGGACTATTAGGGGAGTTGACTTGTTCGAATACTTTTCCGACGCTCGCGTTTTTGTTGCGGGTTTTGTTCTTTTCGCTCCTTCCCCCGACCTCCTTGAGCCGTGGATGTTTTCCGTTCGTAAAGTTGTTCGGTCCCTATTCGGTCCAACAAAGATTATTTAACATTTTACACAAGAGATTCTATCTATATTTCCCTTGGACAGCACGTTCCCATAAGTAACACGCTCCGCAGCCGTGTGGCCTTTACGCGACTCATCCCCCCTCGTTTGTTCCCCCGCCCCCCCCCATCACCACCATCCAAACTTTTAACACTTCCGACCTGACCCCTTCCCCCAGGTCCCCATTTTTCCTTATCTCCGTCACACGTTTCCATGCTTGCTCTCATCCTGGGTAACCCTTGAAGGAGAGCACATGGCTGCCATCTTGTTTTTTTCTGGTACCCCCTGAACAGTGAACCCCGTTTCTTTTTCTTAACCGGACGCTTATTTTCCTGATTTTTGTGCCCCCATTGCCCCTCCAATTTTGCGTTCATAGGTTGCTCCCCCACGGGGCAGATGTCCCCGCGGTCCGAACGCCCCCGCCGTATTTTAATCCTTTTTATACTTCCTTGTACAGTTCAGATTGACACTACACACAGTACCCCCCCCCGACACCTGTAACCGTCCCGCCCCCAAACCATAAACCAGTTCCCTCTTCCGGAGGGACAACATCCGTTTTTCAACGAGAGCGCCGGGCATTAGCAGAGCCCAAGAACGTGTTTATTGCTTCCCCTCTAGCGCCCTTGCGCTTGTTATTCCAGCCCCATCGCCACAGGCCACCTATCGTGTTCCGTGCAACGGCACCCTTTTGATGACCTAGGTCGCAGTCGTGGACCCCCCATCCCCACCGGAGCTTTCTCTCACTTTTTTTACCTATCTCGGGTCCGCCTCCGTTTTTTTGGGGGGTTGCGCGCCCGCCCCCCCCCCTTCCACGGGACCACCCCACACCCCCCGAAACCCACACCCAAAACTGTACCCCCTCGAATTTTTGTTCCAAAAAATTCTACCACCTCTCACCCTAATTCCCCGCCCGTGCGCACTCTCCCAAGATCGTGACCTTATTATTCTTCCTTCTTTCGCCTCACCTCGCCCCGCTTGTGCATGTATTTCACTTTCCCCCCGTCGTGCTCCCCCTGCCCACGTTGCTCCACCACCACCCACCCATACAAATTATTACATGAACCGACCCTGAGAATGTTTTTCCTCGTCCCGCTCCACTGGTTTTAGTGTTGTGAGTGTTCGGTGTCCCCTTCCACCGGCAACCCATCAAACACACCTCAGGTCACCCCTTCAGAGTTTTTCCTCCCACTTTGTTCCTCCCACCTGTATTGGATCCCCGCTGAATTCCTTTCCATTAACCCCCACTCCTCATTTCCCTCCGGGCCATTCCATGGATATCTCCCCCCCGCGGCAACTTGTCTGCACGAACCCAGTCTATTACGCCTCACCCTCCCCGCCCAAATAAATCTTTCTTAAAGACAATCATCAAACAACTCTCAAATAACAATCTACATCCAACCATGTCTCCGGCACCACACCCACACCACAAAGACAAACATAAACAACCCACACTCACCCCCCACCCCCCCCCAAATTGTCCAGACGCTAGAGCCCGACCCTATGCGTCCCCTCTTCCGCCCCCACCAATAACTCGGATGAGGCTTTTCCCTCCGGCCCCCCCCGCCCCCAGCAACCAAGCCCCCCCCCGCAATGAATTGTGCGGCCCATCTGCTGGCACTCCCTACACTGAGTCCATGGTTTCCCCATGAATGCCTCACACACCTCATTGACGCTAGAGGCCCGTGATGCATTTTCTCACGTTCCGCTTTTGTGTTTTTTTCTCCACACTGGAGGTAGATTGTCCACCCGTCCCTGTACTCTTTTGCCCAACCTTCTTTCGTTCCACGTTACCCCAAAAGGCCCTCTTTTTTTTTCGGATTTCCCTGCGACAGCCCTTTCCTGACTCGACTTACAAAATGTCTGACCCTCCGTGCACGCGAATGTTCCAATTCCCCCTTCCGAGGGCTCATCTGTTCCGACCCCATCCACCCCCCTGAAAAAACATCCCCAAGCCTAAGAGTTTTTGAGATACGCCTGCACCACGAAAGCACTGACCCCCCCCAAAACATTCTTCCTGGCGAGAGGATACCCCTTGTTCTCCACCCACAACCACAAACCCAATCTGGAAAGCAAGAACCCCTGCTTTTTGCGCCAATCTTTCAAGAAGGTAAGGGCCTATGTACCTCCCCCCTTTCCCCCTTACCGCGCCCTCCGGGCTGCATGTCTGCATATTTTCCCTGAAGAGTTTTTTAACCAAAAACTTCAATGTAAACCCCAAAAGCCCTTCCCCTTCCAATGACCGGTGGTGCACCCTTTCTCACCCCTCTGCTCCGCAGATCGGTCGGCCAGTCAAAAGTCAGGTTGATTTTCCCAAGCTACCATTTTTCTTGCCCTGTTTCACAAATCACCATGTTCCGAAATATCCAAATTAATGCGTTTGCCATTCGCACGCCCGGCAACTCCCCCCCAAAATTCATTTCCACACTGATGATGGTCCCTACCTCCCCCCCGAACGTAGAAAGTGAACTTATTGTCGCCTTTGAATTCTGCTTTTTTTCCCCCCTTCCCTGAGGCGATTCCCGAATACGTACCAACCCTGTCCCATTCCTAGTGACGAAGTCCACATCCAAATGACGTCCTTTGCTTTTCGTCGCCGGGTTCACTTACCTCGCCTCCATACTGACCGGAAAAAACGGTGCTGCAAAACCAGTTCAGTAGGTAGACACCTCTGTCTTGGACTTTTAATTGATTTTTCTTTTTTTCCCATCCGCCTTCTTGCGGGCCCCTCCTTTCTGTCAGAGGTACCCACCCAACGCCCCTTCGGTCGTATTTCCTCGGCCCGAATTTGAAGAGTCTGCTCATCCGCTCGTTTGACCACACGGAAAGTTTGCAGTCTCCGCACAGTTTGGAATCGGTACCAGGCAAAGAGTCTCCTCCTTAGGCCACCACCCACCGACAAAAACACCTCAGAAAACTCCCAACACCACCCAACCACACACACCAACTTCGAGCGGTTTCCCCCCCCACCTGTTGTCCCACCCCCGTATGATTTTGCGGTTTCAAATCGGGTGCCACCTCCTGTTGCCTCCGGTCTCCCATCCAAAACACCGGCACATCTCCAACGGTCCTGGCAAGCCTCATTAACACCTCGCGTATAAGGGAAGCACCCCCAGGCAGTTTGAAACGGAACTGCCCAGGCCCTCCGCCAACGCACAAAAAACACAAGGTCCCCGTGCTCGTTGGTGTGTTTTGGTGGTTTGACAAAACATATAAAAATACCCTAAGGCCCCTTACCCATGGTCCCCAAAAAACACCGGCCCTTGTGGATTAAACTACTTTTTTCACCCTGCCACAACCCAATCAGCCCCGTATTCTCACAGCCAAACGGCAATTCTTCCTTTTCGAAGGATTTCACCCCCCCCCCCCCCCCCCCCACCCCCCCCCCCCCTCCCCCCCCCACTCCCCCCCCCCCCCCCCCCCCCGCCCCCCCCCCGCCCTGGATCCCCTACAGTATCCTGTTTTATCCCCCTGCGGATCCTCTGCAAGTAGTCACAACAAAACCTGGTCAGCTTTTCCCCCCAAAAACCTAAGTCTGAAACCCTTTCGTTCTGCTAGAATTTGCAGTTCATTTCCACCTTGCCCCAATTTTGCCGGTAGAAGAGGCTTCCCGCGGCTTTCCCCCGGGTCACCAGGATGGGGGGATGACAACGTTCCCCCCCCCCCCCCCCCCCTCTCCCACCCACCCTGCCCCCAGTTGCCTGACACAGCACATCAACCCAGGCAGTCACAAAGTACAAGCCCTTTCGCGGCCAAACCATACCACAAACACGGAGGACCCCCACTGATGTCCTTCCCCCGTGTCACTTGGAACGGGTTTTCTGTTCTGCCCGTCGGATTTTCGTATCATTGGTGAGAGTGTTTGCCGCCCAATTAACGGCTGCCCTGTTTCAAAACAACCACTTACCAGATGAACCAAGTTTTTCTTTTTTTCACATCCACAATCGTCCAGTCCCCCTCCAAATTTTTATCGCCACCCCCCTTAGTATGAACTCTCCGATCCCGCATTGTCCGCTTCTCCTCAAGCCCTGTCGTCTGCGAACAAATTAGCTTACCTCCTCGCAAACTGCACCGTAAACATCGCAGTACCCTTTCCAACCCCAGCAAATCCCTTGCGTCCGCCCGCCCTCCTATTGAGCTAAAATGTGGACAATTGGAAGGACGTCTATTTTTCGTCTGCTTGTTTCCCTTCCCCTCCCCCCAGATTTTTTTTCCGTCGTCTAGAGATCTAAATGTTTCATAATATTGGATACCCGAGTGAAGGCATGTTCCCTTGTTCAACTCAACCCCTCCGTCATCGTGTGGACCGCTTAACCTTTTGCTAAGGTCTTTCTGGCTCCTATAAAAGCCCTTTCATTCCGAACCGACCCAATCTTTTTTCTCCCCCTTGACAGTTTCCTCTGTGAGTTGCCAGTTAAGGTATGCGAATCTATTTTTATTTTCTAATCCAATCCATAGAGTTACAGCCTAACAGGCTGCTGATTCGTACCCCCGAGCAGCATTTTCTGTTGAACAATTGTAAGGTTCTACACCTCGGGGACCCCCGCGATGTTTAATTTTTTTTTTTTATCTGCTGCCTGTCTGCGAAACAGAATTCATTCGCTACCCCCTCCCCTCCGCAGGTTTTTTTTTTAGACTCTGAACTGCGCGCTCCGCCCTCCTCCGTTTCTATCCAGTTCCAGCTCACCGAACCTTCCCCTCCGGTTCCCTCCGAGCTCTTCTGGTGCACATTGCGTCCTATTTCAACCGATCCTTTTTGGTTGTCCTTTGCACCCTGTTCGAACTCGCCCTTTTTTCAAGTTTACTAAATATATTCGCTACTCAGATGTCCCCCTCTCCCTCTTGCCCCGCCCTTCATTGGTTTTCTTTCGCGTGGGCTTATTCTCCCTAAAAGGGTGACCGTTACTCCTAGGCAAGTATGCTGTGTTTTTTTTCTGTCGAGAACCGCCAATTTTACCTCTCACCCCGGCTTCCCCCTCGTATGAACCACATTTTTGATAGCCGTCCCCCGCCCTCACAAACTTTCCTGGCGCCCCTGTCTACCCCCCCAAGGACGCAAACCCCCCCCCCCCCCAACCCCCCGCACTCTTCTTCCATCCAACCGGTATTACCACCCCCACTTCCGCAACCTCCGCCCCCCCCCTTTTCCTAAACCAGAATTCAAAGGTTGGCACCTCTGTTACGAAGTTTCCGGTTTCACGTACGGGCCTTTTTTCGTCCGACGTTATCTCCGCCTCCCCCTGCCCCCCCTGGGTATTCTTTTCACTTCATCGGAAGTTTCGACGTCCTGGTTTTTTTACAGGACCCCTCGGCAATGTTTTGAATGGCGGGCTTCCGGGCCCCTCCTTACATAAATCCCTTTCTTCTCTGGTTACTTTCCACCACACTCAAAGAACTTATGATCCCCCCTCCTCCCCGTCACACCACAACTACTTGCCATTTCGTGACCCGCGCAAGGTCACTGCCCGAAGACTAAGGTTTTTAATGGTCAAACTTCACAATGGGCATCCAATTTTGTTTCCCTTGGTGCAAGCACCACTAAGCTATACTTCTTGCACGTCTTAAGGAAAAAAAGAGTCTAGTCTCCGCTTTTCCCCCCCCCTCACTTCCCAGAGCTGTTGCATTCCACGCACTCACTTTTTTTTTTTCTCACCACTCTTTCCCGCTAATCCTCCCATCTTGGAGCCACGTCTCCTCCCCCTTGTATTGTTTTCTCCTTTAACCTCCGCCCCCATTAAACTCACTGACCATTGATGATTCCCTCTAGGATTAGAAAAGGAGGCTGAGTTTCTTTTCCCCCGATGGTTCCCCCCTTTTTTGGTCCATACCCTCTCCCTCTAAACCGGTGTGTTTTCTTCTGTTCGCACACGCTACCGCTTTACCTGATTGTAATATCCCACCCCCTCCTACGAAGATTTTCTTCCCCCTTCCGGTGGTCTCCCCGGATTGACGTTCATCTGTACTCCGCCGGCCATACCCGCCCTGTAAGACGGTGATCCCATAAAGCATATTGGCTTTCCCCCTCTTCTGGTCCGAGACCCCTCCCCATCATGCCCCCTCCTCGGTCGCTAAAGAAACCTCAGATGCAGCAGGTTTCCTTTCCAGGACACCGCGACCTTCCCCCGTCTTCCCTTTATTTTTGATTTTTCTGCCTACGAAGCGGTACCTTTCTTGCGGTGCCTCTGCCGCCACCTCCATGGGTAGCCACGCCGCCACTCTTCAGTCTTGCGCTTGTGTGAGAGATCGTCCCATCCTAGGGGTTGGCGAGCTTTTGGTTTGCGGGCTTTTTTCTTCCCGTCCCCCAGACTTTTAAAGTTCGGTCCGCCTGTGGGCGGAGTTATTTGCTGAAGAAAATGATGCGCTACTGACCCTTTCATGACATCCCCTTTTTCGTCCTTGAAGCCGATCTCACTCTCTCTGGGGCAACACTTTTGGTTTTCGCCTTCCCCCTGATTCGCAACTTAATTTCCGAAGTCTCTTAGCTTGCCAAGAAATTGTCCCCCTTCGCTTCTTCCTTACTGCACTTTCAACAGTTCCACTGAATGCTGGTTCACGGGACCGGTCCAAGTTCCAGTAAGTGAGCTTCGTTGCATCAAAACACCAACCCCCAACCACAATTTTCGCCTCCTGTTCGTGAATCAGCCGCCCAATGCATATCTTTGTTTACATTTTTTTCTTAGTTACTGTCCCGAACTTTCCGGATTTTGAGTTTTTCCCCTTCTAACGATTGCGGAACGAGTTGAAACCTTTTTTCCTATGAAACTTGGTCGATCACCCCACCCCCCCCCCCCCCTACCGGGCTCGAGCCTTGGAACTCCGACACTTATTTAGAGGCCGCTGCTGTTTTTTTGAAGACTCCCCTCCTTCGCAGCCCCCCCCCCCCCTCGCCCGCCCCCCCCCACGCCCATCCCCTTCGGAACGGACCATGCATGGCTATAGGCCCCCTTCCGGTTCTCATTTCTGAACACTTTTTTATCTGACGGGATTGACATCCTCTGGTCTAGTTGCCGTAATACGGGCAACCCGATTTGCCTGAGGTCATTCCCTTCGGCCCTTTACGCAGTGGACAGCACGGAGGGCGTTTCCTATCGTTCACAAAGTTTTTTAGTGCTGAGTTGCCGCCGTGTTTCCCCGACCTTACCGGATATGGACAAAGTTTTGGTAATGTGTCCGTCGCTTGCTATCCCAAAGGAAACTTTTACGTTTTTAAAACACCACCCCCACCCCACCCCCCAGTGCAGGGACCCTGCTGTTTGCAAAACACAGATGCCCACGCCGCCCCGCCAAGGACCCCCCCCCCCGCCCCCCCCCCCCCCCCCCCCCGGTCGTTTAGTCAACAAATAAACTTTGGATTGAATCCTCTCTGCTCTTTTGTACGCGCCTCGCCCACCCCAGTCCCCCAGACCCCCCCTTTTCCTGTTTAACCGGATTTTGACTCTGCTGTTTTTTATTCCCCCCCCCGGGGACAAACCCCCCCCACTTCGCCTGTTACGTTTTGTTGATTCCTCTTTCTCCCTACGTGGTGGGGGGAGATCTCTTAAATTTCTTCTAGAACTGGAATGTCCAGCGTCCCCCAGTACCAGTTCCAATACAGCTCCCAGAAGTCTGCCTCCTTCCCTGCTCGTTCCTTTTTCGCATCTGCTGCTCGAGACCATCGCCGAAGCTCGGAATCCCAATCCACCTTGGGTACTCATCCGCCTGCCCCCCCTTCCTGCTCTCTGAAAGTTTCTCAGTTTCCCCCCCCTCCGTCACGCGATGGTGAATGTTGGGTTCTTTTTTCGGCAGAGCTCCCCGCGCCCTTTCGTTTTTCTTTAGTCGCTAAAATTCTTCACCCGAATTACCCACCACTCCGTTGGCACCGATTCGGGGTAATTATTCAAAAACCTTGCCACTCTCCCCAAATTGTCCGACTCTTGTCCTCCGTGCCTTGGCGTCCACACTCATCAGATCCAAGTCTAGAAATGCTGTGTACACCCCTTTGGCAAAAAACTCGCATTTCCCTTCGGCCCCGCAAGAAAATCATGCAACCTGGCCGATAAGGTCCCCCCAAGAGACACATCAAAACCACGGTCGACGTTACCACAACCCCAAATTCACAACCAAAAAATACTCCACAGATACCATTTAGAAAACCAAGAGGACTTGCCTGGTCAAGATTATCCGGTCCTGTAGCTCGGCCCCCCCCTTCGCACACGCGACGCAGCACAGAGACAAAGCACTTCCTTTTAGAACGAGATGCCGTTTCCACCCAAAGTCAGTTCCATACCACACAAAACCCAAACAAAAATGATTAACCTCCCCCCTTCCCACAAAATCCAGTACCACACTCCGTTTTAGTGTCCAAATTGAGAGAGCCACTGCCTATGACAGAGCCCCTTGTTTCTCATTCTGTTCCACACTATCCAAAACACTACATTTGACCCTTCTTTTTTCCTCCCCATCTCTTCGTCCCAGTTTAACCCCATCAACGATACCGCCACGCGTTTCGGACCTGTCAGCATTACCCCAGGAGCACTCCCCCCAAAAACAACCCAACTTCCAATTTTATCGGGTCCGAGGGCTTGTCTAACCCCAACCTTATCGCCCCCCAACACCCCCCCCCCCCCCCCCCCCCCCCCCCCCCCCCCCCCACACCATCTCCTTTTCTCCTCCTACAAGTATGTGTGTCCCCCGTCCACCGCACCCCCCTCCTATACATTCCCCCACCCATTTCCCAGTCTTCCCCAGAGGAGTCGGGTCTTTCGCTTCCACACGAGCCGGCAGTACCCTTCCCCCACCACTAAATTATTAGACAGTTTTTTTTTTGAGCCCGAAACGTCATATCCCCCACAATCACTGATTCCGAGCCCCCCCCCCCCCCCCCCCCCCCCCCCCCCCCCTTCCCCGCCCCCCCCCCCCCTTCCCCATGTGGCTTCACCCCCCAAACCCCCCCCCCCCCCCCCCCCCCCCCCCCCCGTTCGTCCCTTTTTTTAAAAGAGTGTCTTCCAAGTCCTCACCAGTCTTCCGCCTTTTTCTCAAAACTTCCATTCCCATGACCTGCCGTTTCACGCCCACCGCCCAATTGTCCGCCCCGAACCAAAGAGATTGCCCCTATAAGACACAAAAGGCACAGAGTCTCTTCCCCTCGTTTTGGCCTGACGTTTGGTCAGTGCGGCCGAGGCCCCCCTCCTTTAAGTCAAACATCCGACGTGCCCCCATCTTTGGAATCACACAAAACCCCAACAATGAAAAAACAACCCCCAACACAAACAACACCAACAGAAGTTTTATTTCAACGAAATAACCTGCATCTGACAGTCCTCAAACGGTGCTTGGTCAGCATCCTGACCACTTCATTTAAAGGTTCCCTCTGTTTTTTTTTAAAGATGGAAGGGCCTTGACCTTTTTTTCTTCCAGTCACTATGCCTTCTTGTACGATTCTTCCCGGCTCCTCTAAAAACCCCCCCCTGGAATGAAACGGACAACATAGGCGGAACTCTCTACTCCCCACACATCTCTAAACTCCACCTCACTCCCTCACCCCCCTCCCACCATCAACCTCCTCACAAAACCCAATCCATCACCTAACACCCAACCACTAAAAACAACTCCACACAACCCAACCACAAATCCTAATCATTCCCTTCACCCCCTACAACCAACCCCACTCACACACACCCCCCCAACACCAAAAAAAATATAACCAACCAACCCCCACAGCCAAAACACAACCCCCACCACACCAACACCACACGGTTACCTTTATGACAGGCGGATTTCCCCCAGGCTTCAATATGCCCTTCCATCCTCCCTCCCCAAACCGTGCCCAGTGAGCCCTTCCCCTGAACAGAGTCTGCATTTGCTTACCCCCCCCGGCCCTTCAGTTCCGCGGGAGATACCCCCCAGGGGGGTGTGGGAGTCGAGATGGCCATTTTTTTTCCCTCGGCATTCTTGATAGGGCCACTCCCTTTCCACCCCGGCGTTGTACCCTTTCTCACCAGCTTCACCGTTTCGCAACCCCCCCGACTCTTTTCCCCTCCCTCAAGCATACTTCCTAACTGCCCCCTCTCGCAGGCTGAAGGCTTTGCGACTGCTTTTTCACGTGCCCCAGCCCCTCAGCCCCCCCCCACTACCTTCTCCTTATGCTGCCGTTCTGCACGCACTGTCGGCGGTTCTTTTTAAAACCCTTCTCTTAACCAAGCGAGCACATACACCGACAAAGCACCCCCCGTCTTTCCCGGGCTCCTGCAGTCCCTTGGTTGATTGAGGGGACCCAGTCCCCGCTCACCCCCTTACCCCCCACAACACCATTTTTTTGAGTTCTGCCCTTCCACGCTGTACCGTCCAGTGCTCAACCTCCCCCCTTGATCAAGGAACCTGCCCCCCCCATTTTTTTTCCCGCGGTAAGACCAAAAACCACACTACCCTTCGCCTCTCCTTACGTTGTTCAATCCACTATTTGTTTCACGTCGTGGCTTTCTTTCACCGCCAGAAGTTCGTTCTGACGTTGGCACGAACTGAGAAACGTAGGACCCCCCCCTGCATACAACGATCCCCCGTCCTCCCCCCATTCATCCTCCACCCGGACACCTAATGCCACCAACTTTCGTCGGACCCACGTCGAGCGACTCACCTATTCCTTTTCACGTACCCCCTCCCTTCCAGTCTCTCTGAAATTTCGTTTTGCTTTCCCTCGCGGAAAAAATCTTTTGTACACATTCTTCCCCCTTTGAGACAATGGGTTCTCACGCCCCGTCTAATGTCTCTCCTTGGCGTGAATGTACTGCCAAACGCTCCCTTTTCGTGTTTGGTATGGCCTCTCCATAGTTTTTTACTTTCTGAGTCGAGCATTCAATCTCATGCAAATCAATCTTTGGCTATACTCCGTTCTAGTGAGGCGCCTTCCTTCCGTTACCCCCCCTTCCTTTCCAACCACCCTCCTTATGTGTTACTTCCTTTTTTTCCCAAGTTCCTCCCTTTTTTCCCTTCTCTCCGCCCCCGCAAACCCGCAAGTGACTCCCGCCCATCCTGTGTTTTCGCAAATTGAGTTAATGTGAGTTTTTTTCCCTGTAAGAAGAAATCTCTTTCATTTTATTGCGCAGCCCCCCCCCGACCGCCCCCCTTTGCATGATTCCCCCCCGTAATCGCCCAGCTTTTTTTTGACCCCCCTTCTGTAAGCCAGGGCTTTGTGTTTTACAACCTCATATGTACCGCTTGAAGCACCATGCCTATCCCCGCCTATCCCACCTTCTTTCGCATCCCATCTCTTTTTCCCCGTTTCGATTTGGATTATCTTGACTGCCCCCCCTCGTGCCTGCAGTTTCTGACTAGCCCCTTTCGTGTGTTCATTCTCTTGCGCCCACGCATCCCCTGCAGCGCCTTTCCCCATTGGCGTCCCACTGATTTTCAACAACAGTACCCAAGGTCTCTCCAAGCCGTTTTCCGCCTGGCCTCTATATAGTACCAAGGCCCCCCTCATTCCGTTTCATTCGATCGACAAAGTCCTCTTCTCATTCAAGTGCCAGTTTCCCCCCCTATGGGGCCCGTCTCGTTCCATTTTTTTCGTTACCTTTCTCCGTCCCCCTTTTTCCCCCCCCGGATTTAATTCAGCCCTTGTCACACGATCCTGTCTTTGGTTTCACTGTTTCAAGCAAAAGTCCAGCTATCACTCTGCAACGGTATTCAATTGACCTTCCTCCGCCTTGAAAACCTTTTTTAGCCCTCCAGCCGTTCTCAAATCTATATTTCCTCCCCCCGCCCCATCCCTCTTTTTCGACACCCGACCACCCACTGATGTTCCCTCCCCCAGGGCTCCCCCCGGTACTTTACGTTCGATTGGCTGCTACTGATTCGGGAATGGCTTTTCAGCTACTATTGCCGTTTTCTGTGAAGTTGCTCATGCTTCCCCGTCTTTCGGTCGTAAGTTCTGACGCATTGATTGTGCGATTCCCTCTTGGAGATTGTGGCTTTGACGGTCCCTTCTTTCCCACGTACTGGTATCACCTGTGTTCATTCCCCTTCCCCCACAAAAACCCACCTACCCTTGCATTT
>Ga0179593_1667666_pt1 | contig 14843 bp, 13 predicted proteins | sample CZODoug2_1_08_16_FD_185931 | JGI IMG/M metagenome (GOLD analysis project Ga0179593, IMG submission 185931) | Vadose zone soil fungal communities from Angelo Coast Range Reserve, California, USA - CZODoug2_1_08_16fungal (PacBio error correction) | ecosystem: Environmental > Terrestrial > Soil >... | reverse complement strand
ATTTTCTTGCCCCCCTTTTCTCTCTCTCGCTGCGCCCTGGCAGCGTATTTTTCTTTTAGGCTTGCCAAGGGTGATCTGTTTTTTGCTCGCGACTTCCCCGTTCCCTGCTTTTAGACATCGTGACCGTTTGTTCTTTATTGTTATCGATGTCTTCTCCTGCGACCGTCCTTCTCCGACGGATGTATTTTTGAATGTCGTTTTGTTTCTGTTCTTTAATAAGTAGAACTTTTCTCCCCCCGCACCTAATAAGGCAGAGATTTTTGCTTTGAAGCCAATAGCGTTTGCCTTTCAGACATCAGGGATTTAGTCCCGGGTCTACCCTTTTCCCCATCTAACTTGTTTAAGTCAGCGATTTCTGCGCTTCGGCCCCAATCCCGGGTCTCGTTTCAGGATGCACAGTTTCCCCCCTCTTTGAATCTTCTGAAGAGATTTAAACCGCCTGTTTTTTCCCAGAAGCTCGCTTTCGGGTTCCTTGCTGATTTCTCAGGAATTCCTAGTGAGGTCCCCCCAATGGGTGACTAGACGACTGGCCGCATTTTAAGCGGATACTCTCCTGTTTTCCTTTAAGGAAGGCTCTTAATCCTAGGCACTTTGCAGTTTTTTTTTTTCCTACTTTGCAGCGATACCGAGATTATTTCGTAAACCGGAAGGCAGACACTCCTCCGGCGATAGGGGTGCTGCTCCTTTTTTGCTGTTCTGACCCTTTTTTTTTTTTACGGAGGGGACCTTCAGTCTTTTTTGTAGCGCACAATTCGTTGCGGGACGATGGAACCCCCCGCCTACGAAGGACGCCTCTCTTAGATCCTCTAGCTCCTTCCCATCTAGGGCCGACGCCCCGCTTCTCATACCATTTGTTTCCGGTGTTATCTTTTTACCCATTGGCTTCTTGTGCGCCTTCCGCGAGTTTCAAGTTTACGGTGCTTTGCTCGCTAGTTTCTTTTTTTCCTCAACACGGAGCCGAGATCGAAAATGATCGCCACTCGCTTCTTTTTCTCACAAGGTCGCTATTCTAACGCTATAGCTCGACACGGCTATTCTGATGTCTTCTTCTTCCTTTCAGCGAGAGATTTTTTCACTCGGCGCCACTTCAGCGGAATACCACTTTCTATTTTTCTCCCCCCCACTCTTTTAAGAGATCCTGACGGCATCGCTTCTCTTTCGTCTTTCTTTCCGAGGGCGCTTTGCGTCTTTCCCTTCGTCAGCCAGTCTCTTGTTATCGGTCCGGTGATGACAGACGGCCCTTCTAGTAACCAGGAAGTCCCTCGCCCCTGTGCCGCAAGTGATCTTTTTTCCTGAATGCATGGCCCGTCTCTTTTGCCACCGGCTGCCACTTGCAAAGATTCCGCGCTGCGAATGTCGGGGTATTGGCCCGTTTGTATTCCTAACTACTTTTTCCCTTCATCGAGTGAGTTCGGCGGCTTGTCGTTCTGGTTTTTTTTGTTCTCTCTGGGACCCTCTGTTGCGTCTAGCTGATCCTCGTTCGTCCTGCGCCCTCCTCAGAGGCATGATTTTTTTTTTATTTACCCAGCGCGTGTTGCCGTTCCTCATGAATGTTTCCCCTGCTTTCGTAATTTTGGGAGGAGTCTGTAGGGCCCTTTTTTTTTTTCTTGTGGTCACATCGCCTTTTTTCAAGGTATCGGGGCGCACTTCGTGGGCGCGTCTTTCTGACCCCCCCCCCAAAGCCTTTTATTTCCGTATATAGAGAGCTCTTTGGGCCGATCGAGTGATTGGTTTCTTTAGAAGGCCTCGACCTGTAGCGCGAGTCTACGGTTCCCTTGTGCAATGGCCCGGGTCATCCCGACCTTTCTCCTTGCTTTGGCTTTTTGCCAAGAGATATTTTGGTGCAGGTTGGCGTGCCCGGAGGGTTTTTTTTCAACAGCCCTTGATGTATCCCTGGTCGTTTCGTCATCCGTTCCTTCGGCCGAGGTGTTGATCTTACAGGGCTGGAAGTTTTTTTCGCGCTTACAGACCGCACTTACGTTTTGGCCCTTGAGGTGACGGATCGGAGTTTTTTCTGTTGAGTAATTTTTTTTGATGACCTTGACCGCATTGTTTCTTCCTCGGTCGTGATCAGGCTCATATCTTTTCCTAGACTGCTTCGTTCCAGCAACCAGGGATATCTTTTTCATCATAAGGGTTGTGTGAATGGATATTTTGCTCCTCCGAGCTTATCGCCTTGTTTTCCCCCTTACCGATAGCCTAAAGAGCCTTTTCCCCTTTTTCGTCGCCGCGGCTTTTTCACCACCTTTCCTCCCCCCCTTATACGTACTTTTCCAACCGCACTAGGTCACTTTCTTTTTTTTTTTCTCGACATGCTCTCCCTCAGTTAGAGAATATCGCTCAACCTCCGGGTCAAGGCCCCTTGTGTGATAGTTCCGACCCTCCGCCCCCCAGAAAGAGATAAATCCTGTTCCCCTACTGGCACGCTGCCCTTCCACCCCTCTTTTGTCATACTCCCCCGCGCCAGCCGCCCTCCCTTCGAGGGCCCTCCTGACCCTTTTTTTTTACTAGTCGCTTGTGATCACGTTTTCCCCCCTCTCTCTTTGGCCACTTTCCGACCATACGACCGCTTTTTCTTTCTGTTTCTTTCCATTCCTCTATTAACGCAGCTCGCTGTTCTAGCACTCTCCTCCTTCTCCAGACGGCGCCCTCTGCTTATCTCTGGCAGTCCCCCACTCCTGCCCCATCCCCGCGCCTCACCCCTTTCGATCAGTGGTTTTTCATGCATTTCTCATCCGAACATCTCAAATCCCCCCCCCCCCCTGAGCCTTCCGAGCGCCTCTGCCTTTTTGAATCTTGATGTTTCCTTCTTAAGACACAGGCCCGTTGTCAGTCAGGCTTTGTCATCCCCCAAATCGGCTGAACTTAGAGGTCTTTTTCTTTTCATCCATTTTTTTTCGTAGACCGGCTACCCCTCTCTGGAGCGTTTCAGGCCCCTCAGGACAGACCGAGTCGATCTCTGTTGTTTAAGGCCGGGTTTCTCTTTTCACTCTCGGTTGCTTTTAGACTGAGTACGTAACATTGTCTGCGGAGCGCTTTCTTGGTTCTTTTGAAGTTCTTTTCGTCCCGGAATAACCGGGCCCGCTCGGCGCTTTCCATGTTGCCACGGGCGCTCCCCTTTGCCTTCTCTTCCGCGAAAGGCCAGTCCTTTTGTTTCGATGTTCAGGAGCTCGTTCTTCAGGCTTCTTCAGTTTTCTGTCGAGGTTTTGCGCGACCAGCACGGGCTTTTGAAGGATTGTGGTCCTTCCCTCAGAATTATAGGATTGTCTGTCCTTTCCTCTGCCTTAGTGATAGTTTTATAGCTGTATAGGTGAAGATTTATTGCTCTACCGCTCTGGCGCGTACTTCTTTTACGATGCCGCATCACCCTTATCTTTAGAGCACCACCACCCTTTAACTCGAGGAGGAGTGCCCCTCTTTCCCACCCCATGTGTTTTTGCTTCCCCGTTTAGGACGTCCAGTTCAAGGGTAGCGTTATGCTTTCTGTCCGACCCCCTCGATTTTTTTGACTTGCCCCGCGGGTTTTTAGGATTTGTTGTGGCCTAGAATCCCAGTCCTAAAGGTATTTGTTCGTCCTCTCCCTTCCATGGGAGTCCACCCGCAGACTGAAGGAGATGTCGGACCCGAGTAGAGTTTTCGTAGTCCCCCTACCCTCGACTTTTCCTCTCTGCTCCGCAGTTAGGATTTCCTCTTCTGGTGAGTAGAATCTCGTTATTCTCGTCTCAAAGACCGTGAGACTCGCTTTTTTCCTGTTTGAAGGGGACCCGACAGTGGCGGGAATCAATCCTTTTCTTTCCCACGCGAATCCCGGATCTTCCCTTCTTCGTTTCACGAGCAACTTCCTGCTATGACAGAGAGAGGGCCTTGCGCGGCGTCGGGTAGGTGTCACACTCTTCCGCTCCGCGTTGATATTGTGCCCCTCTTTCCCCTTCCCGAGGAGATTCTTCCGCCAGTGTCTTTTTTCGAACTATTTGATCAGCGCGACGCCCCATTCGTTCGAGGACTTGAAAAACTTTTTGCCCAAGACGTCTCCATGTCCTTCTTTCCTTCTTCTCTGTTTTTTCAGCCCGATATGACCTTTATTTTGAAGCAGCTAGCAATGACCTCCGCCTGTGCCTGCGTTTTTAGACAAAGATGTTTGCCTGGAGACATGAGTCAGCGAACCATTGACTTTACATCTTCCCCCAGTATCGCCTTGCCGGTCTTTTTGTGTACCTTTCCTTCTATCTGACATAGTACCCACGAGACCCTTTCCTTCCGGTAGCGCAACCTTTCCCCTTTTCTTGCGTAGCGCGAGCAACCCTACACCTTGCTGCCGCTTCACTCATGGCGCGAGCTCTCGTTTTGAGGGTAAATACCACTCATCTTTTTCTTCCTTTTGAGCGATTGTTCTGACCAATCCCGTCCTCTTCTCTCGTCTCCTTTTTTTCCCGACGAATTTATTTCGGAATTTCGTTGCACTTTTGCTCTTTTGGTGAAGGATCACTGAGTTTGTTTCGGATGTCGTTTAGTTTTCTAGCTGTCTAGGTCCCTCTCGATATTGCACATTGTTTTCTTTTAGGTTCTCTTTCTTTGCCTCCGTCCGCTCCCCACCCTGTCTATAACGATCATGTCCCACGGATGATGCCGGACAGGCTCCTCCCCATAGAGTTATAGAGACTTCTTACCCCCCCCCCCCCACAATGGAGAGTTGAAAGGGCTTTTTAACCCCTTTCAGTGATTTTCAATCCGTCCCAATTGTCTTTTGGGGCCCCGCAAGTCAAGGTCTCCCGCTTCGAACTTTGCTATAAGAAGCGATTCAGCTGTTTGCACGGACAAGACATACGCTTTCACAAGTGTCCTGCTACTTTCCCTGGTTCCGCCGTCCGCGTGCGGGTTTTGTAGTTTGTATTCACGCTGAGTTCATCTACGCGGGTGGTTTTTCCTTATAATTGCTGGACTCTCTGTAGATTTACCAAGCGGAAATTTTTACCCTTCCCCCTGGAAGACCCCCCCCCTTCTTTTGGGATCGGAGTTGGAGAGCCAACGAGACCCGTCTCCAATAACCCTTTCGTTTTTGAGGATCTTGGATTCTTCTTTTGCTGGCCTGGATACGCCCCTCCCCTTTTTTCATCTTGCGGCGCTTTTTTCCCCCATCCCATTAACTTGGGCTTCTGCCGACTTTTTCTTTTGCAGTCGCGGGTCCGCTCAGGACTCCCGCTGACCAGATCTATTCCTGATTCTTTTATGTGATCGATGTCCCCGCTCTGGCGCGACTCCTGTGATCTGGGACGGGACGCTGCTTGCAGCCTTCCCTTTTTTTGAGACGCCGTTTTTTAAAATTTTATTTCTGGTTGCATCCGGTCTTTAATCCCCCGTCCCTCTTTAGACCCAGTTCCCGGCACGGCGTAACCGTGTAACGCCCCTCTCTCATACCCGTACTTCTTGACAGGATGTGTGCGGATTTTTTTGGTTACTCACTTTCCCGATCGCAGCCTCGGCAGCTAAACTTTCTCCGCCAATCCCCCCCCCCCTGGCGGCTACGTTTTGGTGGGCTACGCGCTTGGAATAACTCGATCCATTCCCAACGGATGCTCCTGGCCTCTTTCTTCCTTTCTCGCGGGATCCGGTATGAAGCCTTGGTATCCTGCCGATCATTCGATGATTCAGCGCGCCCCCCATCAAGTGTTCTTCTCTTGCGACCAGTCTTCGGTCTTCTTTCTCCTATAATTTCTTGCCCTCCCGCCCTCCCCCAGTTTCGTCTCGGCGGAGGGCTTCGCTCGATTCATTTCGTTCACCACCTGGGTCTCTGAAGCTGGCTCATGATCTTTTTCTCCCCGGCTTGTACTCGCCTTTTGCCAAAAGAGGAATTCCTTAGGTTTTTCCTTCGCGTCTCAGGATGAGTCCCATCTAATTATGGTTCAGTGACGCTTCGCGTTTTCAGATATTAATTGTGATTTTCCGAGAGCTTTTGCATTCCATGTGCCTGCATCTGTTTCTGATGGAGTCGTTGCTGGGCGTCGCTTTTGGCCCCCTTTAGGCCCAGGTGTTCTTTTTCTTCGGCGAGCGCCGTCAGTTTTCCACACCGCTCGCTCAGGGAAGTTGTCTCGTCTTTGGAGATTCCCCCCCCTTTTCTTTTATGTCGAAGCCTTCTCTTTTTCTCTCCTTTGTCTCTGGTGCTATCCCCCGTTACCTCGCTCTGCTTCTAAACCCTCGCCTGTGCTGAGGGCTTGGCACCATGCTTTCTCGCTGGTTGTGGTCTTTTTAATATCCACTGCTGGCGGACTTCTTTTTAGGTAGCTGAGCTCTCCTTGATTTGGAGGCGTATCCTTTTTTCCTCCTAGTGTTGGCCAAAGGAAGGGGGGTGTTTCCTTTTTGGCGTCCTCTTTCCTTTGGGACCTTTTTCGGCATATTTTGGTAGCCTGCGTTCTTTAAGATTCAAGCCCGCCCGTATCCCTCTCTAGGATGACAGCAACCCAGCCTTACATCCCTTTGTTGTTGTTGTCCTCCGCTTTGTGGCCTGAAGGAGTCCCTAATCCGCGTCTTCTGATCCACTCACCTCAGGCGAAAGATTGCTTGCGCCTTAACGAGGACTTTCCCGCCTAGTTTCCCCCGTCGTGCCACTTTCTGTAACCAAGGAAGGTTCTCGGCAGCACAATGCTCGCAGCAGCTTTGGAGAAGATCAGAATTCCTTAAGTCAGCGTTTCCCCCTTCGAGCCCCAGCCAGCGATACCATTGGCTTTTCCCTACCTGCCCGCGGCACCCCCCAAAACTAGCTTTTGTAGTCAAATTTGCCTAAGAAGCGCTTTCCTCCTGCTCTGTACCCCGATCCAATCCCCCCCCTCCCCCGGTACGGCCTTCGACAACGAACGTATGTGATATTCTAAGATCCCACTGCAACTAGCTCGATCTGGTGTTTTTTTGATCCTGCCACCGACGGCTACCTCCCCCCCTGCGTCTCTTTGGCATCCCCCCCTCAATCAGCGCCTCCCAGGTCTCCCTTTCGACCGCAGGGAAGCCATGCATGTGACCTCTCACACGCATCCCAAACCTCTTTTGGAGTCCTATAGGCGCGTTCCAATGAAATGCATGGTGGATCATCCTTCGATCGCTCTCCAAGATTCCGTCAGTTCGAGTAGTCATCACCTTCCCTTTTAAAGATGACACTTTTTTCGCTCGATCCTCCAGGGGAGTGCTAGGGGACAGATATTCACGGAATTTAATAGAAAGACAGTGCTTCCCGACGTGGTCTTTGACAGGTTTCTCTTTGATGCCGGTCTGCCCCTGACATTTAGGTCCTCCCGTTCCCTTTCTTTCCGCCGGCTCATCTTTTTGAATCTTAGGCCTGATCCGAATCCCCTGGTCCTTCTCCTTTCTTAAAGGTAGAGAAAATGGGATGCGCCGCTTTTTCCCTTAAGACAGCCAGTCCTTTTTGCGTTTCTGCATTCGAGGCTTCGTCCTGGCGCTCTTGTCTCCGATCCTGAAGAGGGTGCCCTTCATCCGTTTGAAGGAGGCTCAGATTCTCATCAGCCTAGAGGTTTTGGCGGCGTCATTCTTTTCAATAGCGGGTCTCCGTTAAGTGAGACCGGCATTGCTTGGCGGAGAGCTTTTTCTTTCTTCTCTTCCCGTGTGGCCGATCGTTTACCGCTCTATCCCCCTGCACCCCGAACTTTTAACTCGTCGGACTGTTCTCGGAGAGTCCAAGATTTTTTTTTGGGGGCCAATGCTTTCTCTCGCTTCCATATTGTCCCAAGCGTTTAAGCTCTTTGGCAAAGGTCTGCTCCAGTCGCGGGCCTCTTACCCAAGATCGGTCCCTTCAGGCTAGCGGAAAGCTCTTTTTTTTTTTGACCATAAGGAAGCGTTTTCGTGCTCTTTTTTCCGTTGACTGAAGGTTCTCCCCATCGACGATGTCGGAACCCAGAGTCTGACTCCTCCCTTATCCCGGAGAGCCGCTTTTGGTCCCTTTTTATTTTGTTTTCTTCTTACTTGAGATCGTGAATCGCGAGCTGACCGGCCGTTGGTTTCGAGGATACGCCGGTGGCTGGGACCTCCCCCTCCTAGTCGAATTTCTGCCGAAGTCCCCTTTCGGCTTCCCTCTTTGTTATTCTTCAAGTTTTTTATTCGTACATCTTTCTCGACGCGCTTGACGGCTTTTTAGCCGGCTTAAAGGAAACGGTTTTCATTATTTCTCTCGTTGTATCTGTCTGGAAGCTATTCACGATAGCTTCTATCATGTCCTTCTTTAGCAAGCGACGACGCCCGGTTTTTAAATCTTTGCCTTTGCCCTTCGCTTTTTCCTGTCTGCAAATCTAGGTTCTTTTTTTTTTTCTCCCCCTTTTCTGATGCTCTTTGAACCAGCTATGAGCAGAATCGGTTGCGATTCTTTCAAAGATGGGGAGCGGATTTCCTTTCACCCCAGGGACATTTCCGACGACCTGTGGACCATCGTCCCCCTGGGCTGCCGTTTTTTGGCCTTTTTCATGCCATCGGCCGTGCTAATCCTCACAGACCGAAGAAAAATACCCCTATGACTTCTTCCCCACAAGGTACTCCTTCTACACTCAAAGAATCTTCCCTACTTTCCCAACTCCTCTTCTCTCTACCCCTACTGACCCCTTGGTGACGGTCGGTTCTCTTCTCTGCAAAAGGACATTTATCCCCCCGTGAACGAACTCACTCTCTTTAGGGCGGCAGCGAGCGCGCGCGTCTTCAAGTCTTTTCCTTCTCTTTTGCATATATGGAGGCTGACACATACGACCGTTTTCTTACCGGCAAGAGTTTTTTTTTTTTTGTCGTCTGGATACTGGTAAGGGTGTACTCGTACGACTTCCCCTTTCCTTCGTACCGCGGATGGTCTGCTTTCTGTAATCCCCTCTTCTGATGTGGAATCGTCCACCCGCCTTCAGATCGACGGATTGACTTCCATTCTGCGCTTTTGATAGGACTTCGCTCCGTCCGTGCATTTCCGCAACCTTCCTCTTTAGCTGTGTTGCAGCAATAGATTAGACCTTCTTTCCCCCCCCCAAGATCCGGGCGAGTGCCTCCCCCAAGTGCTCTCTTTGAAATTCCTGGTCATTCCGCGACCCTCCTTGGCGTGGCTGGCGTTCACCCTTTCTTTTTTAGTTTAATTCTTCTCCGCCTTTTGATCACGATGACAAGCTCCGCTCTTCCTCCTTATTTCCCCATTTCATTTTTCATTCTAGCACGAAGACTGACGAAGACGCTGCTCTGGGCGTGTGTTTTGCTCCTCCCCTCTTACTTATCGCGGGACTGACGCTACCTTTTTCGGGTATTTCCCTCCTCCAGCCGCTGGATTTTTTTCTCCTTATCTCACGACAACCGGACTTTTTCGGCGTACTGTCCGTCTTATAAAGAGATTAGGCTTTCCGACTTCCTGGCCGCACGCCTCTTCCTTTCGTCCCCTGCGGAGATGGGCGGTATCTTCCCCCCTCCGGAGTTTTTTTCCCACTTTACTCGGAGGGTTCCTACTCATATACGCGCCCAAGCGACCCTTTTGTGTGTGGGACACCCGAGCATTTTGGCTTCTACTGAGCTCGCGGTGATCGTTTTTTTAATTTCTTTTAGGTGACGAGCTACTCCTGAATGACTGTACCTGCGATGTCGGAGTTCCTTTTACAAGGGCCGGCTGCCGCTTCCTTTCTTCAACTTTTCGGTGCTGTTTTTTTTTTTTTCGCGGGATGGACAGCCCCTTTTGAGTCTCCCAAAGCTCGCCTACAATCGCGGCAAGCGTCTACGCGATTTCCCGCTATGCCCGACCTTGCCTTGGCTTTGCTGCTTTTTTTTTTGGGAAGTTCTATTCCGCCTTCCTACGTTTAGCGCAAGCACGCTCAGCTAACTTCTTTCGACGGCTGCGCCTTCTTACATAGGGGTTCGAGTTTTTACGGGCCCGGGCGGCTGCCTCGCCCTTTTAATTTTCAGGTAGATCGGTTGATGCGAACTTGACTTCTCAGAGAGCCGAATCCCATTTGGATCCTTCTTCATGTAGTTTTCATCTGGATGGTCCCAAGTAAAGGCATGTCCACGCATCGTTCTGCTGGGCTGTCCTCTTGCTGTTCTAGGTCCAGTTTTGTATTCTCTCCTGACCTCGGAGCAAATGCTCGCGCGAGTCCGTTCCCACGAGCGCTGGTTTCGAAGAGGCCCTCATCCTTTGGAACCCGCGCTGCGCGCTTTTGGTATGTTCATCACAGGCATTCATTCGATCCCCTCTTTTACTCAGAGGACCCTTGATTCTGATGTCTTCCCTTTTCTTTTTGCTGATAGAAAGGAAGTTTTCCCCTTGAGATCGTCGGACCGTTTACTATCTGGCGGTGTCACCCATGAGAGCAGAGTGGATTCTTCTTGGTTTGCGCTGGAGCGCCGCTTTTTGGCGGTGCGTACCCATTGAAGTGCGGTTTGGGCCCCCAGGGTTTTGAGCACTTTTTTTCTATACGAGTTTTTTTTGGATGTATTTCTTTTCTCAGGCCTTTCGATGATGCGAGTTTTTCATTTTCTAATTTCGGTTCGCAGGACCTGTCCTCCGTCCCTAGTTTCTGCTGGCGCTCCCTTCAGCGAGGTTGGAAGTGCGCTTTCCCCTCTTTTTTTAACAGTGATGGTTATCGATGTTTTTTTTTCGTAGGTGAAAACACCTTTGCGGACTTTCGGTCTTTTTCTTACGATCTGATTTTTTTTTGATGTGCCTGATCATTTGATGCAATTCGGCCGGTTTCTCTGAGGTTTTTCCGCGAGTGCGGGGGAGCCTCTTTGCGATTTCGGCGACGCTTCCCATTTTATCTTTCGGCTTTTCGTGCGTCTCTTCCTAGCGAGGTCGCGCAGAAACCCCGCCTCATCCCGTGTTGTTGTTGCGTCTCTCTTTTTTTCGAGTGACGACTAGCGAAGATTATCACGTCCTTCCCGCGAGCAGATTTAGCGTTTTCCGCGGAACTTTTACGCACCCATCGTCTCAACCGGATGTGCAAGCGCTTGTCCATTTTTGATTCGCCGCCCATGTTCGGCCTCTCTGAGCAGTTCCGAGCAACTTATTTTCCCTTTTTTAGCACCGACACATACAGCTTTAATCATCACCGCCCCCATGGACCGCGCATTCCCCAAATGGGTGAGTGCATTAGATTTTTTGAGGTTGCCTTTTTCTAAATTCTAAAGGTGCCTTTATATCCTTTTCCTTCTGGACCAGATCAATTCCCTCCAGTTGTTCCAATAAGGCTTTTCATCTCTTCCCCCGCATCTCCACCCCCGATCTGGTTCTGTTTGGGCACTCTTTTCCCGGCTCCTTCGTACTGACCGGACCTTGTTGGCCCCGCCCAACGAAATAACCCAACAGATTTGTCTCTTTCGCATTTTTTCCATGATTTTACCTCCTCCCCACACCCGCGTTTTTGCAACTCCTCCCTTTACATCCTGAGGCGCGGTCCTAAACATTATGTGTCTCATCATCGATTCCTTTCCCAAGTCGCGGGTCCTTGGACTTTTCTTAAATAAACTCCCGGTCCCCCCGCGAACTACTCTATCAGTTCGGCCAGCTCCCCTCCGCCAGGGCCGACGATACCGACGTTTTTTTTCTCCGACAGACCGAGGGTTTTGAATCTCTTTCCAGGGTTAAGTGGCGATACTTTTTAGAGTCAATAGACGAAGTACGTCCCCTTTTGACGATTCCTGTCATCGTTTTTGGCTATTTTTGCCCCGGGCTCAATGTCCCTTTTTACCATCGGGCTCTGCTCCCTGCGGGCAACAGCAAGTGACGTCGAGTTTTTTTTTTAGGTCGGCCGTTTCACCCGGAGAAATAGCTCCCTTGGCTTTCTTATTATTTCTGCCTTTAAATACTGCCAGGACCGAACAAATCAGCATCGTCCTCTCTTTCTTGTCGAGTTTTGCTTCTAGGATTTTTTAGAGGGTCCTGGTCCCTTTGAAGCACGGTTTCTATGGGGCGAATTTCGATTCTTCTCGGTGAGCAGTACAAAGGATCGATATCGTGCCCCTTCTTTTACAACTCGAGGCAGGCGCGGTTTAGGTGAGACACTTTTTTATTCTCCCTTCCATCGTCCTTTTCACGTCCCTAATTCGAAAGCTTCTTTTCGGTTCATCACGCTGGATCGGTTCAAGCGTCTTGCTGGGCGGTTTTTTCCCTTATTTCACCAGCGACCATGTTTCTTTTTTTTTTTTAGTCCTAGAAGGGAATTTTGCAGCCCCAACCCTCAGCTCTCCGCCTATGTAGGAACCTCGACGTTCCCTCCCCGCCCTTGAATACGCATTCTTTTTCTTTAGTAACGGCTTCGGGATTCGACTTGTTAAGAAGTATTCGTTGCTTTTCTCCCGGTCCTTCTTGCCGAGGATTTAACTTTTCTTTTTTGAGCTAATGACCAGAGCGTATTGTTTACGACATTCTAAGGAAAGTTTGTTCCTTATATTTAGGCTTAATTCTTTTAAAGGACGTTCGCCATGTAGCCACCTCGGGCTTCTTGGAGGATTCAGGCCATTGACTTGTCCATACTCTCATCGAATAGTGACGCGTTTGCCTATCGCTGTTCTTCCTGTTCAGACGGTTCCTCTTTTCCTTAAGACCTTTTTTTTCCCCTTATTTGGCCACGTTCCGGATTAAGTCTGCTTTTTCTGTTGTTTTGGACTCTTGACGAAATCGCTCCGCCCCACAAGCTTCTGGCAGCTCCCTTTATTGGTTGCGATAGCCCAGTTTTTTCCCTTGCGACGTGAAATGTGATCTCCAGCGGCTTTCTTGATTGGTAGAGGCCTTGAATTTTTTCTTTCCTTTCCCCCCCCCCCAGAATCGGATATGAAATTCTTCACCAGTGTTGGTTTTCCAACAGCCTTTTCTTTTCTTTTTAGGTTAGAGCCAGGGGACGACCTTTCATTGTGGGGAGGCTCGTAATTTTTTTGGTCAGCGACATTATTCTATCTTTTCTTTTTTTGTGTTTCTCTTCTTGGCTGCCCACCCTTTTGTCACCCACCCCCGCTTTTCAAGTAGCGCCCTTCGCTTTTTTTCTGATTGTCGAAGTTAGTGCACTGTTTCTTTGGCGCTACGGTTCACCGGATGTTTCTAGTCTGTGCTGGTCCGTTCTTTGTTTATTCCCCTCTGCCCTCCCTCGTGGACAATTCCCTCTTCCCGGATTGCCAGGCGTCAGTACGCGCTTTTTTTTTTTCTTAACGTCGCCTCGCGTGCATCCGTCGATAGCCACCTCTCATGTGTCTTCGTGATTCTGCTGTTTTGGGCACCGTCTCTTCCCAACAACATCCATTGTAACGTTCACGTATTGCCAACGCAATTTTTCTTCTCGACTGAATTGTCGGCGGCTTGTTTTTCACCTAAGGTCTTCGTCCCACTTCCTGCTTCTCTTCTGAATCGAGCTCCATCCGATCCCCTCTCTTTTTCCCTTTTCACCCTTGGCATGGAAGCCGCGTTTCTGAGTCGGGGCGAGACTTTTGAAGGCATCTCACCTGACTCCCCCCCTCTCTCTTGAGCGACGACGGGCTTTTATCATGAGCCGATCGCTTTTTTTTAAGGCGTTAGGGTAATCCAATAGGCGACCTTTTTTTTGATCGGCTTCTGCAGAGCTACTTTAGTCCGGCGTCAAACCCCATACTTTCAGTTCGAACCCGTCTCACTCCTTGGCGTACTAAGGAGGTTCGGTTTCTTATGGAGGCGGGCTACTCAAATTGGAGAAATAGGCGGGCGATGCGGATGCTTTTTTTTCCTAGGCCAGCGCACTCTTTGAGTTGGTGGTCGTACCGTTTGCCCCCCCACTCGATGCAGCCGCTGCCTTTTTCGCCAGCGTATCTCTTCTTCCTTTTGCTACGACATGCATGCTACCTGATTTTCCTTTTCCTGGAACGTTTGGAAGCGGGTAACTGATGACGGAGCTCTATCGCGTCCCTTTCGGTTTTGGTGCAGATAGCCTCCCTTCCTCGCACCCTTTGCCTACTTTAAATGACGAAATACGCAGCTTTTTTCCCCGCGGCCCCGCTATTTTCCCGTCTAAAGATTCCCGTTTATAGGTTTTGCTTTCTTTTTTCCATCACCGCAGTCTCTTCCCTGGCGCGCAGATGCAAGACTTTCTTTCCCCGCGCGAGAGCTGAGGCCTCTCCTTTTCTTAATTTGCTGTTGCGGACGGCGTCTTATTAGAGCCAGTTTCGCCTAACCTTTACGCTGTCTTCTCTTGCCGGTCCCTCATGCAACAGACTCCTTCCTTTTTCGCGCGGAAACCACTGCCCTTTCCCTTTTCCCTTCTATGTTTGGAACCAGTTTTTGAACGAATCCTCCGCCCCCTGGAAGCCACGTCTACCCGCTTTTTCTTACTTGGGCTCCGCGCAGTTAGCTCCTATCTTTCTTGGCTGTTTAACATCGGCCCTTTTTTTTGCCTCAACTGTCCGTCTTCAGTAGTTTGAGGAGTTGTTTCCCTTGTTCCTCACCTAAAAGAAGCCCCTTCTCCCGCTCTTGCGCGTTTTATCGACGGGCTGTCAACGTTTATGATTAGAGACTTGCTCCTTTCCCATCTAGAGGATGTGATTTTCTTTTTTTTGTTTTATTTTGCTTTCCTCTTGTGGAGGATGTCGCATGCATGTGATAAACCCCGTCGAAGGGTTTCATGTTGACCGCCTTTTTTTGGGAACTGCCAGGTTCTCTGTAGGAGGTTGCCTTCTTTTCTTTTTTTTCGCGTGAGACCCCCCAAAGATATTTGCTGTAATACTAGCTGGCAATGATTGGGGGACTCCACCATTTTGTATGTCTTTTTTTTACCGCGCGTATGAGCAATCTTCGCGGGGGCTTACCCTTCTTCAAGGTCACCTCACTCCTCCAGACGGATATTTCTTTTGAATATTCCCAACGTGTAAGTGTG
>Ga0179593_1510825_pt1 | contig 14843 bp, 18 predicted proteins | sample CZODoug2_1_08_16_FD_185931 | JGI IMG/M metagenome (GOLD analysis project Ga0179593, IMG submission 185931) | Vadose zone soil fungal communities from Angelo Coast Range Reserve, California, USA - CZODoug2_1_08_16fungal (PacBio error correction) | ecosystem: Environmental > Terrestrial > Soil >... | reverse complement strand
CTTCACTATTTCCTGGCTCCTCGACCCTTTCTTCTTTTTCGGCATTCCTTTCCCCTTTTTCTGGCCTCTTCTTTTCTCGTTCCGTGGTCCCCCATCTGCCCCCCATTAGCGTGCTTTAAGTATTATAATGGAATGAGTTCTGGTGAGCCCCGTTATCCCTTATCCGGCGCCCAGTTTCCCCTCTTCCCATACTCCTTTTTTCTTTAACCCTCCACTTAGAACGTACACTTTCTCCATGGCGCTATCCCATCCCTCGGTCTTATGAAAATTCCTCCTCATATCGCTCCATGACCCTTTACGGGCCAATGTTCTCTCTTCGGCACGATTTCTTGAACTTCCCCCATGGTTTTTTTCCCCCTTCCTTCCGCCCTGCTTTTTCCCATGTTTTCCCGGATAAAAGGCTATGCACTAACAGGCTGTCGCCCGGATTGCGGTCTGGGGTGTCTTTCTGTAGCCTCTCTTTTTCCACAGCCGGGCGGTCCCCCCCCCCCCCCCCCCCACCAACCCCCCCCCCACCCAACCAACAACCAAAAAACCAAACAACAAAAAACCAAACAACAAAACAAAAACAAACCAAACCAAAAACCCCCCTCCCTGTCCTTCAATGGGATTTCTTTTATCCCCACTTCCAATCCTATTATTGACTTGCCCCCGTCCCCGAGACGCCCACCCGTGCTAAGATTCACGTTTATGGTGAGTTACCACAAGCTTCTTGATACAGTGAAGGCCATGGTCAGCGCTTGTTTTACCCCCCTCCCCCTGCTTCCTTTTGTCCCAAAGATTCTGACCGGTGATGGATCCACCACTTTCTTCTGACCCCCTTTCTTTTCGCCCCGCTCCCGTTGCTGTGCACTTTCTTTTCGGTTTTTCCACTTAGACAAGGGTTTTCTTTGACCCACTTCAAACCCTTCAGTGCACGCCCTTCCAGCTTTCTCTTCCCTCTCTACTTTCTCCCCCCCGTCGTTTTTACCACTACCCGTAATGTGTGTGGTTCGTGTGTTTCCACCGAAAATATTTCTTTCCCTGCATGTCTTTGCTTTCTTTTTTCTTTTGATTCTTCTTTTTTTGGTCCTCGGGAGAGTACCCTTCTGGTCTGACATCGAAAAAATTTTCGGCTTGGTTGTTCTTCCTCCCGTTCCGTGATTCCCTTCCAGTCTTCTTTCGTCCCCCCGCCCAAGGGAGTTTGTCCCTTTGAAATTTCCGCCGATCGCCCCCCATTTTCTTCTCAGTTCCTTCAATTCATTGGTCTGCGCAAGGATTCCCCTTGCCAAAACGTGTAAGATGAGCTGATTTTGAGCTTCCTTTACTTTCGTGTGTTTTCGTCTCCCCCCCCCTCTACTTTGCAAGACTTCCCCTTGTTCTTCCCCTCGCATCTTATCCACTCCTTTCTTTTTTCCCTCTCCCTTGCCTTTGAGTTTCGATTTGACGAGATTGGCGCGGGATGTGAACAGTCTAAGACTAGCCTGCTGTGTCCGACCGTTTTAGATTTCATTGTTATTTCACGCTTCTTCCCTGTCTTTCACTTTCCTCCAGTCCCCAATCCGTATTTGCGATCGATTTTTCAATATAGTCCCCTTTCTTGTCTCGAGGACTTCTTGTGCCTTCCGTTTCGCCAGTTGCTCTTTTCCTTTTCTTCCTTTTGTGGCTCTTAAACTTTTCGAGTTACGTTAATTCTTTTGTTGCGGCTTACCTCGTTTGCCCACCCCCCCAGGCCCCTCAGAGTTCCTTCTTTCTCCACTTCTCTCTCTTCGAGGCTCACCTTAACCTCTATTGGTTTGGTGGAAAGATTCCCCGAGGACACCTATAGGCAGAAGGGTTCATTCTCTTCGCGAGCGCGAGTTTCTGGATTCCCCCTGGATTTAGGATTCCCTTACTTATCTTTCCACCGAGAAAGGAAGGTTTTTCACACGCAATCGTTTTTTTTGCGTCTCCCCTTGAAATATTCCTCCTTCTCTTATTTCCTCCGAATTTCCATTCCCCGCCCCCCCTTCTTCTCCTTTCGCATTGTATTACTCCCGGCGTTGCGTTGAAACAAAAGTGCCGTAGAGCCGCGCCTTCTCCTTTCCCCATCTTTGTTTCATTTTCTGGACTGTCGTGATTTTTTAACAAGACGGATTCCCCCCCATTACATGCATGCCATCCTAGAGTTTTTCTTTTTTTTACCGCGCGGGGAGTACCCTCCCCCCTTTTTCAACACGACTTCCAGCACTTGTTCCTTTCTGGTGTTCCCCCTTCCATGCCTTATAGTGAGTTTCAATGGTAGTAGTTATCTTCGCTTTTGTCCGGTTCCTTCGTTTTCCCCTCCTTGCTGAAACTGTCCATTTCTTTTCTTATCCCTAGGCTTCCGTGGCCTACTGCAAGAATTGAAGAGTCTCCTCTTCGATTCATGTAGTAAGCAAGTATTATTTTTAATTATTTGTGCCCCGCCACTTGGTTGGATCTGTAGTTTTCAGTTAAAGTTTACACTATTCTTGCTCCATTTTACAAAATGTCCCTGTCCCCTTTTTCCACCCTGGCCTACGGCCCCCCCTCCTTCCTATCCTGCCATTGCCTGATCCTGGTTTTTTTAAAAGGAAGCGGTTTTTTTTTTTTTTTAGGCCCTACGTAGAGGGTTCGCCGGACTGCGCCCTCCCCCTCCCGCTTGTTGGACAAATTTACCCTGGAGTGCCTGCTTTTCTGCCTGCCCCTCGCCTGTCAGGCTTACCCAGAGATTCCCCATTCTTTAATACCCGACTTGTATTATAGTCGACCTTTTTTTTTCCTTCGTCGCTTTTCTTCCCTTTCAACCCCCTGTTCCCATTCCAACAATGCCTGTCTTTTTTTCGTCTTTACCCTCTCAGCACGTTTTCTCTAGTTTTCAACCGTCTGGACCCCCCCCCACCCGAACCCCCCCCCCCCCCGCTACCTGACTGCCTTTGATATCGTGGTGTGTTTTTCCTCCCATTTCCCTTTTGAACTTTCCCCCCCGTTCCCCCTCTTGTGCTGCGTTGGGATGTCCCTCTTTTTCTTCCCAGAGATACGGATCAAAGAGTCTTTCCCCAACTCGTTCCTTCCCAACCCCTGACAACGGTTCTGTTCCCGTCTCTTTCCCCTTAAGGGGAGTGGTGGTCATTGTGTATTTTGAGTTTTTTGCAGCCCGCCTTCTCTTTTCCAATAGTCTTTTTCCCCCCTCGCTCCCAGGGGGGGTCAATGCGACTGCCAGTATGAAGACATGAAGGTTTTTCTAGCACACAGGTCCAGTGAGGGAGAAACCTGTGGGGATTCACTAGGTTCCTTGTGACTTAGGCGTAGCGTGTCATGACCAGTCGGTAGAGCGTGGCATAGGCTGGAGGTGTAGGAGACGTGATGTAATCTTTAGAGGTGAATAGAGAAGGGATGATCCACCAGTTGGCGACCGTCTCTTGTGGGCACGCTCTCCCTAGGGGGGTTGACCCGGTGTGGTCTGCGGAATATTTGAGCCTCAGACCTTCCAGGGGGAAGTGAGGAGGCGGAGTATCGTTGTGAGTGCGGCCTTTTCTAGTGAAGGGAAGTGATAGCTGTGCTGTGGGTAGGTCCACATGATGGCGATTGAAAACTTTTGATATAACCCTATAGCCCGAACGCGTGGAACTGCTCTCCACTCCGGGCGAGAGCGGGGAGACTTTCTCTAGCGAGTTGATGAGCCAGCCCGAAGTGGTCTTTCAGATGAGGAGGTAGAGTTGGACAGGTTTTTTGTGATGCGGGTGTCATTGATTGGGAGTATCTTGGTCGGCGTGGATCTCGGTAAAGGTGAGTGTTATTCCCGACCGCAAGTTCCTTGCATCATTACGGTCTAGAGAGGTATACGGCGTGTTGCAGATTAGACACATGCTGTGGTTCTGTCGAGTTTTGTTGCGCTTTTGATTGGCCCTGTGAAATGCTTGATATTCCGCGTCGTTCTTAGGACGGTGTTTGTCTTTTGCATTATTAGGTCTAGTCCGGGTCCCCTTCTCTGTGGTTCTTCACACCCTCGCCAAAAGATTCATCGGCAGGTTGACCCCATTACCGTTCTCTGATCTGTGTCATTCTCTTATATTCTTCCTGGGTGAAAAGTGACGTGAGTAAGGTCTCACTGACAACTGCGCTCTTGCGGCTCCTGGCCCAATGGGCTCCCCTCTCCTGCCCCCTCTTTCCCCCCCTTCAAGATTGGTGTTGTAATCGCGCGACTTCATCTCTGGTCTTTCCTTGACATCCAACCCCTCTCTGTAATCTTGGCCTTGACTCGCTGCAAGTGGACCAACCCCTTGCCTGACGTAATAAGTCTGAAGGGGGCAGTTCTCTTCGTCATGCTTAACACCGTTTAACAGTGTAGCTAGGTCCCGTGAGGTACTTTGCAGTTGGCCGCCTTCCTTATAACCCGTTGCCTGGTGTTTTTTGCACATCCATTTGTCCTTGTTTCCTTCCGATTCACATTTGATTTCTTTTTACCCCCACCCTCAATCTGGGCAACCCACACCCCAAAAAATTTTTCCATCTTTTCCAAGAGCACTTAGTCCCTCCTCCGTCCATTTTTCTGCCCTGACTTTACCCTAGCCCCCCTATGTTTTCCTCTAGGTTTTAACCTTCGCACTGACCCATGACGTGAATTTGATGAGTCCCACCTTTCCGGACAACTTTTCTGACCGTTCCCCCAGGAGGTATGACATTTGGGAGACAGTCGGAAAGATTTTGGAGAGACATTGTAAGACTTCCAGTGACCCAAATTGCTCCACTCCACTTTCTCGGGCATTTGAGCGGGCCCACCCCCCCCAGTGTATTTCTCAGCAACGAGACCTAACCCCTTATTTTGTAGTTTGGTAGCGAGACACCCGAAAGGAGCACTCTCCCGGCCAGTTTTCGCTGGCTATCTCTCAAGTTGTTCTTTTAACCTCCTTTCTCCCCCCCTTTTTCCGTTGAAGCTTTTTTGGTAAAAGTTTTCGTACGGTAAATTTTCCAGAAAGCCCCCTCAACTCATTCTCCCTTTTCGCCCTTTTCCCTCTTACAGATCTTTCCCCTTACCCTTCCGGCTGATCATCAAAAAACCCTTCCCCCCCCAATTTAAGCTTCCTATTGTCGACCATCTCTCTCAAGATGAATTCTCCCTACCTTGATTCCTTTCCCCCCCCTTCCCCTAAGCGATCTCCCCAATTGTGATCCCCTTGAATTAGGTTTGTTTAGTGAAACTCGACCTGTGCCAACTGATATTTTCTGTATTTTACTTCTTGCCTTGGTTTCCCCCCCTACGTCGTCTTTCTCCCGCGGCCAGGGCATGATGTTAGGATTTTTCTGTGCCAAGGAGGTTGGGGGTTCTGGTGTTTCCAGCAGCCTTAAGACCGTGCTGGAGGGTCCCCCCGGTTACCGGGTTTTTCCCCTGATTCGTAGAACTTCCTTTCTGGTTTTTCTAGTCTCGTTCCTAGGTTCCTTTTGTTCCTAGTAACCGCTCCCTCTCATTGGTGGTTCTCTCCCCCACACCCCCCGGTGCCCGTTTTCGCTGGTTATTTATTCCTCCCCCTTTTTTCGTCACTTCCCCCCCAATCCCCTTTTTCCTGAGCCCCCCCCCCTCCTCAAGGGTTTTCAGAATTTTGTCTCCCCAACCTTTCTTTCACGAGATTTTATACCCGCACTTCGGACACACACAGCTGCCCCTCAAACCTGACCTTTAGGTCCTCTTTTCTTTCCCCCGGCTGCCGTTCTCCTTTTAGTTTCATATTCTTTTTTTTAGAGGTGTCGAAAACCCCCGAAGTTGTGCTCAGTGATATTCGCACACTCTTGACTCTCCCCTGCCCCTCTTCCTTTCTCTTCTGGCGTTTCTCCCCCGCCTGCAATTCCTCCCTGAGTCACCTTGCGAGGAATACCCCGGTACGTTGATATTCTTTTTCCGCACTCCCCTTTCTTCATTCTGCCCTCTTTGCTGTGGGTCCTTATTTTCCCCCGAGCCGCGCCGGACTAGACCCGATGGGAAATTTATCAGACATGCGTTATAAACCGATACCTTTGGGATTTTGAACTGGACAGAGCCGAGTTTGTTCCCGTTTCTCCCCTTCTTTTTTCCCCCCTCAGCGCTCCTTTGCACTGCTCCCTTGGCTGCCCCTCTGTTATTCTCACTTTTCTCGTTGCAGGTGCGCATAATAGGTGTCTGTGAGAGATAAACGATGGGGAGCAAGTCGACCACTTTACTTTCTTCCCCTTTTTCCCTGGAAACTTTGCTTGACCTTTTCCCATTCTCTACGTGTTCCCCTCAAACCTTGTTCCGTCTGGTTTTTCCCCGACCATGAGAGTGAAGACTGGACCTTTGTAGGTATGGCCTGGCTTATCTGGCCTCTTTCAGCGGCACCATTTCTTTCCGATTTTCCTTGACCAACGATCTTTTTTTTCTTTTTCCCTACCTTTTTCCTCCCTTTTTTGCTACCCATCACGACTGCTGAAACAGGCTAATCTTTCCTCTTCGGGCCTAAGAACTCCGCAAGCCGCGCGATGCCCTGGTCCATGTGTACTGCAAGTTCCGGTCAACCTCCACGTCCCTACCCCTTTTTTTTTTCCTTCCCCCTCCCGTCTTTTCCGTCAATCCCTTTGTAAAAAAGTAAGCAGGAATCCCGGTGCTTTCTTTCCAAGGCAGTTTGAGAGTTATCCTTGTGCGTTTTCCCTTCCTTTTTTTGTTGTAGTTCGCCTTTACCCCCCCTTTCTGCCAACATTTCCCTCCCTCTTTTTTCGACTGGTTCTTTCCCTTCCCCATTAACTTAATTATTTAGTCTCCTGCGGTTTTCTCCGAGACGACCATACAAGTCATACGTCACGTTAGTGTCCCCCCCATCCTACCTTTTTTTCTTCCCTTCAGGACCCGACGGTCTCTCTTTTGAACCCTCTCCGCCAGGGTCACCTGACTGATCTCCCCCCTGTTGATGTAGACCCCATTCTCTTTAGTGAACTGTCGGGCTCGCACCAACTGGTGTGAACACAGTGTCTCATCCCCTTTTGGCTTCCTTGCCACACCTCCCCCCCTGTCCTCCTGGCCCCCCTTGTTTTTTTCACCCAACCTTGGCTGCGTCTCTTGTCTTGTCTCCCCCTTCCTTGACAAGTGCAACCTCTCATTTTTTTTCCGGTTCGATTGCCTCACCCCCCAGAAATGCATTGTCGGTGTTTTTGTGGTTGACGTGTTCCTTCTGAGACCACTATTGTAGCTCTTTGATCCCCTCCCCGCCCGCCTTCCCTTTTTAGGTGTATGTGTTTTTTATTCGAGAGCCTTTGCTTTAAGTACAACTTGAGTGCGTACATCAGTCCCCTGTCGTGGTCCGTTCTGTCAGGGCCTCCCCCTTCCTCCTAGCGCCACATGTTCGCGCTCCCTTTTTTCCTTCTTGTCCTTTCTGCACTGCGGTCCACGTTCCACGAAGGTGGATTTTCTTCCACCAGAGGCCTTGAGCGGCCCCTTGCGACGGTCTGGTGTCTCCTTACAAGCCTCGCATTGCCTTAGCTTTTTTTTGTGCAATTCTCTCCCTTTTCCTTTCCAAGACACCTCCTTCTCTTCCTTTAACCTCTTTTTCTCCCTCCCTTTGCTTTCCCAAACTCATCGCCTTTAGGTCCGGAAGCGTCCTGAAAGTGGAGTGTAGAAGTGGGAAGTCTTTCCGGGCCTACCAGTCACTTTTCTCCAAGGACCCCTTGGCCTTCTTTTGTCTTGACACACAACCCTTACTTGATTGTCGATTTTCCTTATTTTCACTTCGAATCGCATAGTTTGAATCTTGTTTGTAATTGTTTTTTTTCTTACACTTTCGTATGTTTTTCAAGTCTCTCCTCTGATGTATTTTCTGTCTTTTTTCCTAGATTTCCTTATGTTCAGAACCCCTAGTTGCCCCCCCCCTTCACCGAGGTTTTCTTCTAGTCTTATCCCCTCGAGGGCCTCTTTCCTTTTTCCTAGAGTAGTTTTTTCCGGTTTCATGGAACCTAAGATTGGCGCCCCCTCCTTTGTCCCTGCGTTCAACGGATTCGGTTTAGAGTCTTTTCTTTCCCGTCCCCTCCCCCCCCTCAGTCCCCCCTTGCGCTCTTTCCGCCACACATAGCGCCAAATATGTGGAAAGGGTAATAGTCCTTTTTTTCGACCCTTTCAGGCCATCCCCTCTTCGCCTTTCTTGCGCCTTTTTTCCTCATCAGTTTTCCCTTCGAGAAGGAGATGCGCCAGTCTCCGAGAGAAGGTTCTATGTATATCTTTTTTGCGCTCCTACCTCCTTCTCTTTAAGTTTAAATGTAACCTCTTTCCATGCCCCGGCCTTTTGATCTCTTTAGCTAGAGGAGTCATCCCGTCTTGAACCACCTGTACGAGCTGTACTTTTTCTGTTGCGCCCAACCATCGCCTTCTTTTATTTCTAGTAAGTTTTCTTCTTGACCCCTTTCGCAGTTTTTAGAGAATACCCGTGGTTATCCAGAATTGGCGACTTTCCATCTATTTCTTGTTTACCTATCTTAACTCGGGTATTTTTTGGTCCTCTTCCGCGCTTACCCCCCTATCCCTCTGAATTAGAAGATGCTTGTTAGGTCTCGTTTTCCTACGTGTTCTATCCTTTTTAGTTCGATATCCCCCTGTTTCTATACAACTCTTAAGTGTTGAAAAACCCCCTCCACATTTCGTGTACCTTTACATTTCCTTTTCCCTGTCCGGTCCCTTTCCGGTGTATGACCGGTCGGGAATGATCACGTATATCTGTTTGTTCCCCTTATGCCGTTTTGTAATCTCACGCTACGCTCTTTTTCCCGCCGCACGTAGTCCCGACACCGCTGAAAACCTTTTCAAATTTTAGTTCCGGGGCCCTGCTCCGCGCCTTCCTTCTGGCCCCTCAGCCCCTATGTATATATATATTTCTACATCGGTGTGTGTGGTAGGACGCTCTTTTGCCCCTTTTTGCCGACCCCCGGAATCTTCCCTCAGTACACCAATTCCCCCCCCTTCCATCCCCTTTCCAATATTTTTTTCCCCAAAGTCTTGGAAGTGGGCGCTTTCTCTACTAGAGTTCCGCGTATAAACGTTCCTGTTTCCCCCCACCAAAATGTAAAGTACTCCAATTGCAGGTCTACTGTGAGTTTTCCAGTAACAGTGGCCCCTTTTTACCCGGTCCACTGTTCGCAATTGTTTTTTGCCACCTCTCTTTTCGAGCCCACTGATAGGACACTCCCCACCACGGTCCAACACCCAGCTTCCCCTCTCAACCCCTTCCTTTTTCTTTTTCCATGCATCGGAATCTAGACTCACCTTTCTCCCCCTCGAGAACCCGCTGTTAGCCGTTACTTCCCGGACACAGTTTCATGAAGTCCATTGCGTGCCGCCTCCTTTTTTTTTTCCCCTTTCCAACCCCGTTCCCCCTGTAGTCTGGTCACAACAGGAGTTGACCATCCTTCCTTGGAATGGGACCCACCTCCACTTCCGTCGCTTTAGCCTTTTTATCCCCCCCTGCCTTGTCATTCCTCCCCCCCTGAGCCCGCGTCTGTATTCTGTTCTCTTTGAACTTGCACCTGTTCATCAGGGCTGGTTGGCAGAAGTCAAGCGCAGACGAGAACCTGACTCTCCTGTTCGGCTTCTTTCTTCTCTCCGCCCCTTTTTCAATGGTGATCCCCTTTCCCGAACATCCAGCTTTTTTTGCGGCCTCAATTTTTGGAGGACTTAAGTGATTTTTCCACTCCTTGCACAGAGCGCAGGTAACTCTCTTATTTGCGCCCCCTTTTGGTCCTTGAAGGTCGCTGTGTCCTATCCCCATTCGGTTCCTTTTGCCTTTTTCGAAGAGACTAAGACATCAGATAGTGACTGGCAGCTGAGTTTTCCTTTGCCTCTTGTCCAACCGGTAACCCCTTCTTTTCTTCTAAGAATATTCGTCTTTAAAGCTGGCTACGCAGCCATAGGTGAATTTTTTTGTGGGAACTACGTGGCCTTGTTATCCTAGGCTTGCTTCTCACCCCACACCTGTCGGCACACTTTTCCACAATTTCTCCAAATCGCCACGGACCCATTCAGCAGAATCTTCCCTTTCACTTTTTGCCAGACTCCCATCTCCCTTCGTCCCACTAACTTTTCCACCACGATTTTTGTCGAGCCAACCACCCCCCAACCTTCTCCTTCCTCTTATACCCCTGTGTGGGAGGCCTGGCACTCGTTTTTCCACCTTCGCACCTTCCGAGGTCCCTCACCCAAAAGAAGTTTTATCCCTCCTCGCCAATTTCAATTACATCATTATTTCTCCGTATTGGAGATTAAAAGGTTGCTCTTCCTCCCACGTTCCCCTCCCACTTTTTCAGTTTCTTTTCATGTTGGGGGGATCAACCATCACCTTCCAAGTTCATCCCCGTTCACCTTTTTCTTTTTCGCAGCCGCCCCCCACTTTTTTTGTCTGGAATCCGGTCTTGAGCTAATGAATCCTTACCCTGTTTTTTTTTTCGCTCGATTCGGGTAATCCGAACAACTTTTGTCCTTTTTTATTTAGCGCATGTACTCTTATTCTCAGCTTTTCCCCATCCCTAGAAAGTTACATTTCCCGACCTAAAGTTTCCGACACGCGCACACACGCGCACTACACAGCCCCCTCCCCCCCCTTCATCAACTTTCCAGCCACCCTCTTCAGCAGCGTCTCCTCCGGCCGCCCCTAATGACACACACTCCCTCACACCCCCCGCACCACCTCCCACTTCCTTCCTTGCCCCACGTCCACCCGGATAGTCCCCGCGTGTCCTTCTTTGCGAGCGTTCAGCCCGCCCCCCACCGCGACCCAGACTTGCTTCATACCCGCCACTCCCACGCGCACCCCCACCTCGCCGCTCCAGCTCCCCCCCCCCCCCCCAACAGTCCCCCGTGTCCGGTTAGCCTTTTTTTGAATCATTAAAGCCGTTTCGTTGTGTGCAAACCCTTGACCAAATCTTAATCAGACTGCATGGTTGTCTCATCCCTTTCTCTCTTGTTCTTTTCCCCCTTTTTTTGGATTTTTCCTCTGAACTTTTTCGGTCTTTTCGAATAAACTTGGCTGAGGGTGATCGAACCAGCGGTTTGGATTCCGTTTTTTGGTTTCCTCCGACCCTTCCCTTCCTAAAATTCTTAATTGAGGTCTTTTACCCCTCCCCTCCAGACAAGGAAGATTCCCTAAAGGATCTACCCCAAAGCCTTCCCCCCCCCGAGTTACTCCTCCCCTGACCTGGTTTTTTCTCACCTGGTTTGGCATTCCCCCCTTCTTCACTTTGGCTGATAGAATTTGCTCTTGCAGGGAAGGGAAACCCACCGTTTTTTTCTGACGTGCCTTTGCCTCAGCGGGGGTTATGCTTTCGAGTCTTATTGCGCATTATCCCCTGGTGCTGATAATCGGGCGTTTTAGACCTCCAAAGTATCATAGGGGCGAGGCTTCCGACCAGACTTCTGACTGCGGACGTCAGAAGTAATCTTTTGGATCCCCCTTTACTTTTTTTCCTCTTATTTCGTTTTTTGTCATACCGAAGGCTGTAGGGTTAGTTTCCGTGATTGTTTCCTTGTCACCGACTACCTGTTGCCGTCCTCATGAAGATCCTTGCCAAAAGGGGGGGGAACTGTCGAAGAAGAAAACAAGAGCGATTTTTCCCCATGTTTCTTTACTTCTCACGGCGAGCAACTGATAGGACCCATCGTATTGGCCCAAGACCTGTTTAGATACAGGCTTTTCCCTTCCCTTGGAACAGGTTTTTTTGAGTCCCGTGCAGTTCCCGCCGTTCTTTCCTATGTTTTAAACATCCCCTCGTGGTCGAAGCTCCATGTGCGTTAATCTCTTCATCTCTATTTTTCCGTTGTTGTATCGGCGCTTTTGACTGAGATTCCCCTTTCTTACTTTAGATGTCCATTTAGTTCAACCCTCGTGACGAAGAATGCATAAGAGGTGGTTCCGTTTTGAGCGTCGATGAGTGGGGGAGGCGGAGCCTGGTGAGAGGAGGTGGGTGTTGTGAGTTGACCGCTTTACCTTCCTGAAAGCGTGGAGGCAGGGAGGGAACCAGATTTCACTAGGGGGGAAGAGTCGAGGTGTGAGGGCGGTGGGGTGAATGGCGGGAAGCGGCCACAGACAGGAGATACGAAGCGGAGGATAGACGCCGACTTGAGGGGGAGGTGTTGGGAGAGGAAGTGGGGGGATGGAAGGAGATTTGCGACGGCATTTCCAAATACGAGGGGCAGGGGAAAAACTGTATCGAGATTTGAGTCTTATGCAAGAGTAGAAAGCAGGGGGATGTTTCTCCGGTGCCTCTGACAAGATGTCCTATTGTCCATCGAGAAAGCTATGGGTATTGGGGTACGTAAAGTAGTAGCAGAGATCTGTATTCATGAATCGTTTCTTGTGGCCGCTAAGCCCAATCTGTTTCCCCCCCCCCCACATCGGGTGCGCTGCGGGCCAGGTCCTAATTTCCAGCCACAGGGGAAATGATGTTCTTGCCACGCGAGGATGAGCGGTCCCTTCTTTCTGGCGCTCCTTTTCCCTCAAGCCCTTCTCCCTCTGAAATTTTTTACTGCCGGGCTTCCTCTCGGTTGCCCTAAACGACAAGACTGTACGTTCCGATACGGGGCAAAAGGGTCCCCTTTCGAACGTCGAACCTCAACATTTTTTATTCCCCCCCTTTTCAGGGCCCCCCCGCCTCCCGTCCATTCTTCCCTTTCACCTCCAAAAGTCTCCCCCGGGCCCAAAGGATGACTCCTCCTGCCGATTGCGGGGTTTAGCTTCTTTTTTTCGTCTTAAGAAGTTTTCATTGTTGGGCCACAAAGCTTCAACCTTCTGCCCTTTATTGTTCCCCCTTCCGGAACGTTTTTTCCTTCGTATTGCCCAACTGCGCCCACTTTGAGAGCGACTCCCGCAATCCAGATTGTTTTTTTTCTCAGCAATCCCTTTGCGCCTGAAGGAAGACCCCTTTTCAGCGTTTGAAACTCGTCTCCCACGGTGTTCTGTCCACTGTCCAACCCCCCTATCTGTAAGGAAAATGCTTGGATGGGCCCTTTTAGACCCTGAAGATGCCTTACCTTGCTGCTACTGCTTTTTTTTTAACGCCGGCTTCACCGTTTCCCCTTCCCCCATGCAGTGTTCAACCATGGGGGAGGGGTGTGAGGGATGAAGGTCTTAGGAAAGAGCGGTGTAGGGAGGTGGTACTGTGACCCCCGTATGATAAATGATGCACCCCCCCCATTTGCCGTTTCGGGTTTCCCCTCCCCCCCCACCATTAAGGCTTTGGGAAGCTTTGTTTCTTTTTTCTCCATGGGATGTCTTCATCTTTCGCTAGTGCTGAGCCCTCGACCCCTCCGAAGTATGGGATTTTAATCATGCAGTGCAGTTCCACCGTCGCCGGACCCCCCTTCCCCCCCCCAGTTCCGGTTTCTGATTCCCTTCCCCTTCCTTCTCCCAAGTTCGCTAATACTTTCGGCTCCTCAGTCGGATCTGCAAAACGTTTATTGTTGCCTCCTCCCCCCCTTTCCGGCCTTTTGATTGGTCATTTTTTCCTCTTTTTTTTCTATCCCACTGAAGCTACCATTGTCAAATGGTAACACGTGTCGCTAGCACCCCCCGAGAACGTCTTTTTTTGAACGGTACGTTCACTTTGTGGGCCCCTTCCCTCCCGGGCATGTGTCATATTTTTCCAAGTCAGGATGAGGGCCGGCGTCGTGGTTCACGGATTTTCCCCCTTTCCCATGCCTCTTCTTATCCTCTCTAAGTCGCTTTGTTATTCCCCTCTAACTACGAATTGCGCGTCGGGAGTACTTCGACGCGGGTTTGGCGGTACGTTAGTTTTCCTGTACTGGCACTCGGGTTTGTCCTTGCCTCTTTTTTCGTTGTCTCGGGATTTTTTCTTTTTTTCTGCGGATTCCCCTTCTGCCCGTCTCCAGTCCCAGAAACCAGTGAGCCTGCAACACAGATTTTCCTATTTTGCTCTATCCTTAGGCCGTTCCTTTCCCTGAAGCGGCCCGTAAGACTTCCCTCTCGGGGTTTTAGTTGACATTCACGGCCAGCTGGAGATAAGGGTGTGTGAGTAACAGTTTTATTGTATCCTTCGGTTTGAGCATGACTTTGTTTTAGGCTCTTTCACACGGTGGCCTCTATGGACATTTATTCAGAAGATACCACCTGGTTCTTACGAGCCTTCCCGTATCGTATAGTCACCCCAATTTTCAAGTAATGTTTCTCGGTGCGTTCCCCCTCCCAGACTTGTGGTATAGCAATGACTGCGGCGCACTCTATCTATAAAGAAAGCAAGAATTTTCCTGCGTCCCTTTGAAGGTTCGATGCCGACCTCGGCCTAGTTCCCCTTTTTTTCCCTCCCTCGCGCGTGAGCCGCCGGATTCATTTGATGAACTAAACTCTGCAGCGCTCGTTTCTCCTCGATGCGGTTCCGTTTTCTTTTTGCACTGCCCGACGGGTATATGGTGGGTCCATTAATCAGCCCTATTTATTCAATTTTCCGGCTTTTCTTTCTCTCTTATTCCTTTCAACACTTCGCATTCCTCCCGTTTTATCATATTATTTTTTCCCCCAATTATTTTTCTTCTAGATAGTTCCCGCAGGGGTTTGAGATGATCATCACGTACACAACTTTTTTTATTCCCCTTATTCTCTCATTTTTTGATTAGAGGCTCTCTTTTTGACCCTATTTGGATTTTTTAAGAGTGGGTCCTAATGTTGTACATCCCCCCTCCCCCTCACCTTTCGTAACGCATGTGACTCTGTAAGGCCTCTCTTTTCTGGGTCCAGTCTTCTTGTTTGTCATTATTCGGTTGCCATCTGAACCCTCTGTCGATTTTCGCAGGTCCTACGCAGTAAATTTTTGAACAACTTGTTCCCTTTTTATCCTTGATTTCTCCCAGACGCCGGGCCACAGCGCCG
>Ga0179593_1463987_pt1 | contig 14843 bp, 18 predicted proteins | sample CZODoug2_1_08_16_FD_185931 | JGI IMG/M metagenome (GOLD analysis project Ga0179593, IMG submission 185931) | Vadose zone soil fungal communities from Angelo Coast Range Reserve, California, USA - CZODoug2_1_08_16fungal (PacBio error correction) | ecosystem: Environmental > Terrestrial > Soil >... | reverse complement strand
GGGCCGTTTTATGCTACCTTTTCGTTGCAAAATTTTGTTCCAACCCTTTTTCCAGAGCAATATTATTTTTTCCGATTTGCATTGCTTTGCGTGTCTTCCCCTTCCCCCTTTTTTGGAGTGTAGGATTGTTCAGTAGTGGTTGCTCTTTCTTAAGCTTTGTCGTGAACTTTCCCTTCTCTCTCTCTGGTAAATTTCCCCCACACTTTAAAATCGGACGACCCAGATAATGTTAATGGAGCAACCCCGTTGACAGACTCTTTCGAGCGAACACTGGGCGATTGCAGGTCCAGTGCCAACCCCTCCAGTTTTTTGTGGAGTGTGTGGTTTTTTGTTGTTTGGGTGTTTCTTTTTTTTTCTTTCTTTCTGTTTTTTTTTTTTTTTTTTTTTTTTTTTTTTTTTTTTTTTTTTTTATTTTTTTTTTTTTTTCACCTTCCCACTGATCTGATCTCGTGTACTATGGGAATTTTCCCGCTTCCTCCTCCCCGGGCTTCAATATAAAATTTATTTCCTTCTCCTGTTGCCGTCTGGTTTTCTTTGCCGGATTGGGAATATTATGCCTTTTACCTCCTCTTTCCCTCGTTGACTTTTTCTTTTTTATGTGGCGTCAGTCAACGCATGGCGACCCTCCCTATTTTGATGTCTTTCTTCCTCTCTTGAGTTCTAGTTTAACGTTTGACCCACAACGCTAATTCATCTTGACTTGCAGCATTGTCCCTGCTTCTCATGTCACTGCTCCTCCTTCCCCCTGAATTCTTCTCCCTGATGACTCTGCTACCAATTTTGGTGAGCATGCGACATTTTTTTCCCGGGCCTAAGTTTCCGTACCCCTTCAACCACCCGCCTGGTATTACTACGAACTCCCTCCTCGATGACCTTCTTCCTCAGAGTTCCTTTTTGGTCCCTTCCTTCCGTTCTTTCTATATTTCAGGCCCGTTTGAATTCTCCGTAGAGCGTAAATTTCAGAATTCCTCCTTCCAAGTTCGCTGGCTCCTGTCCCCCCAAGAATCTCTCTTTCCGTCTTTGTAAAGATTCTTCGTCCCTGAGATGTGTCCCTCCTTCTTTTCCCCGTTTGTTGTTGGTGCTCCGGAGCCAAACCTGTTTCTCCCTTGAACTTCCCCCAGCCTCCTGCCTTTTTTTTGTCTTCTTCTCGACCCTTTTCTGAGCGTTTCATTTTCTCTCCCTCCCCCCTACATTCGCATTTTCACCTATTTTTCCCCACCAAACCGTACCTTCTCTTTCTCCTCCGTTCTTCGTCGTAGTAGCCGTCACTCCCTGTTTTTTTGACGCTTAGGGGCTCTTCCTCCTCGAGTTTTCCCCTTTTTAAAAAAACTTTTCGTACTAACGAGCTATTAAGATCGCGTGCTCGGATTTAACTTTCGTCAGGGTCTTTCCATGCTGCTCCCCATTTCCCATTTTCTATGAATTTACGGTTTTTGTCCCACATTTTTTTTTTCCCTTCCCTTTTGCTTAATATACAAATCTTAGACCAGAACAACGTCCCCTCTTTAGGTATATTTCAATTTCCCGTTAGTTAGCTGAAGACCACCCATCGAAACTTACGCCCCTGAACCGCCATGCCAAGTTTCTTTTCTCCCTGACCTCCTCCTTATCTTTCTCTTCTTGAAAACCTTTTATTCCTAATCATTAAAACGTTTTTTTGACCGACATCCTTGGATTGTTGGCCCGCACTGCTATTTATCCTCCAGCGCCCCGTTAGGTTGTCTTTAAATTTGTTCTCCCCGTCACCTATCTTTCGCTTTTACGGCGTTATTCCGGGTTCTTCGCTCCTCCGTGAATGACGGCCTAAGGCAGGCGCCTCCTCCTCACACTTGCTGGTCTTGTCCGCATAGAACCAAACACATTTCTTTCCCGGTCGTCATTCATCCAAAATATTGCCCTTTCCGTTAACCCCGTTTTGCCATAGTCCTCGCTCACCCTTTCCCGGTTTTCCCCCACACAACTTTCTTCTGTTTCCTCTCCCTGGGTTGTGAGTTGAGCGGTTTTTTTTTTTTTGGTTTCCATTGGCAGTTTTTCTGGCCCTTTTTCTTTTAACTCCCTTGAAGAATTCGATTGCCAGTGCTTTGGATGCATTCCTTTTTTTGGGCGCGGTGTCTCCCTTGCCGCCAGTGGTGATTTCTTTTTCCTCTGCCTTTCCTTTCTTTGATCCCCCTGAAGAAAGCCTCGGGCCCTTGTACGGAGAAAGATATTTTTTTTCTTACGAGGGACCCCCGCTTGAACACAGTTACGCCCCGCCAAACCGGGCGTTTGTTTCCTTATTAGATTCCCTTTCCCCCCAAAGCCCTTTTATTTTACCCCCCGTTCTACGTGTGTTGTGTCCCCGTTGGTCTATGGTGGAACTGAGTTCCAGATATCCGCACGTCGCTTTCTCTGCCCTAGCCCTTCCTTCAGTTTCCTCTTCCTTTTGCATTTCTTTTCTCTGCGGAGCTGGATATTCTCTTGTTGCTTACCCCGATGGTTTTTTTGCCCTTTTGTTTTTGTGCTTAGACCGCATGGAGGATGACGCTCTGCGCGTGTTTGATCCCCCCGTCAAAAATGCCCTGTCCCCCCACCGACTTTCCTTGGCTATGGGGGGCGCATCTTCTCTCTTTTCGCGACCTCCGAACGCCTCGACCTCCCGCCGAGTGACTTACTTTCATTCTGTATTTTGTGGAGCCTGTCACGAGGTCGTTCCCCTTGACCATTCCCCCCTACTTCGTTCAAAAACCCCTTCCTACGTTTCCCCTCCTCCCGACGACTTCCTTAGACAGACCCGGAAAAAAAAAACAGTAGTTTTCAAACTTGCTCCTCCTTTTTCATCAGTCGAATGTTGTTTCCCCTTCTCTTCCGTCCCCACCGTCCCCTTTCAATCCCCCCTCCTTCCCCTTTTAGCGCGAGCCCACACGAACGTTTTAAGGATTTGGGTCTTCCCGCTTTTTGTGGCGCCGGCGAATCCCTCTCTATTGTTGTTGATCTGCACACCCAACCTCTCGGGGTCCCGTCCTCCTCCTTTTTTCCTCCATTTCCCCCCTGCTTTTTGATTTGTTAATGGGGTTGATTGCCTTTTCGATTGAGCACCTTTCCCATTTCTTCACTCTGTTCTACGCGAGTAGTCTGATTTACTACAACACAATTCCATGGCCCCCGTCTGCGCCAGGCCGTCCGTCTTTCTTCGTCTTTCTCCCCCTGTTTTTTTATTTCTTCACTCTCCGTTGTTCGTCCCACCCACTCTCTTGGCGACCGCGTCAATCCGTCTTTTCTTCTTTCTCAGATATCGTGTTCCTTGCTGCGTCGGCACTTCGCGCAGGGACGTCCCCGCCCCCCTCTGCGCCCTCTAGTCGGTTTTTTACCAATTTTTTTGCGCATTGAACCCTGTTCGCTATGCCTCACCACCCCTCTCGTCCCTTGTTGACTCATCCCAAGACTTTTTTCCACCCCACTTTTTTTTCAACTCTGGCACCCCTTCTCTGGACTACAATATTTCCTCTTCCTTCCTAACATAGCTGTGCCCCCCTCCCGCACCACTTGCCCGGTCAGTCCCCCCTCCAAGTCCGACGTCTTTTCTCTTCTTTTATCCCCGATTAAAAGAGCATGTTCGTTCCCTTCACGTACGCCTGGTTTGAACCAGAACCACCTCTTTTTTTGGCGCCCACCTTTCCCTCTACAGGTACCAGGTTTCTTTCCTTAGATCCTTCGTGGAATACAATTATTCTCACTGCCGATTGATTTCCCTTTTATCCGCGGCGTGTTCCCTCCCTCCATGTTTCACCTGTACCACGTTCCTCCCCCCCGCACTCCTTTATTCCTCCCTCATTCCCCAAGTGTTTTTTCCCCTTGAAGTCTTTCCCCCCCCCCACACCTTTAAAAGGTCCTTCTCCCAAGCCACCTTTCCCAACTCCATTGGCGTTTCACGTTAATTTTCCCCCTCGGTGCAAATCTAAAAAACTGTTTTTTACCTTGACACCGCCTATATCGCTTTCCCCCTTTTTTTTTTCTCTAGCGGTTTTGGGTACCCCTGGTCCTTTTCTGCGCTTTTCCTTCAGTTTCTAACGTTTTTAGATTCCATTTATTGTGGCTGTGTCCCCCATGCTCTTTTTCCATTTTTTTCACCCGGTTGAGGGAGTAGTGTGTACCTCCTTTGTTCCCCTCCATTTTTTCTGCTTTCATTCCTTCTTTCGACCCCTTAGTTCCGTCCATTTTCGACCCGGTGAACCTTGGTCCCCCGCTGATAAGGTCTGGCTCACGAAGTTGACCTCTCTGACCCAATGAGCACAGGTTTTCTTTTTCCCCTTCTTACTAGGCGTTTTCCCGGACTCCTGTTTTCTTGTTTCCCCCTCATTTTTTTTCGTTGTCTCTTTTTATTCCCCTCTAGCGTTTCTCTTGTGGCCGAGGTTCGCGCCGCTGGAGTATCTTCCTCTCCAAATTGGTTTTTTTGCTGTTCTCCGTTGGCGCTTTGATTTCTTTTTCGTTTTCTGGAATCTCTGCGTTTTTGATTACCCGATGTTTTTTTTCCCTGTGTTGACCTTTTTTTTTTGAATTTTGATTCCCAACGCCTAGGTGATTCGGTTCCTGAAGGTGTTTTTTCGGCTATTTCCGCAAACCTTTCAACACCCTAAACCTTCATAGTTTCCTTTCCGGGGGGCGCCCCTTCGTTTCTTCGCGTTTTAAGCTCCGTCCACACTTACGATCTGGCTACCGATTGTCCCTTTTTCCCAGTAGGCAGTATTTTTTTTGCCTGCCCTCCCCCCTCGTTCCTCGGGTATAATGTTTTCCCCTCAAAGAGTAACCCCAAACACCGGATTGTCGTTACCTTTCCCCGACGTTTCGAGCCTGCGGTGGCCTCCTAATCTGTGTTTTTGGTTACCTTCCCTTGTGCCTCCCCTGTCAGAAGTCGAACAGGTCCTATCTCTTTCCCCAGCAGCAGCCCCTTCTCCTGCCCTTTTCCGAGCTTCCCCCAAAGAAGCGGCAGCTTTCCTTCCTTGGAAGGTACTCTATTTCTCTGCTTCCTCGTTGTTAGAACTCAGTGTACATTTTAGATCTTTTTTCCATGCCGTGTCCTTCTCTCTTGTCCTCCAGTCACTATGACCCGCTTCTTTGTTTTGCTCCGTCGTCCCCTCCTGCCTTTGTCGCCGGCTTGCTTTACTTATATCCCGTGCTCATGCCTTTTTCAATCTTTGACGACGTCGTTTCCCACACGGCGGCTTCTCTTCGTCGAGTGGATTCTCTCCTCATTCCCCCCGGTTTTTTTCAGCTAGGCGGACTTCGTCCAGTACCCTTAGTCTCTTCTCCCCCACAAAATTTTTGGGGGGTCGAAACCGAGTCAATCTGAATTAGGTTCGATCTGATTACATCCCGCCTTTCTTTTTTTTTTTTTCCCCGCTCTGCTCCCCCGTCCCTCCCCCTTCCCCCCTTTATGTGTTTTCACATTCCTCTGAAAAAGCCGAGGATTTCATCCAAACTGCGTCTTCAGTTCTCAAGGCCCCCCCCTCCATCCCACCCCCCCCACCCTCCCTAAACATCTCGGGTAATACACTAAATTCTCTTTCTCCAACAATCATTTCCACCTGACTCTAACACGCCCCTTCTTTGGGAGCCGGGAATTGATTTTCTCTCTTTTCCCTCTGGACGCTCGATCCCTATGAGATTCGTTCTTCATGACCCTCCTTTTTTCTGTTTCAACACCTTTCCCCCATAATGCTGGTTTGGCGCTTTCCCCTTTAGCCGGCCCCCCTCTCACGTTTTCTCTGGTGGTTCGTTTTCGTTGTGACCCTTATTTCCCCTGTACCGGTACAATGTTATTACCCTCGGTCTTCTGCATTCTCCCTTTTTGGTTCAGTCCCCGAAGCCAGCCTTGCCTGTCGCATCATTCACACCCTTGGCCCCCCCCATTCCGACAGCCCCAAAAACTTTTCAAAATGATGCGCACAAAGCCGCCACCATCTATTTTCCTCTCCTTCAAACTTTCCAATATGCCCAGTCTCATAAAATTTCCCTTCCCAATACTATTCCTTCCGTTGTTGTCGTTCGATTTAGTTTTTTTGGTACACTGGCAGTTTGCCCCTTTTTCTTACGATTTTGAAACACTTGAAGTCTTCCCCTCTTATTGTGGCTATTTCCTTGCTTGCGCAAGTTTAAATTCTTTTTTTTTTTCGGGACAATTTAGGGATGTATTGGGCCTGCGCTTGTCTGATTCCCCCATTTATCTTGCATCACGTCGCGGGGTCACTCCCATTTCCCTGCGGTCTTTTTAATAAGGTTCCCTACGAGTGCAATCTTCTTGACCACGAAAGCTAAATTTTTTTTCCTTCTTCCCTCTTCCCCGTCTCCCCACCCTCCTATTTTCGGTTCAATCTTGTGCTGTTGGCGGTCTTGTGGCGTTTCCCCTTCAGTTTTACATTCTCTTTCTCTTCCCTATCCTTTCAATGGTCTTTTCTTTCTGTGTGGTTCCCCCTCTTCCCTCGCCGTATTTGAGGTTGAACCTTTTGATGAGTGTTTCCTGTTGACCCTTTTGTGGTAGGAAGTCCTGTTTCTCCGTCCCGCATTTTCTCAGTGGGCTGCCGGGGCAATTTTTTTTTCGCGCAATGTTCCCCTCCACAAACCCCTAACCGTTAAATGCCCCTTTTTTTAGCGTTTTCGCGTTTTAATACTCCTCCGTCCCTTTCAGCATAGGACTCGGTTCTCCCCCTTCTCCTGTTTGTTTGCGCCTGCGAGCTTTATCGATTTCACTAATTCCTGTACAAGTCCCCTACTTTCCACCCACTCTTTATTGTTCTCTTACTCCCAGTACCGAAGTGAGAGCAGTGGACGCACGTCCGTTGGCTAACCTTCGTCTTGAAGAAGCGACTTTTTTTTTGAATTTTTTTAGCGCTCCCCCTATTCACCCGCCCCCCTCCTCTCCTGTTCATCATGTCAGAAACACTCCTTTCCTGTATTGCCGGGCCATTTTCGATTTTAATTATGCATTCAGGTCCCTTCTTGTCTCTTATTTTTTTAGATATCAGCCTCCCCCAACCATCAGTGTGGGCTCCTCTTCTTTCACACACATGAATTGCTTCCTTTGTTTTCGCTGAGCGCCTTTTCTTTCCTCTGGTTTCTTGCTGCAGGTGAGTCTCTCCCCCCTGGTCTACCTCGACTTTTTTTCCTATTTTTCGAGGTCGTCTTCTCCCCTCGGAAGTTTAACATTACGCTTTTCTCCTCTTCTCTTTTTTCTTTTTCCGGGTTGTCCTTTTGGGATTTTTCACTCGTTCTTTCAGGGCCCCCCCCCTACTGCTCTTTCTTCTCCCCCGTATAAATAATAAGATTATTCAGGCATGCGCGGATTTACTTTTACGAAGCTGAGCGCCCCGCTAGCCTCCCTCTGATACGGTTTTTTTTTCAACCCCCTTTTTTTTCCTCCCCTTCGTTAAACGGTCCCCCCTTTCCAACTTTTCCAAATCTTCCATCTTGCCCCCGCCCCAACTTCCTCCCCCAACCTTCCCGCCCCATGAACTCTATACCTACAAGCATGATCACCCCCCCCCCTCTACTCCTCTTGACAAGAAAAATGGACCGACATCATGTGAGGGCACCTGAACGGCGTCATTTCCGGCAGACTTTATTTGTCCCCCTTTCCCCCCCTCTACTCCCATACCCCCATCCTGAATTGTGTCCGACCCTGCAGTGCTGGTTTTCGACTTCGGCAGTTTTTTTACGCGTCCCCCCCCTGTGTTCATCGCCCGGTTTTTTTTTCTCTCCGTTGGCCATTCCCTTCTTTCCTCAGTCTGTTGGTACCCACGCGTCGTTTTCTCTTCTAATAAGGTTCACGAACTCAGGTTTCGCCCTTTTCCCCTGTTCTTTTTCCGACAGCGCCCCCCCCCCCTTTTGACACCCTTGCCCTTCCTGCAACATGCAAAAAATTTCTTAACGGAACTTTCAATTTTTTACCGTCCCAGCGAATACCACTCCTGGTGTACCACCCCATCCATCTCCATCCGTGGTTTTTTTTGAGCTCCTTCGTTTTTTTTTTTTTACCCCTGTCCCAGTTTCTACTGGTCGCTCCCACCCAAATTAACGTTCCCCCATCTTTTGTGGCGTCTTTTTTTTGTCTTCTTTTCCACTTTTCAGTTTGTTTCGGTTTTTGGCGACAGTTCCCGAGTGGGTTGATTCTTTTTTGCATGCCTTTGGCGGGCATTTTATCCTTCATTAATTGCCAGATCCCCTCCGCCGGGTTTTTTCCTCCCATTTCGCGTCGCGTCAAAGCGGTATGGAAAATTTAGCGTTGACTGCCCCCCCCGTGACGCGAAACCTTGGGCCTCTTGGTTTCCCTGCTCTTTTTCACGTTCGAACCCCTTTGTGTGGGTTTAATTCTAGTGGTTGGCATGCTCTGGATTGCGTAGGATTTTAAGCCTTTCCCCGCCTCGATTATACATCTACCATAACCTGAACCCGGCGTGTTTCTTCTTCCGTTTTCCGCTGTTTTATGTTGCCTCCGGCGCTAATGATTTTCTGGGGTGGTATTACCGAGATGGCCGTTCAATTTCTGGTAGGCTTTTTTTGTTTCAGGAAACGCATTGTTCCTCCTTGAGAGTTCTAGTTTTTTACGCGTTCTAATGAACGCAAAACATTGGGCCCAAAAACTTCCTTCTATTAAGGGCTAGGTTTGCGCCCCCTCCTCGCTTCTTTTCTTTCCCAAGACCCCCCCTCCTTCCTCTTCTACTCCCTGCGATTGAGAGTCTCACAGCATTTGAGTCCCCTTCGTTCCACGCGGACTCGATGTACCTAATTACCTTCAAAAACCCCTGAGTGCCCTATCCGAAGTCTCTCATGTCCCCCCGCCAGGTATTGACCCCCGGTCCCACTTTCCCCCCGTGTTTTTCCTTTCTCGTGCCTCGTTCAATCCTACGGACCCCGTGAAGTCTCTCTCCAGCACCCCTTGCCTACAAAGGTCGCTTTTCCCTTTCCCCCCCCCCCAAGAGCCATTGCTGTGCCTTGGAATTGAATTTCCTCTGCGGCCACCTCCGAGGGGTTTTAACTCCGTTGTTGTTGTTCTAGCCCTTCGAATCTTCTTGTTTAGCAGCTCCCCTTCCTTCACGCCTTTTCCATCTTGTGTTTCTTGCCCGGAGCGACCTTGCCTTTCGATTGTTTCTGCCTGCTTTTTCTCTACCTGACTTGCTTCATACTGTAGCGCCGCCGTACGTTCCCCTTAGGCGTTTTTTTCTAGGACTCCTTCTTTTTCTTCGTAGCCTACCTCTGGGTTTTTTTTTCTTCTACTTTCGGCCCTTATTTCGAGGCTCCACATTGTCAATGGTGGCTCACAATCGCTAGTTTGATTATTTAGTTTTAGGAGATCCATTCGCGCAGAGTACTCAGCCCTTTGCTTTTTCCCCCGTCCTCACGTCCTAGGAGGTTTCCTTTGTTTAGAGCAAAACCGCGGGCCCCTCCAATTTTCTTTAGTTGCCTTCATCCCCTTACCTCCTCCCCACCTTCACAGGACCCTTTCCCCCTTGTTTAACAATGCTAACCCCTATTCCGCGCGCGAGCTCCCTAAACTTTCACACGCATTTTTAACATCCCCCTTCCCAATTTTCAGGGCAGCTCCCAGAGAAGTTTATAGTCTTTTTTCGCTTCCGAAGTCAAGCCGCCTGTCCTCCTCATGACACGTAATTTTTTTTTCTTTCTGGCTTCAACACCACCACCATCCGGGTGTTTCTGTCTTTCTTCCCAAGTGCCCGGTATTGGGTCATCAGCTGCGTTGCGCCGATTTCTCATCCCTGTGTCCGTTTCCAACCGAATGGTTTGCCTTTACTTCTCCATATTTTTAATGGTCCCGCCTCCCGTTTTTCATTCCGCTTTCCCCCCTCTTCCCACTTTCTGTATAAGACCCAAAACAGTTAAAATTGCATCGAAGTTTTTACACTATTTTGCTTTCCTCCTTTTCAAAATTTTTTTCCCCTTATAAAAGACCCTTTGGTGTAACACACCCTTCCTTTTCACTCCTCTTTTTGTGCCTCCTCCTTTTAGTGGTTGTGGTTCAACCGGTCCTTTTCCTTCGTGTTCTATGCCTTTTTTGACTAAGTGCAGCGTTATTTTTCCTTTTGGGAGGTTTCGCGATGAATGTGTTTTAGGCCTCTTCCTGCCCCGAATGGTTTTTTTATTCATGCATTCTTGTGCCGTACCCCCATTTTCAGTAATTTTTCCTGCGGCCCCTCCTTTGTCCCGGTAACCTCGTTCCCTCAGGTTCCTGTCGCCAGAACGTGATTTTCCCTCACTGCCAAAACGGCTTCGTTTCCGGGCAGTGCCCAACCCCTTTTTGGTTTTCTGTTTGAGTTGCCCAAGGAAGCTTTTCTTATTTATGAGCCCCTCTCGCGGCGTATTGTTTACTCTTTCCGGTCTTTCTATACGATTTTCTCCCTCATCAACGCCCTGGAGTGTTAAGGTGGCTGTTGAAGTAGTTACTTTTGCCGCGGCGATCGGGCCTATGCCGGGTTGTTTACAGATTCTGTTGCCTAGTTGTTCCAGGAACGCTACTAGGATTTGAGGGGGAATTCTTTGAGGTTTTGCCCTTTTCCATGTAAGCAAACCCCTTGGCAAACAACACCAGTAAACCCCATTCAAGGATAAGGTGTTTTTTCCTTCGTCCCTGCGAAGTCAGCGCCCTGTTCTGCTCCTTACGTGCTTTGACTCGGTTCGGCCGCCCGTCGCCCATTATTTTTGTGGAGTTAGCAGCTGACTTAAGCCCTCCACACCCTTTAGGCTTTTTGGGGTTTATACTCCTCCTAAAGTTCTACTCAGCTGTTTCCCCCCTGTCCCCAAGTCTTGTTACAGTTGCGACCGAGTGAAGTGTAGTCCTAGGTTTTTTTTCCCCCAATGCCTTTTTAACACACTTCTCCTGCAACAGGTCGTCCTTCGACCTAAGTGGATCCTATGTCTAGAGCGATGGCCCCCTGCGATTTTGACCGTTTTCCCCTCTTTCCTCAAAGTTGTTTTTCGTCTCTCTTCTCCTTCTCCCAACCCCTCCGCGTTTCCCGCCTCTCATACCTTCCGGCCTTCAAATATGCTTTCTGCTCCGCGGAGGCACCTGTGCTTGCTCTTGTCAGGGCTAATTCCCACGTTAGTCCGAGGGATACGTTTCCTTCCCCATGGCGGCGGCCGACTTTCCGTCTCTTTCGCAGTAGAGTCCCCTTTCGGCGGTGTTTTTGCCGTCGGGGCCTTAGTACCTTTACATCGAGTCCTCTTTTCGCAGCAACTACTTGGATACTCGGGCTCGAAACGCATTAGAGTAGGGAAGTAAGTGGGATGCTCGTCCTTACCTTCTGAGGGACGCAAGCGTTCCTGCTGATAGGCCGTTTTTAAGGTCCCTTTTTTTTTGACTTGTTTATTGTACCTTGGAGAAACCCTCGCAAGATATGCTCACAAATCTTCTTCCCTGCGTTTTTCCTTCAGCAAAAGACTCCTACACAAAGGCGCTTCCACCCCTCGGGGAAACCATACTTTCCCGTCAGTTTGTTAGCTCCACCTGGAAAAGGCAAGACCCCCGCCATTGCCAATGTGATAGGGCCTCTCCACGCGACGTATAGAGGATCTCCTCGGCCCAAAGAGGAAAACCCGAGATGTTTCCCCTCTCAAAGTAGACTGGATGACCCAGCAACAAAAGTCGTTATGGGGGTTTTTTCCGTAACTCTTTCCCGGACAACAAGCGCACTGGTTCGCTGAGGGTTGCGCTTTTTGCGCCAATTTCGCTCTCCTACAATGTTTCCCTTGGTTGTTTTGGACTTATAAATGGGCCTGTCGTCACTCCCGCCAGTCCCTGGCCGACCCCACAAATTTTCCCTTAAGCCCCCCCCATAATTCTTCCAAAGCACATGCAACGCCCCAATAATATGGCCTTGCTCACTTTTTTCAAATTTTTGCATACCAAAGCGGGTTAAACCCCACGCTAATTTCCGCGTTTGTTTTTCTCGATAGGGTCCCCTTGCTTTTTCTGCTGTTTTCTCTTTGCCACCCGACTTTTTTTCAACCTACAATTTCTATTAGTGTGGATTGACCCCTTCTTATTGTGTTTGGGAGATGTCTCCTGTCCGTGGTTCTTTTCTTTAGGCATTGCCTTTTTTTTCTGTCGTGCCTCATTCCCCAAGTCCTCTTCATCCCCCTTAACATCCGTCCTATAAGGTTCACTGGCGCAAAGTTTGCTGACCCTCTTTTCTTCCTTGCCAACTGTTGCAGTCCTCAGAGGCCAGTGCGCCCACCCCAGTCCGTCTGTGTTTCTTGTGTTCCAAGTCCTTATCGATTGGGCCCCTTGGCTGTTGTAGGTTCCTCGACGACCGCTCCTTTTTTCTTTCTCACATTTTTAACTGGTGTTCTTCCTGCCGTTTTCCCCCTCCCTCTGCGTGTTTATGAGCTGCTCGGCGATGGGGAATAGTTTACTTGTCCGCGTGATTTGGTCGTGTCTGTTGCTGAGGTAACTTAGGGGGGAGATGCTGTGCCTTCATCTGGCGCGTGTTTACCGCTCCAACCTTTTTAACGCCAAAATTGGGCCCCCACAGGTATAGCGTGTCTCCTCCTCGGTCCCTTGCAACGCAGCGACCCCTTAATATCTGAGCCTTCACTTCTGACCTTTTTGACGTGCCCTTATTTTGTTGTATCTGCGACAACGCGTACTCTCGGTACTAAGTAGTCCTATTTAACTCCTGGCACTACGAACCGAATAGCGGCCTGTTATTTTTTTTATTCGTTGGAAAGGCCAGTCTTTTTTCTACCTTCCTACCCCCCGGTGAATGTTGATGTCTTAGGCCGAGGCGCAGTTTTTCTGTACCATTTTTTTTTTTCAGAAACAACGCCTCGCACGATTGCGTGTTGCTTGGAGGACAGCGTCTCCCGCTTTGCAGCGTTGTTGGTTAATCTCTTATAATCAGTTGGTGTTTTAGAGACGCCATTTTTTCAAAATAGACGGTGGGCCTCAGTCTAATCCTCTTCTCTGAACCAAGCCTCTGAGTTATTTTTTTTTTCCTCACTTAAGGGTGGTGAGTTCCTTTGCTCTCGACCTTCCTTAATCCTCAGAGGACAGAGGAGAAACTACGGATGTGTCCTTTCCAACATTCCTTGGGAGTAAGCTGAATAGCCTGGTACTTAGAAGACTTCGTTTTTTTTTGACGCTTAGGGGACTTGGCACTTGGATCGTCTTTACGTGGGACTCCCCATAGCGGGAGTTAACTAGTCTTTGTTTTGAGGAGGCTAGCGTTTATTTGGTTTTTTTCAAGGAGAGCAGGTCCTTCAGCGGGCTGAGCCCCCGCTAGCCCGTACCAGGAATTTACGTTGTTTCAATTTGAGCGAAAATTTTCCGGGAGAAAAAATAGTTCGAGGCGGGGCCGTGTGGGCACCTACCAATAAACGCTTTGCCATCCGCTCCGCGGCACCCACGTTCCAGATATTCCTCTCCCGCCTCTAGCTCCCTCTGCGGCAACCTTCCTACGAACACGCCCATTTCCCACTGTTAGGGTCAGAAAGCTAAAGCTTTCCTTTCTTTGGAAAGCTCATTAGACCGTCGGTTTCCCCCTTACATAAGGACCTTTGTTTCTAAACACAAGAAACCAGCCTTTCTGTTTTGGCGCCACCTTTTTTAGGCCGGCCCCAGTGCCCAGGTTCTTCGCTTGGTCCCTCGGTCAGCTTTTAGAACACCTTCGATGGGACCTCCTCTAGTTCTAGGGCTTTACATGGTAATTTACGTCACTGACCCGGCCCTTGCCATGCCCGCCATCATACCCCTTGGGCCACATACCCCCCAAACTTTCTTTTAAGCGCGTCCCGCAAGTCCCCCCCAGAATGCCTGCCTTAACGTAATTTTTCCCTTTGTTTGCAAATAGAACCCTCCTCCCTTACCAACTGCCCGGCCCCACACCCGTCTCTCTCTTTTCCCTACCAGTTTTATTTAGGCGTTCCGGTTTGTGTTGTGGCCAACATTTACCGTGAACCGCCCCCACTTTTTGTGCGCGCCCTGTTGGGCTCATGATTAACCCCCTTTTGGGGCTGTCACATGGCCTCCAGTGGTGATGATTTTGCTGCTCCGTCGTGACGTATCAATTGATTCAGAAATGCCCTCTTGTAACATTGTAATTTCAACTCTGGGAATATTTCCACCTTGCCGCCAATATGACCGGCTCGAAACGTTTTGCCGAAAGAGGCACATGACACAGCCCGGCTGGTTTCTGGTTTCATCCAAGTCATCTTTTCCCGTGTGCATGCTTATGACCGATCGCGATATGGTTGTTGCTTTCCTGAAGTTCTACCTAGTCTTTAGTTTTTTACCCACAAATTTTTTAGGCATGTGGCCGATATGGTTTAGGCGTATGGCTCCCTGGCGCGCTGGAAATTATGCCTTTGTACTTCCCCTCTGATTTTTTGTTGTGTTATTTTTTGAAAACGCCAATTTGGGATTCTTCCTTATGGCGTCGTGTCACGAAATCACCCAACCCCTTAACTTCATCTCGGCCAGTGGGGTGGTATTTTTGACATTCCCGTTCGCGCCTTCTCTTTCACCTGAAGACCTACCGATTGAAGAGTTTCCCAGTGCTATTTTGGGGGAGCTCGTCCCGGCCTTTCTTTCCTACTTGCTTGTTCCTTCCTCCTTGTCCAAAACCACGTGCATGAGTTTTACGAAAGACTCGACGGGGCCCTCTCGTAATTTTTTAGAACGAAACAGTAAGTAGTCTCACTTTCTTGCCGACCCATAGTGAAGGAATCTCCCTTTATCCGGAAGCGGACGCCCAACCCTCCCCTGGCAAGCACCGTCCTGCACCCCCTTTTTTCCGGAGTAAAAAAACCGGAAAATTTTTTTTCGTACGATTCGAGGAGCGTTTTTGTCTGACAGGCGA
>Ga0179593_1411320_pt1 | contig 14843 bp, 16 predicted proteins | sample CZODoug2_1_08_16_FD_185931 | JGI IMG/M metagenome (GOLD analysis project Ga0179593, IMG submission 185931) | Vadose zone soil fungal communities from Angelo Coast Range Reserve, California, USA - CZODoug2_1_08_16fungal (PacBio error correction) | ecosystem: Environmental > Terrestrial > Soil >... | reverse complement strand
CCGTGAAGCGGCATCCTTCGCCACCAGAGAGTGGCTGTTTCAACCCTGGCAACCTCGGGGCATGACGTGACATTTCAGCTCCCCCTAGCCCACCGCCCAATAATCCTCGATCAGTGCATCAGTGCCATTCATTACATGGGGTGGCCATTTCCATCCAACTACCCTTTTTCCAAATCCGATATCCTTGCCCTGACTTTCCCTAATTTTCCCTTCCGTCCGACCCTGTATAATCTTATCGGCTTTCCATTTATTCCCATTCCGCTTAATCTCAGCTCCTTGATGGACTGTCCCCTCTGCCCTCCGAAACGTTCGTCCCCTATTCCCTCCCCTCGTTGTCCTGGACAACCCCCAACCCCCAAGTATCACGCTTTCTCTCCCCCCTCCCTTTACTTTCCGAAGAGTTTAGATGAAGCTTTTTCTACGGGGTTAATCCATTCGCGGTTTTCGCGGCTCGACACCCTTGGAATTCCCTCGTTGTGATCCACGTTTTTCTTCCATCCCCCCATTTGACCACCCTTGTATCTCTTAAAACAAAGGATGAACCCCCGCCATCTGCACCTAACTTTCTTTCACGTCTCGAATTTTCGTCTGTACCTCCTTGTTTTCTTGTTACCTCAGACTCTTACGCGCGGAAGGAGTCAAGCCATTACTGATGTAGATTTTAAGGATAGAGGGACGGCCCTGACGCTCCTTTTCCGATCTGGTGGTTCCCTGACAATGTTTATTCAGTTTCACCAGGCATTCCACTTTTCCTGGCTTCCAGGCGAACGTTCTGCTGCCTACTTCCTAACCGAAGGCTTTGTTTCGGCGTCCCATGAGTGACTGCCCGGATTTGACGAGGTTTCCGAGACCTACCACCTTTGCCCTGTGTATTTCTATTCCCACGGTTTGTGCTTCTATTCAAAGCCGGCCGATATCGAGGCCCATCAGCTTTCGTGCACGCTTTTCTTCTCCTCAGAACTTTTCCAAATGCGCATGGCCGCCGCCCCTTCCGCATCCCTCGCTTTGTCACTGTTACCGCCCATTTCCGCTGTAGGACCTATTATGAGATTTTTTCCAAAGGAAACTTCCCTGTTATGAACATGGCGACGGTGGCGTTTTTGAAAACGTTTAACCTTTCCCTCCACTTTGTCTCTCTCCAAGGTTCCTATACAGGCACGTTCTTTCCCGCCTTGTGCTATATTCCCTATAGTCCCATCGCATGTGCTTTCCTCACACTTCTCTCGTTCTATACATGCCCGGCCTTCTATCGGCCTTTCACCTGCTTTTGTCACTAAAGCCCCCCCCGTGATTCTGTTGGAAAAGTCTTCCCACTTAGCCTACCCCCCCCCCCAATTTTGCAAGCTCCGTCTTTTTCGCCGGCCGTCCCGGCTAGCCCTTGAATTGATGCCTTACTGACACAACCCAACTTGTCCCCTTCCCAGAGGCCGGATCTTTTCGCGCCCGGCTGCAGTCATGGCGCATGAGACCTTTTTTCATTTTCTTTCGGGTCCGCTCCTTCCCTCTTGAACCGCCCTGCTAGCGCTAGGTTTCAGTCTTCTTGCGAGCTGCGTCCGGCGGTTCTTTCCGAGTGTTTATTTATTTGAACTTGACTTCTCCTTTCACCCCGCCGCACAAATTGTTGCTCTTTTGCCTGCGTGTTTTTGACTCGGCTTCCCACACCCCCCTTTTTCACGCACCACTGCGGTTTTTTTCGATTCCGCGCTTCGGCCGCACCTTTTTGATTTCAACGCCCCTAACCTATTACTTCGTCCCGGTACGCTGCAATTGGCCATCTTTCATTTTTTTCCGATTTTTCTGCTATCCCGTGTACCGCCACTTCACCCTCGCCCGAATTCCCCGTTGCCTCCGGATCGTTTCCCACCCCTAAGCTGTTTCCCCCGTCCCATTTAGTTCAAGCCGTTCTTTTGCGCTGATTGTTACCAGATGACTTTTTTTCCCCCCAATTAAGACTTCTACACGCCCCCTGCCCCAAATAGGACTTAGAGTCGCGTCGTTTACAGTTCTGAGGGAATCTCTTTTCCCTTTTTCAACGGTCCTGAGCTACACCGGCCTTCCTTCGCAATGAGGTATTTTTTTTTAGTTGACTTTTAGCTCCAAACGACCCGAAGGATTCTCAGCCCGCTCTCCCTTTCACTAACATTGTTCTTTTTTCTCCCCCTTTCCCACTCTCCTTCACAGTGAAAATTATACTTCTCTGTCCCTCTGTGACCAATCGTCCTTTCCACGATGGCTTCTTCCTCCTTCCCCTAGGCCCCTTCTTTCCGCAAAGGACAGCCTTCGTTCGTGCATCTATTCCAGAGTCGGACCCCCGACCGCTTTTGCCGCCTTACCAACCCCTCATCGATGTTTCCCGTCATCCGCTTCCGTCTTCTGAAGCGCCTTTTCTGATTCATCTTTTTGCTGATCCCCATCCGGCGATTCCTCTTGTCTTGGACGACTGCCTTTCTCCCGTTTTTAGTGCACGCCCCGGGTCCCTTCCCTTTCCGAATTCTTTGGAGTCCATCGTCGAATCCTTCCCGTCCCCCCCTCTTTATGTTCACGTAGACGGTCTTCATGATACTTTCCCATTGACGTCCCTCGGAAGTTTCGTTCGTTGTTTCAGCTAGGTTTTTTTGTTAGTCGATTCTCCGCCCGAGAAGGACATATCTTCTACAATTTCTCTTTGCCGCTCTAACGACCTTGCCTTGGGGGGGGGGGACGCGTTTCTGTTTTTTCGTTCGATGAAATACTTAGTTCCCGATTAACACTATCAGGCTAAGTTCCTTTCTTCTTTCCAAAGAAAGGACGGTCGTAGGTAGGAAGTTCCCAATAATATCCCTTCTATCAAAATTCTTAAGTGGTTGTGGGTGTGGCGATCGTACCGTTTTTAACTTGCACCTTTTTGTGTGCGGGCTGTGGGCAAATCTTCCCTATTTTTTTGTTTCCTAGATCGCAAGAATCTATGCAGGTCACCCGGCTCACTGAAACGATCCCCTTCAGTTTGGTGCCCCCCAGGACCTCTGTTGTACCTGCGCCGATATTTTTCAAGCAGCCCCCCCCGAACGTGTTCTTATCAGTTCACACCCCCTACTCACGTTTCCCCTCTCCGTTACTTACTTGTGATTTCCCTGATGAATCAGATATAGCTGCGCGAGGTTTTAAAGGGGTTCGAGCCCCGAACGGAGTGTCCAAACCCCAGCTATTGCCGCGTTCAACCGAGACGCCCATCAAATCTTAAAGGATGTCTCGCTGTTTTTCCATTGCCTTTTGAGTGTCTCCCTGCTAATGCCCCGTCACCTCTCGATTGCCTTTGTTGTTCACGATTGGACTCCCCCCGCCTTCTCAAGTTGTTAATCGGCCGTTTACCCTCAGGGACGTCTTTCACTTCTGCTTTTTCGTCACGCTTCCCAGGAAATCTTCGGTATTTTAGCGACCTGCGAGTGATAGGTCCACTCGCCTCATGGTCCCTTCCAGTCGCTCGGTCCACAATCCGTAGGAATTTGGTATAATTCCTCTCTTGACAGTTTACCGGACCCCCCCTTTTACCTCTCTTTCCTCCGAGGGCCCTTCTTCAAGTTTGCGCGTAAAGTTGCCACATCATAAGGCATCCTCCCTAGTACTTTATTGGCACTTCGGACGATTCTCCTGATCCGATTCCCTGCATTGAGGGACTTTGTTAGCGGAGTGGACGTTCGGAACCCCCCTATTTGGGTCTTCGCCGCGTTGGAAATCCGTTTTTTTCGTTTTTACCGAATTCCTTTCCGTCAACCTCTTGCGCACTTCTTCATTTTTTTCTCCCAGCCGTTTCGAACTTTTTTGGACCGATCTTCATGAAATCATTCCCGTTTATTTATTTTAGTTTTTCGCCTTTTGTTGATTGCCGTTTCTAAATCTTCCCCCCCTTGTTTCCCCAAACAATCCTTCTGGGCCCTAATCCTCCCCGACACCGATCCTTTTAACGCATTCCTCCGGCACACCGTAGGGTGATGACTTTCACCCCCGTTATTCGCCTTTTTATCAGGGCCTCTTGGAGTATTGCGCGTTTTTGTCCTTTATGTAGCAGAAACGCCTGATCTCCCCGCTTACTTCCCTGACTCCGATAAGTTTCGATTTTTCTTTCCTATCGGTGTCCCCGACCGTTCTCTCTTTCCCTAGGACCCCGCAGCGCGTTGCCCCGTTTGTAACATGTCCAGAAACGCATCCGAAGGCGAGCTCGACCAACAATTCTTCCTGGTGAGAGTCTCCTTTATCATCAAATCTCATCTTTTTCACTGCTTGATACTTTTACGCATCCCTCCTTTAAGAAATTCACCTTCTCGCTCCATTTTCGTCCGAGGTGAGTAGTACTGCCCCCCCTCCCCCGAGATTCCAGTCTTCGCATGCTACTTCCATCGTTTCTAATCTCCTCCTGATCTCTGTCTGATAGTTTTCAGTTTTTGCGATGTTTTTTACTTTCCTCCCCTTTTTTAACCCCTGAGCTACGGAGAGCCATGAGATTCTGGTTTTTTCCTTGAGGGGGAATTCTTTCCCCGCATTTCACGTTGCTGTCATCAAGCGCCCTGCTCATTTTCTTCCCCCTTGGGTCTGTCAGAGCTTGAGAGATGGTGGGCCTCCCTGCTGCCTCCTATAGGTTGATCTTCCCCCGGGCTTTTGTTTAGACTTGCGAGACTACCCCCCCTTTTCTCGTCTGAATAGGGGTTCTGAACGTTTTTTTTTCTCACACTTGTTTAGCCCAGGTTCCGAATTTCCAGTCCTTTTTGGATGCACATTTCTCCTACGTTTTCTCCGAGGGCCTTCTTCGGTCCCTTAGAATGACGCTAGTAGGTTCTTTCTTGCCTTCTCCTCGCCATCTGTCATACCCTTGTTTTCTTCCTGGCTCTCCTCGCGTTAATCATTTAGCTGCTTCCGTCTCTATCGGTTGCGATACCCCGTCAAACCTTGGTAACCCGTCTCTTCCCCGCCTTTAGTCCTCCCCCTCTCCCCTTCCGCAGGCCATCGCTCATTTCCTCCCTTGCAAAGCCTTCTAGTTTCTTTCTCGGCATCACCTCACTTGGCCTGGACGGCCATCTCCCCTCCTCCTTCCACGATAATGTTTTACCTCTTTAATGTCACATTTCCCTCTCCCATCCCTCTCCCCTTCGTAGGCAGGGCACAGATCTGTCCCTCTCCTTACGCTATGGGTGGGAAACCCCCTTTTCCTCTCTTAAGCCCTTATCTTATGCTACCCTCACCCCCGCTTTCCCATGACGTCCCAATTCGGTAAGTAATCCATTAGCGCAGGATTGATTCAGCCTTTTTTTTTACTTTCTGCGTTTACCCACACGTTACCCTTTTGCCTCCCCCCGAACTTTTTTTTGCTAACTCCTAATTCTTTCCCCCCGTATTGCCGCGACCATCGCTCACTTCCCCCCGTCGGAATGCTGCCGCTTAGAGAAATTATTAATCGGAACTTCAGTTTTTCGCGCGGACAATCGTGTACCCCCCCCCTTTTCCATGCAGCGTAGTAGAGCAGCTCGGACCTTGCGGTACATATCATTCCAGAAGATAAGGTGCGGCCTCTGTAATGTCGAATTCTTTGCGCAGACCCTGATTTCTCTTTTTCGGCGTCCTTCCCGAGTTCCCCTGGCATTTTCTATAAGTTTCGGATATTTCCCCTTTAGTTGTCTCCTTCCCCTCTGATATTCCCAGCTTGTGCGCTGCCTCGATTTTCTATTTGTTGTTGGCATAGTTTGTTCTTTTCTCCCTTTCTTTTTTCCCCCGGAATTTTTTCAGTCCAGGCAAGCTCTTGGTCGCGATTGCCGTCCCCTGCCCCCCTTCTTTTGGATAGCATTCAATTCCTGATGAATCGTTTTCTCCTATTCGTATCACGATCGGCGGTGCATGATTTTCGTGGGGGCTACGCCCACGTCTCCGCCGCCCGACCAGCCTCGCTTCTTTGAATCTGCTTCGTTCCCCACTCTCCCTTGGGTACCGTCTCACTTTTTCTTCCAGCGATTTCACCCCGGCGATTTTTGCCCGGTGAATTTCCAGTTCCTCCCCCTTCCCTGACTCGCGACAGCTCATCCGAGGTTCAGCCCCCGGTCCGGCCTTTTATTAGAGCATCCATTCTTCCCGCCTCTTTCAATTCCGGCTTTCTTACACAACCGTTTTCAGTTTTTGCCGTGCTTTTCTCGTGGGGCCCCCAAAGATCGACCTTTAATTGGATTCATGATAGATGTCCAGCGGTCCTCCCATCGCGTCCTCTCCCCCCCCCCCCCCCCCAGCCGCTGCCGCCTTGTCGCTTATCCTGCCCCCCCCTTTCCCCCCTGTATCAGTCCTCGGCGCGCAAGCCTTCTTGTCCACTGCCGCGCTCCAGATACTCTTCCGGTGTTTCGTCCTACCCTTTCATTTCGACATTTTCCATAGTTTTTACGAGACGACAGCAGTATTCCTGGTACGCTAGAGGGGAATTTTCTCCCCTTCCAGAACCCTCCCCCCCCCTTCCGTTTTCCCCAGCGCCCGAGCCGTGGGTTTTATGCGCCCATCCATTCCTGATTCTTCTACCATACTTTGCCCCCTCTGGCAATTTCCACAGACGTCTTTCCCTCTAAAAATTTCTCGTCAGTTATGCCCCTCTTACCCTTCTCACCCGGAACTCCTTTCCTCCGTGTTTCCTTTTCTTGGCGACGTTTACCGCTGGATTAGGCTCATCCTTTTGTGTTCCACATGCTTCCCTTTCTCTTTTTCCTCCGTTTTTTTTTAGAGATATGGAGACATGCGGATTCCCCCCAACCGAAGTCCTACCCTCCGTCCTCTCCAGCAAGACCACGATAAATGATCCCTGTTTTTCTCCCCCTTCTCACGTTTCATAAGTTGACTGGATATTTCCTCCCGCGTTTTCTGGCTCCGCAGGCCCCCCCTTCTTTTCCCTAACGAGAAGCTGGGCGTTCTCTACATCTCGTCCTTCTGGCGCTGTTGAACTCCTCGTTCGTTATGGGAATTTTCTCGCGCCGTCCCGGATCGGGCTTTCCCTCAAGTCGATTGCCCAACACAACCCCCAACCAACCCAACACCCACAACCATTTACGAACATTTCGGTCACCGTGCTCGAACAACGGACCTCTTCTTTACTCTTGGATCGTCGCGGGTTAGCCGATCCATAATATTCTCGTCCTTTCTCTAACCCCTCTCTTGGTCCTGGTAATCCGCGAGGCATCTTCTTTGACGCTATCCCCTCTCTGGATTCCTTGGCAAACCGCTTTTTGCGATCAACGACCTTTCCCTACGGCGCTCGATGAACCTGAGTTTTTAGCCCCGACGTATGAATCGCAACTGTCAATTTTGGATTCTCTTCCCCCCTGGAGGGCCGGAACCGTCGGCCGGAGTGGCGGCGAAGGGATGTTCGTACCCTTGTGAAGTGCCCGAGCTCCTTCTCCGGTAACGTTTTCTTCACAAAGTGTTCCTCTCCACCAGGTCTTGTCGATTCCGACTCATCCTTTTTTCGGCGCTTCGTGGATGTCCCTCGCCACCTTGCAAGGACATCCGTCTTTTCTCGCCTTCCACCCCTTTTCTTGAGTCGAATTACGTTTTCCCACTATGTTCTGTTTCCGATTCCTCGTCGCCCCACGAGCTTGGAAGTTCACTGCAGATATTTTGCCCCATTCATGTCCCTTTCACACCCCTTTTCCCCCACCAATCCCAGCACTGCCGGGAATACGCTAACATTATCTCTTTTGCCACTACCGATGTCCCCACTCTCCTCCTCTCTCCCCTTGCCTTCGTCCTTCATCGGGAAGTCGCCGTCCCGCTAATCTGTCCTTCGCCAAGTGATGGCTCCTGTACTCATTCCGATCAGCGCGCGGATGCGCGTTCTGCGCCGCTAGAAGTTTACGTTAGGCTGCACTTTCCCACGAGGACTGGCACCGATTCTCTTTTCCCTTACCTCGACACCAGTCATCCCCCATTTACGTGCAGTTCTCTACTTCGCAGTCCTAAGGGTTCAGTCCATCAGCGTTATTTTCCTCCTCCCGACCGGTGGCCCCCGATTCTGAGTATTTATCCACATTTTGTTCCCCCCAATTTGTAAATGCGACCCTATCCAAACCCCCGTGCGGAAAAAATCTGCTCGAAACTGATTAAGTCTCAGTTAGTCCCTGTTTATACCAGTGGTTGATTGTCCAATGGCTTGAAGAGTCAATTCGGTCCCCGCCCATCCTGAGGCGGCTCTTCCTGATCGAGGGCCGCGAGGGCTCCTCTTGATTTTCTTGTCCTGTGGTTCTAGAAATGGACCTTTCCCCTCGGTAACCCAGGATTCCGTGCTTCCTGATCCCCAAGGGTCCGTTTTTGCGTCTGCATCCTAGACCCCTTCTCATTTGGCCTGTCCGTCCTTTTAATTTTCTGTTTTTTTGCAGGCGTGCCGCAGGTTCGATAATACCCGTAGGGTTTCACTAGTGTATTCCCCCAGGTGTGCAGGATTTCCTCGCCCAAGAAAGGGTGGCCTGCCTCCCCGACCGTCAAGTCAGCTGAGCTTTTCTCGGACCCCCGGATCTATCCTGACCCTGCACCTTTGTGACCCTTATTTCGTCAGCCCCGGCCCTCCAGTCCCGGCCACCTTCTACTGTGCATACCATCCTACTCCTATTAAAGTCTCTAGATTCCTCCCCCCAACGGACCTTCCTGTATGCCACCCAAGTGGCTGCCAACCGTTCGATTGGAAAGCCCAGTCCTCCCTATTGTCTCGAACTTCTCAGGTCCCAGTATCATGTTTTCTAGTCTCACCCCGTAATCTCCTTTGGGATTACCCGATCTCAAGAAGCTCCTGCCTGGCGGCTAGTCGACACCAGATTTAAGTGAAATGACCTTTCTTCCACCAGTATTACTATCGCCTTAACCTAACTTCTGATAGCGGCCGTATCTTGCCCTTGAATGATGACTTACATTACTACCCCCCCCTGCCCCCGCGATAATACACGATTCCTCAGGATCCCCCCAGGATCCCGAGCTTATGTAAGACATGCTACTATGACATATAGACTTTTTAAGTATCCCATAGTGAAATCCCCGTTTTTAGTAGAGCCTGTTTCAGTTCGGCCGATGGTTCCCGCTCACGGTGGTTCCTGATCTTATGAAGGTCCAGGCCTAAGCACACAGCAACTTTCTGAGATAGCATGCTGCGCTGGTTCTGAAGACTACACTTTCCCCTTAAGCGCTGCGGTTCCGGCTTAGATATCTCTGTCCGTCACCCCATATGTCCCGATACCCATTCTCTCCTTCCGTTACTAGGTTCATGCGAAGTAAGTAAGTTTCTGGCTACTTCCTGACCGCCACCTTCATCCCTCGCCAAGCCAGGCAATCCAGGCTTGACTCTGTTCTTCATCACTACTTCTGTTTCACCTTACATGCAAGCCTGCCGGATAGTTTCTCTCTTCTTGCCACTGATATTTCACACACGTTGTTTCTTTTCTTTATGACCCGCATGAAGTTTTCCCGGAAGATGCGAGCTCCTCCCTTTGTAGTCTTTTCCTTTCGTCCGTCACGCCAACACTTTGCCCACAATTTCCGCCCTTTAGCCTGGTCTTCGAATTTCTGGCGTCAACCGAAAGCTATCTCCGCGTCGATTTCCACATCATAGGCCCTTCGCTCCACTCTCGTGACCTTTTCCTAATCGATGCCTTACGAGTGAATACCCGTGCTACCTTCTTGTCTTTGATTTCATGTACTGGCCTGCGCACATCATTTATCCCCAATAAGCACGCGTATTGGTAAGGTATCAGTCCAGAGTAGGTCCCGACGAGCCTGATTGCCCTGCATTACCCTGAATCTTATTTGGAACGCTCTTAGAGACCCGCTGCAACGTTTTTGCTGATTTCATCGTTCCTTACTCTCTACAGGCGAACTCAGCTGGGGGCCGCGTTAAGAAAAGCCGCCGGCCGTCTTTTTCTGTCACCCGGCCTTTCCCTTCCGACTTTTTTTTTTCCATCGGCGCTGTTTCCCTAAGCGGCTGTCTCCGCCTGTTCGCATGAAATGCCATCTCGGCCTCCCCGTTGAAGCTTCGGGCGTGCGTTTAAGCTGCAAGTCTGTTTTTCCGTGATACCCTCCGCCTTCTATCCTTCATAAATTTTTCCCCTCCGCTTCTAACGTTCGCGACCGATGAGTATGGTGGTTTTTCTAGAACTTCATGTTTGAAAACTTCGCTACGTGGAGAGATAGTTCTTGACAAAAGGATATTCGAGTCCTTTTCTAATCCCCTTTTGAGTGGTCCACCCATTACTCGAGCCCCGTTAGGCACTCCTCTAGTCAGTTCATTCTTTTCCTTTTTTGCCACTTCCTTCTGTCCCCCCTTCTACCTCTCTAAGGAGCGGGAAGTGGTCGTATGACCTGGCTGGTGTCACATTTTGGCTTTTGAGCCAGCGACCCTTCAGCACTCCATGTCACGTGACTGCGGGTCCCGTGCCAGACCGCGCGCCTTGCTTCTCCCCCGTTAATCCTCCACGATGATCTCGAAGCTCCACCTCTCTTGTCGGACTTTCTTTCTGTTATCTGGCGAGAGGAATGATCTCTAATACTTTTTCGGCGGATTTTGCTCTGAACCACAGAGTTTTGCTCTTTCAACCGCGCTCCCCCCTCAATATTCCTGATTTCTATATCCTTCACCCTTCCTGAGAACCTTCGAAGCCCGACCCTCAGCTCTTTTCTTTTGGAGGCTAAGCGGTTTTTTTTGACTCCCGACTTTGCACCTGATGCTAGTTAATGACCCCCCTTACGCTCAAGGGTTTTTTCGTCCCGACCTTCCCCCTCCTTACCTCTTTGTAGTGATTTTTGAACGATTCTTCGTAAATAGGAGCAAAAGCTAAGAATTTTTATCTTGTTTCCCCCCGCCGATGATATAGTACAATCCGATATGGCTGCCCCTTTTCTGCCGTAGGATCGCTTTGTGCCTTGCCCTGTTCGGTTTCCTAGAGTCTCCCCGTTTCTTTTTACCTCTCTGGAATTTTCCCCTTTGCGAAGGTTCACTTGCTTAAAGTCTGTCGACTTTCCTGCTTTTTTTTTTTTTTTTTTTTTGTTGGTGTTAAAAGTCATCATCCCAGTCACCCTTTCTCCTCTTTGTTAAACTGGTGCCTCATAGTTTTCTCACTTTTCCGGAGTATTGATTGTTCTTCCCCTTCTGGGCTTCGGCGGCCGTCGTTCCTTTTTAGCCTCTGACATTTCACCACACCCTTGCATTTCTTTGCTTGGGCGTGTTTCGACCCCCCCCCCCCCCGAAAAAACTTCCCTTGGAACGGCTAGGCGGTGAACGAGCTGAACTACCCTTCTTTATTCTTCTTCCGAATTGTATTCGTGTGTTCCCTAATTACCTATCTGTCCCACAACATCGTCTGAACCCCTCTGCCGTGACCCCGCCTTCCCCTCAGGTCCCCACCTTGGCCAAATCTTCTTGTTTAGTTAAATATGTCTGCACTGCTTCGTCAAGGACGCGGCTAGTTATCCTTTGCCCGTTTTTGAGCGTTCTCCTTGCGCCTTTACGGTACTTGAATGAGCAACCACCCAGCTCAGTTCTTACGTAATAACTCTTGCTGCCTGTTTCAAGATCCACGAGATGTTCGGTCATCTTCGCGGTATTGTTTTCCCCCAGTCTGCGATTCACGGAACCCGTCCCTTTCGGAGCTGCCGCGGAACGTGTTTTTAAATCTTCCAATAACTGCCTTCCGCCGGTTTTCTCCTTTGGCGGTTTTGGCTGATCTGTTGTGTTTTTCCTCCCCCCATTGGACCCCCTCTATCGGGATCTGGGACACTCACGAAATGCCCAGGCGCTCTCCCCCCTTTCTTTGTGTACACCCATCGCTTGCCTCCTTCTGATCTTCAATGTAGAAGTTTATCTAGACATTCTTTCTCAGATGCGCCCATTCCTCGCAGGCTTGATAACGTGAGCTCTTGATTATCGACGCAGTGGTTTGCACTGTGCATTACTTGCATTGTTTTTAAATTGTTTTTCTAGCTACGTCCTCTTCAGGCCGTGAGTTCGGGTTAATCCTTTCCTTATAAATTTTCCTTTTTTCAGCTTGCAGCCAGCATTGAAAATATCGCTTTTTCTTGGCTTTGTTATTCCCTGTCTGTACTGTGCGCCGATTCCCTTGTTAGATTTCCAGGTGATTTTTTTACGGTGGAGGATCCCCCTGAGATAATGGATTCTATTTCCCCCTGTGGAGCTCTCTCCTTTCTACGTTGGCACCTCAACACCTGCCCCCCCCTCCCGACATTCTTCAAAACCCGAAATCAGTTTTCGTTATGACCTATTCACCTGTTTGCTGTCCCCTCCACCTTTTGTGCGCCCCTTGTAAGCGGACATTTCGTTCCCTTTGCTACACTCTATGAGTGTACTTCCCGCCGACTGATCTGGACTTGCGCGCTGGCCACGCCCCACGGAGACGTGAGATTGTCTTTTCTGTCGGGGCTATGCTGCCCGTTGTTCTACAAGTCGGCTTCTGCTGATTCACTCTGTTCTGCCCGGTTTGCGCGATATCGTGTGTCCTTTTTTCGAGCGTTTTTTTGCGCACTTCCTCCACACCGTGTTGTATTCTCCTGCTCCTTGAAAATACGGTCGACTACCCGGGCAGCATGCCATTGGTCCGCAGGCCCCCAGCTGCTTGGTTTGTTTGCCGTGTCATTAAGCCTGGAACGTAGATCTTTGCGCCGACCTACATTTTCTCTCCTTTAGCCTCAGGACCGTCACATTTTCCGTGACCCACCATCCCCTTGCCTCATTTTTCTTAAGAGGCCCACAGCTCTTCCGGTCCCCCCATACAATCGAGATGGGGCTTTATATTTACTCTCTTTTCCACTGGCTCCTTAAATCAAAGTTACCGGAGTACCCACCATTTCCTCTAGTCTTTCCTTCAGTGTGTTCCCCGCTTCTGCTTGGCAGCTGGTGGGAGCTACCTTTTTTTACCCATTGTTCTGAATGACCTAACTTTTGCTCCCCCGCGCATCTTTCCCGTATTACTCTCCAGAGTAAGATACTCTTTATTTTACTGGGCTTAACCCCCGCTGCCGGCTCACACTGCGTCCTCGACCTTTTATTTTGAACTCCATTTTCCGTCAATCGGGAGCTCAAAGTCTATTCCCGAACTGGGGGCGCGTGCCGACCCGTTCGTCTCCCCTGGTGCCTTTTTGCAGCGTTTCCCAGTCCTGTGACGAATGAGCGGTTCAACCGTTACAGGGGGTCTATCATCTTCTTCGAGCCTTCTTGAGATTTTAGATCCGAGCCCGAATGCGGGTCCTTACGCGAACCTGCCTTCTACGATCCGATCGTTCCGATAGTCCGCGATCCGCCTGCTTGACTGGCAAGTCTAAGGCTTTGATAATTGATTTTCCCTTTTTTCTTTTGAGTTTTGACTTCCCCCTGATACTGTTTAAGAGTTTCTCTTCACCGACCGGACAGCTATCCCTCTCTCTCTAATATGTTTTTTTCTCTTTTCACTTTCCGTCCTTTTGAATTCATGTATTTCCAATGAACTGATGAACCCGTATTGTTCCCTCTTGCCCCCCATCCATAGTGTAGGCTACTCTGGGTCACTTGCCCGCTTCTGTGCCGTCTTTTCGTCACGGATGATAGAACTTCCACCACTCTTCCGTCTTATAGTTGTGCCTCATTTTCTCGACTCCGTCTGGCGTGAGGATTTCTTTCCCTGGACTCCTTTCCCGCCGCCTCCCCCCATACCGAGGATGGACTTCGCCCCTGCGACAATTACACCGTGGTTTTTTTCGCACCCCGTACCACTTTGTTATATCCTGATGCACCAGATCTAAAAGTTTCTCTGGGAGGCCCCGGGCATGCGATCCCCTTTCAGAAAGCCCGCCTTATCCAATCCTGAGTGTTGACCCCCGGGTAGAGCCCCAGGTTATATTAATGTAAACCCAGGTTCGCTAGGCGTTAGATGGACGTAGAAGTTTGGCCATCCCCCATATCTTCACTTTCGTCTTTCCGTCCCTACTTTTCTAACCAATCCGTCACTTCGCCGTCTCGTGGCCCATCCCCTGGTTTCGCCTCCCCCTGGCTGAATTCGTCCCAATTTGCCATAGCGTGCCCCCATCTCGTCTTTGTTCATCGCATCCCCACCCCATCCCCCGCCATCTTTCGTCGCTTTCCTGCCCCAAATAAGATATTAGTCGCGCAGGAGCTCAGGTTCTACCTATTAAACTTTACGCTCTACGCCCGCCCTCTCCTTTTACCCACTTGAGTTGCCCCTGGCTTTTTGGTTCCGCTCCGTTCTCTTCCCCCCTGTGTCCCTCCTATCTCTGGGTATGTTTGCTTTGCAACTGTTTTTTCCACGACGTTCGCTGCCGAGGTTCCGGGTTACCGTAGAGCTGCTTCAATTTGAGAACAATACCAGTACCCTCCATAGGTCCCCCCTATCGAGCTGGCCTGTCGAGCGTTTGTCACTCGCTAAAGCGCACTCCACCACCCCAAAGTCTTTCTCTTTGAGACAGAACCTCTTATCCCTCCCCTTTCACTACTGATCGTACCGTTCTCCGTCTTCTGCCCTTGCCTACGCTCCGGACCTAGCCTGTCCCTCCGGATTTCTCGAGTCACCCCATCCCCATCCCGTGGCTTCCCGTTCCCCCCTATTGGTCCTTTTCCTGACCGGTGAAGTAACCTTTTGCCGCCGGAGAGTTTATGAGATTTCTTTTACGCCCATCTTTAAATATCAACTTGCACAATAGCTTCAAAAACAACCTCGTTTTTTTCTGCCTCAGCCTCCCCGAAATTGGTTATGTCTCCCTATCATACAGCCTTCTTTTCTTCTATCCCCGATGATTTCATATCTTCCGGCTCCCTGGTGACCACCTTTTCTGGTTTCATATATTCGTCTTTTGGCCATCCC